>Ga0182737_1001038_pt1 | contig 30214 bp, 27 predicted proteins | sample eDN5th30CBELigOP_FD_128878 | JGI IMG/M metagenome (GOLD analysis project Ga0182737, IMG submission 128878) | Enriched Organic Plus compost microbial communities from Emeryville, California, USA - eDNA 5th pass 30_C BE-Lig OP (version 2) (version 2) ... | reverse complement strand
GGCCAGTTCGTTCAGCGTCACCAGCCCGATGTCGGGCGAGCCCAGGTAGGTGTTGGCCGTGCCGCCGCCGGTCACGTACACCACCGGAAAGCCGGCCTGCTCGATCAGCCTGGCGGTGAAGCAATCGGTGGCGCCGGGCACGGTGCCCGGCCCTCCTTGCGCCAGCAGGCGGCGCAGTTGCGTGGTTCGTTTCATCGTCCTTTCCTTGCGTCGAGAATACTCACTTGACCAGCCCCAGCGATTTCGCCACATGGGCCATCGCGGCGTACTCGTCGTCCATGACCTTGCGCATTTCCTGGGCCGAGGTGCCTTCGACATTGATGCTCTGGCTAGCCAGGAACGTCTTGAATTCCTCGGTCTGCGCCGCCTTGCGGAAGGCGTTTTCCAGGAAGGCCAGGCGATCGGCCGGCACGCCCTTGGGCGCGATGATGCCGTGCCACAGCAGCGTCTGCTCTTCGGGAATGCCCAGGTCGGTCAGGCTGGCGGCTTGCGGCAGGGCCGGCACCCGGTTCACCGAACTCAGGATCAGGCACTTCACGCTCTTGTCTTTCACATACGGGATGATCGGCGCGATCGACCCGCCGTAGACGTCGATCTGGTTGCTCAGGAAGCTTTGCAGCGTCTGGCCCGCGCCGGCGAACGGCACCGAGCGCAGCTTGATGCCCAGCTTGCTGAAGATGCGTTCCGAGGCCAGCTGGATGGTGGCCCCCACGCCGTCGGTGCCGTAGGTGAGCTTGTCGGGGTGCTTCCTGGCGTACTCGACGAATTCCTTGCCGCTGCCGGCCGGGAAATTCGCCTTGGTACACAAGACGATCGGCGCGGAATCCGACAGCGACACCGCCACGTAGTCCGACGGCGAATACTGCGCCTTCAGGGTGTGCGGCGTCATGGTCAGCGGCGCGTTCCAGATACCGCCCAGGGTGTAGCCGTCCGGGTCGGCGCGCACGATCGCCGAAGTCCCGATCATGCCGCCGGCGCCGGGCCGGTTCAGGATGACGAAGTGCTGCTTGATCATGTTCCCGGTGATCTCGGCCAGCTGGCGGATCACCGTGTCGGTGCTGCCGCCCGGCGCGGTGGGAACGATGATGGTGATGGCCCGGGACGGATACTTGTCCTGCGCCTGGGCGGGCAGGGCCGCGCACAATGCCAAAGCCATCGATGCGATGGCCCGTCCGGTCCGGCCCTGGGTGAAGCGTGTGATGCTTTCGCGCATGATTGTCTCCTTGGTGGTACGGTGGGCCCTGTCGTATCGGGCCCTGATGTAAAAGGCGCGCGCATGCCCGGCCGTGTCAAGGCTGGCGTGCCCGCGCCGTGGCCGACGCGGCGGCCCGGGCCAGCGCCGAAACGGACGGCGCCCCGGCCAGCGCCTCGGTGGCGTCGACCAATGCCCGCGCCATCGGCGCCGGCACGCCGGCTTCGTCGCACAGCACGCCGGACATCGCTACGGCCGCCTCCCAGGTCAGCTGGTAGGCGTGGCTGCCCGATGTCTCCGTCCATTGCCGCTGCGCGCCGGCCTCGTCCACGGCGACGATGCGGGGCTGGTAGCGCGCGACCGACGGGTCCGACACCACGTCGATGCGGGCGATCGTGTCCAGGATCCGCGCATCGTCGTAGCGGTGCATGCCCTCGTACCCCACGTGACCGTCCACCCAGGCCAGCGCGGCGCAGAAAGGCGCGCTCATGAAGGTCTGCGAAAACTGGCGGAACGGCCCGGCATGGCGCACGCCGACGAAATCGGCCTCGAAGGGATGCATGTACAGCGCCATGTGCCGCAGCGCCCCCGGCGCCAGCTGCCGCCGCAGCGCCAGCACGCCGCTGACCACGCTGCGGTGGAACTGGCAGGTGGGATACGGTTTGTAGGTGACGTGCCGGAACTCGAATTCGTCGCCCAGCCGGTCGGCCAGGCGGCGATCGTAGCGGCCGTCGGGCTGGCCGTAGCTGCGGAAGAAGCCCGCCCCGCCTTCCAGGCTGCTGGGGGCCGCCGCGGTGCCGGCGCGCGCGCACGCGGCCGCGCTGATGCCGTTGCGCGCCGCGTAGCCGGCATGCAGCGGGTATTCCTCGCTGCCGGCATTGACGAATTCGCGCAGGCCGCAGGCGGCGCTGGCGGCCAATGCCAGGGCGTCGCGGGTGCGTTCGGGCGACAGGCCCAGCAGGCGCGCGGCCGCCGCGGCCGCGCCGAAGCCACCATACAGCGAAGTGGTGCGAAACCCCCGGGCGCTGGCGTCGGCCGCATGGTCGCGGCCGATGCGCAGGGCCGTCTCGTACCCCGACACAATGCCGCACAGCAGGTCCGCGCCGGCGGCGTCCACTTGCTCGGCCACGGCCAGCGCGGCCGGCACCACCGCCACCCCCACGTGGCCGGCCGGATGCGCATCTTCCTGTACCCGCGCGTGCAACAGCACGCCATTGGCAAAGGCGGCCGCCGAGGCCGGCAGCCCGCGCCCGTCAAACAGCCGCGTGGCGCCGCCGCGGCTGTCCGCGTATTCCCAGTCCATCGCCGCGGCGGCCGCGCGCGGCGCCTCGGCGCGCGCCGAGGCGATGCCGACCGACAGACCATACAGCAGGCAGGCCTGCGCCTGGCGCACGACCTCGCCCGGCAGGCGGCGCGGGCGGGTGCCTGCGGCAAAGCCGGCAAGCGCCGCCAGCCCCGGCGATGCTTCAGTCTTCGATCGCGTCATGACCGACCTCGATGACGATGTTGCCATGCGCATCCAGGCAGGCATTGCACTGGGGCGGAACGACCACGCTGGTATCGTATTCCTGGACGATCATGGGGCCGGGCCGGGGCTGCGCGGCCAGCTCGGCCCGCCGCAGCACCGGGGTGGCGCAGCGTCCATGCCGCGTCCCGAAGTACACCATGCGTTCGCGCGGGCCGCCATTGCCCGCGGCATCGGCGGCCCACTGGCCGGAATGCTCGGCGTGCCGCGACACCGAGGCCACCAGCCGGACCGTCACCAGTTCGAACTGCTTGTGCGGCGAGCGGTGGCCGTAGGTCTTCTCGAACTCTTCCTCGAAGCGCTGCTCCACGTCCCGCAAGCCGTCCGGGGTCAGCGCCAGCGCGCCCAGCGGTACGGTGATTTCGGAAGACTGCCCGCGGTAGCGCAGGTCGGCGAACGGCGTCATGCCGATGGCCGGCTCGGCGTACCCTTCCTTGACCAGCACCTGCGTCAGGTCGTCGCGCATGCCGTCGATGATGGCATTGATGCGGTCCAGGTCGGCGCCGGCGGTGGGGGTCAGCACTGTGCGGGCCGCATGCTGCTCGACATCGGCGCGCAGCAGGCCGAACGCGCTGAACACGCCGGGCGCGGGCGGCACGATGACCCGCTTGATGCCCAGTTCGCGGGCCACGCCCACTGCATGGATGGCGCCCGCGCCGCCGAACACCATCAGCGCGAAATCGGCCGGGTCGCGCCCGCGCTCGACCGACACCGACTTGATCGCGCGAACCATGTTCGAATTGGCGATCAGGTGCACGCCGTGGGCGGCGTCCAGCAGCGACAGGCCGCTCTTGCCGGCGATGTGCGACGCCACCGCCTTTTCCGCCAGCGGGCGGTGCACGGCCAGCGAGCCGCCCGCCAGCGAGTCGTCGTTCAGGTAGCCCAGCACCAGGTTGGCGTCGGTGACGGTGGGCTGTTCGTTGCCCTTGCCGTAGCAGGCCGGGCCCGGCATGGCCCCGGCGCTGCGCGGGCCCACCCGCAGCGACCCGCCGGTGTCGATGGCGGCAATGCTGCCCCCGCCCGCGCCGACCTCGGAAATGTCGATCACCGGGATGCGCAGCACATATCCGTTGCCGCGCATCAGGCGGCTGCTGATCGACACCGCCGACCCCACCTCGTATTCGGTGGCGCGCAGGATCTCGCCCTGCTCGATGATGGAAGCCTTGGTCGTGGTGCCGCCCATGTCCAGCGTGATGACGTCGGCGTATCCGCAGTCGCGCGCCAGCCGCGCGGCCGCGATCACGCCGGCCGCCGGGCCCGACTCGATGATGGTCACCGGCTTGGACGAGGCCACCGTGGCGCTGATCAGCCCGCCGTTGGACTGCATCACCAGGATGGGGGCCCGGCTTCCCAGCGCATCGAAACGGCTGCGCAGGATCTTCAGGTAGCGCGCGATCAGCGGCGCCACGTAGGCGTTCACCACCGTGGTGCTGGTGCGCTCGAACTCCAGGATCTCGGGCAGCACCTCGTGCGACAGCGACACGTAAAGATCCGGCAATTGCTCGGCCAGGTACTCGCCCACCGCCTTTTCGTGCGCGCCGTTGCGATACGAGTGCAGGAAGCAGACGGCGGCCGCCTCGATCCCGCCCTCGCGCAGCTGCTCGACCGCGGCCTGCAGGCCGGCCCGGTCCAGCGGCGCCAGCACCTGGCCCTGCTCGTCCAGCCGTTCGCGGATGCCCAGCCGCCATTCGCGCTCGACCAGCGGGGCGGGCTTTTGCCAGTCCAGGTCGTACGACATGGGAATGCGGATGCGGCGCAGTTCCAGCACGTCGCGAAAGCCTTCGGTGGTCAGCAGCGCGGTGCGCGCGCCCCGCCGCTCCAGGATGGCGTTGGTGGCCACGGTGGTGGCGTGCACGATTTCCTCGATGCGCGCCGGCGAGTATCCGTTCTGCGAGCAGAAGTCGGCCACGCCCTGCGCGATGGCCAGCGAATAATCTTCCGGCGTGGTGGGCACCTTGCGCTTGTGGATGGCCCCGTCCGGGCAGACGAAGACCAGGTCCGTGAAAGTTCCTCCGATATCCGCTCCGACTCGCAGCGGCTGCGCTACGGCATTCATCTGTTGATTCTCCAGGTTACTTGGCTTGCAATGCCTCGCGGCGCAGCGCGTCGGTGGCGGCCTTGTCGATGCGCCAGGGCGCGCCGCGCACCACCACCCCGTAGTCGCGCCGGGCCGCCTCGATCGATACCTTGCCGTTGCGCACGTCGTGCAATATCGCTTCGGGGCTTCTTTCCAGCGGGTTGCCATAGCCGCCCCCGCCGGCGGTGGTGTGGCGAAAGCGCTGCCCGTGCTGCAGGCCGATGGTGAATTTGGTGGGCAACTGGCGCCAGCCTTCCGCGGACTCGATCAGGTTGTTCGACGCGGCGCCGGCGTGGCCCGCGTGCAGCCCGAAGGGCGGATGCCGGCGCCGGTCCGAACGCAGCTGGAAGGTGGCGCGCTGCCCCAGGAAGCGCAACTGGCGCTCGATGGCCAGGCCGCCGCGCCAGGCGCCGGCGCCGCCGCTGTCGGGAATCAGCTCGTAGCGCTCGATTCGCACCGGGGCGGTGTTCTCTACCATCTCGATCGGCGCATTGCTGATGTTGGCCGCCGGGTTGGCCACGCCGTCCACCCCCTCGCGCCGGTGGCCGCCGCCCCAGGCCCCCATCAGGGCTTCGCGGAACAGCACGTAGCGGCCGTCGGCGTCGATGCCGCCGATGCTGTAGCTGGTGGTGCCGCCCTCGCCCGCCGCGCGCGGCTTGCGCGGCACGGCCTGGGCCAGCGCGCCGAAAATCGCGTCGATCAGCCGGAACCCGCTGACGCCGCGCGCCGCCACCGCGCCGGGCCGCCGCGGATTGAAAATGCAGTCCTGCGGCGCGACGACATGAATGGGCTTGATGAAGCCGGCGTTGTTCGGCGCATCGGAATCCATGATCGACCGCATGGCGAAATAGACGGCCGACTTGGCGAACGACAGGGTCGAGTTGATGGCGCCGCGCACCTGGGGCGAACTTCCGGTCAGGTCGGCCGTCAGCGCGTCGCCCTTGACGTGCAGCGTGACGTGGATCCGCACGGGCTGGGACGGATCGATGCCGTCGTCGTCGATATGGTCGGTATAGGCGTAGGAGCCATCCGGAATCGCCGTGATGATGCGGCGCGCCTCGCGTTCGGAATAGTCGAGCAAGGCATCGAAGCACCGTTCCAGCTCTTCCACGCCATAGCGCTCGGCCAGTTCCAGCATGCCGCGTTCGGCGATGTTGCAGGCCGCCTGCTGGGCGTTCAGGTCGCCCAGCACGGTGTCGGGCACGCGCACATTGCGGGCGATCATCTTCAGCAGGGTCTGGTCGGGCACGCCGCGGGAATACAGCTTCAGCAGCGGGATCTGCAGGCCTTCCTGGAATATCTCGGTGGAATCGGCCGCGCTGGACCCCGGCACCCGGCCGCCCATGTCGTTGTGGTGCGCCACCAGCACGCCATATCCCAGCAGGCGGCCCGCCGCGAACATCGGCTTGAACATGAAGATGTCCGGCAAGTGCATGCCGCCCTGGTACGGATCGTTGGTGATGACGATGTCGCCCGGCTCCAGCGTGTCGCCGAATTCGGCGCGCACGGCATCCATGGCGTCCGGGATCGAGCCCAGGTGCAGGGGCAGGCTCAGCCCCTGCGCGATCAGCCGACCGTGGCGGTCGCAGAACGCGCTGGACATGTCCATGGTGTCTTTCATGATCGACGAATAGGCGATGCGGACCACCGTCAACACCATCTCGTCGACCACCGACCCGATGGCATTCTTGACCAGTTCCAGGCGAACCGGGCTGATCGCTGCTGCGCTTGGCATGCTGTCTCCTTCTCGACTGCGCACGGCCCCCGGGCCGCGCCTGTTCTTCAAGAACCCATGCTATCGAGTTAGAATTCCCGCATCCAATTAATGTTTTGGGTCAAAAAAATAAAAATTCCTTATGCCGCTGCCGCCCGCGGCGGCGACCCGGCCCGGGAAAAGGAGACAACCATGAGGCGATACACCCTGGCCCAGCTCGAGGCATTGCGTTGCGTGGTGGTGTTCCGGGGCTTCCAGGCGGCCGCCGATCATCTGAAGGTGACGCAGCCGACCATTTCGCTGCGCATCCGCGAACTGGAATCCATCGTCGGGTATTCGCTGCTGCGCCGCTCGGGCGGCCGGGGCGAACTCACCGCCGAAGGCACGGTCTTCTACCAATACGTGGAGCAGCTGACCCGGACCCTGGGCGAAATGGATCGCCGCGTGCGCGCCCGCGACCCGCTGCGCGGCGTGCTGCGGATGGGCGCGTCCGACACCTTCGCCATCGGGTGCCTGCCCGACCTGCTGTCGAAGATGGACACGATCTATCCCGACTTGCGGGTCGAGCTGACGATCACGCGCAGCACCACGCTGGCGGAACTGCTCAACACCAAGCAACTGGACATCGCCTTCATGGCCGAAACGCCGCTGGACCCGCAAATACGCGTGCACCCGCTGGCGTATTGCCGCATGGCGTGGTTCGGCCGCCACCAGGGCCGCCATACCCGGCCATTGAGCGCGGCCGACCTGGACGGCCGGCGGCTGATGACGCTGCCCGTCAATTCGCCGCTGCACAGCCTGATGGTGCGATGGTTCGAGGCCGCGCGCCACCCCTTGCCGCCCGTCAGCGTCTGCAACAGCCTGGCCATCATCCTGCGGCTGATCAACGCGGGCCATGCCTGGAGCATCCTGCCCGAGTGCTTCACCCTGTCGGACGAGAACAGCAAGCTGTCGGCGCCGGTGATGGTGATGCCGGAACTGCCGATGCTGAAACTGTGCGTGGCCTACCGGGCGGAAAGCAGCGTGGATACGCTGCTGCCGGTGGTGGACCTGGTCAAGGGCATCCTGACCAGCAAGCCGGGGCTGCTGCCGCTGGAGTAGCGGGCCGTCAGGCCTGGCACTGCCGCCGCAAATACGCCACCACCGCGTCCTGGTCGCCGGCGAACACGATGCGGGCCGCCTTGGATTGGCGCTGGTACACGTACATGGGGTCGTAGTATTCGGCCAGCAGCGCCTGGATCCATTCGCGGTGCGGCTCGACGCCGCCGCCGCGCGCCTGCTCGGCCAGCGCGGCGTCCATGATGGCGGCCAGCCGCTTGTGGCGTTCGCCGCCCAGGCGCCGGGCGATGTTGTCCAGGCTTTGCCGCAGCCGCTGGGCAAACAGGGCGCTGCCGGTTTCTTCGCCGTGCAGCGCGACGAACTCGGCGCGCAGGTCGACGACATAATCGCGCAGGATGCGCCGCACGCGGTTTTCCAGGCTGTCTTCCAGCCACACCACCGGATATCGCTGCATGCCCTGGAACAGCCCCACCGGCACGCTGCAACCGCCGATGGACTGGCTCTCGTCCTCGACGACGAACCCGTGGCAACCGGCGGCGCGCTTTTTCAGGATGTCGATCGCCAGGCGGTTCTCGAAATCGATCTGCGCGGGCTGGCCGGTGGCGTGCTTGCCGAAGCTGGAGCCGCGGTGATGCGCGTGGTGTTCCATGTCCAGGCCGTGGTCCAGCCGGCGCAGCACGTCGGTCTTGCCGGTGCCGGTCATGCCGCCCAGCACCGTGTAGCGGCATTCGGCAACGGCCCGGTCCAGCGTTTCCAGCAGGAAGCCGCGCAGCGCCTTGTAGCCCCCGGCGACGCGCGGGTAGTCGATGCCGGCCTCGGCCTTCAGCCAGGCCTGGGCGATCTGCGAACGCAGGCCGCCGCGAAAGCAGTACAGGTAGCCGTCGGGATGGGCGCGCGCGAAATCGGCCCAGGCGGCCACGCGCTCGGCCTTGACCGCGCCGCTGACCAGCCGGTGGCCCAGCGCGATGGCCGCTTCCTGGCCCTGCTGCTTGTAGCAGGTGCCGACCTTCTGGCGTTCGGCGTCGCTCATCAACGGCAGGTTCACCGCCCCGGGGAAGGCGCCCTTGCGGAACTCGATGGGCGCGCGCGTATCCATCAGCGGCGCGCCGCCGAGGAACAGCTCGCGGTAGTTGCCGGTGTCGCCGCGCATCACAGCACTTCGATGGCGTATTGCCGCGGTTCGACCAGTTCGCCGATGGGCTGCAGCGCCAGGCCGCATTCGCCCGCCACGGCCAGGAACTCGGCTTCGCCCTCGGGCGCCACCGCCACCAGCAGGCCGCCGCTGGTCTGCGGGTCGCACAGCAGGTCGACCCGCGCGGCGTCCAGGGGGGCGATGCGATGGCCGTAGCTGTCGAAATTGCGGCCGGTGCCGCCCGGCACGCAGCCTTCGGCCAGGTAGTGCTCGACGCCGGGCAGGCGCGGCACCTGGTCGAACGCGATGCGGGCGGTCAGGCCGCTGCCGTCGGCCATTTCCACCAGGTGGCCCAGCAGGCCGAAACCGGTGACGTCGGTCATGGCCTTGACGCCGGCCAGCGCGCCGAAGCGGCTGCCGGGCTTGTTCAGCGTGCACATCCAGTCGCGCGCCAGGTTGGCGTCTTGCGGGCGCAGCCGGGATTTTTTCTCGGCGGTGGTCAGGATGCCGATGCCCAGCGGCTTGGTCAGGTACAGCTTGCAGCCGGCCGTGGCGGTATCGTTGCGCTTGAGGCAGGCCTTGTCCACCACGCCGGTGACGGCCAGCCCGAAGATCGGTTCGGGCGCGTCGATGGAATGCCCGCCCGCCAGCGCGATGCCGGCCTCGTCGCAGGCCGCGCGGCCGCCGCGGATGACGTCGCGCGCGACCTCGGGCGGCAGCACGTTCACCGGCCAGCCCAGGATGGCAATGGCCAGCAGCGGAGCGCCGCCCATGGCGTAGATGTCGCTGATGGCGTTGGTGGCGGCGATGCGGCCAAAGTCGAAGGGGTCGTCGACGATGGGCATGAAGAAGTCGGTGGTCGACACCACGCCGCGGGTGTCGTCCAGCGCATAGACGGCCGCGTCGTCGCGCGAGGCATTGCCCACCCACAACTTGGGATCGAGATTCTGCGCGCCGCTGCCGGCCAGGATCACCTCGAGCACCTTGGGCGAAATCTTGCAGCCGCAGCCGGCGCCGTGGCTGTATTGGGTCAGGCGGATGGGGTCGTTCATGGATCTTGGGTAAAGGCTTTGCCGATGGCCGCTTTGACATGGCCGACGAAGGCGGCCATGGGTTCGGGGCGGTGGCCAGGCCATCCGGCAAGCCGCCCAGGTAAGTGTCCCGCGCGTGGGCCAGCACGGGGCGGTGCTGGCGCGGTAGGCGTTCCAGCGCCCAGGCCGGCGCGCAGGTCGTCGCGCAGCCATTCGCCGAACTGCAGTTCGCGCCTGGGCGGATAGCGCCACGGCACGACTTCGCCCAGCGCCAGCACCGTGACTTCGAGCGCGCGGCAGGATGCCAGCGTGCCGGGCCATGCCGATACCGCCAGCAGGCCGGTCATCAGGCCGCGCCGGGCCGGCTCGGCCAGCGGGGCGTCGACGATGGCCAGCAGGTCGATGTCGCTATGCGGCTTGAGCCCGCCGTCGACGGCCGACCCGAACAAGTACAGGGCCTGCAAGGCGCCGCCCAGGGGGTGGTCCAGCACCGCCCGCGCACTGGCTAGCTGCGCGGCGATGCCGGCGGGCGGCGCTGGCTGGGTCATGCCACCGCGACCGGGATCTTGCCGATGCGCGCCTGCCATTCCTTCGGGCCGGTGGTGTGCACCGAGGTGCCCTGCGAATCGACGGCCACGGTCACGGGCATGTCTTTCACGTCGAATTCGTAGATGGCTTCCATGCCCAGGTCTTCGAACGCCAGCACGCGGGCCTGGCGAATCGCCTTGGACACCAGGTAGGCCGCGCCGCCCACCGCCATCAGGTAGGCCGACTTGTGGTTGCGGATGGCGTCGATGGCCACCGGGCCGCGCTCGGACTTGCCGATCATGGCGATCAGGCCGGTCTTGTCGAGCATCATGTCGGTGAACTTGTCCATGCGCGTGGCGGTGGTGGGGCCGGCCGGGCCGACCACTTCGTCGCGCACCGGGTCGACCGGGCCCACGTAGTAGATGACGCGGTTGGTGAAGTCCACCGGCAGGGACTCGCCCTTGGCCAGCATGTCCTGGATGCGCTTGTGCGCGGCATCGCGGCCGGTCAGCATCTTGCCCGACAGCAGCAGGGTCTGGCCGGGTTTCCAGCTGGCCACTTCCGCGGGCGTCAGCGTGTTCAGGTCGACCTGCCTGGACTTGTTGTAGTCAGGCGCCCAGTGCACTTCGGGCCATTCGGACAGCGAGGGCGGATCCAGGCGCGCGGGGCCGGAGCCGTCGAGCTCGAAATGCGCGTGGCGGGTGGCCGCGCAGTTGGGAATCATGGCCACGGGCTTGGACGCCGCGTGCGTGGGGAAGGTGTTGATCTTGATGTCGAGCACGGTGGTCAGGCCGCCCAGGCCCTGCGCGCCGATACCCAGCGCGTTGACCTTCTCGTAGAGCTCGATGCGCAGTTCTTCCAGCTTGTTCTGCGGGCCGCGGGCCAGCAGTTCGTACATGTCGATGTCGTCCATCAGCGACTGCTTGGCCATCAGCATGGCCTTTTCGGCGGTGCCGCCGACGCCGATGCCCAGCATGCCGGGCGGGCACCAGCCCGCGCCCATGGTGGGCACCGTCTTCAGCACCCAGTCGACCAGCGAGTCGCTAGGGTTCAGCATGGCGAACTTGGACTTGTTTTCCGAACCGCCGCCCTTGGAAGCGATCTGCACGTCGACCTTGCCGCCCGGGACAAGCTCGACGTGCAGGATACAGGGCGTGTTGTCGCGGGTGTTCTTGCGGGCGAACAGCGGGTCGTCCAGCACCGAGGCGCGCAGCGGGTTGTCGGGGTTGGTGTAGCCGCGGCGCACGCCTTCGTCGCACAGTTCCTGCAGGGTGCGCCGGGTGTCGAAGCGCACGTCCATGCCGACCTTCAGGAACACGTTGACGATGCCGGTGTCCTGGCACAGCGGGCGCTTGCCTTCGGCGCACATGCGCGAGTTGGTCAGGATCTGCGCCATCGCGTCGCGCGCGGCCGGGCTTTCCTCGCGTTCATAGGCGCGGGCCAGGTGGCGGATGTAGTCGACGGGATGGTAGTAGCTGATGAACTGGATGCCATCGGCGATAGACTGGATGAAGTCTTCTTCTTTGATGAGGACGGACATGACGGTATGAGCGAAAGCGGTGAAAGAAAGGAAAAAAGGCCGCGCGAAATCGACGGGCCTATTTTATGACCGGACGGGCGGGGCTCATTTGCCTTGCCACACGGGCTTGCGCTTTTCGGCGAAAGCGGTGGCGCCTTCCTTGGCGTCGGCCGAGGTGAAAATATGGGCGATCAGCGGGCGCTGGCGGTCGAACATGCCGTCCTGGTCCCAGTCGGTGGCCTGGGCCACGATGCTCTTGGCGGTCTGTACCGCCAGGGGACCGTTCTCGACAATGACGCGGGCCAGTTCCAGCGCGCCTTCCAGGGCCTTGCCGGGTTCGGTCAGGCGGTTCACCAGGCCGTAGCCGTGGGCGCGTTCGGCGCTGAGCATGTCGCCGGTCAGAATCACTTCCATGGCGATGTGGTACGGCAGGCGGCGCGGCAGGCGCAGCATGCCGCCCGAGCCGGCCACCAGGCCGCGCTTGACTTCGGGCAGGCCGAACTTGGCGTTGCTGGCCGCCACGATCAGGTCGGCCGCCAGGGCCATTTCGCAGCCGCCGGCCAGGGCGTAGCCTTCCACGGCGGCGATCAGCGGCTTGCGCGGCGGGCGCTCGTTCAGGCCGGCGAAGCCGCGGCCCGGGATCAGCGGGCGCTGGCCGCTCTGGGCGAACGCCTTCAGGTCCATGCCCGACGAAAACGTGCCGCCCGCGCCGGTCAGGATGCCGATGCGCACGTCGTCGCGGCTGTCCAGCTGCTCCAGCGCGGCGGCCATGGCCTGCGCGGTTTCCAGGTTGATGGCGTTCTTGGCTTCCGGGCGGTTGACGGTGATGATCTGGATACCGTCGACCACTTCCACCTTGATCAGTTCGGACATGCGGGGCTCCTGGGCGGGCGCGCGGGCCCGCGGTTATCTATAAGACTGGGGATACCGAATCATACGACCATCCGGCAGCCCGGCGGCCGGGTGCGGGGGTGGACACTATATTGAACGGGCCGGCCGAGCCCCGCCCGCGGCGGGCGCCGGGCCCCCGCGATACCCCGCGGCCCCTGCCCGTCAATGCTTCGCCAGCTGCGCCACGGCGGCGACCAGGCGGTCGATTTCGGCGCCCGAGGTCAGGTAGCTGACCGAGGCCCGCGCCACCGTGTCCAGGCCGCGCGCCCGCATGTCCAGCGGCGTGTAGGGCACGCCGTTGGCGGTGATATTGATGCCCTGCCCCGCCAGCGCCTCGCGCACGTCGGGGGCCGCCAGGCCGTCCACGTTGAACGACACCAGGGCCGAGCAGACCCCGCCCAGGTCGTGCAGCGTGACCCCGGGTATGCGCGCCAGCCGGTCGCGCAGCGCGCCGGCATTGGCGTCGATACGGGCGCGGATGGCCTCGATGCCCAGGTCCAGCGCTTCCTGCAGCGCGTTGGCCAGCCCGCAGAGCAGCGCCACGGGCTGTTCGCTGGTTTCCAGGCGCCGCGCGCCCGGGCGCAGCGCCGAGACGCCGGCGGCACCGATCGGGGCCGACGAGGTGTCCACGAAGGCCGGCGCCAGGCGCGCGGCGAAATCGTCGCGCACGTACAGCAGCGACAACCCGCGCGGGCCGCGCAGGTGTTTGCGCACCGGCGCCACCAGCACGTCGCAGCCCACGCTGCCCACGTCGATGGGCAACTGCCCCAGCGCCTGGGCGGCGTCGACGATGTACGGGATGCCGTGGCGGCGCGCCACGGCGCCGATGGCGGCGGCCGGATTGATCAGGCCGCCATTGGCGGGCAGCCAGGTCAGCGACACCAGCCTGACCCGCTCGTCCAGCATGGCCTGCAGGGCTGCGGGGTCGGCGCGGCCTTCGGCGTCGCAGGGAATCGGCTCGATGCGGGCGCCGGCCCGGCCGGCCACCTGCTGCAGGGTGGCCAGGTTGCCGCCCCACTCGTGCCGGCCCACCAGGATGCGGTCGCCCGGCCCCCACGGCCCCAGCGCGGCGAAAGCGCGGCCCCAGGCGTCGGAGCAGCCCGAGGCGAACGCGATTTCGTCGGGCTGGGCGCCGACCAGCCGGGCCGCCCGCTGGCGGGCCGCGGCCAGGGTGTCGTGGGCGGCCCGCGCCGCTTCCATGGGGCCCATCGCGGCTTCGCGCCCCAGGTGGTCGACCACCGCCTGCACCGTGGCGGCCGACGGCAGCGAGGCGGCCGCGTGATTGAAGTGCACGATCCGCGCCACGCCGGGAGTGGCCTGGCGCAGGCGTTCGACGTCCGCATCGGACAGGGCGGCGGGAGGCATCGATGTTTCCTAGGGCTTGGTCTGGATGACGGCCTTGTCGCCCTGGCGCGGCACCTGGCCCGAAATGAACAGCAGGTCGCCCACCTGCGCCTTGGGCACGTAGTTGGCGGCGGGCCCGCCGGCCGGTTCCAGGGGCAGGCCCAGGGCGTGGGCACGGCCGGTGAGGGTGGAAGACATGAAACGCACCTCTGCAAAAAAATGAATGAAGCGCCCCGCGCGCGGGCGGCCTCAAAAGGCCATGGTAGCGCGTTCAATATCTTTACCACCCCGCGGCGGGCATGAAATTCCCGCGCATGGCGCTCTTATAGTGACCGGAACCGCAGCCCCTTTGTCATCGAGAGACCCCATGCCCAGCACTGCCGCCGTTCCGGCCTTTATCAAATCCCCCACCGCCCGCGCCCAGGACAGCGTCGGCGCGATCGAGGACACCGTCCGCGAGATCATTGCGCAGGTGCGCGCCCGCGGCGATGCCGCCGTGCGCGAGTATTCCCTGAAATTCGACCGCCAGGACACGCCCGTGCTGGAAGTGGGCATGGAAGCCCGCCTGCACGCCGTGGCGGGGCTGGACGACCAGACGCGCCAGGATACCGAGTTCGCCATCGAACGCGTGCGCGCCTTCGCCCAGGCCCAGCTGGCCACGGTACTGCCGCTGGAAATCGAGGCCCTGCCCGGCCTGCACCTGGGCCACCGCGTCATTCCGGTGCAGCGCATCGGCGCCTACGTGCCGGGCGGCCGCTATCCCATCCTGTCGGCGCCGGTCATGACCATCGTGCCCGCCAAGGTGGCCGGCTGCGACGAAGTGATCGCCTGCCTGCCGCCGGGCGCGCACCCGGCCATGATCGCCGGCTGCCACCTGGCGGGCGCCGACCGCATCTTCCTGGTGGGCGGGGCGCAAGCCATCGCCGCCATGGCGTGCGGCACCGAATCGATCCCCGCGGTGGACAAGATCGTCGGGCCGGGCAATGCCTACGTCAACGAAGCCAAGCGGCAAGTGTTCGGCGAAGTCGGCATCGACCAGCTGGCCGGTCCCAGCGAGATTTTCGTGGTGGCCGACGAAACGGGCGATGCCGACATGATCGCGACCGACCTGCTGGCCCAGGCCGAGCACGACGTGCGCACCCGCGTGGGCCTGATCACCACCAGCGAGCCGCTGGCGCGCGCCACGCTGGCCGCGGTCGAGCGCCAGCTGCGGGACCTGCCCACCGCCGACGTGGCCGGGCGGGCCTGGCACGATTACGGCGAAATCGCCCTGTGCGCCGACGAGGCCGCGATGCTGGCCTATTCCGACCGGGTGGCCGCCGAACACCTGCAGGTGCACACGCGCGATCCGCACGCCACCGGCCGCAAGCTGCGCAACTACGGGTCGCTGTTCATCGGCCCGCTGGCCAGCGTGGTGTATTCGGACAAATGCTGCGGCACCAACCACACCCTGCCTACCATGGGCGCCGGCCGCTATACCGGCGGCCTGTGGGTGGGGTCATTCCTGAAGATCTGCACGCACCAATGGCTGGATCCGCGCGGCGTGGCCGCCGTGGCGCCGCCGGCCGTGCGCCAGAGCGCCACCGAAGGCATGGAAGGCCATCGCCGCGCCGCCGCGCTGCGCCTGGGCTGAACCCGCCGCAACGCCTACTATCCACACTCAAGGGGAACCAGATGAACGTCCGCACACTCGCCGCCGCGCTGGCCATGGCCGCCAGCGCCATCGCGCCGCAAGCCCATGCCGAATCGCCGTATCCGTCGCGGCCCATCAAGCTGGTGGTGCCGTTTCCGCCGGGCGGCACCACCGATGTCCTGGCGCGCACCATCGCCGACCCGCTGGGCAAGCTGCTCAAGCAGACCGTGGTGGTGGAAAACCGCAGCGGCGCGGCCGGCCGCATCGGCAGCGAATACGTGATCCGCGCGGCGCCCGACGGCTATACCCTGGGCATCGCCACGGTCAGCTCGCACGCCGTCACGCCGGTGGTGTACGACAACATCACGTACGACGTCACCACGGACCTGGTGCCCATCACGCGGCTGGCGTCGGTGCCCAACGTGCTGACCATCAGCCCCAAGGTGCCCGCCAGCGACATGAAGTCCTTCATCGCCCTGCTCAAGAGCCAGCCCAATCACTACACCTATGGATCGGCCGGCGCCGGGTCCGAGGCCAACATGATGGGCGAGCTCTTCAAGCTGAGCACGGGCACCCAGATGATGCACGTGCCCTACCGCGGGTCGGGCCCGGCCTTGCAGGATGCCCTGGGCGGCCAGATCGCGGCGGTGTTCGACAACCTGCCCTCGTCGCTGCCCTTCATCCGCAACGGCGACCTGAAGGCCCTGGCCATTGCCTATCCGCAGCGCATCGAGGCCCTGCCCGACGTGCCCACCTTCGCCGAGGCCGGCGTGCCCGAAGTGAACGACGCGTCGTGGTTCGGCCTGGTGGCGCCCAAGGATACGCCGCCCGACATCGTGCAGCGCATCTACCAGGCCATCCGCGACGTGCTGGCCATGCCCGACGTCCGGCAACGCCTGGCGGGCTTTTCGGCGGTGCCGGTGGGCAACCCGCCGGCCGAATTCGCCGCGGAGCTCAAGGCCGAGATCGACAAGCAGCGCAAGACGGCCGAGCGCGCCCACATCAACCTGAAATAAGCGCGCAGGCGCTCGCGGAGACAGCCATGGCCACTTCACCCCGCATCCTGGTGGCGCAGTTGTTCCAGGAAACGCACGGCTTCACGCCCGTAGCCACGCCGCTGTCGGCCTTCGAGATCGAAGAAGGCCCCGCCATGCTGGCCGCCAATGCGGCGGCCGACTCGGTGCTGGGCGGCATGCTGCGCACGCTGCGGGCGCAGGGCTGCACCGCCGTGCCCAGCCTGGCCGCGCGGGCCCGGCCGGGCGGGCGCGTGGAAGACGCCGCCTATGCCCGGCTGCGCGACGGGATCCTGCGGGCGGCCCGCCAGGGCGGCTACGAGGCGATCGCGCTGTGCCTGCATGGCTGCATGCAGACCGTCGGCCTGGACAGCGCCGAGGCCGACCTGCTGGCGCGACTGCGCGATATCGTCGGCCCGTCCCTGCCCATCGTGGCGGGCTTCGACCTGCACGCGCATGCCGTTCCCGCGATGCTGGGGCACCTGGACTTCGCCTCGGCATACAAGACCAACCCCCATGGCGACGCCGCGGCCACCGGCGAACGCGTGGCCAGGCAGCTGCTGCACATCCTGCAAACCGGCCGGCGGCCGGTGGGCGCCAGCGTGCACGTGCCCATGCTGACCCGCGGCAACGACGAAACCGCGCACGGCCCGCTGGCCGCGCTGCACGCCCGGGCGCGCGCCGCCGTGGCCGCCGGGCAGGGCGTGATCGACGTGTCCATCTTCAATGTCAACCCGTTCATCGACGGCGCCGGCGTGGGCCAGACGGTGGCGGTGTACGCCCAGCCCGGCGCGCGCGCCGCGGCGCGCCGGCTGGCCATGGAACTGGCGCAGGCCCTGTGGGACCAACGCGACCGCTACGTGCACGACCTGCCCGACGTGGCCGGCCTGCTGCGGGCGCATGGCGACGACCCGCGCAAGCTCATCATCGGCGACTTCGGCGACCGCGTGCTGGCCGGCGGCCCGGGCGACAGCCCCCACGTGCTGGAGCGCTGCCTGGCGCTGACCCGCAAGCGCATCGCCGCCGTTGTCACCGATCCGGACGCCGTGGCGCAATGCCGCCAGGCCGGCCCGGACGCCGACGTGGCCTTGTCGGTGGGCGGCGCCTATTCCCCCGCTTGCCCGCCCCTGCCCGTACAGGGGCGCGTGGCGGCCCTGGGCGACGGCGTGTTCCGCAACCGCGGCGTGTTCATGCGCGGCGCCACGCTGCGGCTGGGGCCCTACGCCGTGCTGCGCCACCCCCGCTACGACCTGCTGATCACCCAGGACGCCATCATGTCGCAGGACCCCGGCTGCTACCTGGACGCCGGCATCGACCTGGACGCGGCCGACATCATCGTGGTGAAGTCGGGCTACCACTTCAAGCTGGCCTTCGACGCCCTGGGCGCCTGCGCCTGTGCCGAGACCCCCGGCCTGACGGGGTATCACCCCGAACGCCTGCCGTTCGAGCGCGCCCGCCCCCTGTACCCGCTGGACACGATCGACTTCCAGCCGCGCGCGGTCGACCTGCCCGTCCCGGCACGCTCCTGATGCCGGCCGGGCGCGCCGGCGTGTATCCTGCCTGGCACCGCCTTCCAGAGGGGATCACGCCATGCCGAGAATCGGTGCAGATATCAGGGAACTACGTCGCCGGCGCGGGCTCGGCATACGCGAAGTCGCGCAGCGCTCGGGGGTCTCGCACGCCTCGATCTCGCTGATCGAGCGCGACAAGATCAGTCCGTCGCTGGATACCCTGGCCGCGGTGCTGGATGCCCTGGGCACCACCATCGTGGGCTTTTTCTCCAGCAGCCGGCTGCTGGTGGCCGAATCGCCCTTCTACGGCCCCGACGACCTGCCCGAGATCGGCAAGGCCAGCACCATTTCGTACCGCATGATCGGCAGCCGCTTCGCCAACCGCGCCATGCTGATGATGCAGGAACGCTACGCGCCGGGCGCCGATACGGGCGAGCTGTTCAGCCACAATGCCCAGGAAGCCGGCCTGGTCACCGCCGGGGCGATCGAGGTCACGGTGGGTGACAAGACCCGCGTCCTCGAGGCGGGCGACGCGTATTATTTCGACAGCCGGGTACCGCACCGCTTCCGCAATGTAGGCGACGGCACCAGCGAGATCGTCAGCGCGGTCACGCCGCCCACCTACTGAACCGGGCCCGGCCGGCCCGCCCGCCCCCCGCAACGCTCCGGGCCAGTTAAAATGGCCGGTTTCCTGCGCCGGGCGTGCCGGCCAGCCCGCCCGGCGCTCCGAATTCCAAGAATCCTATGCTCACTTTTCAGCAAATCATCCTTACGCTCCAGGACTACTGGGACAAGCAGGGTTGCGCCCTGCTGCAGCCGTACGACATGGAAGTCGGCGCCGGCACCTCGCACACCGCCACCTTCCTGCGCGCCATCGGCCCGGAGCCCTGGCGCGCCGCCTACGTGCAGCCCTCGCGCCGCCCCAAGGATGGCCGCTACGGCGAAAACCCCAACCGCCTGCAGCACTATTACCAGTATCAGGTGGTGCTCAAGCCCGCGCCGCCCGAGATCCTGGACCTGTACATCGGCTCGCTGAAAGCGCTGGGCATCGATCCCACCCAGCACGACATCCGCTTCGTCGAAGACGACTGGGAAAACCCCACGCTGGGCGCCTGGGGGCTGGGCTGGGAAGTGTGGCTCAACGGCATGGAAGTGACGCAGTTCACCTACTTCCAGCAAGTCGGCGGGCTGGACTGCACGCCCACCACCGGCGAAATCACCTACGGCCTGGAGCGCCTGGCCATGTACCTGCAGGGCGTGGAAAGCGTCTACGACCTGGTCTGGACCGAAGGCGCGCACGGCAACCGCGTGCTGTACCGCGACGTGTTCCACCAGAACGAGGTCGAGCAGTCCACCTACAACTTCGAGCACGCCTCGGCCGACATGCTGTTCGCGCACTTCAACGACTACGAGGCCGAGGCCAAGCGCCTGATGGACGTGCCCCTGGCGCTGCCCGCCTACGAAGCCGCGCTGAAGGCCGCCCATACCTTCAACCTGCTCGACGCGCGCGGCGCCATCAGCGTGACCGAACGCGCCGCCTACATCGGCCGCATCCGCAACCTGTCGCGCGCGGTGGCGCAGGCCTATTACGATTCCCGTGAACGACTGGGCTTCCCCATGCTGGCCGGCCGCCGTGCCGGGGAGGCTGCCTGAATGACAACGAACCTCCGCCCCCTGCTGGTCGAACTGCTGACCGAAGAACTCCCGCCCAAGGCCCTGCAGAAGCTGGGCCAGGCTTTCGCCGAAGGCGTGCGCGCCACGCTGGCGCGCCACGGCCTGCTGGCCGACGGCTGCCAGGTGGCCGCGTTCTCGACCCCGCGCCGCCTGGCGGTGCGCCTGTCGCAGGTACGCGACCAGGCGCCCGACCAGAACTACGCCGAAAAACTCATGCCCGTCAAAGTGGGCCTGGACGCCGACGGCAGCCCCACGCCGGCCCTGCTGAAGAAGCTGGCCGCCAAGGGCCTGGACGGCCTGGACCCGGCCAACCTGGCGCGCGAATCCGACGGCAAGCAAGACTACCTGGTGGCCCGCGGCACCGCCCCCGGCGCGAAGCTGGCCGACGGGCTGCAGGAAGGCCTGCAGGCCGCCATCGACGGCCTGCCCATCCCCAAGGTCATGCGCTACCAGCTGGCCGACGGCGTCACCACCGTGAAATTCGTGCGCCCCGCGCACGGCCTGGTGGCCCTGCACGGCGCCGACGTGGTGCCCGTGGCGGCGCTGGGGCTGGATGCCGGGCGCCGCACGCTGGGGCACCGCTTCATGGCCGATGCGCCGGTCGACGTGGCCGACGCCGACGCATACGAGACCGTGCTGGCCGAACAAGGCCACGTGATGGCCTCGTTCGAGGCGCGCCGCGCCGAGATCGACCGCCAGCTGCAGGCCCATGCCGGCCAGCTGGGCGCCACGCTGGGCGACGACCCCGAAGTGGCCGCCCTGCTCGACGAAGTCACCGCGCTGGTCGAGCACCCCACCGTATACGTGGGGCAGTTCGACGAGCAATTCCTGCAAGTGCCGCAGGAATGCCTGATCCTGACCATGCGGCTGAACCAGAAGTACTTTCCGCTGTTCGATCCGGCCACCGGCAAGCTGACGCACCGCTTCCTGATCGTCAGCAACATGCAGACCGACAACCCGGTCAACATCGTCGAGGGCAACCAGCGCGTGGTGCGCCCGCGCCTGGCCGACGCGCAGTTCTTCTTCGACACCGACCGCAAGACGCCGCTGGCCGCCCGCGTACAGCAGCTGGGCAACATCGTCTACCACAACAAGCTGGGCACCCAGCTCGAGCGCGTCGAGCGCGTGCGCGCCATCGCGCGCGGCGTGGCCGAACAACTGGGCGGCGACGCCGCCGCGGCCGACCGCGCCGCCCTGCTGGCCAAGGCCGACCTGGGCACCAACATGGTGGGCGAATTCCCCGAGCTGCAGGGCATCATGGGCGCCTACTATGCCGCCGGCGACGGCGAACCCGACGCCGTGGTGCAGGCCCTGCGCGACCAGTACCGCATCCGCCTGGATGCGCCGGTCACCCGCGACACGCTCACGGCCGCCGTGCTGTTCATCGCCGAACGCGCGGAAACGCTGGTGGGCATCTGGGGCATCGGCCTGGCGCCCACCGGCGAACGCGACCCGTTCGGCCTGCGCCGCGCCGCGCTGGGCCTGATCAGCGCCTTCGAGCAGCTGGCTGCGGGCGGCTGGCTGGCCGTCAGCGCCGACGGTCCGCTGTCGCTGGACGGCCTGCTGGCGCTGGCCGCCAGCACCTTCCCGGCCGGGAAGATCCCGGCCGCCACGGTCGCCGACGTGCGCGCCTTCATCTACGAGCGCTATCGCAACCAGCTGGCCGCCGATTTCGACCGCAACGCGGTCGACGCGGTGATCGCGCTGGCGCCGCCCCTGCACCAGGCGGCCGCGCGCGTGCGCGCCGTGACGGCCTTCGGCCAGCTGCCCGAGGCCGCCAGCCTGGCCGCCGCCAACAAGCGCATCGGCAACCTGCTCAAGAAGGCCGAGGGCGAGATCGGCCAGGTAGACACCGCCAGCCTGGCCGAACCCGCCGAACAGGCCCTGGCCGCCGCCGTGGCCGCGCTGCGCCCGCAGGCCCAGGCCCAGCTGCAGGCGGGCGACTTCGCCGGCAGCCTGAGCACGCTGGCCCAGGCCCGCGAGCCGGTCGATGCCTTCTTCGCCGACGTCATGGTCATGGCCGACGACCCCGCCGTGCGCGCCAACCGCCTGGCCCTGCTGGCACAGCTGCACGGCCTGATGAACCAGGTGGCCGACATTTCCAGGCTGGCACAGTGAAGCTCATCGTCCTCGACCGCGACGGCGTCATCAACCAGGACAGCGACGCCTTCGTCAAGCATCCCGACGAATGGATCGCGCTGCCGGGCAGCCTGGCCGCCATCGCCCGCCTGTCGCAGGCGGACTACACGGTAGTGGTGGCCAGCAACCAGTCGGGCCTGGCGCGCGGCCTGTTCGACATGGCCACGCTGAACGCCATCCATGCCAAGCTGCACCGCGAACTGGCCCTGGCCGGCGGCGTGATCGACGCCATCTTCCTGTGCCCGCACGGCCCGGACGACGGCTGCTCGTGCCGCAAGCCGCTGCCCGGCATGTATCACGACATCGCCCACCGCTACGACGCCGACCTGGCCGGCGTGCCGGCGGTGGGCGATTCGCTGCGCGACCTGCAGGCCGCCGCCGCGGCCGGCTGCGCGCCGTGGCTGGTGCTGACCGGCAACGGCGCCAAGACCCGCCAGGGCGAACTCCCGCCCGGCACCCGCGTGGCCGCCGACCTGTCGGCCGTGGCCGACGCCCTGTTGCAGGAAGCCTGACCCCATGGCCTGGTTGCGTTCGTTGTTCTATATGGTGTTCCTGGTCGTCACGGTGATTCCGTACGCCATTGCCTGCATCCTGTGGGCGCCGCTGCCGCTGCACTGGCGCTACAAGCTCACGGTGGGCTGGCCCCGCCTGGCGATCTGGGGCGCGCGCGCGTTCTGCGGCATCCGCTGGCGGATCAAGGGCGCCGAGAACCTGCCCGACGGCCCGTGCATCCTGCTGTCGAAGCACCAGTCGGCCTGGGAAACGCTGTTCTTCCCGGCCCACATGCCGCGCGAGGTCTGCTATGTGTACAAGAAAGAACTGCACATGCTGCCGTTCTTCGGCTGGGGCCTGGCGCTGCTGCGCATGATTCCCATCGACCGCGCCCGCGGCCGCGACGCGTTCGAGCAGGTCATCCGGCAGGGCCGCGTGCGGCTCGAGGAAGGCCGCTGGCCGCTGCTGTTCCCGGAAGGCACGCGCGTGGCGCCCGGCCAGGCGGGCCGCTTCAAGATGGGCGGCGCGCTGCTGGCCTCGCGCACCGGCGCGGTGGTGATCCCGGTGGCGCACAATGCCGGCGAATGCTGGCGCCGCAATGCCTTCGTGAAGCAGCCGGGGCTGATTACCGTGTCCATCGGGCCCGCGATAGAATCGCAGGGAATTTCCCCCGAAGATCTGAACGCCAAGGTGCAGGCCTGGATCGAAGGGGAAATGCGCCAACTCAATCCCGAAAGGTATGCCCAGCAACGGCCAGCTTGAACTCCTGTTCGCCGAACCCGCCGCCCCGGCGCCCCGCGCGCCCGAGGCCGCCCCCCTGCTGACGCCGCCGCCCGCCCCCGTGGCCATCACCACGGTCGCCACCCCCTGCCCCGATCCCCTGCCGCCCGGCGCCCGCTGGCGCGAAGTCGCCACCGAACAGCAAGTCATCGGCTTCGTGCTGCTGCGTTCGCGCCGGCGCAGCATCGGCTTCGTGGTGGCCGACGACGGCCTGCGCGTCACGGCCCCGAACTGGGTCACGCTGGCCCAGATCGACGATGCCGTGCGCGAGAAAGCGCGCTGGATCCTGGCCAAGCTGCGCGAATGGGCGGCCCGCAAGGAACAGCTGGCCATGTCCCGGACCCGCTGGCAGGCCGGCGGCGAACTGCCCTACCTGGGCAAGCGCATCGTGCTGGGCGTGGGCGGCGATCACCGGCAGGCCCGCCTGTCGGGCGACGCCGACGCGCCCAACGACGGCGACACCCTGTGGCTGGCGCTGCCCGCCGACGCCGACCAATCCCGCATCCGCGACGCGGCCCAGGCCTGGCTGCAGCAGCGCGCCGGCGCCCTGTTCGGCGCCCGCCTGGCGCACTTCCTGCAAGTCAGCGGCCTGAAGATCCGGCGCTGGCGCCTGTCGTCGGCGGCCACCCGCTGGGGCTCGTGCACCAGCGACGGCAACATCATGCTGAACTGGCGCCTGATCCACTTCGCGCCGGCCATCATCGACTACGTCATCGCGCACGAACTCGCGCACCTGCGCGAGATGAACCACAGCCGCGATTTCTGGGCCGAAGTCGGCCACATCCTGCCCGGCTTCGAAGAAGCCAAGAACGTGCTGCGCCGGCACGATCCCGCCAGCCTGCCGCAGTTCTAGGCCCCGACCCGACTCCGCCATGGAACTGCGCCAGCTGCGCTATTTCGTCAAGGTGGCCGAATACGGCAGCATGGGCCGTGCCGCGGCCGACCTGGGCGTGGTCACCTCGGCGCTCAGCCAGCAGATCAGCCGCCTGGAAAGCGAACTGTCCACCCGCCTGCTGATCCGCACGTCCAGCGGCGTGGTGCCCACCGACGCCGGGCTGGCCTTCCTGCGCCAGGCGCAGCTGGCCCTGCGCCACGCCGAGGGCGCGGCGCGCGCCGCCAAGGCCTCGCGCCTGACCGGCGAGGTCAGCGTGGGCCTGCCCGCCACGACCGCTTCGGTGCTGGCCGTGCCCTTCCTGCGGGCCATGCGCGACCGCTACCCCGACGTGCGCGTGCACCTGGTGGAAAGCCTGTCGGGCTACCTGAGCGCCATGCTCAACGCCCGCCAGCTCGACCTGGCCATGGTGTTCCGCACCGAATCGGCGCGCCGCTGGAGCACGCTGCCGCTGATCGACGAACGGCTGTTCCTGATCGCGCCGCCCGACCTGCCCGGCCTGCCGCCCGAGGGCGCGGTGCGCCTGCGCGACATCGCCCGCCTGCCGCTGCTGCTGCCCAGCGGCAGCCATGGGCTGCGGGCGCTGGTGGACGCCGCCTATGCGCGGCTGCGCATCGAACCCAACCTGGCCGCCGAGATCGACGGCCTGGATGTGCTGATGGACCTGGTGCGCGACGGCTTCGGCGCCACCATCCAGCCCGGCGCGGCCACCGTGCGGCTGCGCGGCGAGCCCCTGGCCCTGCGCCAGATCGCCGACCGCCACTTGCGGCGCCCCAACCTGCTGGCCAGCGTGTCCGACGACGAGCTCTCGCCGGCGGCTCTGGCGGCGCGCGTGCTGCTGGCCCAGACCGCCGAAACCCTGGTGCGGGCGGGCTCCTGGCCCGGGGCGACTCTTCACAAATCGTGAATAGCCGTTGACGATCGCAGGCTGGCGCGCGCGCGGCGGGCCGGCCTATAGTCCGGGCTGACTCTACAGGCCCCATTCCATGATCGACGTATTGGTAATCGGCGGCGGCAACGCCGCCCTGTGCGCGGCGCTGATGGCCCGCGAGGCGGGCGCCAGCGTCCTGCTGCTGGAAGCCGCGCCGCGCGAATGGCGCGGCGGCAACTCGCAGCACACGCGCAACCTGCGCTGCATGCACGACGCCCCGCAGGATGTGCTGGTCGAAGCCTATCCGGAAGAAGAATACTGGCAAGACCTGCTCAAGGTGACGGGCGGGCTCACCAACGAGCACCTGGCGCGGCTGGTGATCCGCGAATCGTCCACCTGTCGCGACTGGATGCGCAAGCACGGCGTGAACTTCCAGCCGCCGTTGTCGGGCGCCCTGCACGTGGCGCGCACCAACGCCTTCTTCATGGGCGGCGGCAAGGCCCTGGTCAACGCCTACTACCGCAGCGCGGAGGCGCTGGGGGTGCAGATCCGCTACAACGCGCCGGTGGATGCCCTGGAACTGGACAACGGCCGCTTCGTCGCCGCCCGCATCGGCGGCGAACGCATCGCGGCGCGCACCTGTGTGCTGGCCGCCGGCGGCTTCGAATCGAACCGCGAATGGCTGCGCGAGGCCTGGGGCCAGAACGAGCGCGGCGAATGGCCGGCCGACAACTTCCTGATCCGCGGCACGCGCTTCAATACCGGCGTGCTGCTGAAGTTCATGATCGACGCCGGCGCCGACACCATCGGCGATCCGTCGCAATCGCACTGCGTGGCCATCGACGCGCGCGCGCCGCTGTACGACGGCGGCATCTGCACCCGTATCGATTGCGTGTCGCTGGGCGTGGTGGTCAACCGCGACGCGCAGCGCTTCTACGACGAGGGCGAGGATTTCTGGCCCAAGCGCTATGCCATCTGGGGCCGCCTGACGGCCCTGCAACCCGGCCAGATCGCCTATTCCATCATCGACGCCAAGGCCGTCGGCCGCTTCATGCCGCCGGTGTTCCCGGGCGTGCAGGCCGACACCCTGCCCGAACTGGCGCGCAAGCTGGGCCTGGACCAGGCCCCGTTCATGCGCACCCTGTCCGACTACAACGCGGCCTGCCGGGTCGGCACCTTCGACCACACCCGCCTGGACGACTGCCACACCGAAGGCGTGCAGCCGGCCAAGACGCACTGGGCCCGCCCCATCGATACCGCCCCGTACTACGGCTACGCGCTGCGGCCGGGCATCACCTTCACCTACCTGGGGCTGAAGGTGGACGATACCGCCGCCGTGCGTTTCAACGACGTGCCCAGCGCCAACCTGTTCGTGGCCGGCGAAATGATGGCCGGCAACGTGCTGGGCAAGGGCTATACCGCCGGCGTCGGCATGTCCATCGGCACGGCCTTCGGCCGCATCGCCGGCACGCGCGCCGCCGCCGCGGCACTGGCCCAGCGGGCATCGGGAGCACAACGTGAAGCAGCTTGAAGAACTGGCCCGCCAGGCGCGCGCCACCGCCGCGCCGGCCATGGCGGCCGAACAACCCGTGCACTGGCATGCCCAGGCGCGGCAGGCCACCCCGGCGGCCAGCCTGACTGGCGACGAAACCGAAGTGGCGCGGGTCATGCAGATCTGCAACGCCTGTCGCTACTGCGAAGGCTTCTGTGCCGTATTCCCGGCCATGACGCGCCGGCTGGAATTCGGCAAGGCCGACATCAACTACCTGGCCAACCTGTGCCACAACTGCGGCGCCTGCCTGCATGCCTGCCAGTACGCGCCGCCGCACGAATTCGGTGTGAACGTGCCGCAGGCCATGGCCAAGGTGCGCGTGCAGACCTACAGCGACTACGCCTGGCCCGCGGCGCTGGGCAAGCTGTACAAACACAACGGCCTGACCCTGTCGCTGGCCGCGGCGGGCGCCCTGGCGCTGTTCCTGGTACTGACCGTGGCCATCACCGGCGGGCTGCTGCACGAGCCGCTGGCGGGCAATTTCTACGCCATCTTCCCGCACAACACGCTGGCGCTGATGTTCGGCCTGGTGTTCGTGTTCGCGCTGCTGGCGCTGGGCCTGGGCGTGACGCGCTTCTGGCGCGACGTCTCGCCCGGCGCCGCCAGCGGCGCGGCCGTGGCCGAGGCCACCCACGACGCGCTGCGGCTGAAATACCTGGACGGCGGCCACGGCAAGGGCTGCAACAACGCCGACGACGCCTTCACGCTGGCGCGGCGCCGCTTCCACCACTTCACGTTCTACGGCTTCATGCTGTGCTTTGCCGCCACCTGCGTGGCCACCGTGTATCACTACGTATTCGGCTGGCAGGCGCCCTATCCGTTGCTGAGCCTGCCGGTGCTGCTGGGCACGGCCGGCGGCATCGGCCTGCTGGTCGGCCCGGCCGGCCTGCTGTGGCTGAACCTGCGGCGCCATCCGCTGCACGGCGACGCCGCCCAGCGCCCGATGGACCGCGGCTTCATCGCGCTGCTGTTCCTGACCAGCCTGACCGGCCTGCTGCTGCTGGCGCTGCGCGACACGTCCGCCATGGGCCTGCTGCTGGCCATCCACCTGGGCGTGGTGATGGCCCTGTTCCTGACCCTGCCCTACGGCAAGTTCGCCCACGGCATCTATCGCTGCGCGGCCCTGCTGAAGTGGGCCATCGAAAAACGCCAGCCGGACCCCCTGAAGCTGGGCGCCGACTGACCCCGGCGCCCGCGCGGGCGGGCGCCACCTCTTGCGACAACACCACGGAGACATCCCGATGAAACGATCCCTGATCCAGGCCGCCTGCGGGGCGGCGCTGGCGGCCTGCGCCTGTGCCATGCCGGCGGCCGCCCAGGCCTTTCCCGAACGCCCCATCACGCTGGTCGTGCCGCACTCGGCCGGCGGCACGTCCGACATCCTGGCGCGCACCGTCGCGACGGAAGTGGCCAAGATGCTGGGCCAGAGCATCATCGTCGACAACAAGGGCGGCGCCAACGGCTCGATCGCCGCCAAGACGGTGGCCACGTCCGCGCCCGACGGCTACACGCTGCTGCTGGCCACCGCCAGCACCCATGGCATCAACCCGTCGCTGTACAAGAAGCTGCAATACGACGCCGTGAAAGACTTCACCCCGGTCACGCTGCTGGCCACGGTGCCCAACGTGCTGGTGGTCAACAAGCAGGTCAAGGCCACCGACGTGCCAGGGCTGATCGCCGAGATCAAGGCGGACGGCAACGGCTTCAACATGGCATCGGCCGGCGCCGGCACGCCCGGCCACCTGGCGGGCGAGATGTTCAAGCAGCGCGCCGGCCTGGATTTCGTGCACGTGCCCTACAAGGGCGGCAGCCCCGCGCTGGCCGACCTGATCGGCGGGCAGGTGCAGTTCCTGTTCACCACCATTCCCGGCGCCCTGCCGCACATCAAGGCCGGCACGCTGCGCGCCCTGGCGGTGACTTCGCCGCGCCGCTCGCCCGCCCTGCCCGACCTGCCCACCATGGCCGAATCCGGCCTGCCGGGATTCCAGGCCATTTCGTGGCACGGCATCGTGGCGCCGGCCGGCACCCCGGCCGCCACGATCGATATCCTGAACCAGGCATTCGCCAAGGCGCTGGCCGCCCCGGAAGTGCGCCAGCGCCTGATGGAAGAAGGCGCCGAGGCGGCCGGCATGGGCACGGACGAATTCGGCCGCTTCATCCAGCAGGAAATCGCCTCGTGGGCCCAGGCGGTGCAGGCCTCGGGCGCCACGGCCAACTAGGGCGCGCACGGCGGGAGACCACGGGGTTTGCTACGATGTCAGCCTGGCTCGGCGAGCCCGGTTTCATCCAGCAAAAGGAATTCCCCCATGCGTCTCCTGCACACCATGCTGCGCGTCGGCAACCTGGACAAGTCCATCGATTTCTACACCAACGTCCTGGGCATGCGGGTGCTGCGCCGCAAAGACTACCCCGACGGCAAATTCACCCTGGCCTTCGTCGGCTACCAGGACGAAAGCGAAGGCGCCGTGATCGAGCTCACCCACAACTGGGACACCGATCGCTACGACCTGGGCACCGGCTACGGCCACATTGCCCTGGAAGTGGACGACGCGTACGACGCCTGTGAAAAGGTCAAGCAGAAAGGCGGCAAGGTCACGCGCGAAGCCGGCCCCATGAAGCACGGCACCACGGTCATCGCCTTCGTCGAAGACCCCGACGGCTACAAGATCGAGTTCATCCAGCACAAGGGCCGGGCCGATTAAGCCGCCGCCATGATCCACACCATCCTGAAAATGGGCGACCCGCGCCTGCTGCGGGTGGCCCAGCCGGTCCAGCGTTTCGATACGCCGGACCTGCACGCGCTGGTGGCCGACATGTTCGACACCATGGCGCACGCCCAGGGCGTGGGCCTGGCGGCGCCGCAGATCGGCGTCGACCTGCAACTGGTCATTTTCGGTTTCGAGCACAACGAGCGCTACCCCGACGCCCCGCCGGTGCCGCAGACGGTACTGTGCAACCCGGTCATCACGCCCCTGTCGGACGAGCGCGAGGACGGCTGGGAAGGCTGCCTGTCGGTGCCGGGCCTGCGCGGGCTGGTGCCGCGCTACCGGCACATCCGCTACAGCGGCTACGACCCCCACGGACAACGCATCGAGCGCGAGGCCGAGGGCTTCCATGCCCGGGTGGTGCAGCACGAATGCGACCACCTGATCGGCCGGCTGTATCCGTCCCGCATCGAGGACTTCTCGAAATTCGGCTTCACGGAAGTGCTGTTCCCGGGCATGGATCCCAACCGGGACGACTAAGCCAAGGGCATGGGCCCGCCGGGTTGGCGGGGCAGTCTCTGCACACCTCGGTGTCAGACACCCTCCGGGGTGTCAGACACCTGGAAGCACCCCGGCACCGCCCCGCGAAATCTATACAGGCCGCGACGTGTTGCCCGGATGCGGCCAAATGTCCCGGAGGCGGCCAGATACCCGGACGCCGCCAGGTGCACTTGGCCACACCTCGGCTAGGCGATGACCGGCTCATTGCTGGAGCTGCTTGGCACTTCAGCCACATACGGCAGCGTGCATGTTGTGCGGTGTCAGTGTTTCACCGCGCAGGGCGCGACCCGCCCGAGATGAAACGGGTGTGTAATAGGAGCCAGCGGCGGACGGCGCAGAGGTCGGTTTGTGTCTGGTGCGATCAGCCCGAGTGTCAGTG
>Ga0182737_1001034_pt1 | contig 30458 bp, 28 predicted proteins | sample eDN5th30CBELigOP_FD_128878 | JGI IMG/M metagenome (GOLD analysis project Ga0182737, IMG submission 128878) | Enriched Organic Plus compost microbial communities from Emeryville, California, USA - eDNA 5th pass 30_C BE-Lig OP (version 2) (version 2) ... | reverse complement strand
GCCTGACCGACACCATCGCGCACCTGCAGCAGCGCGCCGACACCCTGATCGCCCGCTGCGATCACGACGCCGTGTTCGCACTGGCCTATCTGCGGGTGACGCAGGAGGTCTCGCGGGCCATCGACGAAGGCATCTACGACGACGAAGCATGGCTGCGACACCAGGACGCGGTCTTCGCCGAGGACTACTTCGAGACGTACGAGGCCTGGCACGACGGCCGCAAGGACGAGGTGCCGCAGGCCTGGCGGATCGCGCTGCAGGCCGCCGACGACGGCAGCGTGTCCGCCCTGGGCGACTTCATGCTGGCGATGAACGCCCACATCAACCGCGACTTCTCCTACGTCCTGGCCGGGGTCGGCCTGACCGGGCCCGACGGCAAAACGCACAAACCCGATCACAACCGCTTCAACGCCCGGCTCGATGCTCTGTACCAACCGGTCTTCGCCGAGATGGCCGAGCGTCTCGATCCACGGTTCGACGATCTCGACCTCGGGCCGCTCGACGACGAGGGCGTCGGCACGATCATGCGTGCCTGGCGTGAGATCGTCTGGCGCAATGCCGAGGCCCTCGCCCTCGCGAAGACGCCGCTGCAGCAACGCCTGGCCGAGCAACGCATCGAGTCGTACGCGGCCAGCCAGGCGACGCTCTACCGGGTGCTGTTCGCTGCCAGCCCGAAGCAGCGTCAAGAGCGCGATGCCTTCTGCGCTTCGCATCCCTCGGCCTGAACCGCGTTCGGCACCGCTCGCCCACACACTGACCGTAGGCTGGAGCCATGACCGAGGTGCTGACCGCCCGAGACGTTCCCCTGGGCGGTCTGCGCGCCATGACCGTCCGACGTTCACTGCCCCAACGAGCCCGCACCACGATCGGCGCCTGGTGCTTCGCCGACCACTACGGGCCCGATGACGTCGCGGTCACCGGCGGCATGGACGTGCCCCCGCACCCGCACACCGGACTGCAGACGGTCAGCTGGCTGTTCACCGGCGAGGTCGAGCACCGTGACAGCCTGGGCGTCCACGCCCTGGTGCGGCCCGGCGAGGTCAATCTGATGACGGGCGGCCGCGGCATCTGCCATTCGGAGGTGTCCACACCCGACACCACGATCCTGCACGGCGTGCAGCTGTGGGTCGCGCTGCCCGCCGAGCATCGCGACGCCCCCCGCGACTTCCAGCACCACGTCCCCGAGCCGATTCCTCTCGACGGCGCCACGTTGCGCGTCTTCCTCGGCTCGCTCGCCGGGGTGACCTCGCCGGTGCGCTCCTTCACCCCGCTATTGGGCGCCGAACTGGTCCTCGACGCAGGCGGCACGGTGATCCTCCCGGTCGACGCCGCGCACGAGTACGGCGTGCTGGTCGACGGTGACGTCGCCGTCGTCGACGGAACCGACGTGCCGCACGGCGCCATCGGCTTCGTCGATGTCGGCAGCGACACGCTCACGATCTCCAATCCCCTCGATGAGCCGCAGCGCGTCATGCTCCTGGGCGGCCCACCGTTCGGCGAGGAGATCGTCATGTGGTGGAACTTCATCGGCGCCGACCACGACGCCATCGAGCAGGCCCGCGCCGAGTGGGAGGAACACGCCGAGCGCTTCGGATCAGTCGAGGGCTACGTCGGCGAACTCGACCGCATCCCCGCACCGGCACTGCCCAACGCCCGACTCAGGTCCCGCATCAATCCGATCGTGGGACCACAGCTGATCCAGGAGGAGACCTCGTGAGCACCACCGTCCGCCAAGAACCCGACCGCTTCGTCATCGAGGTCGACGGCACCGACGCCGGCTTCGCCCAGTTCAGCGAGTCGGGGAACCAGCGCACGTTCTTCCACACCGAGCTCGACGACGCGTTCTCGGGCCGCGGGCTGAGCGGCATCCTGGTTCAGGAGGCACTCGACGCGACCCGTACCGCTGGTCTGCGCATCGTGCCGGTCTGTCCTCTGGTCGCGCACTGGCTCACCAAGCATCCCGAGTTCGACGACATCGTCGACCAACCCGCCTGACACGCGCCAGTCCGTAGCGACACGTGCCGCTACGGTTCAGCCATGAACCCGGCCCGTTCCCCCTGGCTCGTCGCCTTCGGTGTCGGCGCGATCGTGCACCTCGCGCTGATCGCCGCCTCCGCCGATCCGTGGACATCGATCACCAAATGCCTGCTCGCCCCCCTGCTGATCGGGTGGGTGATCCAACAGCGAGGCCCGCGCCTGCTGGTCGTCGCCCTGATCGGATGCTTCCTCGGCGATCTGTTCCTCGAACTCGACGATGCCTGGTTCCCGGTCGGCATGGCCGCGTTCGCCGTCGCCCATGTCTGCTTCATCGTGCTCTTCGTCCGGCGAGGTGCGGTCGCGGCACTGAAGGCGCAGCCGTGGGTTCCGGTGATCTACGCCGCCGCCGCGGTCGCGATGATCGCCTGGTGCTGGAGCGGGCTGCCGTCCGACATCCAGCCGCTCGTGCCGATCTACGCGCTCCTGCTCGGCGCGACCGCCACGGTGACCCTCGTGACCGACCGCCTCGCGGGCCTCGGCGGAGCGTTCTTCCTGGTGTCCGACGGCATCATCGCGGCATCGCAGGCCGATCGGATCGATCCGGACGCCACGGCCACCGGTCTGGCGATCATGGTCCTGTATCTGGCGTCGATCTATCTGCTCACCCGGCGCAGCGTCGAGGTTCGCGTCACCACCTCCGTGTGACGCTGGAGGCATGGCCCGGCGCGACACGACCTACCGCATCGTCGTCGGGCTGATCGGTGCGTTCTACCGACTGATGGGCTACCGCATCGCCGTGCGCGGTCTGGGCCACCTCCCGGCCTCCGGTGCCGGCGTGATCGCGTCGAACCACACCAGCTTCCTGGACTTCACGTTCGTCGGTTACGCGGCTCGCGGTCGCCAGCGCCGCATCCGCTTCATGGCCAAGCGCTCGCTGTTCGAGCTGCCGGTCGTCGGGCGGCTCATGCGGGCGATGGGCCACATCCCGGTCGATCGACGCTCCGGCGCCATCGCCTATCGTCGCGCGCTCGAGGCGGTCGATGACGGCGAGCTGGTGGGCGTGTTCCCCGAGGCGACGATCAGCCGTTCGTGGCTGCTCAAGCCGTTCAAACGCGGTGCCGCCGGCGTGGCCGTCAACCGTCACGTGCCGCTGGTCCCCGTGATCGTGTGGGGCGGGCATCGCATCTACACGGTCGACGGGCATCGTTCGCTGCGCCGCCGCATTCCCGTGACGATCGCGATCGGTGAACCGCTCGTGCCCACGAACGGTGAGTCCGTCGACGCCTTGTCGCACCGCCTGCACGGCGTGATGACCGACCTGCTCGACGAGGTCATCGACGGCTATCCCGACGAGCCGGGCGATGCCGACGACCGCTGGTGGTGGCCCCACGACCGCGGCGGCACCGCACCCGACCCCGAGACGGCCGCCGAGCTCGACCGTGCAGCAGTCGCCCGCATCGGCGATTCGTTCGACTGACCTACGCCGACTCTCCCCGGTGATCGATGCGGCGACCCACCATCGCGCCCGCGATCATGCTGCGATGGATGTCGGTCGTGCCACCCGCCACCCGGTAGGGACGGACCAGGCGGTACATCCATTCGAGGGGGCTGAGGTCGGGCGACATGCCGATCAGTCCGTGCAACTGCATCGCGTGATCGATGATCTCGCAGGCGGCCGTCGTGGTCGCGATCTTCGCGGCCGACGACAACGTCCGGGCGCGGGGATCGCCGACGTCGTAGGCCTTCACCGCCTCGTAGAGCAGGAGCTGAGCCTGCTCCTTGCGGAGGTACATGTCGGCCAGCTTCGCCTGGACCATCTGGAAGTCGACCAGACTGTGGCCGAACTGCTGACGGTCGCGGACGTAGTCCACGGTCAGCCTGATCGCGATATCGGACAGCCCCAGCACGAACGCCCCCGCAGCGCAGCGCTCGACGCTGTAGGACGACAGCAGAGCGGAGATGCCCGGAACGTCGAGCACGTGGTCGGCCGGCACGACGACGTCGTCGAACGCCAGCTCGCACCAGCCCGAGTCACCCATCCAGCTCCGGGGCTCGCTGGTCACGAAACCGGGCGTCCCCCGCTCGACCAGGACAGCGCCGATGCCGGCCGAGCCGGGGCCACGGCGAGCGAACACCAGGTAGTAGTCGTCGGCCTCACCGACGCCACTGGGTCGCTTGCGGCCGTTGACGAGGTACGTGCCGTCGGGCTGCACCTCCATCGACGTCTCGAGATCGGTCAACGCCGTGCCCGCCGGCTCCTCGGTCAACGAGATCCAGCAGAATCGCTCACCTCGCACGACCGGGCGAACGAAGGACTCCCACTGCTCGGGTGTCCCCCAGCGCGCGACGAACATCGCCGGCCCGCACATCGCCATGAGAGCCGACTCCGCCGTCGCCGGGCACACGCGCGCCAGCGCCTCGATCGCCAGGATCGTGTCCAGATACGGACGTCCCGATCCGCCGACCTCCTCGGGCATGCTGAGTCCGATGTACCCGTGGTGGGCCAGCAGCCGCATGTTGTCACGAATGCCGCGACGCTCGAATCGCTGGTCGAATGCCGCGGGGCCGAAGGCATCGACCGCGAGCTTCTCCACCTCGGCCGCAAGCGTCTGCTGGTCGTCGGTCAAGATCAACGCCATCCCAGAATCCTCCTGATAATCGAATGTCCAATTACTATCACACACAAGATGATTTGCGATGCTATCGTACGGATATCGGCAGATAATCACATGACGTGTTAGGAGCAAGATGATCATGTACACGCCGGCCGAGGCGCTACGCCGTCACGCCCACGATCGGCCCGATCACGTCGCCCTGCTGCACGAAGAGGATCGATGCACCTACGCCGACCTGTCCGATCGAGCCGACCGCGTCGCCGGCGCCCTGCTGGAACGAGGCGTCGCGCCGGGTGACCGAGTCGCGCTCCTCGCGGCGAACTCCATCGACTTCGTGGCCGCCCTGTACGGCATCTGGCGCGCCGGTGCCGTCGTCGTCGGCATCAATCCGCGACTCTCGACCGACGATGCGGCCTACCAGTTGCGCGACAGCGGAACCGGTCTCGTGGTCGCCGACCTCGCTTCGTCGGCGCTGGCATCCGCCGCAGCTCCACACGTCGCCGTGCTGAGCCTCGACGAGGCTGTCACGTCCGTCCCCACCGGCACGCCCCGGCCGCAAGATCTCGACGCCGATGCCACGATCTTCTACACGTCGGGCACGACCGGGCGGCCCAAGGGCGCGGTGCACACCCACCGGGCCTTGACCACACAGGCGATCGCGATGACCGACTTCTACCGGCTGTCGCCCGACGACGTCATCGTGAGCTGCCTCCCGCTCTGCCTCCTGTCGGTCTTGATGGGCGGCCCCGTCTCCAGCATCCATCTCGGCTCGACGTGTCGCATCCTCACGCAGTTCGACGTCGCCGAGGTCTGCAACCGCATCGCCAGCGATCAGGCCGCGTTCGCCATCGTGGTCCCCGTCTTCTTCTTCGACGCGCTCCGCCTCCTCGACGAGGGATCCGACCTCGACCTGAGCTCCCTGCGCGTCCTGCACTTCGGGGGCAGCCCCATCTCGACCGAGCTGCGGGCCGCGGCCGAGAAGCGCCTCGGCGTGGTGGCGTCGCAGGCGTACGGAGCGACCGAGTGCCCGAACATCGTCGTCGGTGAGGGCCTGACACCGGACCGCACGGTCGAATCGACCGGCCGGGCTCTGCCGTTCGCCCGTGTCCGGATCGTCGACGCCGAACGGCACGACGTTCCGCAGGGAGACGTCGGACATGTCCTGCTCGGCCCGAACCCCGACGCGGCGCACCCGTTCATCCCGATGGACCGGTACTGGGAGCGTCCCGAGGAGTCCGCGGCCGCCCTGACCGACGGCTGGCTCGATCTCGGCGACCTGGGACGCTTGAACCCGGACGGCACCCTCACCCTCGTCGGCCGGGAGAAGGACCTGGTCATCCGCGGCGGGCTGAACGTCTACCCCAGCGAGCTCGAACGGGCCTTGTCGGCCGACGATCGGGTCGCTGCAGCCGCCGTCGTCGCGCACCCGCACGACCGTCTCGGCGAGGTGCCTGTCGCGTATGTCGTCCTGAACGAGACCGATGCCGGCGAAGCGGTGCTTCGGACGGCCAACGAGCAGCTGTCCCGGTACAAGGCCATCGAGGAGCTGGTCGTCGTCGACGAGCTACCGCGCAATGCGATGGGCAAGGTGGTCAAACGAGAACTCCGCTCGTTCGTGACCGACGAGCCCGCACACGTGACCGCACGACTCCTGCGCGAAGGGAGCGTGCTGGGGACGCCGACGGACCACGACTCAGGCGACTGACCACGGCGCCGGAGGCGTCACAGCCCGCCGATCGGCTCGCGTCCCACGAGCTGGCTCAGCAGGGCGACGACCTCGTCGTCGCTGACCTGATCGATCCACCCCAGATCGCCGCGGGTTCGTCCCAGCCCCTCGAAGAACGCATCGACGACCTCGGCGGTCGCCGACGGCTCGAGCCCGGCCGGAATCAGGCCGGCCTGCTGGCCCTTGCGAACCACCTTCGTGATCGCCGCGTGGAAGTCCGCGTGAATGGCGATCCATGCCTCTCGCAGCTCTTCGTCGCGATCGAGGAGCTCTCGCCAGATCGTGTAGACGGCTCGATGAGCGTTCCGCATGGCCAGGAAGCTGCGTGCCGGCCCACGGATCTCGAGCCGCCCGTCGGCACCCATCGGAAACAGGCTCGCCGCCAGCAGCGATTGTTCGGCGCGAGCGAGGAGACAGACGAAGACGTCACGCTTGTCGACGAAGTAGCGATACGCCGTGGCTGCCGAGATCGATGCCTCCCCGGCGATCTGACCGATCGAGGCACCGGAGAAACCTGACCTCGCGAAGACCTCGGCCGCCGCGTCGAGGATCGCATCGCGTTGGGCCCGGGCGCGCGGCGAGCGCGGGTCCATGCGACCCGGAGCGACCGTCCATTCGACCCGCGACGGCACGGTGACGGGCGGCGACGGAGGAGTCGGCGGCTCGTCGAGCCTCCTCCCCTCTCCGTCGACCGAGACGCCGCGATAGAGCCCCCCGACGACCAGTTCGACCAGGGCGTCCGCCAGTTCCTCGGCGGTGTGCCGCGACCAGCCCATGCGACGCGTGAACGCCAGGAAGTCCAGCGACATCGTGAGGATCTCGGCCAGCGCCTGCGCCCTCGCCCGCGACGGCTGGTCGGGCAGATGCACCGTCAGCATCGCGGCCCACACGTCGGTCGTCCACTTGCGCCGGTCACGCACCTCCGGGGCGATGAGCACCAGATCGTCGGAAGCTCGCACCGCGCCCACATGCTGCTCGCTGACATCGAGCCATGCCAGGCAGGCCGTCCGCAGATCCGTGGCCCGCGCCAACGCGGCCGTCATGTCGTCGACCATCGTGTTGTACAGCAGATCGAAGGCGATCTGCTTGCTGGCGAAGTGCCGATAGAACGCCCCAGTCGTCAGGCCCGCATCCTCGGCGATACTCGCCAGGTGGGCCTCCTCGTATCCGAGGCGCGCGAACTGCTCAGCCGTGGCGGCCAGCAGCAGCTCGGGAGTCGACCCGATCGCGTCGTCCTGGATAGTCATCTTGGCTCGGACCTTAGTGCACGATCACACGGCCGTCCCATCGCACTCAGAGCGCCATCAGCCGGTCGAGCCCCTGGGCGTCGAGTTCGGCGACCGTGCCGTCGAACGTCACCACACCGCTGACCATGACCAGGACGCGGTCGGCGACCCGTCGGGCGAACTGCAGGTTCTGCTCGGCCATCAGGATCGTCGCGCCCTGACGCTTCAACCCGAGGAACACATCGGCCAGCGCCTCGACGATGACGGGCGCAAGACCCTCGCTGGCCTCGTCGACCAGCAGCAGCCGCGGATCAGCCATCAGCGCCCGCGCGATCGAGACCGCCTGCTGCTCTCCCCCGCTGATCCGATCGCCGCGCTGATCGATGAGGCGCCGCACCAGGGGAACCATCGAGCACACCGCCTCGGTGCGCTCCTCCAGCGCCCGACGTGGTCCGCGATAGCCGAGCCGCAGATTGTCACGGACACTGAGCGGGTAGACCCGGCGGTCCTCGGGCACATACCCGATACCGCGTCGGGCGATTCGATTCGCCGGCATCGTCGAGATGTCGGTGTCCTCGAACACGATGCGACCGGCCCGCTCGACCTCGATCCCGAGCACCGACTTGAGCAGCGTGCTCTTGCCTGAGCCGTTGCGGCCGAACAGCACGGTCGTCTCGCCAGCCCGGACGGTCAGCTCGAGCCCCCGCAGGACCGTGAGCCCGTCGTAGCCGACATCGACACCTTCGAAGGTGATCATCGCGTTGCTTCCTCCTCCTCGGCGTCCGACCCGAAGTAGACCTCGGCCAGGCGGCGATCGGTGCGCACCTGTTCGGGCGCACCGGTGAGCAGGACCTCGCCCCCGACGAGCACCGTGATGCTGTGCGCCAATCGGAACATCACGTTCATGTTGTGCTCGGTGATCAGCAGCGTGAGCTCCTGCTCGGCCGCCAGTTCACGCAGCAGTTCGGCGCATTCCTCGGCCTCCTGGGAACTCATGCCGGCCGTCGGCTCATCGAGGACGACGACCCGGGGTTCGCCGACGAGCACCATCGCGAGTTCCAGGAGCTTGCGGTCGGCCTGAGCCAGTTCGCCCGCGGGGACCTCACGGCGCCCGAGGAGGCCGACCCGCTCCAGATGACTCAGATCGGGCGACCAGCGCCGGCTCAGCACCGCGCGCAGCGGCGACAGACCGGCGACCTCGGCCGCCAAGGCCACGTTCTGCTCGACCGACAGTTCGTCGAACACCTGAGCCACCTGGAAGCTGCGACCGACACCCAGCCGAGCGACGCGACGCGCGTTCCACCGCGTCGTGTCGTGACCGAGGAGACGGACGCGACCTCGGGTGAAGGGCACTTCGCCGGCGATGCCGGCGCTCAGCGTGGTCTTGCCCGCGCCGTTCGGACCGATGAGGCCACGGATCTCACCGGTCTGCACGGTCAGTTCGACGTCGCGCAGCGCGTACGTCTCGCCGTACTGCTTGTCGACGGCGTGCAGTTCGATCGCGTTATCGGACACGATGAGCTTCCTCCTTCCTACGCAGAACACGCGACACTGCGTCGTCGACCAGTCCGACCACGCCACGGGGTGCGGCGAGGATGACCACCAGGAGGATCGTTCCCACCCACAGTTCCCACTGATCGGTGATCGCCGAGGCGATGTCGACCAGGTAGAGGAAGGCCACGCAGCCGATGACCGGCCCCACGATGCTGCCCATCCCGCCGATCAGGGTCATGATGATCGGATCGCCCGACGTACTCCATTGCAGGATGTCGGGGCTGACCAGGTTCCACAGCAGCGCGTACAGCGAGCCGCACACACCTGAGACGGCGCCGGCCACGACGAACCCCGCATACCGGTAGGTGCGGATACCCGCCCCGAGGGCGGCCGCACGTCGATCGCTGGATCGGATCGCGCGCAGCACGACACCGAACCGGGAATACTCCAGCCACCACAGCAGCAGCATGCCCAGCGACGTGAACACGACCATCGATGCGACGAACGCGCCGGGCGTGCTGATGTCGAGGCCGAACAGACGACCCGCGCCGAATCCGAACAGGCCGGTGTCACCTCCGGTCCAGCGTTCGCGGCGCGCCAGCACGAACAGCGACTCTCCCAGGGCAAGCGTCAAGATCGCGAAGCTCAGGCCCGGGACCCGGAAGATGAACAGCCCGACGACCGCCGCGGCGATCGTCGCCGCACCGACCCCGATCAGGAGCAGCAGCGTCGAGGACCCGACATGTGGCGCCGCCAGACCGACGGTGTACGCCGCACCGCCGTAGAAGATCGCCTGCCCGAACGATGCGACGCCGACGATCCGGTACAGATAGCCGACACTCCCTACGAAGATCACCTGGATCATCACATTGCCGACGAACAGCTGGCGCTCGACCGAGCCGCCCGCCTGGGAGAGCGCCAGGACGTCGAGCAGGAGCACGATCACGATCAGACCGATGGTGCCGCCGTGGCGACGGAGTCGTTCAGTGAAGGTCGACAACGGGAGCTCCTCGAGACAGCAGTCCTCCCGGCCAGACGACCAGGACGACGACGAGCACGGCATACACGGCGTAGCCGCTGATGTCAGGCGCGAAGCTCACGGCGAACGCGTTCGTGACGCCCACGACGAGCGAGGCGACCAACGTGCCCGTGACGCTGCCCAACCCGCCGATGACGACGATCGCGAATCCCATCACGACATACGCGTGCGCCAACGACGGGGTCAACTGCGTGAGTGGCGCCTGCATCGCCCCGGCCAGTCCGGCGAGGAACACGCCGAGCGTGAACAGGACCGCGTAGACCAGGCGGAACCTGATGCCGAGCGCCGAGGCCATCGAGCGGTCCATCGCGATCGCCCGAGCCTCGAGTCCGAGGCGGGTGCGGTACACCACCGCGAACAGGCCGACCGCGACCACCGCGGCGACCGCGATGCACACCAGGTTGTACACCGGCACGGACAACGAGCCGAGGTCGACGGACCCGCTCAGTCCGTCGGGCAGGGGGGCCGACTGCGGGAGCCGGCCCCATTTCATGACGACCGCACCCTGTGCCATCAGCAGCAAGGCGTAGGTGGCCAGCAGGGTGTAGATCGGCGAGGTCGCGTACAGCCGCGCGAACACCAGCCGCTCGAGGACCAGCCCGATGGCGGCGGTGACGACCGCGGCCGCCACCACCCCCATCGCGAACTGTGCCACGCCGAGTCCGCCGTCACCGCTGGTGAGTTCGAAGGCCGTGTACGCACCGATCATGAAGAACCCGCCGTGAGCGAAGTTCACGATGCCCATCACCCCGAACGTCAGGGTGAGCCCGCTCGCCAGCAGGAACAGCAGCAGCCCTGAGGAAAGCCCGACGATCGCAGGCAGAGCAACACTGTTCATCGTCGGTCTCACTCCGGAGCGCTGGGCAGCGAGACCGTCTTGTCGATCACGAACCCGTCGGGCGCGCTCGCGTCCGGCTTGAAGTGACGAGCGATCATCGCGAACGTGGCCTGATGGTTGTCGCCGATCGTGACCTTGCCCTCGATCGAGTCGAAGCTCAGGCCGACGAGCGCCTTGCCGACTGCCTCACCATCGGCCGATCCCGCCTTCTCGATCGCAGCAGCGTACGCCCGCACCGCCGTGTAGCCGTTGACATTGGAATCGTCGATCTTCACATCGGGATATTTGGCCGCGAAATCCTTCTCGAACGATGCAGCCAGCGCATTGTCGTATGCTCCGGACGCCCACTTGTAGACGTTCCAGAACTCCGGGACATCCTTCTTGAGCGCATAGGCCTGGGGCAGCCAGGACCCCTGGTTCAGCACGACGGCGAACTTGCCGAACAGGTCGTAGGCCTTGCCCTGCTTGATGATGTTGGCCATCGCGGAGCTGGAGTCGAGGATGACCAGCCCCTCGTCGGGCTTGACGTTCTTCAACACCGCGGTGATGTGCGGCGTGAGGTCGCTCGCGTCGAGCGGGTGGAACACCTCGTTATGGACCTTGATGTCGACGCCGGCTTCCTTGGTGTACTGCTGGAACCGGTCCCACAGGCTGTGCCCGACCTCGTAGTCCGGTCCGAGCACGTTCCAGGTCTTGACCGACGAGTACTCGTCGGCGACCAGCTGTCCCGAGGCGTACTCGTACATGTTGTCCGAGGGCGCGACGCGGAAGAACGACGAGACCAGGCCGCCCTTCTCGATCAATGCCTCGCTCGAGCAGCTCGCCGACATCACGAGGGACTTGACCCGGCTGGCGGCCTGCGCGGCCGAGGTGCAGTTGGGTGAGATCGCGTACCCGAAGGTCAGGTTGACGTCCTTCGAATCGAGGTCGTAGACCGCCTTCGCCGACTTCTCGGGATCGCCCTGGTCGTCGACCTTGACCAGTTCGATCTTCTTGCCGAGGACTCCACCATCGGCGTTCAGCTGATCGACGGCCACTTGGGCGCCCCGTTCGATCGAGGGTCCGATGTCGCCGTAGGTGCCCGAGTAGGGACCGATCATCCCGAGCTTGATCACGTCGTCCGACCCGCTGTCCGACCCCTTGTCGGAGCCGCCGCCCCCACACGCCCCCAGAAGCAACGCCGCGACAGCGGCGACCGAGGCGAGCGCCCCACGCTTGATATGCATCCCAGATTCCTCTCGTGGTTGGTAGCGATACGTTAGATTATGTGACGCGTGACGTCAATCACTACTTCAATATCAGGCGGATCGATCCACTCAGCGCGCTTAAGTGGTCATTTTGTTGACGTCTCACTATCGGGCTGCAGGATTCGCTAGGTTGGTCGTCATGACGACGTGGGGACGACGCGAGTCAGTCGCGATCAGCGCGGGCATAGTCGACTTCCGGCAGGCCGGCGACGACGACGGCGTCCCGGTGGTCCTGTTGCACGGATTCCCCGAGACGTCATTGAGCTGGGGTGAGGTCGCCCGACACCTGGCGGCCACCGGGCTGCGGCTCATCGCGCCCGATCAGCGCGGCTACTCGCCGGGCGCCCGGCCCGAGGGTGTGGAGCACTACGGGGTCGACATGCTGGCCGACGACGTCGTCGAACTTGCCGACGCCCTCGGACTCGACACCTTCCATCTGGTCGGACACGACTGGGGTGCCTCAGTGGCCTGGGTCGTCGCCGCGAGCCAGCCCCACCGCCTGCGCAGCCTCACCGCGGTCTCAGTGCCGCATCTGGCCGCCTTCGGCCAGGCCCTGCGGTCATCGCCGGACCAGCAGCGACGATCGGCGTACATGCAGTTGTTCCGCGTACCGGGCAAGGCCGAGGACGTCCTACTGGCCGACGGCGCGGCACGCCTGATCGGGATGTACCAGGGCCAGGTGCCCGAAGCCGACGTCGCCGCATACGTCGAGTTGCTCAGCGAGCCGGGCGCGCTGACCGCTGCCTTGAACTACTACCGCGCGATGACCGCCGAGATGTCGCAGCTTCCGGCGGTGGCCGTGCCGACGACCTATGTGTGGAGCTCGGGCGACATGGCCTTGGGGCGCGAGGGCGCCGAACGTTGCGGCGACTTCGTGACGGCCGACTATCGATTCGTCGAGCTGCCGGACGTGACTCACTGGATCCCCGACCAGGCGCCCGCGGCTCTGGCCGAAGCGATCGTGGAGCGCGTTCAGGCCGACTTGCGCGCGTGACGCGGCAGCACGCCGGACGGTGACGTGACCAGCGGCCAGGAATGCCGGTCGATGGGTTCGCGCCCCTTCGCCGCGGCGTAGGCGTTCCAGTCGTCGACCCGCTCGGCGTGCCACAGGTGCTGGCGCAGCATGAGGTCGCTGAGCGAGCAGGCCCCGGCCTCGGCGTGGCGTGCGCCCATCTCGACCGCGACGTCGCGCGCGGCCCGCGCATCGGCCAGGGCGTCGTGCGCGTGATCGAGCGCGACACCGTAGTACTCGGCGACATCGATCAAGCGGCGCTGACCCAAGCCGCCTCGCTCGAGGCCCCAGTCGATGACATAGGGATCGACGACCAGCAGACGGTCCCACTGCGGTTGGCGCACGCCGTATCGCGCGGCCTCGGCGCGCAGCATCGTGAGGTCGTAGGCCGCGTTGAAGACCACCAGCCCGATGCGCCGGTCGACCAGCGACTGCACCCAGTCAGCGACGACCGAGATCGCCTCGGGTGAACTCGGCGCCCCGACCAGCGCCGAGGCGGTGATGCCGTGCACCTCGGCGGACGCCTCGGGGATCGGGACCCCGGCGTCGACCAGGCTCTCGCGCTCGTGATCGGGGTCGACCAGCGCATAGGACAGCACCCGGTCGCGATGCGGATCGACGCCCGTGGCCTCGAAGTCGAGCGCAGCCAGTGGTCGCTCGAACCAACCACGGTGACCGCCCCGAGACGGCGGTAGCGGGCGGCAGGTCAGGCACAGCACGCGTTCGTGGCCCTGCTGGCCGACGATCCGGCCCGTGCCCGCCGCGACCGGCGTGAAGCACGTGTCGCAGGATCCGTCGAGCTGATTGGACCGCACCGGACCACCTCCTTGCCGAGCACGTTAGACGCCAACTCGGACAGGACCTGTGCGCGACACGTAACTGGCAGTTACCATCGGCGGATGCGAAAGACGAAGTTCGACGGCACCGTCACCGTGATCACCGGAGCGAGCAGCGGCATCGGCCGCTCTGCCGCGGTCAAGGCGGTCGAGCGGGGCGCCCGTGTCGCGCTCACCGATGTGAACGCGGACGGCCTGGCCGACGTGGTCGCTTCACTCCCCGACGGCTCGGTCGTGCATCACGCGGCGTTCGACATCACCGACGAGACGGCGGTCGCCGCGTTCGCCGACGCCGTCCATGCCCAGGTCGAGGCCGTCGACGTGCTCCTCAACGTCGCCGGCATCTCGACGTGGGGCCGGATCCAGGACCTCGAGGCCAGACACTGGCGCGACTGTGTCGAGATCGACCTGATGGGCCCCATCCACATGATGTCGGCGTTCGTCCCGAAGATGATCGAGCGCGGGCGCGGCGGCCACGTCGCGAACGTCTCCTCGGCGGCGGGCCTGTTCGGTTTGCCGCTCCACGCGCCGTACAGCGCAGCGAAGTTCGGCCTCCGCGGTGTCAGCGAGGTGCTGCGCTTCGATCTGGCCCATCACGACATCGGCGTCAGCCTGGTCTGCCCCGGAGCCGTCGACACCCCTCTGGTCGGCACGGTCAACATCGTCGGTATCGACCGGACCGATCCGCGGGTCTCCAAGACCATCAAGCAGTTCCAGCGGCACGCCGTGTCGCCCGACAGCGCCGCCGAGTCGATGCTGCGCGGCGTCGAGAAGGGCCGCTCGATGATCTTCACGTCCAACGACATCCGGTTCGGCTGGTACGGCCAGCGCTACGTGCCCTTCGGCTACAACCTCGTGATGCGTCTCGCGAACAAGAGGGCCGCCTCCCTCATCGACAAACTGAAGTCCTGACCCCCGCTCGCGAGTCACGAAATACCCGGCGAGGAGTCACAAAGGTCGCGCGCGATGACGCGCGACGGCGAACCATGTGACTCGCAAGCAGTGACTTTGTGACTCGTCAGCGGTCGTTGAGTCCGAGGAAGACGCGAAGGGCCGAGACGAACGCCGCGGGCTGCTCGGAGTGGACCCAGTGGCCGGCGCCCTTGATCGTGACGAGGCGGGTGTGGGGGAACAGCCGGTCCATCTCGGGGCGATGCTCGTCCTGCACGTACGGCGACCGATCGCCCGCGACCCACAGCACCGGATGGTCGAACGTCGCGTCGAGATGCGGGAACGCACCGATCGTCGGCAGATCACGCCGCAGCAGGTCGAGATTCGCCTGCCACCGATAGCCGTCGTCGGTCGAGCGCAGGTTCTGCAGCAGGAATCCGCGCACCGTGTCGTTCGGGATCGGTGCGCGCAGCTGAGCGTCGGCGTCTCCTCGGCGCTGCACGGTGGCCAGATCGATCGCGGCGAGGCTGCCCAGCAGATGCTCGAACTCGCCCGAACCGCCGTTCGGCGATGGCGAGATGTCGACCACGACGAGCCGGTCGACGAGCTCCGGATGACGTAGCGCCAGGACCATCGCCACCTTGCCGCCCATCGAATGCCCCACCACGTGCACCGGTTCGGACGACCAGGCACGCACGAGCTTCGCGACCGCATCGGCCATGTCGGAGTAGTCGACGCGATCGGTCCACGGGGAACGCCCGTGATTGGGCAGGTCGACCAACAGCGATCGCGCATCAGGCAGCAGCGCCTTGGCGATCTGGGTGAAGTTACGGCCTTGGCCGAACAGCCCGTGCAAGAAGACGATCCGCGGTCCCGACGTGCCGATCTCGGTGGAGTGCAAGCCCGTCACCCTCGCAGCCTAGGGCGTTGGGGATCCGGCCGGGAGGTGACACCATGGATCGATGGCCCGGCCGAACCACCCGCACCTGACGCCGCTCGACCGTGAGCGCTGCCTGCAGCTGCTGACCACCACCACGGTCGGCCGCATCGCCTTCGTCGACGACCAGGGCGTGCAGCTGGCACCGGTCAACTTCGCCCTGCTGGACGACGCGATCTACATCCGCACCCTCGCGGACGGCTTCATTGCGGGGTCCATCGGTCATCCGGTGGCCTTCGGCGTCGACTATCACGGCGCCTCCTTCCGGCTCGGGTGGAACGTGACGGTCAAAGGCATCGTCGAGGAGGTCACCGACGAGGCGATCCGCGCGCGGGTCTTGGCCCACGAACGGCTCGATCCCTGGGCCGGCGGCGACCGATCGACGGTGCTGCGGATCGGGATCGACTCGATCGACGGGCGCCGGGCCCGAGCCGACTGACCTCAGCCGTCCTCGCCGTCGACGCGCGGCTCGCGCGCCTTCAGGTCGTCGCGCTCGCCCCGCAGCTTCTTGAGTTCACGCCTCTGATGAGCCATGCGCATGCTGGTGCCGACGATCACGAGCGCCAGCACGGCTCCGACGACGACGCCGATGACCGTGCCCGCCCGGAACCCCGGAGCATCCACGTCGAAGATCCGCTCGCCCGCGTGCGCCGCCTTGCTGTTGCCGGCCACCACGGCGAGCGTGAGCCAGTTCGGCGCGGCCAGCGCGACGGCGACCAGAGCCACCACGCCTCGCCAGGCCCAGTTGAAGAACCGGCGGCGGATCTGCAGCAGCAACAGCAGCGGCACGAAGGTGAACGTGAAGCCGTAGAACAGCCCCCACAGGGTGCCGGCCGTCATGCGGCCCTGGACCTGGTCGGCCACCCGTTGGGCCCACCAGCGCGGGAAGAACGCGGCGGACAGGCGCCAGCCGACGTACAGCAAGGCGACCAGGACCAGCGCCAGGACGGCTCGCTTGACCCACCGCCCCGGGGCGACCGTGGGTTGATCGTGGATCTTGCGTTCGAGCTCCTGGGCCTTCGATTCGCTCGTACCGGCCTCGGGCGCTTCCTCCTCGGGCCGCGACGGCGTCTCGTCCTGCGTCATGGGGCCATCATGGCAGTCCGGACGCCGTGGCCGCGAGCATCGATCGTGCCCGGGGCGTAGCGATCACGCGCATCATCTGTCGTCCCCGCCCGCTGTTCCCCCGTCGCCCAGCGGCTGCATGCGCCCCACCACGAGGAGGTTCCGACCGATAGGCTGAGCCTGCTGCCATGACGACTCTCCTCGCCCTGCACTTCCTCGCTGCAGGGGTGGCTCCTGTCGCGGTCCGGGTCCTGGATCGGCGGGCGTTCTGGCTTCTGGCGCTGGTCCCGGCGGGATCGTTCGCCTGGCTGCTGCCCCGCGTCGGCGACGTCACCTCCGGCGCTCCGCCCATACGGCTCTCGATCGGCTGGATCAGCACGATCGGCCTGGACCTGGATCTCATCATCACCCCGCTGTCGGGAATCCTGGCGCTCCTGGTCACGGGCGTCGGCGCGGTCGTGCTGTTGTACTGCGCCTGGTACTTCAAGCCGGGCGACACCGAGATGTGGCGATTCACGGCCGTTCTCGTGGCGTTCGCGGGATCGATGCTCGGCCTGGTGCTGTCCGACAACGTGTTCGGACTCTACGTCTTCTGGGAGCTCACGACGGTCCTGTCGTACCTGCTGATCGGGCACAATCCCGAGCGCCTGGCCAACCGCCGAGCCGCCACCAACGCCCTGTTGGTCACGACGTTCGGCGGCCTGGCGATGCTCGGCGGCCTGGCGGTCCTGGCCCATGAGGCCGGCACGACGTCGTTGTACGAGATCGTCCAGGCCGCACCACGGGGAACAGCCGTGACGGTCGCGGTGCTGCTGGTGCTGGTGGGAGCGCTGAGCAAGTCGGCCCTCGTGCCGTTCCACTTCTGGTTGCCGGGCGCGATGGCCGCCCCCACACCCGTCAGCGCCTACCTGCACGCGGCCGCCATGGTGAAGGCCGGCATCTTCCTCGTCGCGCTGCTCGCGCCCGGATTCGCCGGCGTCCCCGGCTGGCGGCCCCTGCTGATCGTCGTCGGCCTGGCCACCATGGTGATCGGTGGAGCCACGGCGCTGCGCCAGACCGACGCGAAGCTCCTGCTCGCCCACGGCACCATCAGCCAGCTGGGCTTCCTGACGACCCTGGTCGGGGCCGGCACCCGGCAAGCGGCGTTCGCCGGCCTGGCGGTGCTGATCGCCCACGCCCTGTTCAAGTCGACGCTCTTCCTCCTGGTCGGCATCGTCGACCGCTCCACCGGCACGCGCGACATCACCGAGCTGTCCGGCCTGGCCCGGTCGCTGCCCGGCGCGCTCGTGGCGATGGTGCTGGCCGGGGCCTCGATGGCCGGCATCCCGCCGCTGCTGGGCTTCACGGCGAAGGAGAGCGCCCTGGCCGCCGCGCTCAACGTCGGCCCCGTGACCGGCGGAACAGCTTGGCTCGTCACGACCGGCATCGTGATCGGATCGATCCTGACCGTCGCCTACACGACCCGGCTGGTGTGGGGCGTGTTCTCCACCAAGCCCGGCCGGGCGGCGACTGCCGTGGTTCCCCCGCCGCCCGGGTTCCTCGCCGGACCACTCGCGCTCGCTCTCGGCTGCCTCGCGTTCGGTTTCGCCGGCCACTGGCTCACCCAGCGCCTGCTCACTCACGTCGAAGGCTTCCCGGCCGACGAACACGCCCCGGTCCTGACCCTGTGGCACGGGATCAACCTGCCGCTCGTGCTGTCGGCCGTCTGCATCGCCGGCGGCCTCGCGGTGTTCGCCGTGACGCACCGCACCGTGCGCACGATCGCCGCCCATCAACTCGCCGAGCGAGGCTTCACCGCGATCGTGCGCGCGATCGACCGGGTGGCGGTCGAGGTCACGGGCCGCACCCAGCGCGGTTCGCTGCCGATCTACCTGGGCGTCGTCCTGGTGGTCCTCGTGGCGGTGCCGGGCACCGCACTCGCCCTGGCCTGGGGCTCGGTCGACCACGATGTCGTGATCGCCGACAACGCGCTGCAGGCTGTCGTCGCGGCACTGATCTGCGTCGCCGCGGTGCTCACCGTCCGATCGCGACGCCGTCTGCGAGCGGTGCTGATGCTCGGCGTCACCGGCTACGGCACGGCGCTGCTGTTCGTCGTCCACGGCGCACCCGATCTGGCCCTGACTCAGGTGCTGGTCGAGACGTTCCTGCTCGTCACCTTCGTGCTCGTGCTGCGCCGGCTCCCGCCGTTCTTCTCCGACCGGCCGTTCAACGCCAACCGTTGGGCCCGCATGGCGATCGGCGCACTGACGGGCCTCGCGGTCGCCGGATTCGCCGCGGTCGCCGCATCGTCGCGTACTGCCGCGCCCGACTCGGCCCAGTTCGCCGGTCCCGCGGTCGACTTCGGCGGCGGCCGCAACATCGTCAACGTCACGATCGTCGACATCCGGGCCTGGGACACCCTGGGCGAGCTGAGCGTGCTGGTCGTGGCCGCCACCGGCGTCGCGAGCCTGATCTTCCTGCTCACCGACCGGTCCACCCGCCCGGGCCGCGCCACACCCGAGGTGTCGCGGTCGACTCGTGCCTGGGTGCGTCCACAACGTCGTATGAGCGACGACCGCCGCTCGATCGTCCTCGAGGTCGTGACCCGGCTGCTGTTCCACGCGATCTTGATCGTGTCGATCTACGTCATGCTCGCCGGGCACAATCTGCCGGGCGGCGGCTTCGCGGGCGGACTGATCGCCGGCCTGGCCCTGATGGTCCGGTACCTGGCCGGCGGCCGCGAGGAGCTCGACGCGGCAGCGCCCGTCGACGCCGGCGCGCTGCTGGGCCTGGGTCTGGCCGTCGCGGCCCTGTCGGGACTGCTGCCGACACTGCTCGGCGGCGGCGTCCTGCAGAGCACCGTGTTCGACATCCACCTGCCGTTCGGCGACCTGCACCTGGTGACCTCGGTGTTCTTCGACATCGGCGTCTACCTCGTCGTGATCGGCCTCGCCCTCGACGTGATGCGCAGCCTCGGCGGCGGCATCGACAAGCACGCCGCGTCGGATGAGGTGGCCGCATGAGCATCAATCTCGCCCTGCTCGTCGTCATCGGCGTGTTGGTCGCCTGCGGTGTCACGCTCGTGCTGGAACGCAGCCTGACCCGGATCCTCGTGGGCTTCGTCCTGATCGGCAACGGCATCAATCTGCTGTTCCTCGTCTCGTCCGGTCCGGCCGGCCGCGCCCCGATCGTCGGCCTCGGCGCGGGCCCGATGAGCGACCCGCTGCCCCAGGCGATGGCACTGACCGCGATCGTCATCACGCTCGGGGTCACGGCGTTCGGGCTGGCCCTGGCCTACCGCGCCTGGCAGCTGACGGGCCACGACGACGTCCAGGACGATCTCGAGGACGATCTGATCCGCCGCCGCGCCGACCTCGACGCCACGTCGGCCACCTTCGAGGAGTCGGACGAGACACTGCCGGATGAGGACGGCACAGATGTACTGCCGGACGAGGACGGCGCAGATGTACTGCCGGACGAGGACGGCAGCGACGTGGCCGGGGCGGAGCCGCTGTCATGAACCAGATCGTGCTGTTGCCGATGATCCTGCCGCTGCTGGGCGCGGGACTGTGCCTGATGTTCGGCCGGTCGGCGCGCGCTCAGCGCGCGATCAGCGTCGTCGTGCTGTCGGCCGTGGTGGCGACGGCCGTGGTCCTGCTGGTCGAAGCCGATCGCGACGGTCCGGTCACGGTCACGGTGGCGGGCTGGCCGGCCGATCTGGGCATCAACCTGGTGGCCGACCGGCTGTCGGCCCTGATGCTGCTGGTCTCGACATTCGTCACCCTGTGCGTCCTGTTGTACTCGTTCGGCCAAGGCATCGCCGAGTTCGGCCGCGAGTCGCCGCTGTCGGTCTTCCATCCCACGTTCCTGGTGCTCAGCGCAGGCGTCTCGAACGCGTTCCTGGCGGGTGACCTGTTCAACCTGTTCGTCGGCTTCGAGGTGCTGCTGGCCTCGAGCTATGTGCTCATCACGCTCGGCGGAACCGAGGCGCGCGTGCGCGCCGGCACGATCTACATCATCGTCAGCCTGATCTCGTCGGCGCTGTTCCTGATCGCGATCGCGTGCGTGTATGCCGCCACCGGCACCGTCAGCCTGGCGGCTCTGGCCGAGCGCATGGGCGATCTGCCCGACTCGGTCCAGGTCCTGCTGCAACTGCTGCTGCTCACGACGTTCTGCATCAAGGCCGCCGTGTTCCCGCTGTCGGCCTGGCTGCCGGACTCGTATCCGACCGCGCCCGCACCGGTCACCGCGGTGTTCGCGGGCCTGCTGACCAAGGTCGGCATCTACGCGATCATCCGCACCCAGACGCTGCTGTTCCCGGATTCTCCACTCGGCGATCTGCTGCTCTGGGCGGCGATCCTGACGATGCTGGTCGGCATCCTCGGCGCGGTCGCGCAGAGCGACCTCAAGCGTGTCCTGTCGTTCACCCTGGTCAGTCACATCGGCTTCATGCTGTTCGGGGTCGCGCTGGCGAATCCGCTCGGGCTGGCGGGCGCGGTGTTCTACATCGCCCACCACATCACGGTGCAGACGACGCTGTTCCTCGTCGTGGGCCTCGTCGAGTACCGCACCGGCACCACCAACACCGACAAGCTGGGCGGGCTCGCCCGGCACGCCCCGATCCTCGCCGTGATGTTCTTCGTCCCGGCCATGAACCTCGCGGGCATCCCACCGCTGTCGGGCTTCTTGGGCAAGCTCGCACTGATCCAGGGCGGCGTCGCCGACGGCGGTGCCCTGGCCTACGCCGCAATCGCCGCATCGCTGGTGACCAGCCTGCTGACCCTGTACGCGATCGCCAAGGTGTGGAGCCGGGCGTTCTGGCAGCCGGCCGACTCCGATCTCGAACCGTCACGTGGTGGCGCCGGGTCGATGCACGGCCGTGGAGGTGTCTCGACCAAGACCAAAGTCGAGTCACGGTGGCAGTCGTTCGCCCGCGAGCAGCGGCTCCCGCTCCCGATGGCGCTGCCGACCGTCGCGCTCGTGCTCGCGTCGACCGCCCTGACGATCGCGGCCGGACCGCTGTTCTCGTTCACCGAGCGTGCTGCGGACGAGTTGCATGACCGCACCCCCTACGTCGAGGCCGTCCTTGGCAACACGGTCCAGGATGGTGGACGCTGATGATGCGCATCCACTGGGTCCTGCTGTCGACCGTGACGGTCGTCTGGCTGCTGCTGTGGGGCGATGTCACGCCGCTGCTGGTGATCGGCGGCCTCATCGCGGGCCTGGTGACGACCCTGGTGTTCCCAGCGCCACCGCCGATGTTCACCGGCGGCCGGGTCCACCCCTGGCATCTGCTCGTGCTGATCCTCCGGTTCCTGTACGACCTGGTGGTCGCCAGCATCGAGGTCGCCTGGATCGCGATCCGGCCCGCGGCACCACCACCCAGCGCGGTCGTGCGGGTCGACCTGACCTGCCGGTCCGAACTGCTGATGACGATCACGTCCGAGCTGGTGTCGCTCGTGCCGGGCTCGCTCCTGATCGACATCGACCCGGCCCTCGGCCGGATCTGGCTGCACATCCTCGACGGCAGTCGTCCTGACACGCCGGAACGGGTGCGCCGGCAGGTCCAGGCCCAAGAGCGTCGGGTGCTGGCGGCGCTCGGACCCGACCGCCGACGCACCGAGGAGGAGGTGACCGCATGACGATCGTCGGTACCGTCTGTGCCGTGCTGCTCGGCATCACGGGGGTCCTGTGCATCACTCGCATCGTGCGCGGCCCGTCGATGCTCGACCGCACGGTCGCCGCCGATGTCTTCGTAGCCGCGTCGGCCGCCGCGATCGGCATCGAGGCGGCGGTCAGCCGCAACACCACGACCCTGCCGATCCTGGTGGTGCTGGCCTTGCTGGGCTTCCTCGGCTCGGTCAGCATCGCGCGGTTCGCGCCCCAGCCCGACGAGGAGAAGGACGCATGACCACCTATGTGGCGGGCGTGTTCCTGATCGCCGGGGCCGCTCTCGCGCTGATCGCGGCGATCGGCCTGGTGCGCTTCCCCGATCTGTTCGGCCGGATGCATGCCGCGACGAAGCCGCAGACACTCGGACTGCTGCTGATCCTGATCGGCGTCGCACTCCGGCTCGACGATCCGGGCGCCACGGGCATGATCGTGGTGGTCATGGTGCTGCAGCTGTTGACCGCACCCGTCGCCTCCCACATGGTCGGTCGCGCCGCCTACCGGGCCGGGTTCGTGCCGGGCGACAGGCTCATGGTCGACGAGCTGTCCGATGACATCGCGGCCGACGAGGGACCCGGCAGCGGCGGTGACGAGCCTGTCCGGCCCGATCAGTAGATTCGGTCTATGCGCATCGCGACCTGGAACATCAACTCCGTCCGCAGCCGCATCGACAGGGTCATGGCGTTTCTCGAGCGTCACGACGTCGACGTGCTGGCCCTGCAGGAGACCAAGTGCCGCGACGACCAGTTCCCCGGGCTCGAGTTGTCGGCGATGGGATATGAGTACGCTCATCTGGGCCTGAACCAGTGGAACGGTGTCGCCGTCCTGTCACGCGTCGGTCTCGACGACGTGGCCACGGTGTTCGCCGAGGATCAGCCGATGTTCGGTGATCCCGAGGTCGTCGAACCGCGGGCCATCGGTGCCACGTGCGGCGGCGTGCGGATCTGGAGCCTGTACGTGCCGAACGGTCGTGAACTCGGGCATGCCCACTACGACTACAAGCTCGCCTGGCTCGAACGCCTGCGCGCGTCGGGCGAGCAGTGGCTGGCCGACGACCCCGAGGCGCAGGTCGCCCTGGTGGGCGACTGGAACATCGCGCCCGAGGACGACGACGTGTGGGACATGACCGTGTTCGCGGGCAAGACCCATGTCTCGGAGCCTGAGCGCGCCGCGTTCCGCTCATTCGTCGAGACCGGCTTCGCCGATGTCGTGCGGCCGTACACGCCCGGGCCCGGCGTCTACACCTACTGGGACTACACGCAGCTGTCGTTCCCGAAGAAGCGCGGCATGCGCATCGACTTCGTCCTCGGCTCACCGGCGCTGCAAGCCCGAGTGACCGACGCGTTCATCGACCGTGAGGAGCGCAAGGGCAAGGGCGCCTCCGATCACGCCCCCGTGGTCGTCGACCTGGCGTAGCGGGACCGAATTCACGACATTCGGCCGGTTGGACCGAGTTCACGTATTCACGCCCGTATATCGACCCTGGATGCGTGAACTCGGTCCATCCACAGGCACGGCAGCCGGTGCCGCTTTTCCACACCCGATCTGTGCGGCATTCCGATCGCGGCGGCCATTCACCACGCTCGGACCATGACCGTTCTGACCACCGCAGAAGCAATAGCACTCCATGGCCGAGCGACTGTCCGCCGCCACCTCAACCGCGGAACCTGGCAGCGACCGGCTCATGGTGTCGTGATCGATCACAACGGTCCGCTGTCGCCTGAAGAACGGCACCGAGTGGTGGTCGCGGCAGCTCCCGACGGTTCTGCGCTCGGCGGTCTCACGTCACTTGAAGTGGCCGGCCTGACCGGCTTCTCGTCGGACCGCACGTTCCTGGTGGTACCCAATGGCAGCCGAAAGCCTGACCTGCCCGGCATCGAGGTTCACCAGAGCATCCATCTCCACCTCGACGACGTCCTCGGGGCACACACGCCTCGACGCACCCGTAACGCACGCAGCGTCATCGACGCCGCCAGTTGGTGCAGCAACGACCGCCTGGCCAGAGCGGTCACGATCGCCGCCTTCCAGCAGGGTCTGGTCTCGTCGCGCCAGATGCGCGAGGCGATCACCCGCAGACCGACCCAGAAGCGGCGGGGGCTGGTGATCGAGTCGGTCCTGGATGCCGCCGGCGGGATCCAGTCGCTGCCCGAGCGCGACTTCGAGGAAGCGCGTCGGGAAGCCGGCCTGTCGAAACCAGTCCGCCAACGCCCGGTCCGGGGCAAGGACGGCCGCTACTTCCTCGACGCCTGGTTCGACGCCGAGCAGTTCGGTGTCGAGGTCCACGGCATCCCTCACCTCGCGGTGAGACAATGGGACGCCGACCTGTTCCGTGCGAACGAGGTGGCCATCAAGGGCGACGCCCTCCTGATGTTCTCCTCGTACGCGATCCGCCACGAACGCCAGGTGGTCGTCGACCAACTACGTCGAGCCAAGGCGACCTCGCTACGCACCGTGGCCTGACGGACCGAATTCACGCAGGCGCGCCCGCATGTCGACCGTCAGTGCGTGAACTTGGTCGACGCGGCCGAACGCAGTGAATTCGGTCCCTCCCGCCGACCGGCGACGACTACGGCGCGGCGGCCCGGGCGCGGACGCGGGCTTCGACTTCGTCCCATGCGTCGCGATATTGCACGTACTGGTCGCGCCGCCACGGCTTCTGGGCGCCCGCCCAGTGCACGATCTTGGGCGCGTGGAGCATCTCCAGGCGCGGTAGGCGGTTCCAGTCGGCGTCGAGTTCGACGCGGTCGGCCCCCGCGTAGGCGTTGAGGATCTCCTGGTCGTTCATGCCGTACCGCTCGGCCCAGGGAAGGAACAGCCGGCAGAAGCGATCGGCACGCATCCGGTCCAGGTTCAGCACCAGGATGCCGGCATTGAACGCAGCGAAGTCGAATGCGTGCATCGTGTGGCTTCGCACGATCAGCTCACGTGCCATGTCCGGGTCCTTGGTCAGGCGCGTCGCCGACCGGGTGAAGTTCCAGAATCCCGATCCCGGGCCGGGCTGGGGCGACGTGCGTGCGGCCAGCCGCGTATGGCTGACATCGACGTCGAACAGCTCGGCCAGATCGCCCAGACACAGGGCGTCCAGGTCGTGGTGCACGATCTTCGGCAGATCGGGCAGCAGGTCCGGTAGCAGCAGGCGGTCCATCGTCGCGACCGTGATGTGCGAGATCATGCCGATGATGCGTCCGTAGTCGACCTCGTCGGTCGGCAGCCACACGAACGAGACCGTCGGGAACAGCGCGGCGACCCGCTCGAAGTCCGTGTCGTCGTGGTCTCGGCACAGCACGTAGAGGCGGATCGGCCGGCTGCACCGCGACACGATCGACTCGAGCACCACATCGAGTTGGTCCTTCAGGTTGCCGTCGAGCGAGACCTCGACATGGATCTCGTCACCGTCGGGGCCGGCTTCGGACCGCTCGATGGTGCGCGAGCGGTCATGCACCACTCGGCACGCCTCGGCGAGATCGAACGTCGGCGGCGGGATCTCGCCGATCGATGCCCGAAGTGACTCCGCCTCGGCGACGGCCGGTGCGCAGACCTCGCGCCAGATCGCGTAGACCTCGTCCTCGCCCTGTCCGGCCACGATCGCCGACATCACCGCGGCCAGCTTGTCGAGGATGCCCGAGCGCAGCTGGTCGAACTCGACGTCGGAGATGCCCGCCAGTCCGTCGAATCTGACGTCGGACCGATTGTGCGGGCGGAAGTCGACATCGGCACCGAGTGAGCGCGCCGGCATGTAGCAGTGCAGTCGCGACGTGACGACCTTGGCGTAGTCGGAGCGGTAGCTCTCGAGCAGGTCGAGAGCATCGTCGACATTGGGAGCCATGGGCCGTTCACGCACCGCGTCGTACACCTGGGTCACGTACGGGCCCTCGGTCGTCCGCACATCGACGAACACGGTGCCCTCGCCCGCCGCGTCGGGCGCCGGCGGGAACACGGTGTCGACGGTCGAGGTGAGACAGCCGCTGAAGAACGCCGGCACACCAGCGGCGGACAACAGGTGGACCGTGTTCCAGTCACGGCACCCGACCGGCGCATAGCGCCGCAGATAGTCGACCATGTCGGGCGTCAGCATCTCGCTGTCGTTGACGTGGAACGAGATGAAGATCGGCCGAAGGTTCGGGTGGAACGGGACGTTGAAGTCCAGGTCGAACATCGGATACATGTACCAGCCGAACATGAGGGCCCAGGTGCCGTCGGGAACATCGGAGTACGGCGAGGCGTCGCGGTCGATGCGGTGCAGTTCCAAGGTCGCCGCGGCGCTGTCGAGACGTCGGTCCGGGCGTACGCGCGCCTGGAGCTTGTCGGCAATGCCCACCAGCGACACGTCGCCGGTGAACGTCACGTTCGAGTGCCGGACCACGTGCCCGAGCGACGAGATGGTCTGGACGTAGTCGCCCAGGTTGAGCGACGCCCGAGAGCGATCGGGCTGCTTGTAGTCCAGGACCGCGAACGGGATCGTGCCCGGCGAGGGCGCCGGCGCTGACGATCGGCCGGGATCGCGGCCGTACCAGTCCTCGAGCCAGGCGATCTCGACCGCCAGCTCGGAGTCGGCGGGGTCGGCGGACTGCCGGGCCCGATCCAGCGCGAACGCCGAACCGGCTTCGTCGTCCCGGAACAGCGACTTCGCGATCGACAGCCAGCTCCAGGCGTCGGTGTCGATCACGATCTCACCGGTCATGACGGACCCGAACACCTCGACGGACCGTTCCGGGTCGACAGCGGCGCCCGCGCGGAAAAACTCACCGGGAGCGAGGCGGAGCACGGTGTCGCGGTCGACCCGGTTCAGCAGCTCCCAGGCGGTGGTCGGGACACGGTCGGTCAGCGCGATGACCGCCATCGCGATATCGCCCAGGTGAGCCGTCGCGGGACGGTCCTGCAGCGACTGCGCCACAGCGCGCGCCCGGCGGAACGGGGTCGGTGCTCCCCGGCGGCAGGCGGCCCGGACGACGTCGATCAGGGCAGGCTCGACGGGTTCGTGCGCGGCAAGCGCGGCGAACAGGCCGTGCTCGTCGCCGAACTGCACGACCTCCTGGCGGACCCTGCGGATCTTCGGGACCGTCGGGACCGCGAGTTCGCCGTTCTCATCGAGAGTCTCGGGAACCACGGCCGTCGGGAGCCGACCCATCTCGTACAGATGCACCAGCAGCTCGAGCCGGTGCGCATCGCGACGCTCGTTCGCGGTGAGCGCAGGACGCTCCGGAGTGCGGAGCAACCGGCGGTGCCAGGCATCGAGCCTGGCCGCGATCCGTCGTACGACCTTGCCGACGAACGTGCGCGGCGTCAACGTCGACATCACACCACTTTCGGATCAGCGCCACACAGGTCCGATCACCGGCCGGGACGGACGCCGTCGATCATACCGATCGATCAGCTGCCCCAGGTCGGGCGCAGGGGCCAGGCAGCGTCACCGTCGGGCCCGACCTTGACGCCCAGCACATGGTGCAGCTCGATCTCGTTGCGCTCGAACGCCAGGCGCGAACCGGCCATGTAGATGCCCCAGACCTTGGCGCGTCCGACCGAGACCTCCTCGAGGCACTCGTCCCAGTGCTCGGCGAGGTTCTCGCACCAGCCCTGGAGCGTCATGGCGTAATGCTCGCGGAGATTCTCCACGTGTCGCACCTCGATGCCGGCATCCTGAGCCGCGACCGTGATGCGGCCGACGCCGGTCAGTTCGCCGTCGGGGAACACGTAGCGATCGATGAACGCACCCGTCGTCGTGGTCTTGTTGTTGGGCCGGGTGATGCAGTGGTTCAGCATCCGGCCGCCGACCTTCAGCCGACTCGCGATGAACTCGAAGTAGTCCGGGTAGTTGCGCACGCCGATGTGCTCGGTCAGGCCGATCGAGCTCACGGCGTCGAAGCCGGTCTCGACGATGTCGCGGTAGTCGCCGAAGCGCACCTCGGCCAGGTCCTGCAGGCCCTGGCGTTCGATCTCGGCCTGCGCCCACTCGGCCTGTTCGTGCGAGAGGGTCACGCCGATGACCTTGACGCCGTAGTGCTTCGCGGCGTGACGCACCATGCCACCCCACCCGCAGCCGATGTCGAGCAGGTGCTGCCCGGGCTGCAGGTCGAGCTTGCGGCAGATCAGGTCGTACTTCTCGTACTGCGCCTCCTCCAGCGACGACTCGAGCGTCGGGAACACCGCGCAGGTGTAGGTCATCGACGGGCCGAGCACCAGCTCGTAGAACCGGTTCGAGACGTCGTAGTGGTGATGGATCGCCTCGGCGTCGCGCTTCTTGTTGTGGCGTAGGCCCTCGAAGGCACGGCGCCACTTCGGCAGGTGCTCCTCGGCAGGCGGGGCGGGCGGCTTGAGATTGCCGAATCCGAGGCTGCGGACGATCTGGAGCATCTCGGCCGCGGACGGCATCTTGAAGCGCAGCTGGCTCATCATCAGCTTCATGGCCTCGTAGGGATCGCCCGGATGGACGCCGTCGACCTCGAGGTCACCGGAGACGTAGGCCCGGGCGAAGCCGAGATCGCCCGGTGCCGTCATGAGATAGGCCAGGCCGCGCTCGGTCAGGAGGCGCAGCCGGATCGGGGAGTCCTCGGGGCCCGCGGAGCTGCCGTCGAACGCCTCGAACCGGAAGCCGATGCCGTCCTTCATCAGGCGCTCGAGCGCCTCGGCGATGCTCAACCGTGTGGTCACGGAGCCGTCGGTCAACTGCGTCGTCATGAGTTCCTCACCGCTTTCTCGTACAACGTGCTCAGCCGCTCGTCCGGGTCGTACCGGCGGCGGACGGCGGCGAGCGTCTCACCGCCGTACATCGACTCGAACACGTCCTGGTCGTAGAACGCCTCCGAGTACAGGGACTTGTGTCCGTCGAGATCGTGCACCGCTGCCTCGACGCGACGGTTGACGTAGCCCTCAGGTGCTTCGGCCGGGACGACGACCGTGCCCCAGAAGCCGGCGTTGACGTAGACCTCGCCCGTCGCGAGGGGATAGACCGGCCAGGGCCGCTGGGTCCGTAGCGGGCACAGCCACACCGGACGCATGCCGACCTCGGCGTCGAACCAGTCGAGGAACTCCGGCAGCCGGCGGACCGGCACCTCGATGTCCTGGATGACCCGTTCGCGGCCCGGCACCTTCTTGATCCGGTCGAGGACCTTGCTGATGCCGATGCGTTCGTCGAGGCCCACGATCTTGTGGAACACGTCGCTGCGCCGCCACCGGCGCGGCCACAGGCGTCTGACGATCGGGTTCTGCGCTCCGAACGCGCCGGAGCACCAGAACCAGTCGGTGTCCCAGCGCCAGATGTAGTCGTAGATCGTGAGGGCGTCGGACTCTCGTTGCTGGATCGAGCGATAGTAGACCTGCGGGCCCGTGTAGTCGCTGGTGCGCTGCGGCTCGTTGGTGAAGTGCGCCAGGGTCAGGTAGATCTCACCGGGACTGAACACGGTGCCGTCGAGCCCGTCGACGCGCTGGCCCAGGTACTGGCCCGACTCGCAGATCTCCTCGATCGCCTTGACCGCCGAGACGGCGTCGGGCATCCGGACGTGCCGCAGCGTGACGTAAGGCGGCACCTGCTCGAGCTTGATCTTCAAACGGGTGGCGTAGCCGAGGCTGCCGTAGGAGTTCGGGAAGGCGTCGTACAGATCGGAATGCTGGTTGTCGGGCGTGGCGGTCACAATCTCGCCGGCGCCGGTGAGGATGTCCATCTCGAGCACCGACTCGTGCGGCAGGCCGTTGCGGAACGACGTCGACTCGATGCCCAGCCCGGTGACGGCGCCGCCCAGCGTGATGGTGCGCAGCTGCGGCACGACGTACGGCATCAGGCCGTGCTTCAGGGTCTCGTCGACCAGGTTCTCGTACGTGCACATGCCCTGCACGTCGGCGGTGAGCGCCTCGGGATCGATCGCGATGACGCCGTCGAGCCCGCTGACGTCGAGCCCCGGGGCATCGGATT
>Ga0182737_1001032_pt1 | contig 30482 bp, 19 predicted proteins | sample eDN5th30CBELigOP_FD_128878 | JGI IMG/M metagenome (GOLD analysis project Ga0182737, IMG submission 128878) | Enriched Organic Plus compost microbial communities from Emeryville, California, USA - eDNA 5th pass 30_C BE-Lig OP (version 2) (version 2) ... | reverse complement strand
GAATTGGGGTGAACAATGCGGTTCCCCACCAAACGGCCGGCCAGGGCAGTGTTTTCACTCAAGGCCAGGGCCAGAGCACGAATGGCGTACAAAGCAGGACCGGGCTTCGGATTGGCTTTTTTACGATGAGCCAGAACTGCATCAAGCATCACGGGCGTTCCCACTGTGGCCAGGGGACGGCTCCAACTGCGGCGCATCGAGTCCGCCACGGCAATACGCATGGGGGATGCCTTGGTCATACGCTGCTGATCCAGATTGCGCAGGAACTGCTCAAAATCTTCCACTGTCACCCTTCCACCCGCTCCCGTTCCAGCCACCGATGACAGGTCAGAAGAGTTAAGGCCCAATTCATTCATCCGCGCCCGCATGCGCGGTGAAATATAATGTGCTCCTGTGGCTCCTGCGGGCACCGGAAGACCACCCACCACTGGCTCTACAGTTGGCTGACGTTCATGGATGGTGTCATCATCACTGATGCGGAAGTGCAAGTTTGCAGGCGTTTCGCTGCTTTTTCCATGGCTCTTGCCATTTTTTGCACCTTCTCCAGCAACGGCGAGAGCTTCTTCCTTCCGGGGCTCTTTTGCGGCTGGGGGCGTGGCGGCGGCAGGCGCAGGGCTGTTGTTGTTCTCTCCACCAAAAGACTTGGCATCCTGCTCACTGACTGTAAGTGCGCCCAACCTGGCGCCGACAGCATAACTGCTGTTGATTTCTGCCGTTATTTCCCCCACCTCCCCATCACAGGGGGAGGTCACCGTCATGACGGCCTTGTTGGTCTCAACCTCAAAAATCTCATCCCCGGCTTTTATGGTCACCCCAGGTTCGATGATGACCCGAACAATGGTGGCTTCCGCGATGGATTCCCCGAGCTGGGGCATGAGGATCGGTATGGATGGCATGTGAAAGGATAAACAAAAATCAATGTTTGGCAAAGAACGAAAGCCACAAGGCTTCCGTTGGAAAATCAACGCAGCGCAACCGTCCGGTTAAAGACAGGCGCGCCGGGCTTTGACTCTTTACTGTCAGCAATGAAATAGCCAAGTCTGATAAATTGAAATGTTTGCCCTGGAATAGCTTCGGTTAAAGCAGATTCCACACGAGCTTCCGCGATATTTTCGAGGGAGTTGGGATTTAGATTCGAGGTGAAATCCGCATCGGCAGCCTCTGGCTGGTCTGCCAGAAACAGATGGTCATAGAGGCGCACATGGGCGGTGGCGGCATGTTCAGCAGACAGCCAGTGCACGGCGGCTTTCACTTTGGGGCGTCCCTCAGGCTGAGCGCCGTGGCGGGTGGCGTTGTCATAGGTCGCCTTTAATTCCACCAAATTCCCACCTTTATCCTTGATCACGTCAGTGATGGTTACACAGAAGGCATTTGTCAGGCGCACCTCTGCTCCGAGGGTGAAGCGGCGCCAGCCTTTGGGGGGCACTTCGGCAAAATCCTCGCTCTCGATGTATAAATCACGACTCAAAGGTATCCTGCGTGTACCAAGTTCCGGGTTTTCCGGGTTATTGATCACGTCCACGTATTCCACCTGTCCCTCTGGGTAGTTGGTCAGGGTGAGTTTGAGTGGTTTTAAGACCGCAATGCGGCGTAGCGAGGTCCTGTTCAGTTCCTCACGCACGGCATTTGCGAGAACATTGTATTCTGTGGTGCCTTTGAACTTGGTCACGCCACTCTCTTTGCAGAATCGGCGCAATGCGGCAGGAGGAAAGCCCAGGCGACGAATTCCACTGAGAGTCGGCATGCGGGGATCATCCCAGCCACTTACAAAACCTTCTTTAACCAGGCGCAGCAATTTGCGCTTGCTCATCACTGTTGAAGTCAGGTTCAAACGGGCAAATTCGCGCTGTACGGGATGGCTGGGCAGTCCATCCACATTCTCGATCAGCCATTCATACAGAGGTCGATGATCTTCAAATTCAAGGGTGCAAATGGAGTGCGTCACGCCTTCAATCGCATCGCTCAGAGGATGGGCGTAATCATACATGGGATAAATGCACCATGTATCCGCTGTGCGGTGATGTGGGGCGCGCATGATGCGGTAAAACACCGGATCGCGCATGTTCAGATTGGGGTGCGCCATGTCAATCTTCGCACGTAAAGTGCGGCTGCCATCAGGGAATTCGCCCGCCTTCATCCGACGCAAAATATACAGATTTTCCTCGACGCTGCGGTCGCGGTTGGGGCTCGGCCTGCCGGGCTCCGTCAAGGTGCCGCGATAAACGCGAACCTCCTCCGGGGTGAGATCGCAAACGAAAGCCAGGCCCTTTTCGATCAACTGCTCTGCAAAGGCATACAGTTTGGGGAAATGGTCGCTGGCATAATAAAGATGGTCGCCCCAGTCAAAGCCCAGCCACTTCACGTCCTCCATGATGGATTCGACGTATTCGGTTTCCTCCTTTGCAGGATTGGTATCATCAAAACGCAGGTGGCAACGCGCGTTGGGTCCGAACTCCTGAGCGATGCCAAAATTCAGGCAGATGGATTTAGCGTGGCCAATGTGAAGGTAACCATTAGGCTCAGGGGGAAAGCGTGTCACCACTTTACCGTCGTGTTTGCCCTGACTCACATCATTGGCAACCCATTCGCGAAGGAAATCTAGTCGGGCAGGTTCGGCAGCGGCGGCGTCAGTAGTCATATACAAGAGAGGGGATGCAAAATTAGCGCGATCTTGGCGACGCGAAAGCACGAAATCACTCTTCAGACGACCTTTTGCAGTTCGCAGGGCTTATTTGAGCTCCACCGGGTCAAACCACTGCATCAGCGCATCGGCAAAGATTTTCATGCCTCGGCGATCTGGGTGGTTCAACGAATTGAGCAGCAGTGATGTGTAGGGCAACCCCTGCCGCCACAAGCGTCCATAGCGTAGCGAAGCATCAGCCAGGGCAACCTTGTTTTGGGCCGAGAAGCCTCGCAAGGCCGTGACGTAAGCCCTGGAATCCTGGTCAATTTCCCGCTGTTGGGTGAATTTCATCCATTCCGGGTATGTATAATGAGGGGTGAGAATGATCCATTCAGCGCCTATTTCGCGAAAGTCCCGGAGGAAGCCGCCGTAGATTTTAGCTACTCCTGCGGCGTCAAGACCCGCATCATTTACAAACTCAGAAACAATCAAATCTGGCTTAACGCCAAGCACTTTGGTCGGATAATGATGGTCTGCGCCTGCTGGTTCTGCGAGGTAGGTGCGGGTGTTTTTCCCTGGCCAGGCCTCGGTGATCAGCTCGATATTGGCTTTTGGGAATTTTTCCTTGAGCCGGGTGACAAACTGCACCTGCCAGCGATCGTTTTGCCAGTTGGGGAGGAACTGGCCATTTGTTACACTGTCACCCCAGGCCAGCACCTTTAGCTTTTCACCAGACAGCAGTTTGGCGACCGTTTTGGGCGCGAGCTTTTCAATGGTTTCCCCCGCCTTTGCCAGATCCTCGGGAAACTTCTCTTCCAAAACGGGGAACAAATGGCTGGCGTCCAGTTTTTCAACTTTGCCTGGCAGCCAGATGCGTCCCAACAGCGTTTGGCCGCTTGCTATTTCAGGGGGCAGCGGGGCGGCAGCGCGAGTCTGACCTTTGATGACGGCCACTTTGCCATCAGCTTCGACGACGACATTATCCAGCCTTAGAGGCCAGTACTGATAGCTGACGACCACGGGCGAATTGGTTTCGATAGCGCCTCCCGCCAGTCGTCCCACGGTTCCCCAAACCGGGTCCACCTGATAGTCTTTGCCTGCGACAAATGACATCGCTTTTTCTCCGCCTGCGACTTTTTTTGCGACTACTACACTAGCGCCGTCAATAAGGCCGGGTGTGGTGGTTTCCTGTGCCCGAACCCCAGCCAAGGGCGCTCCCCGTTTCCAACCAGACGCTTTGGGATTAAATTCTGGCAGACTCGCCAGGCTCTCAGAGGTGACTTTAACTGCGCTCACAGGCTCGACTTTCAGCGTGGCCTGTGCGGCGCCGCCTTTATATTGGTACTCCACCCTGACCTGAAAAGGCTGCTCGTCAGGTGTCATGATGGCAGGTGAAAAATCTGCGCCTTGAAGAGCCGGAATGAGTGCAGACAGCAGCCCGATTGCAGCACCATGGAATAAAAAAAGCGTACGCATACAGGTTCCGCATACGTGCTGGCATGATGCCTTCATTCAAATTTGAGATGGTGAAGGTTTCCGAGGGCAGTCTTGACCCGTAAAAATCTTTGGGCCATGGTAACGGTTCGCCCGAATTTAGGATGAAGGAAAATTTTGCATTTCAAATGGCTTTGCATCAAGTGCGCCAGCGCGACACGCGCTACGCACCCCAGGCCTATGCCTTTGTATGTGACAGCCTGGCTCACACATTAAAACTTCTGGAGCGTGATAAACAAGAGGACAATCACCATGTGGCAGGCCCTGAACTGCTGACTGGATTTCGCGCCCTTGCGCTGGAGCAGTTCGGTCCCATGGCCATGGTGGTCATGCGTGAATGGGGCGTCACCAGCAGTGAAGATGTGGGCAACATGGTTTACAACCTGATTGATGCTGGCTATTTCGGCAGAAATGAGAGCGACAAGCTGGAAGACTTTTCCGACGGCATCTCCCTTGAAGAACATTTGACCAAACCTTATCAGAAGAAAACCCGTTCATGAATCAGCTTCACAGCCAGACTCCGCCCACCAGAGACACCCTGGCATTACCGCCGAATGCGGCTCAGTTTTTCACGCTCAACAACGGTCTGGAAGTGATTATTCTTGAAGATCATGCCCACCCCTTGGCCAGCGTTCAGCTCTGGATCAAAGCTGGCAGTCTGCATGAAGAGAAGTGGACAGGCGCAGGTCTGGCGCATCTGGTGGAACACATGTTTTTTAAAGGCACCAGCCGTCGCACAGCCTCTCAAATCTCCCAGGAGATTCAGGCAAAAGGCGGTTATGTTAATGCCTATACCACATTTGACCGCACTGTTTACTGGATTGAAGGCGTGGCGGAACAGGCGGAGGGTTACCTGGAAATTCTGGCCGACATGGCCCGCAACTCCTCATTTGATGCGGAAGAACTGGTCAAAGAACAGGAAGTGATTCGTCGTGAGTTTGCGATGGATAACGATGATCCGCAGTCTGTGCTCCAACATCTGTTACAGCAAACGGCCTACCGTGAGCACCCTTTGCGCCACCCCATCATCGGTCACCTGGAGATTTTCAATCAGGTGGGTCGGGAGGATGTGGTGGGTTTTGTGAACCGTCACTATGTGCCGAACAACTGCTTTGTTGTCATTTCAGGGGCGGTGGATGGAGCGCAGGCTCTGGAATATGTGGAGAAACATTTTGGTTCCTGGCAGCGCCGTCCTTATGAGCCTGTGATGATGCCTGAGGAGCCTGAGCAGGTGGCGCCACGTGAGGCAAAAAAAGAGTTCGCCACGGATATAGCACGGCTGAGCCTGGGATGGCATACGCCTGGAGATGCCCACCCTGACAAGCCGGCCCTGGATGTTTTAGGGTTCATTCTGGGCAGCGGTCGCAGTTCCCGCCTGAACATCAAACTTCGCGAGGAACTGAACATTGCACACTGGGTTGGCGCAGGCGCGTGGTCAGCACTGGATCATGGCCTGTTCTCCATCGAAGCAGAATGCGATCCTGATGATCTTAGCAAAGTCGAAGAGGCCATTGCTGAAGCGATAGAGGATGCCCGGGCAAACGGTTGCACCCCGGAGGAATTAGAGAAGGCAGTTCGCACCACCCTGAGTCACCAGCTCAAAACGCGCGCCACGACCCGCGGCATGGCGTCCTCGATCGGTTACAGCTGGATGAGCGTGGGCAACCTGAACCATGACCGTACGTATTTGCAGCGAATCAGCACGCTCACCGTTTCAGACATCTGCCAGGTGGCCCGAAAGTATCTGATCACAGAGAAGCGTTGCCGAGTTTCAGTTCACCCCACGGGCACTCTGGAAAAGTCACGCATTGGCATCATCAGTTCCAAACGGGAAGAGGTGCAATCTTTCAAACTGAGCAATGGGTTGACGCTGCTGGTTGGAGAGAATCCGCGTCTGCCTTTGCTTTCTGTTCGTGCGCAGTTTCTTTCCGGCGTGCCTACAGAGAGTGCCGGTAACGGCGGCATCACACAGATGACAGCCCAAATGCTTTCAAAAGGCGCAGGAGAACGTACAGCAGAACAGATTGGCGCTCTTTTGGAAGATCGCGGGGGTTCACTGCAGTCCAGTGCTGACGTTCACCGCCTGTTTGTAGGCGCTGACATCATGAAAGGTGATGAACAGCTTGCCATGAGTCTGCTGGCCGACATGTTGATCAGACCGACCTTCCCGGAGAAACGTCTGGCCCCTATCAAGAAGAGGCAGATAGCAGCCATTCGTGAAGAAATGGAAGACCCGCTGACCGTGGCGCTTCGCCGTGCACGGCGAGACCTGTTTTCGGGACTTTGCTATGAAAGAACAGCCATGGGCAGCATTGAAAGTGTTCAGGCGCTGAATGTGGACGCCTGTAAAGCGCATTGGGCAGGGGCTGTTCAGGGTAACAATGGTGTGATTTCCGTCTTTGGCGATGTGAAGGCTGATGAAGTTTGTGCGCAGATTGAAGAATTATTTCATCAAATACCTGCTGGAGAATCTCGTCGCCCGCTTTACAACACGCTCAGGTCAACAGCCACGCCAAAGCGACAGGAGATTCAGCTCGACAAAGAGCAAGGTGTGCTGGTGGTGGGATTTCCCACGGTTGGGCTGGAAGACAGCCTGGCTCCGGTCATGCATTTAATTGACGAGGCGTGCAGCGACATGGGTTCGCGTCTCTTTAACCGTATTCGGGAGGAGCTGGGGCTCGCGTATTATGTGGGCACGCAGGCCTTTCACGCCCTGGGCGCCGGAGCCTTTTATTTTTACGTTGGCACCGACCCGGCCAAGCTGGATCTGGTGGAAGCCGAGCTTCTGAAGGAAGTCGCTGATCTGGCAGCAAACGGGTTGCAGCCAGATGAAATGACGCGCGCCAAGACTACCTGGAAATCCTCATGGCTGAGAGGTCAGCAGGGCAATGGCGCGATGGCCGACGCCTTTGGCTGGCACCAGTTAAACGGTCGTGGTTATGACTACCAGTACAGGCAGCCTGAAATCATGGACGCCATTGATGGTAAAAAGGTACAGGAAGCGACGGCACGCTTTTTTGGCAACACCGTTCCTTTTGTCGTCAGGGTGAAACCCTGATACCGTTCTCCCCGGTTTCACGTGCAGAATCACAGAAAAGACACGCCGATCCGAGCACAAGATCATTGCGTAATGAATTGTATTGCTCCATAGTCCCTACCCTTTTCCGTTTTCTCTCACCCATGGTCAAACCGCCAACACTGCTGCTGCTGCTGTCCTACGGCCTGTTTTTTGCCGCTTGGGATGCCCAGACTGCGACGGCTTTGTCCTTGAATGGCCTGCGTGCGGATCTTCATGCCAGCGTGGGTGAAGAGCGTCATAAGAACACGGAAGGCGGCTTGATTGACCGTTCTGAAGGCAACGGCATCAGCGCATCCTCTGGCAATTCCCGCTTTGGGCTTAAAAATGCTGCTCAATCGATTGCACAATCACTGCGGGCGTTTTTCCAGGGTGTTCCATTTGTTCAGCAATCGCCTCCGACCGTTGCGGAATTGAGCCGGGGATTTTCCGCCCAGGAATGGGAGGCGGCACACACGCCTGGCAAGAGCCACTGGCAGGCGACAGGCTTAGAGGAATACGGTCTTCAAGACTATCGGCGGTCTTTTGGCGTCTCACTGTCTGCGATGACAGCCACGGAGCTGCCGTCATTTCTACTGACAGGCTCCAGCGCACTGCGCTTTCAGCATCGCCTGCGAACAGCTTAACAGGGCTGTTCCTGTGTGCTGCGGGGAGAACTCACGACATCACTGTGCTTTGATGTTTTGCTCCCCTTCCGCCCGCTGTTTTTCAGCCTCCGCCCGCTAAAGCTGCGGTTTTTATTGCACGCGTTCCTTGCCGATGAATGTGCCGTAAGCCGGGCTTGATTGAACAGCCTGCCATTATTCCTTCATCGGCCCTCAGTAATTTCCCTCCTCGCCAGCCAGTGCTGCATCTCATCTTGCGCAATATCAAAGTCTGGCCATTCTACCCACCCCTTTTTCCGCCTCTAAAATCATATGTTCGACTGGATCATTCGTAAAATCATCGGCACCAAAAACCAGCGCGCTGTAAAAAAGCTATGGCCGGTGGTGCACATCATCAACCAGCATGAGGCCAAGCTTCAGGAGATGCCTGAGGATGTATTGCGAGAAAAGACTCGTGCCTGGCAGGATCGTTTCAGTGCTTTTCATGAACCTCAGTTTCTGGCCGGTGTCTGGCTGCGGCTAGCTGACGACCAGCAGGTGGATGACTGCCTGCGCGGGATTTCCGCCAAATTTGTGAAACTGAAGGAGCATTTTCCCAACCTTGATCAGAATCTGGTGGCTGAAAGCAGTTGGGGCAGCGAGGCGCTGGATTTGAAGAAAGACCGTATCACACGTGCGCAAGCGGCTTATGAAGAAATTGCGCCACGATTTACCAAGATCGAGCAGGACATTTTGAGCGAGATTCTGCCGGAAGCCTTTGCTGTAGTTAAAAACGCGGCGCGTCGTTTATCTGGGAGCAATATCATTGTGTGCGACCAGCCCCTTACCTGGGAGATGGTTCATTTTGATGTGCAGTTGATTGGCGGTACGGCGCTTCACCGGGGCATGATTGCCGAGATGGCGACTGGTGAAGGTAAAACCCTTGTGGGGACGTCCCCGGTTTACCTGAACGCCCTAACGGGTCGCGGGGTGCATGTTGTGACGGTGAACGACTACCTTGCCCGTCGTGACTCTGAATGGATGGGGACGCTTTACAAATTTCTGGGACTGACTGTGGGTTGCCTGCAAAACGATCAGCCGCCAGATGTCCGCCGTGCTCAATATGCGGCTGATATTACGTATGGCACCAACAGTGAATTTGGTTTCGACTACCTGCGTGACAACGGCATGGCGCGCAGCAAGGAGCATCAGGTACAGCGTGGCCATTACTTTGCGATCATTGACGAGGTGGACTCCGTGCTTATTGATGAAGCCCGTACGCCTTTGATCATCAGCGGGCCTGTCGCCACCAGCACGCATCAGTTTGACCGCTACAAGCCGCTGGTGGAGCAACTGGTGCGTCGTCAAAACACCCTGTGCAACCAGTTGATTACGGAGGCCAACAAGCACTTTGAAGCTGGTGAAACGGAACTTGGCGGCACGAAGCTGCTGCAAGTCCGCCTTGGGCAGCCAAAGAACCGTGGTTTCATGCGCACGATGGAAGACCACGAAAAGCGTAAAGCGATGCAGAAGAGCGAGCTGGCCTTTTACCAGGACACGCAGAAGACGGCGCTTTTCGAGCTGAAGGAAGACCTTTACTACGTCATTGATGAAAAAACTCATGACGCTGACCTTAGTGAGAAGGGTCGTCAGTTCCTGAATCCTGATGATCCAGAAGCATTTGTTCTGCCCGACCTGGCTGGCGCCTACAGCGAGATTGATGCAGATGCATCCCTTAGCGACTCCGCCAAGCAGGCCAAAAAAGACGAGTTGCAGGCCCAGCTCGACAATCAGGGACAACGCATTCACAGCATTAACCAGCTTCTGCGGGCCTACTGCCTGTATGAGAAAGATGTGGAATATGTGGTCCGCGAAAACAAGGTGGTCATTGTTGATGAAAACACTGGCCGTGAGATGCCAGGACGCCGCTGGAGCGATGGCCTTCACCAGGCGGTGGAAGCCAAGGAGGGGGTCCAGATTGACCAGGAGACCCAAACTCTGGCCACGATTACCATCCAAAACTACTTCCGTCTGTATCAAAAACTGGGCGGCATGACGGGTACGGCTGAGACGGATGCGGCTGAATTCCACGACATCTATGGTCTGGATGTGCTGAGCATTCCCACCAACCGCCCGGTGCTACGCAAGGACAATAATGACAACATCTTCAAAACCCGCCGTGAGAAGTTTCAGGCGGTGCTGAAGCTGGTGGCTGAGCGCCATGCCGCAGGGCAGCCGATGCTGATTGGTACGGCAAGCGTGGACGCCTCTGAAACGGTGTCCCGCCTGCTGAAACTGCAGAAGATACCCCACGCGGTGCTGAATGCGAAGTATCACCGCCAGGAGGCGGAGATTGTGGCGCGAGCAGGCCAACGCGGAGCTGTAACTGTCTCCACCAACATGGCGGGTCGTGGCACCGACATCAAACTGGGAGCTGGCGTGTCCGATCTGGGAGGTTTGTTTGTGATTGGTACGGAACGTCACGAAAGCCGCCGTGTGGACCGTCAGTTGCGAGGCCGTTGTGCGCGTCAGGGTGACCCTGGTGAGAGCAAGTTCTTCATCAGCTTTGAAGATGATCTGATGCGCAACTTTGGTGCGGCGGAACGGATGACCAAAATCATGGAGCGTTTTGGCATGGAGGAAGGCCAGGAGCTTGAGCATCCATGGTTGAACCGCTCTGTAGAAACGGCGCAGAAGCGTGTGGAACAGCGCAACTACCTCAGCCGTAAGCACGTGCTGGAGTATGACGATGTCATGAACCAGCAGCGTGAGGTGATCTACACTTTCCGTAACGAGGTGCTGGACAGCCCTGATCCGCGCCTGTTGCTGGATGAGATTGTTGAAAAAGCCATTCCACAAAAGGTGGAAGAGTTCATCCCCAGCAGCCCTGGCGATGACACTGAGACCAACTACCCCGGCCTGCTGCACTGGCTGAACAGCAACTTCCCGCTGGGCCTGAGTGAGAAAGAAGCGGCGCTGAAGACGCGCAGCTTTGATGAAAATGTTTCTTTCATTATTGAGCGCATCAAGAAAGCGTATGATTTGAAGACCCAGGGCGTGTTGCCCCAACTGCTGCAGGAGAGCGAGCGCATCATTCTTCTGGAGGCTATTGATGACCTGTGGCAGCAGCATCTTTATGCGATTGATGGTCTGCGTGAGGGTATTCGCCTGCGTTCCTATGCGGAGAAAAATCCGCTGGTGGAATACAAGAAGGAAGCCTTTGTGATGTTTGAGGAGTTGATGTCCAACATCAATGGCAAAGTGCTGGGCAATCTGTTCAGCAGCCATCAGCGTCTGCAAATGTTCATGGAGCACATTCGCCAGAGCATGTTAAAGGCACGCCAGACCAGTGCTGAGAATGCCCCACAACAACAACCTGAAAGAGGGGCTGTCTCTGCCCAGGCACAAGGTGGCGCACCAGAGGCAGATGAAGGCCCGCGCATTACCATTCCGTTGAAGCGTGAGGTGCCGAAGGTGGGCCGTAATGACGCCTGCCCCTGTGGCAGCGGCAAAAAATACAAGTCCTGCTGCGGCCGTACGGCTTAAAAAGCTGTAGGCATCAGCGCCTTAGGTTTTATTTAATGAGTTTAATCCCTGTCTGCCGGTGGCATGACAGGGATTTTTTTGTGCTTATTCAGGAAGCAGGGGTATGAGATGACAGACTGTCAGATTACAGATGACAGAATGGGCGGATTGGGAATCGGGAGCGAGGTGTGTGCGGTGGGTGGAAGGATGGATGGGGACAGGATTAACGGGATTTTCAGGATTAACGAGTGGGGCGTGATTGGGGTTAGGTACCACAGATGAACACGGATGGGGATAGGTTTCGCCGAAGGTGGAGTTTGTTTGAGGGAGTTTGGGAAGATGCGCAGGAACTCGCGCACCCTCCGGGGCGCTGTGATTTTGTTTGCCTACCCCGGGTTCCCGATGGCTGCGCCATCTCCACCGCCGCGCTTGTCTATACTGGCCGATGAGCCTCCGGCACTGCTGGGACTTCTGGGGCTTATAGGACTTATGGGTGGAGCTTTATTGGTTACGGTGGGAGGAAACTCCGGGGGAGCCTTTTGGAGGGGGGTAGTTTCGGACGAGCAGGAGCTCATCCCTACCGTAGGGTTTTGATGGCCGGAGGCCACTTGCGGACCGTGGGACCGTGGGACCGTGGCGGCATGGATTCAACGGTTGAGAGTTTTATACTCACACCAGGAACCCTTGAAGGTTGGATGTTAGTTATCCTGACAGTTGATTATTGGGTTATTCCATTGGGGTTGCTCTGATTCTGATGGGATAGTGGAAGGGTTCGATTCTTCCGGGGCGTTCAGGCACCTGTACGGGCATGTTTTTTTCGAAGCTCGGCCAGTTTTTGCGTGAGTTCCCACAGTTGTTTCTGTGTGGCTTGCAGTTCGTCGTTCATGGGGCTTTATAAGTTTTCCTGGTTTCAGCCGTCAATCTCCTATCTCTTATTATAATTTACAGCAGGGCTGGACATTTGACTGGGCATTCTCCTAGAATGGAAAAAATACACATGCTCATGACGGAACTTCTCGTTTATGCCCCGGGTCTTCGCGACGATGACAAACTGATGCAGTTCGGTCACCAGATGGACATGCTGGCGTGTCGCTACAAGGTGGATGCCCCGCATGATATGGTGTATTTTGAGATTGATGAGCCGGAGAAAATGACTCTGCGCCAGATCAACAATCTTTTTGAGAACATTGGCCTGCAACCTCGATTTGTAGGGCATGTTCCGACTGAGTTACAGAACGGTTCATCCACGGATCGTCTGGAGTAGTCAGCTAATTTGCCCCAGGTTTTAACGGGCTGAACACAATTCTGCCGATTTTGCAGGCGAATTATTGTGAATTTATGATCAAATTCACAATGTAAGTTTGCGCTTGCATCCATGCGCGGACAAAGGTTCGTTACAATATCTTAAGTTCAATGGATATTCTGAGACTGCCTGGCCGTGCCTTTCTACAATTTTTGTCCTACATGGGGCAACTGGCGTGGCTTCTGGCGGATCTGGGGGGGGCAGTCAAAACTGGGGTGTGGCGGATGCGACTTGTCGCGCGGCAGATTGTTTCGATTGGTTTTGGATCCCAGGTGGTGGTGGTGGTGACGGGGGCGTTTACGGGCGCGGTTTTCTCTGCGCAGACATTTTTCAAGTTCAAGGACTTTGGTGTGGAGTCTGGCGTGGGGGCGATTGTTGCTGTAGCGATGTGTCGTGAGCTTGCACCTGTGCTGGCGGGTTTAATGGTGGCCGGGCGGGTGGGCGCTGCGATGGCGGCGGAGATTGGCACCATGAAGGTGACCGAGCAGATAGATGCGCTGAGAGCCATGGCGGTGCATCCGGTTGATTATCTGGTGCTGCCACGTTTTACGGCGATGCTGATTTCCATGCCGCTTCTGGTGGCTGAGAGCATCACCTTTGGCCTGCTGGCGTCTTATTTTGTGGTGGTTTACGGATTTGGAGTGCCTGAACCGTGGTTCTGGACTCATGTGGTGGAGCATACCAACCATGAGGATATACTGTGTGGGGTGATCAAGGGTTTTGTGTTTGGCATCTTGATCACGATAATTTCCTGCCACCAGGGGTTGACGGCGAGTAATGGAGCGGTGGGGGTGGGTCTGGGCACCACCCGTGCTGTGGTGTATTCCTCGCTGGCGATCCTGATTGTGAATTTTTTCCTCAGCTTCCTTTTGAATTTCATCTTCCCTCTGGGAACCGGGATGTAATGCGAGCCCAGCCCATGTCTGATTCGACTCCAAGAAAAGCCTTTATCGAAGTTAGCGGTCTTCAGAAGAAGATCGGCTGGCAGCATATTTTACGGGGGCTGGACCTGACGGTGTACCAGGGTGAAACGCTGATGTTGATTGGCCCTAGCGGGGAGGGTAAAAGTGTGTTTTTGAAGCACCTGATTGGCCTGATGAAGCCTGATTCGGGAGAGATAGCCGTGAATGGCGTGTGCATGAACCGGCTGAAGGAGCGCCAGCTTGCGCCGATCAGGAAGCAGATTGGGATACTGTTTCAGAACGCGGCATTGTTTGACAGCATGACGGTGGCGCAGAATGTGGGGTTTCCGCTTTGGGAAAGCGGGGTGCGCGACCGGGCGGAAATAGACCAGCGAGTTCATGAAGCGCTGGAGGTGGTGGAGCTGGAGAAGCACAAGGACAAGCTGCCGGTGAACCTTTCCGGCGGGATGAGGAAGCGTGTGGGCATTGCGCGGGCGATTATTCCCAGACCTGCGTGTGTGCTGTATGATGAACCGACTTCTGGCCTGGACCCGATCGTGTCAGATGTGATTGATCAGATGATTAAGCGACTGCAGAAGCGGTATGGTGTAACGTCTATTGTCGTGACTCACGATATGAAGAGTGTGTTTAAGATCGCTGACCGCGTGGCGTTGCTTAAACATGGGGTGATCTATTTTCTGGGCACCCCTGAGGAACTGCGCAATTCACCGGACCCGGAAATTCAGGATTTTATTGAAGGGCGTTCAGGCATTACGAGCTGAAGCATTTTTTTGTCAGATTGACCAACGTATTTAACCAAGACCAGCCATGGAAGAATCCAGCAAAAAAACCGAACTGCTAGTGGGCGTGTTCCTGACCTTTGGCCTGGTGCTGCTAGGATTACTGATCCTGCAATTCAGCGCCGTGCGGGAGCTTTTTAAAGACAGCTACAACCTTACGGTGCCATTTCCTGACGGGACGGGCATCAAGGTGGGAACACCTGTGATGCTGGGGGGATCGCGAGTTGGGAAGGTATCTGATCGACCACGGTTAAACGAGGCGTTTAACGGGGTGATCATTCCGCTGGAGATTTATGAGACGGTGAAGATTCCTGTGGATGCGAAGTTTGGCATAGGCACGGCGGGGTTGCTTGGGGATTCCTATGTGGAGATCAGGCCGACGGGGGCCCATACGGAGGAATACATTCAGCCAGACACCGTGATCAGCAGTGACCAGATTGTTTCGGCCAGCGGCCTGGGAGGGCTTCAGGATGCCGCGCTGAATGTTGGTAAAAAGGTGGATGTCGCCATTGAAGACATCCGACTTGCTGTGGCTGATTTACGGCTTTCTCTGAAGCGCATCAATGATGGCGCGCTGTCTGAGCAGAGTTCCACTGATCTGCGCGGCGCGATTTCGAGTCTGAATCATCTGGTGAAGCGGCTGGATGAAGACACGCTGGGTGAGAAAACCAGCCAGGATTTTAAAGAGGCTGTGACCAGCTTTAAGAACACGGCACAATCGCTGGAGCAAAGCATGAAGAAGCTGGATCCTGCGATAGAAAAGCTGGACAGTGCCTTTGGGAAAACTGACACGCTGCTGACCAGTGCGGATACTGCTTTGAAATCGATTGATACCAGCGCCAAAGCTATTGGCGGGGTGGCTACTGATATCCGTAAGGGGGATGGCCTGCTTCCGGCCCTGCTGCATGACGAGAGCCTGCGCCGTGAGTTTAGCAATCTGATCAGCAATCTGCGTCAGCGTGGGGTGTTGTTTTACAAAGACAAATCCGGCGATGAAGAGGAGACGCGATCTTCGCCTCGTCCACTAAGGACGCCATTTGGCGGGACAAGGCCTTAGGGTTATGTAGAACATCACCTTGTCTTCATGATGAAGCTGAAGCTGCCCGTCATTCATGGAGTGATCCGACGTCGGTTATTGATCAATTACCGGGCTGATCCTGAGGTTGTGCAGAAGTTGCTCCCAGGCCTGTTTCGACCCAAGTTACACGCTGGTTTTGCCATTGTAGGAATTTGTCTGATTCGCCTGGAGAATATCCGTCCAAGCAGAATCCCAAGAAGAATGGGTATCAACAGCGAGAACGCTGCGCACCGGATAGCAGTGCAATGGGATGATGAGAACGGCGAAACACGGGATGGGGTTTACATTCCCCGGCGTGACACAAGCTCCCGTCTCAACCATTATGCTGGCGGGAGGTTTTTCCCTGGAGAGCATCACCTGTCCAACTTTGAAATCATTGAAGATTCAGAAGGCGTGCATTTCAGCATGAAGGGTTCTGATGGCTTCATGGAAATCCGTGTTGATGGATACGATGGTGAGGAGTCAGCATTCCCGCAATCATCCTGCTTTGATTCCCTGACTCAAGCTTCTACTTTTTTTGAGTCAGGCAGTGACGGTTATTCCGTTTCCAGCGATCCAGGGCGCCTGGACGGAATTCGCCTTGATGTCCAGAACTGGCAGGTAAAGCCTCTGTTGGTAACTCATTTGGCTTCGAGCTTCTACGATGACGTTTCAAAGTTTCCCAAGGGCAGCATAACATTCGACCATGCGCTTGTGATGCGAGATATTGCGCACCGCTGGCTTAGCCTTGAAGACATTCATACCTGCTGCCCACAATAGTAAGAGCGGCGGTGACTTTGGCCTGCGCCTTGCTGGATTGTGAAACATGAGCAACGTGATTCGCAGCTATGCCGCTACGACCAAGGGCGGCAAACTTGAGCCCTATGAGTTTGATGCTGGACCTCTGCGGGATGAGCAGGTGGAAATTGCTGTGGAATATTGTGGTCTCTGTCACAGTGATCTGTCCATGCTGGAAGATGACTGGCGAATCAGTTCCTACCCCTTTGTGCCCGGCCACGAAGCCGTGGGGAAAATTATCGCAGTGGGGGATCGGGTAAAGAACCTTAAAATAGGACAGCGGGTGGGATTGGGCTGGATGTCTGAGTGTTGCAATGGCTGCCAGCACTGCCTATCTGGAGATCAACACCTTTGTCTAAGTGCTGAGGCGACTATTGTGGGGCGGCACGGCGGATTTGCTGACAAGGTAAGATGTCACTGGATGTGGGCGATTCCCCTGCCCGATGCCCTGGATATCCGAAGTGCCGGGCCGTTATTTTGTGGCGGAATAACCGTTTTCACGCCTATTGTGATTTATGATGTAAAGCCTACGGATCGTGTCGGGGTCATAGGTATTGGCGGGCTGGGACACCTGGCCGTGCAGTTTCTGGCCAAATGGGGGTGTGAAGTCACTGCCTTTACCTCCAGTGATTCCAAGGCGGAGGAAGCCCGGCGAATGGGAGCTCATCATGTGGTCAACTCACGCGATCCAGCGCAACTGGCAAAAATCGCCGGGTCGCTAGATTTTATCTTATGTACGGTGAATGTTTCGATGCCGTGGGGAGCCATCATCACCTGTCTGGCACGTAAGGGGCGTCTGCATTTTGTCGGTGCTGTTCTGGAGCCAGTCCCGGTGGAGGTATTCCCCCTCATGGAAGCACAAAACAGCATCTCAGGCTCACCGATTGGCGGGCCAGTGGTGACCACAAAGATGCTGGAGTTTTGCGCGCGACATGAAATTCAACCGATCACCCAGCACTTCAAACTTACTGAGGTGAATGATGCGCTGGATCATCTGCGGGCAGGCAAGGCCAGATATCGCGTAGTGCTGGAGAACGATTTGGGTTAATGAGCTGTATGTATAAAGCGCACAGCATTTGCTGTTTACCTGCGGCGCGGCCCTGTCTAACCTTGCCGGATGCAAGTTTCAGTGTTCAATCGTTGCGCCTGCATCCCTCCAAGGATGTTGCAATGGTTGGTTGTGCTCTGCACCTGTCTTGGCGTCAGTCTTTCGCAGGCTCAAAATAGCCGTACTGGCTTACAACAGCCTGACAATACACTGCCCATCCCTCGGAATGCATTTGAGATAGCGACGTATCCGAATTCCAATCCCCTGCAACAGCCTGAAGTGCGGCTTGAAGCGGTGGTGACCTTTGTGGACAATACCACTGTATTTTTACAAGATAATTCTGGAGCAACATTCCTCAATTATCCGACGGCGAATCGCAAGGAGTTGTTCATGCCAGGACAGCGCATTCAGATTGAGGGTGTTCGTCATCCTGGCTTGATTATTGGTGGGATCAATCCCAACAAAATTGAGATGGTGGGCATAGCACCCCTGCCCCGTCCAAAACGCATCAATCACAGCGAACTTTATTCCGGTCGCTGGCACTACCATCTTGTTGAAGTGGAAGGTGTGGTTCGTTCGTTTCAAAGCACCGGAGAATCCACCGGCACCATGGAAATCAACACGCTTGGTGGAGATATTGAAGTCCGATTTGATCAAACGCCGGAAAACCCTACCGCTCTTATTGATGCCCTGATAAGGGTTACAGGTCTCGCTTCTGGAGTTACCAATACGCAGCGCCAGCTTATTTCACCCTACATTCGAGTCCGCACGCCGCTTCATTTTAATGTCATCAAGCCTGCACCTAAAAAGCCTTTTGACCTGCCGGTGACGCTTATAGGAGACATTCCGGGGAATGTCCTGCACCGTATTAAAGTTAAGGGGCAGGCATTGGGGCCCTACATATCGGGGGGCGTATTTCTAAGGGATGAGAGCGGCACTCTGTTTGCGCGACTTACCCAGCCACCGGATTTCAGAACGGGTGACTATCTGGAAGTTCTGGGGTTTGTTTCCGTGGGCAGTTTTAATGCACAACTCAACAACGCGGCTGCAAAGATTGTAAAATCAGGGGAGCCGCCAATACCAAACCACCCTACAGCGAGCGCCATGTATGATGGGCGCGATGGTGATCTAGTCAAACTGCGTCTTCAAGTGTTGCAACGGATGGAGACGCCTGGATGGACTGAGCTATTGTGTCAATATGGTGCGGTGGCGATCAAGATCATCACCCGTAATCCATTGGATGAAAAAGTGGGGCCGGGTGCTGAAGTTGAGGCGACGGGGTTATGCCGGGTAACACGAACGACAAGCAGTTCGCGGGGCCATCGGGCGCATCCTAATTCTTATGATCTGCTGTTGAGGGATGACAGAGACTTGATCCTTCTAAGCCCCACCCCCTGGTTCACAGATGAGCAACTGACCACCCTTCTGACGGGGTTTGTCGTGCTGACTCTGCTCGCTGTGATTTGGGCAGCCATTTTGCGCGTGCAGATTTCGCGACAAACACGCATCATACAGGACAAGGTGGAGAGCGAAGCGGTTTCTGAAGAAAGAAGACGCATCGCACGTGAATTTCATGATACCCTGGAGCAGGAACTGGCAGGGATGTCATTAAGAGTGGATGCTGCATCCACCCGCGTGACTGACGGCAAGGCAAAGGGGCTGCTGGATGAGCTGTTAAAACTGCTGGTGCGCATGCAGACGGAGACGCGGGAATTTATCTGGAATCTACGGGATACAGCGCAAACTGATGTGACGTTAAATGAAGCACTGCGCTCGATGATTGAACACCAGCAAAGCCAGACACCGACCTCCATTTCCTTTACAACGTCAGCACATATCCCGGCGCTTTCGCCTCTGGTGCAACATCAACTTTTGTCCATTGCCGGCGAGGCGATTCACAATGCGCTCAAGTATGCCTCTGCGAGATCCATTGTTGTCTTGCTAGAGGTGGTTGATAAAGTTCTTCACCTGCAAATCACAGATGACGGCAGTGGATTCAACCCGGATGACGTGCCTGCCGGGCACTTTGGTATTCAGGGGATGAAGGAACGCTCCCGTAAGATTGGGGCGCGACTTCAGGTGGAGAGCGCCAGCGGGCAGGGCGCCAGGGTGGATGTACATTACAAACTTTAGAGGCTCATGGATCAAGCCTGACCATCCGTCTCTGCTGTAATCATAGGCTTGATCACTTCCACGCCCATCGGCTGCAACTCTTCTTTCAAACGGCCAAACATGGCATCATCATCATAAGTTCCGACAATGGCTCCCCCGCTGCCGGTAAACTTGGCGCTGGCCCCTACTGAGCGAGCAGCCTCCACCATATCGATATTACCCTTGCTGATTTTATAAAGGCGGCGGCGCAGGTCAAAATTCTCGTTTAAAAGAGGGCCTATCTCCTGTCCACGGCCAGCGAGGAGCATTTCTTTAACACGCTCGGCCAGACCTGCCCAATGATACATTGCGGATACCACCTCACGTTCGCCGCGGTTCCAGCGGCTACGGATGTCATTGTGAAACACCTCTGTGCCTTCGCTAAGCTTCTTGGTGTAGGCCACATAAAGCGGGGGCAGCAAAGCTGGATCAATCACTTCATAAATGCCGTGTCCATACTCCTCGACATGGCCACGGTTAAAATCCATAAAAACCGCCCCTTCAAACACCTGAATGACGCGATCCTGAAGGCCTGCCGGAATTCCCAGTTCATCGTTTTCCACTGACAGCACGAGGTTGGGCTGCAAGTGCTGCGGCACAGAAACGTTATAGAACTCCATTAAAGCACGCATGCAGGCGCAAATAATGGCGCTGCTCCCGGCCATGCCGACCTGGGGAGGCACATTGCTTTCATAGCGCAGAGTGAAATTACGCTTGTGCAATTCGACGCCGTTGCGTGCGCAATAGTCATGGAAGACCTTAACCGTCGCCTTGAGCAAACGAATGCCGCCGTAGTAACCGAACTGGGTGACATCCCTGGCGAGGTGCGAGATGTCATTAAAAACAGAGTGGTCACGCGAATTGGGTTCTATGCGCAGCTCTGGCGTTTCATAAAGAACGACTTCTGCCTGAAAGTTCCGTATAATAAAAGAAATAGTCTTGCCAAAATAGCCGTCGGATGGGTTGCCGATCAGACCGGCGCGGGCATAGGATTTTTTACGGATGACCATGTGTAATTTTTTGGCTTCTTGCCCAATGAAATGGCGGGAGCGCCTTCTATAAAGATGTTAAGGAAAAAAACAACCAACAATCGTAATCGTGATCGTCAGCAGAGGGCATTCCAAGTTAGAATCTAGTCCGTAGAAACCAAAAACTGATAAAACTCTCGCAACAAAAGCTTTACCTCTAAGTTTAAACCTGCCGGATACGTTTATTCTCAAGCTGATAGATCGCCCCTTTCCTCCATGAAACTGCTGCTACCCCTCCTGCTTTCCATTCCGCTGTTCCTGCACGCCCAAACGGAAGTTCCAGCATCATCCCCGGTGACACTCACCGATGACCAGATGGCCAACATCATGAAGCAGTTGGATCAAATTGAGCAGACGATAAACAAGAACCGCTCAGATGCGTTCAGTACAGCTTTGAGTCAGTTTAAGATTGCTGTTGCCAGTGACAAGGCGGCTATTGATCTCTACCAGTCGTGCGTGAAGCTGGTGAATTTTGAAAGGAAAGACCTTAAAGGAAGTGATTTTCAGACCTGGAAAGACCGTAATGAAGGCATGCTGAAAGACCCTGATTTTGTTGCAGGTCTTCGTTTACAGCTTGAATACCTGATCATGAGCCTGCAGGCTCAGCAGGTTGAAGACGTGAGTAATCTCTTGCCAGCGCTGCAAAGCTATCTTTCCAAGGCGATTGCTGCGATTCAAAACACCACCAAACACAGCGCCTCAGGGGCGGTTCAGCGCGGAGCAGGCCGCCTGGTGGATGTTTTGAACAAACCTGTAAGCAATAGTATTTTCAGCCAGGCGTATCAGCTTCAGAATCAATTTGCCAATCCCGACTGGGAGTACTCCCCCCTGGCAATCGGCTCCATCTATGGCAAGATTATTCTTCCCAGTTATCTGGAGAACAAACCTAGTGAGTTTGCCACGCAGTGGGACAACCGCATCAGTGCAGAGATTAATCTGCGTAAGGCCCAGCAGAGCGAGACTGAATTTCAGGTTTATTACAAAGAAAATTACCCTCAGCTACAATGGGCAAAAGCCCAAAGTCTGTTTACCAACAACCTCAATACCATGCAGGCCCTGGCTGACATGTTAAAGATCATCCGCGAAAACCCCACGCATCCAAAAGCTGGGGACTGGCTGAAGGACATCCGCGAGGCGGTGATGAAAGTACAGCCCGGCGGCGAATCCCCCTCATTTTCTGAAATTCCTGCCACAACTCCCACCTCGGAGGTAAACTGATTTCTGGTGCTGGTATTTTGTGGATGGAATGGTTTACTAATCCGCAAGGTAGGGCTAGAATCTGTGCAGGAATAGGCGGGGCAACAGCGTTCACTACTCTGTTGTCTCTTTTTGTTGCTTCATTTATCCATCTAAACTGCCTGCTCATGCGCACGTTACTGCTGCTCGCGCTTGGACTAGGTCTGCCTGTTTATGGGCAGGCCACGGGAAAGCCCTCCACTGGAGGCTCAGCTCGCAAGTCATTAACGGTGGAGCAAATTACGCAGAACTCGCTGCCTTCCATTGTCACCATCACGCAGTATGGCCGCGGCGGAGAGCAGGAGGCGCTGGGAACTGGTTTTGTAATTGATGCAGATGGCCTGATAGCCACCAACATGCATGTGATAGGCAACTCACGACGCCTCAAGGTGCAGACCTCGGACGGAAACACCCATGAAGTCACCAGCGTTCACGCCACAGATCCGAATCTGGATCTGGCCATTATTCGGATCAAAAGCAAGGATCTGCAGCCGCTGGTGCTCGGCGACTCCAGTCAACTGAAACAGGGGCAGCGAATAGTAGCCATCGGGAATCCGCTGGGCCTGACTCACAGTGTGGTAGAGGGCATCGTTTCCGCGATGAGAGAAGTGGAGGAGAACACCATGCTGCAACTGGCCATTCCAATCGAAGAAGGCAATAGTGGCGGCCCGGTTTTAGACCGGCATGGTCGTGTGCAAGGCGTGCTGACACTGAAGTCCGCGGTGACGGACAACCTGGGTTTTGCCCATCCGGTGAACGATCTCAAACTACTGATTGAGCATCCCAATCCTGTTCCCATGGAACGCTGGCTGACCATCGGCAGATTAAACCCGCAGACCTGGACTCCCAAGATGGGGGCGCTGTGGACACAGCATGCAGGTCAGGTTCATGTGGAGGGATTAGGTGAAGGATTTGGAGGACGCAGTTACTGTCTGTACAAATCCCAGGCTCCTGCCTTTCCATTTGAGGTGAGTGTAGATGTTAAACTGCAAAGCGAGTCTGGAGCCGCAGGCCTGGTATTCTGCGGGGAGGGCGATCTTCACTATGGATTCTATCCCAGCGGTGGACGGTTGCGCCTAGTACGGTTTAACGGTCCTGATCTTTTTAGCTGGACCATATTGTCTGAAATATCCACTGAGTCCTATCTGCCGGGACGCTGGAATAATCTAAGGGTCCGCGTGGATACAGAGAAGATTCAGGCCTATGTTAATGACAAGCTGGTCATAGAACAAAATGACAGCGTCCTGCGTGGAGGTCACGTGGGGCTATGTAAATTCCGAGACACCAAGGCCACTTTCAAAGGGTTTCAGTTAGGCACCAATCTGGCCCAACCTTCCAATGTGCCTGGTGATATCCTAGCTACCATTGAGGCTGAAATAGACCATCAGATCAAGGGTAAATCCATTGATCGTTCCCCTTCAAAAAATCTGCTGGCCACGCCTGCCGCAGCCAGAAAAATCCTGCAACAACAAGCGCGCGAACTTGAACAACAAGCCAGTCATCTGCGTCATCTAGCGCAGAATTTACACCGCCAGGATGTCGCCAGGCAACTTGCGCTTGAATTAAACAAACCGGATGATGAAATCCAGTTGTTAAAAGCGGCCCTGCTTGTCGCCTGGCATGACAACCCTGACATAGATATTCAGGCAAGCTTACAGGCGGTAAAAATGATGGCTGATGAGCTTCGCAATGACCCGGAACTCACACAGGGCACACAATCAGCCGCCCAGCGTTTGACGAACTATCTGTTCCGGGAAAGCGGCTTTCACGGAAGCCGTGGAGAATCCATTGAAGAACTGTCAAACAGCTATCTTAATGAAGTGATAGACGACAGGGAAGGCATTCCGCTCGCCCTTGCCATTGTTTATCTGGAACTTGCCCATCAGTTGGATGTGAAAGGCGTACACGGAGCCAACCTGCCGGGCCGTTTCATGGTTTTTTACGAACATCAGAATACACGACGCTACATTGATGTATTCAACAATGGCAAGGAGATGAGCGCCCAGAACATGGAGGAGTTTATACAGGGCAGCACCGGGCAACAGCCCTTAGAACAACATACCATGGCAGCGAGTCCACGAGACATGGTGCTTCGCCTGCTGTATAATCTGGTGAGCTTCAGCAAAGATCCTGCACATACCCTGCCCTATCTTGATCTGATTTTAACCATTGACCCGGATTCCATGACAGAACGCCTGAATCGCGCCCTGTTACGCTCTCGCAATGGCGACAGTGAAGGGGCGCGTGCTGACATTGAGCACCTCAAGAAAACGGCACCGGCCGGCCTGGACCTTCAGAAGATCGAGGCGCTTTATGAGTCACTTTAAAACCGGGCGGAAGGCTCGGCCTTAACGGCTAAAGCATTTTAATTAAAGAAGTCGCCGCAATTGTAGTGCTGGAGGCACGAAAGGCCAGTAGTCGGCAGTGAAGGCCGAAGCATGAGGCCGGGAACCGCCGGTTAGTGTCATTCTACATGGGCACCCGGAGGCGGCGCGAGCAGATGTAGCCAACTCTCAAACTCTCCAAAAGTATCTCTCAATGCTTTGCCCCTTACCCCATTCATACGATGAGATACGTTACCTGATAAGCGGTATGCAACTGACGAGCAACCAGGCAACGCCTGCTCGCGCCACCTCCGGGGCGCCTTCATTGTCTATCTCTATCCCGGGGTTCTCGATGGCTTCGCCATCTTCACCGCCGGGCTACTGGCCGACCGTGCCTCCGGCACTCCTGAGTTCATTCCACTGACGGCTACAACTTAGTTTAAAGTGCTCTAGCCTGTGGTACGAAGGCCACTGGCAATCGCGTTTACGCTTAGCAACACCTCAGGCAGCATGGCATGAGCGCCAGCTTCATCCCCTTCTTTATGCAGGCTGCGCCAACGACGCAGCAGGTCAATCTGCTGCTGATGCAGAACCTTGAGCGCCTCCGCACGCAGTTCCAGCGTCTTCCACATACGTGGGCGTTTGGATTCCAGTTCCCCTCCGCGTAGCTTCGTTAGCATGGCCTGTGTCAGATCGTACTCCTTCATGACCATGCCGAAGAGGCGATCACGCAGGGCTTCATCCTCCACCAGTCCGGCGTATGCGGCCATCAGGTCACGATCTGTGCTGGCCAAAGAAGACTCAATATTTGTGATGACGTAATGAAGGAAAGGCCAGGAACGCAGTTCTTGAGAAAGTTGCTCAAACTCCTGCTGATTCAAGGCGGCAAGCCCGCTTCCAGCACCGTACCAGCCGGGCACATAAAACCGGCACTGGTTCCAGGCAAAGACCCATGGAATGGCGCGGAGGTCTGCCAGCGTCGCCTGCCCGGTACGACGGGAAGGTCGCGAACCAATACGGCTGTGCTCCAGCGCATCAATAGGAGTGGCCTGGCGGTAGAAGGCCATGAAGCCATCTGCCTCCAGAAACTGCCTGTAGGCAACGCGGCTGGCATTGGCGAGTTTTTCAGCAAGAGGCTCCAGCACATGAGGCGGCTTGTCACCACTGGCGTGCAAGGCGGCGGTGCCAGATACACCCGCGAGCAGCAGTTCAAGATTATAGGCGGCGGTGGAGCGATTGCCGTATTTCTGGGCGATGGTTTCCCCCTGTTCCGTCAGCCGAATATCCCCGCACAGGGAGCCGTGTGGCAGGGCATCCAGGAACCGATGGGTGGGACCCGCACCACGGCTGACCGTACCGCCACGACCATGGAAAAATTGTGCCTCCACCCCCGCATCCCTGGCAGCGGCGCTTAACTCCCGCTGGGCCTGGTGAAGCGCCCATTGACTGGCCAGTATGCCAGCGTCCTTATTGCTGTCGCTATAACCAACCATCACCTGCTGGATCAACCTGCCCTGCTGGCCTCTATCGTTTGCGTGATATTCCAAACTCCGACGGGTCACGGGTTGATCTACAAAACGCCGTAAGATATCCGGCCCGCGTGCCAGGTCATCCGCTGTTTCAAAAAGCGGAACCACCGGCAACACGCAAAGCAATCCTTCAGGGCTGCGGCGCATGAGCCCAGCCTCACGAGCGAGCACATGTACCATGAGCAGGTCGGAGAGGCGGCGCGTCATGCTAATGATCAATGAGCCGACTCCTTCACTGCCAAATTTTTCCATGTGGCGCACGACGCCGCGATAGCAGGCCAGCACCGCATCTGCCTCTGGCCCGGCGGATACGCCAGGGGGCAGATATGGCCGTGGGGAGCGCAGTTCATTCTGCAAGTAACGCAGGCGCTCATCCTCTTTCCATTCCTCCCAATCACTTCCATCCACTCCGGCAGCTGCCATCAACTGAGTGAGCGCCTTGGTATGAAATTCTGAGTTCTGACGAACATCAAGGGTTGCAAGATGAAAGCCGAAGACTTCGAGAGCCCGCAGCAAAGGATCAATATCCGTTTCCGCGAGGCGGACGGCTCCTGTCTCGCACAATGAAGCACGAAGCGCCTGCAAATCCTGTATTAAATCCCCTGCCCGCACATACAGGCCGGGGCCTTCCCGGAGTTCCGAAAGGTGTCCTGGCGCGACTTTGACCGGCAACTTGGCAAGCATCAGTTCAACCACCTGCCGCCAGGGTTCCTCTGCCTGGGAGGCTGCTTCCAAATCAATGTCCTTCAGCAGTTTCTCACGCAAGGCGAGCAACCCTTCTGAAGGAGCCTGCATCCAGGTGGTTAAAGTAATTTTTTCCGCCAGGGCGCTAAGGCCTCGATAATGGACAATCAAAGCGTTAACCCGCAAACGCTCCAGGGATTCAATGGTGACGTCAGCCGTTACACCGGGGTGGCCGTCACGATCGCCGCCCACCCATGTGCCGAAGCGTAATCTGGGTAATGCGCCCGGTTTTTTCAAACACTCAGGATCAAAGCCGGCTTCTTTCCAGGCCTGGGTCAGCCGCTCATCCAGTTCAGGCAGCACTTCAGGAAAAATCTCGCGGAAATAGTGCAGCACATTGCGCCGCTCATCCCTTAAGGTCGGCTTTTCCAGCAGTATTTCCCCCGTGCGCCAGAGGCGCTCCAATGATGCTTTAACCTGCTTAAAGGTACGATGAGGTGACCTGGCTGAATCCGAGCGATTTTGCAAAAGACGGAACAAGGTCCGGTGATGCTCAAGCACGGCGAGACGTTTCGCCTCTGTGGGGTGAGCCGTGAGCACTGGCTCAACCCGTACCAGCGGCAATTGGGAGGCGATCTGTTCCTCCGTAAGCCCTTTGGACTTCAAGCGATTTAGCTGGTTTCCCCACAGCCCCCTTTCCGCCGCAGCGCCTTCATAGGATTCACGCTGTTCGCGTACCCAGGCAGCGACGTTTTCCTCTACAAGGTTGAGCAACTGGAACGCTACAGCATAAGCCAGATTCAGGTGCTCGGGCTTGCTGTCGCTGTGTCTGGTCTCCGGTTTCCCCACCCATGGAAGGTGCGCAGCCAGATCATCAAGTCCCAGTTCTTTGAGCACCTCCCCAAAGGCCTCCATCAAAAAAATCAAATCATGGTTAATACGTGAAAAACCGATCTCTAGATAATCAGGAGGGGTAGAAGCAGACATGAGGTAAAACGAGGCAATGAACAGAGAGACTTATCCTGAGCAATCCGCGTGCCGAAGGCAACACGCAAGCTCAGATGTGCGACATTAACCCAATTTACACGGGCTTCATAAAAAAGCCTTTCGGAAGCCGGGCCGTACGCCAGGCTTTTCAATAACCCCTGCTTGAGCTTTTTTCACTTCGCCAGGTGAGCATCCATGTCCTTTACAACAACAAGCTTGCCCCACATGATCATCCAATGTCCGGGGAAGGTGCAGACATATTCGTACTCGCCAGGCTCAGCGGGGGCAGACAGTTGGAGTCGTTCTTTCTGACCGGGTTCCAGCATGTGGGTGTGTGCATTGGGCAATAGCGCTGGGTGATCTGGCAGGTAGAGGTATCCTTTGCTGTCGGGTTTTGCTGGCATTATCTGCGCAGCGGTTCCCACCTCAGCATGTTTGCCTGGCTGCACAAAAACCAGGTTGTGAGGCATGATGTCATTGTTTTCAAAGATCACCTCGAATGGTTTTCCAGCTTCAACCACCAGTTCTGCGGTATCGAATTTCATTTGCTCACGAAGAGTCTTTATCACGAAGACGCTGACACCCAGATCACGCAATTCTTTGCGAAGCCTGGAGCCTGCTTCTGTCGGCAGCAGAGTACAAAGTTCCGTACCCAGTCGGGCCACTTCCACATAGCTCTGCTGGGTTCGTTGATTTGCGGGTACGTTTTTTGCATAGGCCAGGATGCTTTCCACCAGCGGTTGTGCCTGCGAGGCATCCCATGCCTGACGTGGCAACTGCATGATGGCCTGCGACACCTGAGCGCGGTCTGTACCTTTCACCAAAAGACCGGCGAGCAGATTGAAGTTAGACTGTGCATTGTCCGCCCCTGTCAGGGGAAGTGCTGCTATGGCCTGATGTCTGACAAAAGGGGGCAAAGTGGAGGTGGCTGCTTCTGCGGCAAAGTCCTGAAACTTCGCCCGGATGGAAGGATCAGACAACAAGCTGGCGCTTTCCAGCAAGACAGAAAGCGTCTCGTGATTGGCATGCCAGTTTTTCCATGAGGCCTGTGGATTACCATTCATGGTGATGTAGGCAGCCATGCCGGCGACGCGGGCCTGACGTACGCCATGATCCTTCGTGGCCATGCGCAGTATTTTCTCCTGGGCACCTTTTAGCGCATCAGGCGTGCTGGCAGCTAGCATCTTGCCCAGATCCATGTAAACTGGCGACTGCACCTGCTGATCATCCAGCCGCATCACAGCAGAGATCAGTTCAAACTCGCGGGTGGTCATGTTGAGTTTGGCAAGTTCTGTGGCAGCGTTTTCCCGGGTTGCCAGATCAAGCCCTGAGCGAACCAATTGAGCTGCAAAAACCGCTGCTGTGGCAGGCGCGGCTTTTAGTTCGTCATTGCTCATTTTATCCAGCACATAGGCCAGGGCTTTTTCATTGCTGAGATCTATATCCTGCGGCCCTGGTTTTAACGCACGCATGGTTTCACCGAGTGTATAATTTAGATAATAGTCCATCGGATGCTTCAACACCTCCAGGGCTACACTTGCGCCTTTTACATTTTTGACAAAGCTGCAGGCACGTACGGCTTCCAGACGCACCAATGGGTGCTCATCATTGGCGGCGGCCTTTAGTAACTCCAGTGAATCAGGCACACGATCCATCCAATAACACAGTACCTTCACTGCTGCGGCACGTGCTTCATGTTGTGTATCGCCCAACACTTTCTTAAGAAGCTGCACATCCACAGAGTTCAGCCACTGCTTTACCCACAGGCCTTCAGTGATCGCATGACTGTCCGTTTGTTTGGCCAGCCAGGCATCCAGGGCGTTTAACACTGCTTTGTGATCCCGTGTTGCAAGCTCCTGTTTGACTCGCTCACGCACACGGTTTTCAGGTTCTGTGAGTAGCTGAAGCAAACTGGCGATAGGTTCACCTGCTACTTTTTTTGGCTCCAGCAAGGGCTTACTGGTATTCCAAATGCGCCAGATGCGGCCAAAGTCTTTATCACGAAGTGGATCACGAATGCTGTACTGCATGTGACCGATCAAGGCCTCTGACCAGTCCACAATATACAATGAACCATCAGGGGCGAATCCCATGTCCACAGGTCGGAAGTTAGGCTCCGTACTTAGTAACAGGGGTTCTATCTCCTCCCCTTCATAGCCTGAATCAACGGCCTTTATGCGGTGGTTTAAAGTTCCCTGGACGCCAATGCAGTTATTCAGCAGAAAATTACCCTGCATGTCATCTGGAAAGTTACGACTGCTGACAAACTCACAGCCGCTGGTAGGGCGCACACGCTTGGGGAAGAATGTTTTCATGGCGCTGTGTTTTTCAGGGTAAGGTAAATGGCCGCTAAAGGCCGTGGCAAAGTAGTTCATGCCTCCTGAAGCATCGGCGATGAAGCTTTGCCCCCATTTATCAAAAGCAATGCCGTGTGGGTTGGCGTAGTTATAACTTACATAGACGCTTAACTTCTGAGAAAGAGGTTCATAACGATAGGTACCAGCATTGGCGCATCGCACAGGACCATAGGCGGTTTCAATTTGCGAATGCTGGAATGTGCCCTCCTGGAAATAAAGATCCCCGCCAGGGCCATAGGTAAAGGTGTTAAGGACATGATGGCTGTCTGCACTATCAAAGCCACTTAGCATCACTTCCTTTATATCAGCTTTATCATCGCCATCTGTATCTTTCAGGAATGTCAGGTTACGCTGGTCGCTCACCAATACGCCGCCATCATAAAACTCAAATGAGATCGGCAGATGCAGGTTATCTGCGAACACGGTTAGTTTATCTGCCCGGCCGTCCTTGTTTTCGTCTTCAAGGATTAGCAACTTATCCACAAAGGGTTTGCCGGGTTGCCACTGCGGGTAACTTTGCATAGTGCATACCCACAGGCGTCCGCGAGTGTCAAAAGTGAGCGCCGTAGCATTTGCCAGTTCCGGGAACTGTTCTTCGCTGGCAAAACATTCCGCCTTGAAGCCATTGGCCAGGGTGAATGTTTTCAATGTCTCTGCTGTGCTGGGTATTAAGGAGCTGGAGCCTTCAGAGTTTTTGCTGCTCTGCCCACGTTGGCCGTCCTTGGTGTCTTTTTGATTGACCCCAAACGAGGTCTTTACTTCAAGGAACGGCGGCACATTGGAGTCGTCCACTTCTTTGGGAACAGATTTCCCTTCTGCCAGCATCCAGATTCGTTCATCACGATTGGATACCATGACATCCAGAACCTCTCGTTCACGTTCCATCACATCGCGGTTGGTTTGGTCTCCATCGGCAAACTTCAAGCCTGCGCGGCCTCCATAGACATAGTAGCTGTCCACAACGCGGTAGCGATGG
>Ga0182737_1001031_pt1 | contig 30497 bp, 26 predicted proteins | sample eDN5th30CBELigOP_FD_128878 | JGI IMG/M metagenome (GOLD analysis project Ga0182737, IMG submission 128878) | Enriched Organic Plus compost microbial communities from Emeryville, California, USA - eDNA 5th pass 30_C BE-Lig OP (version 2) (version 2) ... | reverse complement strand
GCAAGTAGAAGTCTGCGAGCATCTGGGCCGAAAACCTTCGCTACTGCTTTTTTGAATTCAGCATTCTTCTGATCAAGAGCTTGTTGAGCTAGGAATACTTTTCTTTGCGTTCCACCTTCGACAGCTATATTGAACGCTGTTTTCTTCGCTGCGATGTTGACGTTCACTGCAGCTACATAGTTTTCTGCACGATTTAAGTATGGCTTTTTCGCTTCTAACTTTTTCGTATACGCTGCTTTTTTACTACCGCCTTTTTTAGCAATTTCCTTCTTGGCCGCTTCGTAGTAGTCTCGAGCTAGTTTTGCTTCTTTACGAATTGTTGTCGTACTCGGTAATTTGCCCTTGTATTTAGCTGCTTGATAATAGGCATTAAACGCTTTCGTCATTTGGTTAGTAGCTTTCGTAATCGCTTTATCTACTGAGTTCGTTGCCGCCTCCGATTGTGCTGGTGCTACCGCTGTAATAGCTGATCCTGCGATGACGGCAGCTGTTACTACTTTCATTGCTTTCTTTTTACTCATAATTATGTAATTCCCCTCTCTACTACATTTTATCTATGTATATAAACATATTAAATGAACCATGCCAACTTTACTATATATAAATACCCTATTTTTTCATATTAAGGTTTTTTCATACCAGTATGCCTTTTTGTATAATTTTGTGGTACGATTGCATTAAGATGCTATACGTATGGAGTGAAAAAATATGAAGCGCATAATCGTACCAATCGTTGGTCTAGTCACTATTGGGACTCTAATCGGTGGTAATTTGTATTGGAAGAACAATGTGAATGAAACCGTACAAGCCGCTAAGCAAGCATTAACTGAAGAAGAATCCAACGCTTCCAATCAAATAAGTTCGGAAAAGAAGTCCGTTAAACAAATAAAAAAAGAATACAGTGCTCTTTTTGAAGAATTAGAAGCACAAGAAACAAGCAAGATTGATCAGCTAATGGTAGCTGCGAAAGCAGACTATGTTAGTAAAAAAGACTCAAAAACTGAAATTATCACAAAATATCAAGAAACGGCACAAGAATTAGAGAAAAAGGCTGACCAAAGCTTCAACGCCCTCTATCAACAGCTACAATATGACCTTGAAAAAAACGGACACAATGCCAAAGAAGCTGAGCAGTTTCAGCGCACCTATAAAGAAAAGAAAAAAGAACGATATAAACGAATCCTCAGTCAGGTCAAAGATTTTTAAAGCTAAAAATAACCTCATTTCGCCAATCGAAATGAGGTTATTTATGCTTTTCTTCATTCAAAAAAGGACTAGGTACACTTTCTATACCAAAACTGTTGTATTATTTTACCTTTTTACCTACTTTTATAGTACGATTGGTATAAGAAGCTATATATGGGGTGAAAAAATATGAAGCGTATAATTGTACCAATCGTTAGTCTAGTATCAATCGGGACCCTAGTCAGTGGTAATGTGTATTGGAAGCACAATATACATGAAACGGCTCAACAGGCTAGACAAACCTTGCAGGCTTCCGCTTCTGCTGCGGATGTAGAAACAACTGAATCAAGCAATACAGATCAGTTGGCAATCGAAAAAGAGTTACATACTCCAACGGATAAAAAGTTGATAAAAGCCACGTCGAGTGCTAAGTCCAACTCTACTGAACCAGAATCCAAAGATTTCACGGCGTCCAATCAAAACACTTTAATAGCTATATCAAATGCTAAGCCAAGCTCTGCTCAGCCAGAACCAAACAATTCCACAGATTTTGATCATAGCACAACAGAGCAAAACCGTTCAAAGGTTCCTGATCAAAAGAGTCCAAGTCCTAAACCGAATTCCGAATCAAGCTCTACTCAACAAAAACAAAATGATTCTAACGAAAAAGGTTCAAAACCTGTGCCGGATAAGAAGAGTCCGACTCCTCCATCCAATTCTAAACCTAAAAATGATTCAACTGATTCTAATGAAAAGGGTTCAAAACCTGTGCTGGATGAAAAGAGTCCAACCCCTCTATCCAATTCTAAACCTAAAGACGATTCAACTGATTCTAATGAAGAGGGTTCAAAACCTGTGCCGGATGAAGAGAGTCTAACCCCTCCATCCGATTCTAAACCGAATGACGATTCAACTGATTCTAATGAAGAGGGTTCAAAACCTGTACCGGATGAAGAGAGTCCAACCCCTCCATCCAATTCTAAACCGAATGACGATTCTGACCAATTAGATACTACTAAACCAGAAGAAACAAAAAAAGAGGGCTCAGATGTTTCCAACTAGAAAAATTCAATGCAATACAATATCTTGAACCCTATAAAAATAGCCTCATTTCGAAGTTCGATACGTGTTACTCCTTCGAAATGAGGCTATTTATTTTCATCTTTTTTGACAGAATATATTCGAAAAACCACAATATACGTCACGATTCCCAGAATCCCTCCGCATGTATCTAATAGAACATCCTCTACTAAAGCGCTTCGTCCATTTGTATAATGTTGATGAAACTCGTCTAAAGAAGCATAGAGAAAAACAAATAAAGCCGCCACAATCGCAGCGATTTTTTTGCTTTTCCATACCCTAGTACTGACAAGCCATGACAAAGAGCCCAACACAAAGAAAACAAATAAGTGTGCAGCTTTGCGAATAAAAAATTCAATGAAGTGAACCACACCCAAATTGGACACACTTATTTCACGACCTGCATACGTAAACTGAATATGAGAAAGAACGTTATCCAAATTACTATCACCTAAAAGAACCGTGAGATAAGGCGTGAAATTCTGCTCGCTGTACGATTGTGAGGAAAAAAAGAAAATAAGCAATCCCCACAAAGCAAGAAATACAATGAAAAACTTTCGTTTCATCGCTTTCTATACTCTACCATTTGCATTAATTTAACAGACATTTCTTCTACTAATTCATCGGCGGTAACATTAGGGTCTTGTTCACCCTTTTAAAAAGCTTCTCTTAGGAGTTGTTAAAAAGCTTCATTTGATATATTAGTTGATTTCATCCTATAAACCCCTCTTTATCTTCTTATGTATCACGACTACCTTCCTAAAGCTTCCTCTATCGCTGCAATTTCTTCTGCTGTAAAACGGGAATAAGCAATTTGAAGAGCCATTGCTTCTTGTTCAGGCGTTAATCCCCGCTCAGCAGCTTTATTATAAAGCGCAATTTCTTCTGCTGTAAAACGACTAAATCCAAATGCCATTGCTTCTTCTCTTGAAGAAAAATGTAAACCACCAGATTCTCCTTCAGGTTTCTCTTCCGTTGAAGGTTTTGCCTCAGTGTCTTGTTGTATGTCCTGTGTATCCTGTTTTGACATTTCTGACGTTTTACCCGCTACTTCTCCAGTTGCTGAAGATCCTGCTTCTTTCTTTGTATCCTCATCTTCTGTTTTAGAAATGTCCTCCGATTCAGAAGCTTCACCAACCGACGTTTCATTTCCATCGTGACCAACACCTATTTCAGATTGTTCTTCGTCATTACTTACAGATGCAGAATCGGGATTAGAGTCCCCATCATTACCCACTTCTTCTCCCTTTTTTTGGTCTTTTGTCTCATTACCGGAATCTAAGTTGTGACTTTTATCACTAATACTAACAGATTCCCCCTCATCCTTCTGGCTCTTTTGATTAACGATAATAAATGCCATAATAATGACAAATATACTGCCAACAATGGCAAGGACTTTATTTCTTGTTTTCATACATGTTATCTCCCAGTTTTTACTTGATTACCATTCTACTCTATATGTAAAAGAATAGAATGATTTAAAGATCTCTTTGTTTTTGTAATTGTTCTTTACGTCTATTTATATAAATATTAAGAATTTCTTTTATTGCTTCTAACTTCTCAATAGAATGTACATCTTGTTTAATATATCTCAATGTTTTCTTGACCGATTTAGGTAATTGTTCAAACATGTTCAACTAGTTCACGCCTCCCATATAGATTTTACTATAAAACCCAAAATCTATAAATAGGTATGTTCTGTAATTAAAGCTACGTTTCGGTCTAATTTTGTCGGATTTTTGAATATGAATAATCATTACTATTTAATAACAACAATGTATAATAAAGGAAAATACATTAAGGCTAGGTAGAAATGAGGAGGAGTATTTTCACAAAAGAGAGAGGGGAACCCAAATGCCATACTATCATATGAAAGAAATGTGGACACCTTTAAAAATGATAGGTATCAAGTTTTTCAAGACAGAGGATGGACATCTCTTCGTGAAGGTTTGGAAGCAGAATCGGAAATTAATTAAATAAAAATAATGGCTATGAGGCATAGACCCCATAGCCATTATTTTTATTTTTACCTCGATACTACTGTAAAAATGGAAAAGATCCATCCTGGTCTACACGATTAAATCCAAATCTCTCATTCACTTTTAGTTCTGAATTTTTATACATACCGTTTTAAGAGGGCAGGTACCAGGATTCTACGTTCTTTCTATGGCATCCTCAAAATTTCTCCTTATAGATGTAATAATTCCATCGTAGTACAAGAAATAGCCACCCATTAATTTCTTATATTCTCGTTTAAATAGACCTTCATTCTCTTTCCGTCTGTCTCTTGTTATGGAGTTATGATGATAAGGGACATAGGTAAATGAAACATTTGTATCGTGAAATACTCGCTCGTAAGCCAATCTTGTTCTTCTCATATGATAATTGCTTGTTACCACTAATGCCGACTCAAACCCATGATCTAATACAAGATTTTTTACATAAAGCGCATTTTCATACGTACTAGTTGCTTCGTTTTCTGTTAAAAGATTATTACGTGGGATACCAAATGATTCAGCATATTCAACTGTACTGCCAGGTATCTGTGCATTTGTTAATAACACTTTGTCCGCATACCCAGCATGATACAATTCTGCTACCTTTTCCATTCGCTGACTATCTCCACTAAGCAAAATAATCAAATCCGCTTTCACTTGCTCTTCTTCATAAAATAAGAAATCAATTAATAGCGGCCTAGGAAAATAGAGTACTATTAAAATAGTAATAGGGACACAGATAAACAGGCCTAATAGTAGTATGAACTATTTTTTTCTTGTCCTCTTTTCTACTTTCATTCCATTGTTTGGTATCTTCATTTTAGATGTAATCCTTTATCTAATTTAAAGTATACTTACTCATTGTACAAATCTTATTATCAAATTGTTAGCAACGGAACAAAATTGGTTCTTCCGTAATTTTGGTGAACGCCTCTTGTGGTCATTATAGTAATAAATTATGACCACGGGAGGTTTTATTTTGGAATTACAAACGTTTTATAAGAATTGGATATTGTTGTCTTACATTGCGGATGATTCACATATGAAATTGTATGTCCAATCTAAACAAACATACAATTATTGTCCATCATGTAAAACACCCTCTTCACGTGTTCACAGTCGATACTGGCGCGTGATTCAGGACATAACTATTTTATCCTTACAAGTGTTTTTACATGTTCGTGCAAGAAAATTCTTTTGTGATCATTCCACCTGTTCACAGCGTATTTTTACGGAGCGAACTCCCAATTGGTGTCTCCTTATGCTAGACGTACTAATCGTTTGGCAGTCTTTCTTAAGCATCTTGCTTTTAGTCTAAGTGCAGAAGTTGCTAGTAAAATTACCAAGCAGTATGAGATTCCTACAAGTGCAGATAGTTTTTTGTATTTAATCCGCAAGGAAGAAATATCTCTTATCCTAGAACCTACTATTATTGGAATTGATGACTGGGCTATGAAGAAAAGAAAGAGATACGGAAGTATTGTTTGTGATTTACAAACCCGAAAACCAATTGCATTGTTAGCAAGTCGCACTGTACAAGAAGTATCGAATTGGCTACAAAGGTATCCTTCTATTCAAGTTGTAACTCGGGATGGTTCCACGGAATACGCAAAAGGAATTCGGGAAGGATGTCCTCACGCAGTACAAATTACAGACCGGTGGCATCTGTTTCACAACTTAACAGAAAAGATTGAGCAGTTTGTAAAAAGGAGCTTTCCTCGTGATATCTCTATTTGTATAGGAAAGCCACATGAGTATAAATCTTCTAAACAAAAGAGCAATCCCCTCACTGCTAGTGAGAGGAAAAAATGGGAGCTCATTCGGCAAGTACAAATGCGATATAAGAAAGGTCAACGAAAAGCAGACATTATAAGCGAGTTTGCCCTGGATAGAAAAACACTAAATAAGTACTTACGACTAAACAGGCCTCCGAAACGTACACGACATAGCAGACATAGTGCGGAACCGTATCTGCCTATTATCATGAAGCTTTTACAAACACGGACAACTGTCAGCCATATATTTTCTGTCATACGAGAACAAGGATATGATAAATCCTTATCAACATTACGGGACTATGTGGCAAAGCTAAGAAAGAATAAGGCGAATAAAAAGGAGACACGTCCAATACGTGTTTCTCGATATAAATTACAAGCCTATTTATGGTCACAACTTACTCCTACACAGGAAGAGCAGCTCGTTTTTGATCAATTATTTGAACATTATCAAGCTTTTCATTCATTGAAATCTGTTATTCAGGCATTTCAGAAACTCATGAGTGAACAAAAAAATGAGCGCGCACTACGAGAATGGATCATACAGGCTGAAACAACTAAAATTTATGAAGTACAACAGTTTATCAAATACATCCGAACGGATATAGATGCCGTCAAACATGCGTTATCCCACTATTAGAGTAATAGTGTTGTAGAAGGTCAAGTAAATAGACTTAAGGTTCTCAAGCGTCAAATGTATGGACGAACTAACTTGGATTTACTAAGTAAAAAGGTCCTCTACCAGAGCTCAGTTAATATTTTTCTAAAAAGATATTAACTGACTATACTGCTGCATCCTTGATTTCTTCACTGAAATCACGGGAGAACCAGTTTTAATCCGTTGTTGACAACAAGTATCATTGTTTTAAGAGGAACTGATTATAAGGAGTTGTAATTCTAAAAACAACACAAATAAACCCACCAAGCTGCCAAATAAGACAGCCCAGCGGGTAAATTCCTACTCTTTATAATTCTTCTCAAATCGCCAAGCATCTCGGCACATTGTAATAAGATCTCGCTTTGCTATCCAACCTAGTTTCCGCTCTGCCTTAGATGCATCGGCATAGCATGAAGCAATATCACCAGGACGACGGTCAACTATTTCATAAGGAACTTCAATATCATTAGCTTCTTCAAAAGCTTTCACTAGCTCTAGTACACTAGTACCTTTTCCGGTTCCCAAATTATAAATATGAACTCCCTCATTTAGATTTTCTAATGCAGCAACATGGCCCTCAGCCAGATCCACTACATGAATATAATCTCGAACTCCTGTGCCATCCACTGTTGAGTAGTCGTTTCCAAACACACGTAGTTTCTCAAGTTTACCTTTTGCTACTTGAGTTACATACGGCATCAGGTTATTAGGTATTCCATTAGGAGCCTCACCAATTAACCCACTCTCATGAGCTCCTACTGGATTAAAATAACGAAGGAGTGATACTGAGAAAGCAGGATTTGCTTTAGCAATATCAGTTAGAATCCGCTCACTCATAGCCTTCGTTTCACCGTATGGATTAGTCGTTGGTAAAAGATCCATTGTCTCTACGAATGGTACTTGATTATCGCCATACACAGTTGCCGATGAACTAAAGACAAACCGATTTACACCATATTTTTGACAAGCTTTTGTTAGAACTATTGTGCTTACGATGTTATTATAATAATATTCTAGTGGTTTTTCTACTGATTCGCCAACCGCTTTAAGACCAGCAAAGTGAATAACTCCATCAATCTTGTAATTTCTAAAAATAATATCAACAGCTTCTGCATCTGTTACATCAATCTCGTAAAGAGTTACTTCTTTATCAGCTATATCCATGATTTTCATAACAGTCTCACTCTTACTGTTAGATAGATTGTCAGCAATAATGACTGAATATCCTGCTTTCAAAAGAGCAATACACGTATGTGAGCCTATATATCCGGCACCTCCGGTTACTAGTATGTTCACTTAGCCCATCACCTCTCCATAGCGTTTAAACATCTTGTTTATTATATAATCAATAAATCCCAAGAAAGGACTTTTCTCGGGATCATTAAAAATGGCCTTCTTATCTGGACCAATTGTTTTCCTATAAATATTGGGTGGGTCAAGTTGCCTGTCCCGTGTCCCTCTTTGCCTTCAGAATTTTTTTATATACCTTACTTAATAATCTTATGATGTATTCCATTTCCTTTGTATTTTTAAACAATAAGAATATAATCCCATTTGGAATAATTAAACAAATTATTCCTCGGATTATTAATGACCCAATAGTATAATCCTTAATAAATGAGCTAACATAGTTTGTTAATATTGCTATAAATATAGTAATATTAGTATATAAAATATACTTTTGAAAATATATTCTTACTTTCTTATTAAAACCATTCTTATAAACAATATATGGTTCATTCCAAAAATATGTTAATAATGAACTGATTAATGTTCCTAAAAAGACTCCAACCAATCCAATTTTATTCACTAGTATTAAAGAAACCACCAAATTTATTATAGCTTCATAAATTGGTCTATACTGATCATATTGGTACATACCCCATGCAATTTTTAAAGTCTGAATTGATTGCCTCATAATATTTATATAAAAACAAATTATTACCACTATTACTGTGAAACCATCTAATAAAAATGTATGCCCTAACCAGAGAATAATAAATGGTTGTAGCATTACCAATACTGCTACAGAGAAGAAGCAACTTATCCAAAATGTTATAAAAAATAAAGTATTAAATGTTTCATATGTTTTATCTGCACTTTCTTTAGTAGTCAAACTTCCAACACTAGCAGAGACCGAATTGTATATTTGAGTAATAACCTGCCTGATTGTATTAATTATCATGCGATAATTGGCATAAAGACCAACTACTTCAATTCCAACAAAAGCTGATATCAAAATATTGTCGGTTCCATTTACAACAGCTGCACCTACTCTATGGTACATCATTGCTTTTACATTAATGAACAATTCTTTTCTAGCCTTTTTATCTAGTCTAATCTCCTTATTTCTTTTAAGAAATGGGTAATATTTATCTACCTTTTTTGAAATGAACAAATTTGATATAAACGTTACAGCTATTTGTATTATTAAATAAAGTATAAAATTTTCTGTAAGAACTAAAATAATAATTTGTAGTATATTTTGAATAAAATTAGAAATATTAATATTAAGTGTATTAATATATGCCCTCTGATCAGCTAAGATTAATGTCCTCTTATATGAGAAAAAATAGGATAAAGCTGAATTAGAAATAAATAATATAAAAATTAAATTTAAAAATTGAATTTCTTGATTACCTTTAATAAAAATATCAAGGAATGGCAAAATTGAAAGCCCTACAACAAATACAAATATACCAATTCCCCAGTAAATCTTAGAGCAAAAGTTCATTAATGCACTGATTTGTTTTTCATCTTTTTCGGCGATAGGCTTATATAATAAATAAGTAATAGCGATACCTATCCCTAACTCTGAGAGTGCTAATATTGAGAGTATATTAGTAAAAAGTCCTTGTACTCCTAGATAAGTGCTACCAAGTATTTTTATAAATATAGTTCTACTAATGAAGGTTATAATTATATTAAATACTTGTCCACCAACCGAAAAGATAATATTTCGAATTGTATTTTTCATTCGAGAATCTGTATTCACATAAACCATTCCTTAAGTTATTATGGCTAATATACTCACAAATAATAAGTAATTTTCGTCAAATTTACTAATAATTTTCCATATAAAACATCCGAGAATAACTGCTTTCAACTTAGACATTAAAAGTTTTATTTTCCACATAAAGATAATAAGTATACCAACAAATTGGTTATAGAACACTTTTGATATAGTATACTATTCTCAATTATTACTTTATCAGATTTAAAAATTTATCAATTGTTTTATTTGTATTATCTAATAAACTCAGATTGTTTGATAGGGTTTTCCTCATTTCAGGATCCCTATATATTTCCATTATCCCTCTATATAGCCCTTCTGCGGAAATAGGGACTATTAGCCCGGTTTTACTATCCTCAATCTGGTCATTTACTGTTGGATAATCGGTAATTAATATTGGTTTCTCGAGTAATTTAGCCTCATCAACAGACATTGACTTCCCTTCGCCTTTAGAAGGATGGAAAAATACATCAGAAAATTTTATATAGGGATATGGATTTAATATAGTTCCGCATAAAAATATATTATCTTGCATTTTATTTCTTTTTATAATTTCATTTAGATTTTCATATTCCGCTCCACCCCCCAAAATATACCACTTAATATTACATCCTTTATTAATTGCCTTCGCCATAGCCCCAATAGCCATATCAAAACCTTTACCTTTATCTAACCTAGATACGCTTACAAAGCGTAAGCCATCAAATTCATCTTTAAATACATTATCTAATTCTGCTAATTTAGATATATGATTTTTATCAATGATATTATATATAATATCAACTTTATCTTTAATTTCAGGTATTTCACTTTCTAATAATACCTTTGCTGTTTCAGTAACTGTTATAACATTATCAAATTTTTGTAAATAAGATTTTTCTATATTTGTTTTACTTCCAAATACTGAATAATTCCCATGAATCCAACAAATTTTCTTTTTAGCTTTTACTTTATCAATTATAAATTCGTTCCATAGTCCTAGAGCACCAGCATAAGAGATAGCTACATCATAATACTTATCAGAATAGTCATTTAAATAGATCGAATTTTTATTATTAGACCAAAATTTTTGCCTTAAAGGCTTTACTTTTGAGCGATTTGACCAAATTAAAAAACAATAATTTATATATTTTAAAAAAAGTGTAAAATTACTAAGCGTATAATATACTCCTTTAATAAACGTTTCACTGCTAAATTGTAGAGCTAATATTCCCTCTGGAGCTCGAATAATATTTACACTTTTTGGAACAGAAGATAGCATTTCTCCTTTTAGCTCTGTCAACATTAAATCTACATCATATAATTCATAATCTATATTGTTCAATAACGCAATTAAACTTTTTTGGACTCCTCCAACTTTCAATATTCCACATGTAAATAAAATTTTTTTTTTCATAAACGAAACTCCCAATTAATATATTAATAGCACCTACTAAATCTCCTTTAGCTTTTTCTCACGATTTATTTTTAAATAGGCTATTGTTATTCCTAAAATCATATAAGTAATTCCGTTTAAATATGATATCATAGCAATATCTATCAAAAAGAGAGTGATTATTTGAAAAAACAACAATAGTATTGCGTCATTATCTCCCTTTTTAACCATCATGTATAACTTATAAATAAGATAGATATATACAGAATAATAGCTAATAAACCCAACCAGACCGTAATTAACTAATAATTCGATATAATTGTTATGTGATGCAGTTTGTACACCAAAAACTGATTGCGTCAAGAATCGGTAACTTCCTGTACCATGTCCTATTAAGGGGCTTTCTTTAAAATAAGTGATTCCTAATTCAATTAACCTCTTTCTCATAGCAGTTGAATTATCTACATCTCCCTCACCAGTAAACAAACCAAATACACCAGTAAGTCTTTCATTTACATTTGCCATATAAGGAAGTGTTAACGCCTGTTGAAACAATATAATTAGAATTGTTATTAGTATTAAGGTTATATATATTTTCTTTATTTTATTTCTGGCTATTTGAAAAACAAAGATTGACAATAACACTATAAAAATGGCTTTTCTTGATGAGGAAGCAAGTACTGTGAATAACGGTAATAGACTGATTAAATAGTACTTTTTTTTCCCTTGCAATAAAGCATAATAAATACATATTGCAAACGATATTGCTGAATAAAGACCAAATGCATTTACCTGGTTAATCTCAGTTCCAAGCCTTATACCGTTAGCAATAGCAAAGAAGATGAATGAAAAACCATAATAATAAAATGCATAAATTGACATAACGATTCCTGACCAGCATAAAGAAAATATAGCAAAGTCAAAAGAATCTTTTGTATTTATTATCAAATAGACTAATACACAAAAAACATAATATTTCAATAATAATTGAATTACAGATAATGCAGAGCTTTTATCCATTGACCCAAAAAAGGATACGCATATAATGAAGAAAAACAAAACAAAAAGTAGCATGGATTTTTCAAAATAGATCTTTTTATAAGTTAATATATACATAGATGCAAAAACTATAAAAATCAACAAGATTGGAGTATTATGAAGAACTAGATACATCGCGATATTGTATATAAATAAAGATAATAAAGCAAGACTCTTAATATTAATTTTTATTTCTGTTTTCATAAAATTCTCCTGGGATCTTAATACTAAATCTAATTAATTATATTTCGAATAATAATCGTCCATTTTTGTGAAAAGACTTTTTACAAATGGAGTAAATCCATCTTCAATCTTTTTCATCGTTTCATCATTGTCTCTTAATTTTTGGAGAAAACAATAGTAGTTTCTATATGTTTCGCTTGTTAAAGTCTTGTGATCATAACGTTCCAATGCATCACCTCTGAAAAGGCCTAAATGAATTCCATGATGGGGTCTAAATGAAATTGAATTATAGTTACTACCTACACTATCTACACCATCTTTTGCCACCGGAGGTAATTTTAGTCCAGATTCTTTAATCAATTCATAGAGAATAATCTCATTAATATCAAACATACATAAGTTCCACTTTTTTGACCTTTTTGAAACTACTAAATTTAGTTCCTCTATATATTTGGGGATTAAAGGTAAAACTTTAGTATAATATTCTTTTGTCTGTATAAAATGAAGACCTGAAAAACGTTTATTACCTTTTTGGTCAGAAATTAAATATTTATAAGTTTCCCTTATTCCGCAAGTTGTAATAAATGCTGCTAAGTATTTTATAGACTTGACCTTTTTTGACTCTTTATTTCTTATACAATTGCTGTACGGAAGATTTAAATATTCACAATGTCTCATATGTTGCTCATATAGCCCTGGTTCTTCCTTGCAAATAAAAATGTCAATATCACCTAAGTATACTGCCTCAAATTCTTCAAAACTGCTATCATATTCTAGCCATCTCAGTGACATAGGAATATGAGAAAAGTTATAGGCCTTGTTAATAAGTCCACTTTTTACATTACAGTTTTCAAATACTTTAAAATCCCCCATGTTTTCCAATAAAACTAGTTGTTGTTTTATATCAGGAAGAAGAAATTTGTCTACATAAATATATACCGAGTATTGTGGATATGATTTGAGAATAGAATATATATACATTGGTATAAATCCTTGATATTTCTCACCATAAACATGAGTTGCTATACATAATTTTTTCAATAATAATACCCCCAACCAACTAAATTATATTCATTATTATCTTCAACTTACCCATTACATCTTATTCTATCCAACTATTTTAATAAATTCTTCTCTACATTTTTCATAGGAAAATACTTCAGCTCTTTCAATTGATTTTTTTGAGTATTTATTATTTAAATCCTTATCTACAAGTAGGGTTTTAATAGCTTGGTAAAGCTTGAAGTCACATTCTTCTATATCTAAGTTATAATTTTCTTTTTTATTTAAGGGAGGTACTAGGATTCCATAATCGCTAAATTCAATTTCTCTTGCAACTTTAAAAATATCCTTTTCATCTGAAAGTATTTCCCTTGGGCCTGATGCACAATCAGTTGCAACTACTGGAATTTGACATGCCATTCCCTCAACAAGCGCATTTGGAAAGCCTTCATTAATAGATGATAATACATATATTTCACTTCTAGATATATATTTGTATGGATTTTCTTTAAAACCACCAAGTAATATAGAATCTTGCAAGTCAAGTTTATTAATTAAACTTTCTAGTTTTTCTATATCAGGCGAATAATGCTTACCTAAAATAACTAGTTTTATTTCACTAAATTCCTTTTTCAATAGCGAAAATGCTTTTATTAGATGCCAAAAACCTTTTTCCGGTTTTAAAGTACCAGCTGATATAATAGTTGTAGTATTTGAAAAAACAGCCTTTTCATCATCCGATAATTCTTCAGTAGCTAATTGTTTTATTTCATTAATATCATACGCATTATACAGAGTGAAAACTTTTTTCTTTAGAGTTAAATCTTGTTGGATTATTTTTTCTTTAATTAGATTAGAAACACATATAATACTATCAACTTTTTTAAACATTTTCTTTTTTATTATTGTTAATACCTTATTTCGTAAACCTTGTTTATTATTCTCGATACTCTTATACCCTCTTATAGATATAATTGTCTTTTCACCTACGGAAGATAAATAGTTTACCATGTTAGCATTTTCACCAAAACTAATGCTAACATCAAAATCATTATTCTTTTTAACTTTTCTCAATCTTATAATTTTTAATATCAAGTTTATTATTCTTCTTAACAAAACTCCATCTTTTGGATTAAACCTGATATTTAAACCAATAATAGGACTATAGCAGGGATAATTAACTTTAGTTTCATCAAAAACAATCACTTTTACATTATAATCATCCCTTAATATATACGAGAGTCTAGAAACAAATCGTTCAGCACCTCCTGAATCAAGACTCGCTACTATCAAAGCTAAATTTTTTTTCAAAAAAACCACTTCACTTTTTTATCAGTTTTATTTACTTATATACATTGTTCAAATAGAATTCCTCTAACCATTTTGTTAATGATTTTAAATCATAACCTCTTTCAATCATCTTGTTAGTTGGAATATTTCTTTCAATACATTTTTTATTTAAAACAGCGTCAATCCAATACACTGAAGATTTTTGTAATGATATATATTCGACTAAATCCATCCCCATATCAATTTCAGATGTTATTGAATCTGAAATAACGCAGGGAAGCGCTGCGGCTTGCGCCTCGATTACAACATTCGGCATGCCTTCAAACTTTGAAGGCAAAACAAAAACATCAAAAGCACTCATTAACTTATTAACATCGTTACGTAATCCTAAAAATATGACCCTATCATATATTTGCATATCAGATACTTTTTTCTCAAAATTTTTACGCAAAGGGCCATCACCAACAAGGCATAATTTACATTCAAGCCCTTTTTCTCTCATTTGATAGAAGAGATTAATTAAGAACTCATGATTTTTCACTGATGAAAAACTACCTACATGACCGATAAGAATTGTATTAGATCCTATTTCTAAATCTTTTCTTAATTCCCCTCTTACTTTAGGATCGTATTTATACATATCCAAATCCTTAGCATTAGGAATGATTTTCATCTTAGTTTGAGCTATCTTTTTCCCATACAACCATTCCCCGGCCTCTTTACCTACAGCCCAATAATGGTTCGCACCAACCTTTATAAAAAGTTTCATAACCTTCTTAAAGCTATTTTCTATAATTCCCTTTACTGTGTAGTTCTTGATTCCTTGCTGTGCAGAATGACTTTGAGCTATTCGTACAGGCACATTATGCCTTTTGGCTATATTTAAAAACAACCCTGACCAAGTATTCATATGACAATGAACAATTTTATACTCTTGGTGATTCTTAAAAAAATTATCTATATATTTAATGAATTTAAATAGTCCTACTTTCCTAACACTAGGTACTCTATAAATTTTACCACCTAATTTTTCAATTTCCCCATCAAAAACACCATTCTCATCCCTTGTTACCAGGAAATCAAATTGAAACTTACTTCTATCTAGTTTTCTATACATATTCATAATTTGAGTTTCGATGCCACCCCTATTCATAACTGCTACAATTCGTAAAATACGTATAGGATGGTTATCCATTTATCAATCACACCAACTCTAATTTATTTTAGGTAAATATCAGATATCAATACTATTTTTTACCATCTTAAATTTCCCACTTTTTTCTCTAGGGATTTCATCAACATGTTCAATTATTATCTTCGTTTTTGTTCCAAACTTATGAATAAATTCATCTCTCAATAAATCATCAAATTCAGATTTATAAAGATTTTTGTCAACCTCAAGTTTAACAGTTATCTCATTCATTTTTTCCTGAACAGTTTGAGCTCTAATTAATGCATTAGGCATATTTTTAAACAAATTAGCAATATTACCACTATTTATCTTTGCACCATCAGCACTATACAAAAAGTCCAACCTTCGCCCTTGTATTTCTTTTACAATAGGTGCTTTCATGCCACATTCACATACTGCATTATCATTACTTAGAACTATTTCATCACCAATACGATAACGAATTAACGGTGTTCCATGTGTTGTAAAGCTAGTTACCAAAACCTCATTACTATCACTTTCAAAATGTTCAAACACACCTGAGGCTAACTCTAAATGTAATACTTGATTACTACATTCTGTGACAAAAGGTGCTCCTTCACTTGAGGCATATTGATCATACACCTTACATTTAAATACCCTTTCTAATAATTCTCTCCCTGATTGTGTTAATGTTTCTGATGTTGGAAAAATTGCAACTGGTGAAAATTCTAGCTTAATATTATGTCTTTCGATATACCCTGCTACATCACACATAGACATAAAAAAACCATCTATAGCATCCGGCTTAAATCTATTCAAAGATTCTACATAATACTGTATATTTTCTTCTGTTAAATGGAATGAGGAATAAATCATTTGTTTACAAGCCCTATTATAGCGCCAAAATACTTTCTTCTTTTGATTTGGAGGTATAATATGTTTTCCATTAAAAGTTGCACGTTTCATTTTCCGGTGTAAAAAACCTACTCGAGCTTTAAAATGGTCAAGCATTGCCATTCTTTTCATCATATCTTCAGGCGTAAATAATACCACAAGAGATTTACCAGTAGTTCCTCCCGTATGACCTTCTACCGCTTCTTTTGTAGAAATCGTACACACATCATCGATATTTGCCCTTAACATTTCCTTATCAACTATTGGCAACTTATTTAGATCTTCTATTGTTCTAATGGAATTAATATCAATATCCTTATACAAATTTTTGTAAAACTTGCTATTATCAACAGCATATTTAATGAATTCTACTAATTCCTTAAGCTGATAATCTAATTTTCTATTTAAACTCCAACTATCAAAGTCTGATAAGAAATTCAAATATTCAAGGTAAACTTTCCCGTATCGAGTCATATTGCGCTGATACCCTGAAATTGTAACCATCAAATTTTGAAAGAGTATTGGCGAATTATCATATATTTTCTCAAGTAACCCCATTACAAATTCTCCTTGTACCAATCAATTGCTGCTACGATCCCTCGTTCAAAACTCCAATCGGGATTATATCCTAGCAATTCTTTCGCTTTACTGATATCAGCATTACTATGCTTTATATCTCCTTTGCGGTCAGGTCCGAAAATCGGTTGAATATCTTTTTCCAATGCATTTGACAAATAGACATAGATATCAATCAAAAATTCCCTTCCACCGTAAGCAATATTATATGCTTGCCCAGCCGCTTCATGGGTTGCATTACAAGCTTTCAAATTGGCCTCAATTACATTCTCAATGTAAGTAAAATCTCTACTCTGCTTTCCATTACCATTAATAGTTGGTTGCTCATCATTAAGTAATTGTTTAATGAATTTTGGAATTACTGCTGCATAGGCACCATTAGGATCTTGTCTTCTACCAAACACATTGAAATAACGCATACCATAAGTATCAAGGCCATACAATTTTGTATAAAGTTTCCCATATTCCTCATCTACTTTTTTTGTAAGAGCGTAAGGTGACAATACGTTGCCCTCTCTTCCCTCTTTTTTTGGAAGATTTGGCTCGTCGCCATATACTGATGAACTTGAAGCATAGACAAATTTCTTTACACCAGTTTGCCTTGCTGCTTCCATCATATTTAAGGTACCTTTTATATTTACTTCTTCATAAAACAAAGGCATCTCAATACTTCTTGGAACACTCCCCCATGCAGCTTGATTCAAAACATAATCTATTCCATCACAAGCTTTCATACATGTGTCAAAATCACGAATATCTCCTTCGATAAATTCGTAATTAGGATTGTTTAAAAACTCTTCTACATTTTCCTTTTTCCCAGTTGAAAAATTATCAAGTCCCCTAACTTTATAGCCTAATTTAAGTATGGCTTCTACTAAGTTAGAACCAATAAAACCTGCTGAGCCAGTAACTAAGAATTTACTACCCTCTGGAAATTTTATATTTTCATATCCCATTTTTACAACCTCCAATATACAAATCCAGCATCTTCTGCTTCTTTTCTATTAAACATTCCTTTGAGATCCATTAGTACACAATCTTTTCTATAAATATCTATATCTAACTCAGACGCTGCAGCTATTTCATTCATAACTTCTGAATCTACGTATCCAGTTATCCCAAACATCGTTTTGACATCTTCCAATTGAATAGCTTTAAATTCATTATGTGGAACGGCAAAGATTACTGCATCCATCTCTTTTATATCTTCTACTTCACAAAGATTAATTCTATATTCACGCCATAGATCTTCTTTATCCGCTTGAGGATCTACAACTTTGACGTCTACTCCGTACTCTTCTAATTCTTTTATTACGTCGACTACTTTTGTATTTCGAACATCAGGACAGTTCTCTTTAAACGTAACACCAAATATAGCTACTTTTGCACCATTTATTTGTTTATTCGCTTTAATCATATTCTTCACTGTACTTTCAGCAACATATTTACCCATATCATCATTTATTTTTCTTCCTGAAAGAATAATTTGGGAGTGGTAACCCATTTGCTCCGCTTTATAAGTTAGATAGTATGGATCAACCCCTATACAATGGCCTCCGACTAGCCCTGGAGAGAAATTAAGGAAGTTCCATTTGGTTCCTGCCGCCTCAAGAACTGCTTTTGTATCAATTCCCATTTTATTAAATATGATAGATAGCTCATTCATAAATGCTATGTTGATATCACGTTGTGAATTTTCAATAACCTTTGCTGCTTCAGCCACTTTAATACTTGCTGCTTTATGCACACCAGCTTCAACAACTAATTCATATACTTTTGCAATAGTATCTAAGGTTTCTTCATCTTGGCCTGCAACAACTTTTACTATAGTCTCTAATCTATGAACTTTATCACCAGGATTAATTCTTTCTGGTGAATAACCTACTTTAAAGTCAACACCATATTTTAATCCTGATTCTTTTTCTAAAATTGGAACACAAATATCTTCAGTTACACCAGGATAAACTGTAGATTCAAAGACAACTATTGAACCTTTTGTCAAATTTCTTCCTAAAGTGCGACTAGCTGATTCTACAGGTGTTAAATCAGGTGTATGATCATCTTTTACCGGTGTTGGTACGGCTACAATATGAAATTTTGCTTCTCTAAGACTTGCTTCATCTGATGTAAACTCAACAGTCGTGTTCTTAATTACCTCATTTCCAACTTCTTTTGTTGGGTCAATACCATTTTTGTAAAAATCTATTTTTTCTTTATTTACATCAAACCCAATCACATTCACCTTCTTAGCAAAAGCAACTGCAATCGGCATACCTACATACCCAAGCCCAACCAGTGAAATTTTCTCTTCTCTATTAACAATTTTCTCATATAAGTTCATATTGAAATCTCCCTTTTTTATATTAGTCCCATTACCTGCATAATTGATTGGTTAATAATTTTTACATCATATTTTTCCCTTGCAATCTTTGCACTCTCTTCTCCCATGTTTTGAGATATTTCTTTATTAGCAATCAAGTATTCCATTTTATTTGTTAAACCATGGATATCTTTTACTTTTACTAAATAACCATTTAAGCCTTGAATGACTGTCTCTCTACAACCGGGAGCATCACTTGTTATTATTGATCTCCCCATTGCCATAGCTTCTAGAACAGTTTTAGGCGTGCCTTCATGATAAGATGGTAATACGTATGTGCTACATTGAGAGATGAACGGTCTTACATCACTTTGCTCCCCAAAATATTCAATAATTCCATTTTCTATATATGGGTTCAGCTCTTCTGGTTTTAAGGCAGAGGGATTGCTATCAAAGGGCCCTACCAGTAAACAACGAACATTTGGATTTTTTGCTTTAACCTCTTTACAAGCCTCCAAATATTCCATTATTCCTTTATCTTTGATAAGTCTTCCAATGAAAAGAAAGGTAGGATTCTCGGGTAATGAAGTTTGTTTAAATCTATTAAGGTTAACTCCAGAACCATTTATAATAACGGTCTTATCGTTTTTTATTAAACCGTTTAGAATAAACTCATTTTTATCATCTTGATTCTGAAAGAATACTTTTTTACTGTATTTACATGCGGCCCAATATTCAATTTTCATTATCGTCTTTACTATTTTATTTTTAAAACCTTGTCCTCTAAATATCGAGCCGAGACCAGCTATTAGAGGGTACACTTCAGAAATACCATTTATCTTTGCAGCTATACTTCCATAAACAACCGTTTTAGCTTGGTATGCGAATATTTTTTCTGGCCGTTCCTCTTTCATAAATGAAATAAGTGACCTTAAAGTTTTTAAATCTTTTAATGGATTCACACCATTTCGTTCAACATATAGCTGCCTGTAATCAATATTGTATTCTTCGAACTTTTCTTTCCAATCCTCTTCAGGCTCAGAGCCTAAAGCTATGACGGTATGACCATTTTTTATAAAGTCTTTCATCATATCCATCCGAAACCAAAACAATGATGTTGTATGGCTCGAAAGTACAGCTATTTTCATATCAATGCTCCTACTCATAGTGACCTAGTTTCTATTTTTCTCTAAGTATTCTTGCACTTCTATTCGTATTCCTTTTTCAAAAGTCATGGGATTATAACCGAAATCGGTAGTTGCATTATCGTGGGAATAGTTTCTGTTTTCTCCCATTCTCTGAACCCGTTCTATATAATCGATTCTTCCTATAGTTAGAGTTTTAAGAATTCTTGCCATCAGTACACCTACACTTAATGGTATGCTGATGTAGACTGTTTTTTTATTGAGTTCTTTGCTTATTAACTTGAAAGCATCTATCATTCTAATCGGTCGTTCACCAGATAGATCATAGGCTTCTCCATCAGGCTCTACTGGAGACATTAATACAGTAAAAAATGCCTTCCCTAAATCCCTGGCATTCACTGGTTGAATTAAACTATTTCCACCGTTGATGACAGGCATGATTCTTAATTTATCTATCATCTTAATAAACTTACTCATATTTCTATCACATAGATCTCCATATATCATAGAAGGCCTTAAAATTGTAATTTTTGTCAGACACTTAGTATCGCTTTTTAGTTCTTTAATCTTTTGTTCTATTTTTTTATATCCTTCTGAGGCATACTTAAATTCAGAATAAATTCCTGTGGTGTGTACTAATATAGCCCTTTTTACTTTATTCTTAATAGCAGATTGCACTATCATTGGTGAATGGTGAATATTATAGATGTGCATTACCGTATCAATACCATTCATCACACTATCAATAAAGTCTGGATCATCCAAATTTCCTACAACCTTTTCTATATTTAAGCCGCTTTTATCTAAAAGAGACGTATTGGATGTTTCCCTAACAATACAGCGAATAGAGCCTTCATATTTATTATTAATAAGTTCTTGTAAAAAGAATTTTCCCGTATGACCAGTGATTCCGGTGACTAAAAGCATTTCGACACCTCTATTACTCTATTTACTTTCATGATGTTTCAGTCTCCTTAGTACTCGCAACTTCCTTCTTAACTCCGGTTCCACCTTCAACAACCCCGTCACTCTTCACTACACTAACGATGGTCCCAAAGAAGCACTTTACATCCATCCAGAGGCTAATCTTCTCAACGTACTCCCCATCCAACTTCGCTTTCACTTCAATAGGAAGCTCATCTCTACCATTAATCTGTGCCCAACCTGTCAATCCAGGTGGTACATCATTAGCTCCATATTTATCTCGTTCAGCGATCAGATCATACTGATTCCATAGTGCTGGTCTTGGCCCAATAATACTCATCTGGCCAACAAAGATATTCCAGATCTGCGGTAGCTCATCAAGTGAAGTTTTTCTTAAGAACTTCCCCATCTTTGTGATATACCGTTCTGGATTACCTAACAAGTGAGTTGGAGTGTCCTTCGGCGTATCTATTCTCATGGTACGGAATTTCAAAATATTGAAATGTGTCTTGTTTATTCCTACACGCTTTTGTTTAAACAGAACTGGCCCTCTTGAATCAATCTTAATAGTAATAATAAGAATTAAAAAAATTGGTGATAGGACAATAAGCCCTATTAAAGAAAGAATGATATCTATCAATCTTTTTATCTTCATATACATCCAGTTACACTCCTTAAAATTTGTTCTTTAGTAAATTAGGACTTAATTGGAACTATATTTTCATTTTCCAACCAACTACTAAACTACTAAATAAGTCTACTTCTGATAGTCACCTCGTAATATCTATTCAATCTATCAAGTAAATACGAAATAGATATTCTTGTATTTTTCATCTTTAACCGAGTTTCTCCCTAAATCCAAAGTTCGAAGGATGTAAAATGAACAACCTAAAAAATCTCTTCAAAAATAAATCAGATTTCATTCACAACATCCTTCATAAGCCTATCACATATTACTTGCTAAAGACGTTTTCTCACCAAACTTAGTATTAGCAACCCCCACCAATATTTCCTTCAACTCTATCGCATCCTTATGAGGCAAAGTCTCAATCATAGAGTATAACTCTTCCTTCTCCATCGGCTCTGCCTTCCCGATATGAATCTTAGGAAACACTTGCTTTGCCTGAACCTCGTTCTCATTCAATAACTCTTCAAATAACTTCTCTCCCGGTCTTATCCCAGAGAATTGAATACCGATTTCCTCTTCCGTATATCCTGAAAGAGTGATGAGGTTTTGAGCTAAATCTACAATCTTCACAGGCTCTCCCATATCAAGGACAAATACCTCACCGCCCCGAGCCAAAGCACCGGCTTGAATAACGAGTCTTGACGCTTCAGGGATTGTCATAAAGTACCTTGTCATTTCTGGATGAGTAACCGTGACTGGACCACCTGCTTGGATTTGCTTTTTAAATAGTGGAATCACACTTCCACGACTTCCGAGTACATTTCCAAAACGTACAGCAACAAATGTTGTATTACTTTCTTTTGCTAAGTTTTGAATAATCATTTCTGCAAAACGTTTTGTGGCACCCATCACATTTGGCGGATTAACTGCTTTATCGGTTGAAACAAGAACAAAACTTTTTACCCCAAACGTATCAGCAGCCTCTGCTATGTTTCTCGTACCAAAAATATTATTCTTCACCGCTTCCATTGGGTTATATTCCATTAACGGAACATGCTTATGTGCAGCAGCATGGTACACAACATCTGGCTGGTATTTATCTACAATATCAAAGATTCGATCTCGATCCTGCACATCCGCAATAATAGGAATGATTTCAAATTCATTTGCATACTTTTTTCTTAATTCCATATCAATTGTGTAAATACTATTTTCACCATGGCCTAAAAGAAGTAATGTTTGAGGTTGAAATTTAGCTATTTGCCTGCAGATTTCTGAACCAATAGAACCGCCAGCGCCTGTAACAAGTACCGTTTTTCCTGTTAGTTTTTCCGAAATTACACTCATATCTAATTCCACTGGCTCTCGACCAAGTAAATCTTCCACTTGAACATCTCTCATTTGATTAACAGAAATTTTCCCCGTCACGAGATCTTCTATTAGTGGCATAATCTTCGTCTTCGCTTTTGTTTTTGCACATTCTTCATAGATTTTTTTCATCTCTTGTTTTTGCAATGAAGGAATCGCAATGACAATGTTTTCAATGTTTGATTTTTCTACAATTCGAGGAATATCCTTACTATTTCCTTGTACTTCAAGTCCATAGATATCGAGTTTATACTTTTTAGGGTCATCATCCACAAAGGCTACCGGGTATAAATCCGCATCTGTATTTTTCAAAAGTTGCCTTGCCACCATTGTTCCAGCTGAACCTGCTCCAACAATTAACGTCCGTTTCTTATTAGGATTTGGTGCAATAAACCGGTCTCGTAAAATTCTCCATGAAAACCGAGAGCCACCGATTAAAATAACATGCAACATCCACGTAATCCCTAACACCCTAAAATAAATATCCTGAGTTACAATCAGTTGAACAATCGCTGTTACCGTAATCGAAAACGTAATAGCTTTGACAATCGCTGTTAATTCCCCAACACTCGCATATGCCCATGCCTTTTGATAAAGACGATAAATAGTCGCAAATAAATGATGGCTTATAAGTAAGGATATTGAGCTAATCCATAGCATAGGAATCGTATACACATTCATATAGGGATTTAAAATAAAGTATCCAATAAATATTGCAAATAAAACAATGATGGAGTCCAACAGAACTAATAATGGGACCCGTCTTTTATAAACCAATTGCGATCCCTCCTCGACATAAAATATGTTTCATGGTTTGACTAAACTTAATTTTTAGAATTTCATTTATCAATTGAAGTACTTCGCCTGCATCTGTTTCTTGTTGTTCTAAGAACATGAAAATTCTAGGCGTTAATATGTATCTTCCCAATGATTATGAGATTAGGTGAAGCTTTTCAACGAAATTACCCGCTTGATAACGCAGGCCATTATAAGCATTGAAATTAATAATTCCTCCTAAGGATACATTTCCTCTTCTGATACAGTTCAGACCCCAATTACAACATACAGTTACTCCTTACTCCCCCCTATTTCTCGGATATTAATCCTTATAAAGTTAAATAGTTAATGAGGAAATACGTTAAACACATATATCCTCATTAACCATCTAAAAAAAATCGGATTTTTTTCGATAAATCTATTAAAAAATTATATATACTGGACGATAATATAGATAACATGATTTAATATAATAAATTCGGGCATCTAACCCACCCTCACACCATACTCCTGACGACGGGCGTCTAAGGTGTGCAAATATAGGCCACCCACAGTATAATCGAGTGCTTCCGTTGATAACGGTCAGGAAGCTTCACCGGTCAATATTTCTGATAATCTATGAGGTTTTTTAGAATAATCCTAAAAATTTCTTCGTTTTTATCCTTTGCGGCATTTCCTTATAGACTTGCTTTCCTTCTACTAGTAACTCCGCATTTTCCATAAACAGATAGACGATACTTTTGCCAGATTCCTTTTCAATTTCACTATAAGCTCCTTGCATCTTAAAGCTTCTGCTTGTGATATTGTGAGCATCTGAGGCGATGAAGTGAGTTAAATTAGCTTCTATTAATTGATGCGAAAACTTCTTAATTTTCTTCCCAAATCCTCCTGTAATACTCGCCGCTGTTACCTGTGTTAGCGCACCCTTTTCGACGAATTGATATAACAAATCAGGATTTGTAATAAGCTCTTGATTTCGTTCTGGATGAACGATAATCGGCGTAAGCCCTTTTAATTGAATGTCATACAATAGTTGCTCAGCATAGCGTGGAACATGTCCTGAAGAAAACTCAATAAAGAGGTATTGTGTTTGGTTAAGAGTAAGGATTTCTCCTGCTTCATAGTCAGCAAGAACACCCCCATTAATTCGCAGTTCTTGTCCAGGAAGTACGGTAAGAGGAATTGACTCTATGGAAAGAATCTCATTTAATTTCTCTACTTGCTGTAAAATAAATTCTTTTTTGTTTTCGAACTGCCCGTTTTTATGATGGGGAGTTGCGATAATTGTATGAACCCCTTCTGCTACGGCTTGTTTCGCCATTGCTATACTTGCTTGTTCATCCATAGCTCCATCATCGATACCCGGTAAAATGTGACTATGTATATCAATCATCGCAAACTCCTCCTTTTGTATTTAAAATATAACCCTGACTTTTTCTCTACACACAACCATTATTATAGACCTATTAACTCGACAAAAAAAGGTTTTTTAGTCATATTTTTGTAACATTTTTGTAAATCATTTCCCATAATAATAGTAATATTGACTCTCTTTTTGTTTTTTGTCATTTAATACAGTTCCGATAATTTTAGCTTGAGCCGCTACAAGCAAATCTTTCGCTTTTTTAGCAGCTTCGGTAGCCGTCTGATCACTTTGAACAACTAGAATTGTACCATCGCATTTACTAGCTAGAATTGGTGCATCTGTCACCGCTAACACTGGCGGCGTATCGAATAACACCATATCAAAAGATTGCAAAGCACCGTCCAATAATTCATCCATTGCCTTTGAACCTAACAGTTCCGCTGGATTTGGCGGAATTGGGCCGCTTGTTAAAAGATATAGATTCTCGATATCCGTTCTAGAAACAGCCTTGCTTAGTTCCATTTGTTTTGTCAATACGTTTGTTAAGCCCACTCTATTTTCTTTTCTAAATGTATAATGAGCAGTTGGCTTTCTCAAATCGGCATCAATGAGCAATACCTTTTTTCCTTGCTGGGCAAAGACAACGGCTAAATTTGAGACAGTCGTGGACTTTCCTTCTGCTGGTCCTGATGATGTAACGACTATAGAACGAATGGATTCGCTCACGGAAGAAAACTCGATGTTCGTACGAATCGTTTTGTATTGCTCAGCTATAGGCGAACGTGGATCCGTATGTGTAATCAGCGTCCGGTTTAAAGGTTGCTCTTTTCTCTTTTTTTTACCAAACATTAGCATGTTCACCTCAAGTTTATATTGCTTTCTTTTGTACTGAAACTGAAGAAGATTCCGCTTCCTCATTTGGGGTAATCGTTGTAACAACACCTAGGACAGGAAGTTCTAACAGCTTCTCAATATCTTGTTCTGACTTAATTGTGTTATCGAAATACTCAAGTAGAAAAGCTAGCCCTACTCCGGCCATTAATCCCACGACAATCGCAATCGCAATATTTAATTGCGGATTCGGTGCCACAGGGGCTGGATTCTCTGCTAATTCTGCTTCTGAAAGAATGGTAATATTATCAATGCGCATTAATTGTGCAATTTCTCTTTGAAACACTTTTGCGATTTCATTCGCGATACGTACCGCTTCTGCTGGGTCGTTATTCGTAACACTAATCGTCACGACTTGTGATGCACCTTCTTGGGTAACGCTCACACTGCCATTTAGCTGTTCAGGAGTTGTGTCCATCTTCAACTCTTTGATTACTTGGTCCAATATGTATGGACTTTTTAAAATAACATTGTATGTTTCGATATATTTCGCGTCCGTATCTAAAGAAACACCTGCAATCGAGGCTAACGAACTCGCCGCTGATTGGCTTACTAAAATTTGTGACGATGATTTATAAACAGGTTTTAGTACAAAATAACTAATCGCGCCACTAACCGCTGCAGCTAGTAAGGTGATAACTAGAATTAAAGACAGTCGTTTTTTTAACGTTTCAAACAATTCTCGTAAACTAATCGTCTCTTCCATCATTTCCTCCAAGATATATTATTTCTCGACAAAAACTACACGTTATTATAACATACATTTTTTGAGATATTTTCTAAATTTAGATTTTTTATATAAGAAAGTATTCCCACTACTCTTAGTCTAGATTATTAACCCCTCCCAAAAGAAAATCCCACCATTGGAGGATTTGATCACTTCATCACAAACACCCATTTAATCGGTTTTTATCGATTAAATCTCCTCAAATTCCCATTGATTTGAATGAGTTCGATGTTGATATTGTTTCATTTTTTTCGGCTATTAATAGATAACATATCGTAAAAATAAGAATACCTTATACATTTTAACACGAAAAACCCATCAGAATTAGGGGATTTTTTGAAAAATAAAAGGAGAATCCACCATTTTAATGAAAATGAGGGATTCTCCTTTTTTGTTGGGGTTGTCCACAGGATATCCACATTTTAAAAAGTCACTGTGACATTACGAAGACCAAAAAAGAGCCTATCATTTCGAAAAATGATAGACCCTCTCCTTTCAAGCTGTGTTTATCTATAGAATACCCACAAGTTGAAAAGTCACTGTGACATGATCAATTATTTAGAAACAGTTGCGTCTGTAACTTTATTGCCATTTTTATCAACAAGGTTAGTTGATTTAAATTCTACTGAAATGCTATCTGTTTGAGCGAAATCATTAGTTGTTGTAACAGTTAACTTGCCATTAGCTGATACAGCAGTTTTTGGTGTTACAGTCGCACCACCGATTTTAACAGTTAAACCAGTAACAGCAGCTTCGTCAGCAATCGCTTCAGAGAAATCAACTGTAAATGTTTTACTATCTACTACAGTTACTTTAGAAGCTTCTGGAGCTACATTTTCTTTTAGAGCAACAGGAGTTGAAGCTTTACCATCTTTAAGAGTGTTACCTTTTGTATCAACAACATTCTTAGCTTCAAGCACATAGCTTCCGTTAGCAGTGATTGAACCTGCTGGTAAAGTGATTCTTACTTGCTTTGTTCCATTTACGAACTGAAGTTGTGTTCCAGCAGGTAATGCTTTTCCACCTAAAGTATAGTTAGATGCTGTTGTTGCTGAAGAAGTCACATCAGCAGTATACTCTACAGTGAACACTGTGCTGCTATTAAAAGTGCTAGTAGCAAATGCTAAGTTTGCTTCAACTTTCCCCGGTGCAGCTTCGAAAGTACCTGTTGAAACATTGAATTTAATTGCATCAGCATTTACATTTCCAGTTAAATCTGTCACAGCTTTAGCTGCTAATTCAAATGCATACGCTGAATTACTGTCTAAGTCAATTGAGATCTTAACTGTGTTCTTTTCTGAACCTTCAATTTTACCATTACCGTCAACATCAAAGCCAGTTCCAGCAGACTCATCAACAGCTGTTACGTTTCCAGTAGTGTAAACAATACCATTTTTAGTTTTAAGAGTTAAGTCACCCTTAACTTTTACAGGTTCATTGAAAGTAAGATATAACTCATCCTTATCAGTTGTTACATTTGTATCGTCAGCTACTAACAATTTAGCAGATGCAGATGCAAGGGTTGCAGGAGTTGTATCTTTAGTTAGAGTAGCATTAAATTCAAATGCGTCCCCAGCATTTCCCGCTTTATCTTTTTGTCCTTCAACTTTAACAGTTGTGTTAACAAAGCTATTAGTTCCTAAAGCAGTTTTTGCATCTAAAGTGAATTTAGTTTTGTCAGTTGCGTCTTTAATTTCAGCATCTGTTAAATAGAATGTTGTAGAACCAACTGTTACTTTCGCATACTCGTTACCATTCTTTAAAGTTTGAGCAGCAAGTTCTTCAGAGAAGTCGAATGTGATTTCAGTACCATTTACTGTAGCATTAACAGTTGGTTTTGAATTATCCACTTCTGGCTTAGCAACCGTGAAGTTAACAGAGATCGGGTTAGCAATATTGTCAGCAAAATCAGTTGCACCTACAACATCTACTGTATATGATTTTTCAGCAGTTAAACCTGTGATTGTAAGAGTTTTCCCAGAAAGAGTATAGCCAGAAGTTAATTCAACTCCATTAAGGCTTACTGCTCCTTCGCTCTTCACTGGCTCTTCAAATGTAATGACAGCTGTAGTTCCTTCAACTTTAACAGATTTTACAGCTACAGGAGTTTTGTCTTCAAATGTAATTAATTTGTTGAACTCAGCAGTTGAAACTTTTGCATCAGCTTTTGTTTTAATTGGTGAAACTGTTACTTTCGCGTTAGAAAGTTTTAACTCATCTGCTGTAGTTAAAGTAACTGTTTTTCCATCCTCAGAAACTTCAGCTTTAGTAACTGTTTCGCCTTCAACTGTATATTTAGATGTTGATGCAGCATCAGTTGCATCTACTGCTTGGTTAAATGTAACTTCAAGTTCTTTAGCGTTAAGTGCAGTTACAGATGTAACAGCAGGAGATTGTGCAGCTTCATATTTAGCGTTGTTTTTCTCGACAGCTTTTAAGATGTTTTTAGCTAATTTAGTATCTTTAGCTTTTAACTTTTCAACGTCAGCTTTAACGCTTTCGATTTTTTCGCCAGCTTTTTCAAGATCTGTTGTGATTAATTTTTTGCTTTCGATTTCTTTATAAGCAGCATAAACTTTCATTTCCGTAGCTACAGAAGCAGATTCTGCTTTAGCTGGAGTTGTGTAAGTTTTTGTTAATAAACGGCGAGCATCTGGGCCGAATACTTTTGCAACTGCTTTTTCGAACTCAGCGATTTTTTTGTCTAATGCAGTTTGTGCTGCTAGAACTTTGCTTTGTGAACCAGATTCGATTGCTGAATCTAGAGCAGTTCTTGAAGCTTTTAATGTTACGCTAACTGCTGCAACATAGTTTTTCGCACGGTTTAAAGAAGTTTTGCTTGCTTCTAATTTTTTAGTGTAAGCAGCTTTTTTCGTTTTGCTTCCACCTTTTGCAGCGATTTCTTTTTGTGCAGCTGCATAGTATTGCTCAGCTAACTTAACTTCTTTTCTGATTGCAGTACCGCTTGGAAGTTTACCGCTTTTCTTAGCAGTGTTGTAGTAAAGGTTGAACGCTTTGTTTACTTGTGTTGTAGCTTTTGTGATTGCTTTGTCAACAGAGTTTGTTGCAGCGTCTGCTTGTGGTTGTGCCACTGCTACTGCTCCTGTTAAAGCGATTGCCGATGCTGTTGCG
>Ga0182737_1001030_pt1 | contig 30502 bp, 25 predicted proteins | sample eDN5th30CBELigOP_FD_128878 | JGI IMG/M metagenome (GOLD analysis project Ga0182737, IMG submission 128878) | Enriched Organic Plus compost microbial communities from Emeryville, California, USA - eDNA 5th pass 30_C BE-Lig OP (version 2) (version 2) ... | reverse complement strand
TGCCGGGCTGCTCGGCTCGATGGGCCGTGTCGCCTCATCGGTCGACAACGCGCTCATCGAATCGTTCTGGTCGACCATGCAACGCGAACTCCTCGACCGCCGGCCGTGGGAAACACGCACCGAGCTCGCCGCAGCAATGTTCGAGTGGATCGAAGGCTGGTACAACCCCCGACGTCGGCACACCTCGCTCGGAGACCTATCACCGGCCGAGTTCGAAGCCCTTCACAACACCGCCCACGAGGCGGCATGATCACCACAAGATCCGTGTCCGTGAAACCGGGTCAGGCTCCGCCAGACGATTCGCGGTGTTTTGTATCTGTTGGTACGTGATCGCTGCGGCGATAGTTCTTCCGCGTTACCTCGGTTGGGTGGATTAAGCTGGCATCGTATTCCTACCACGCCGCGCCGAGTCGTGGGACTGCTGTCGCGGCGGCTGGGATGCACAGCCATGAGGTTGGTGAAGCGCCTTTCCGAGATGAAGCCTCTTTCTGACGCAACGTGACGGTTACGCTGCAGCCGTTGAAGTCTCGAGGGCGAATGATCGTTGAACTGCCTGGGCCGATGGCTACGTGGCGTGTGGGTAAGGCGGAGTCGGCTCTGGCGACCGTTGCAGCTGTAGGTGTCCCAGTCGGACTCGCGACCGCCTACTGGGCTTCGGCGAGAAGCTTCACCGAGGTGTTGATCGCTCTGGTTTTTCTTTGCCCTGCGACCATCGCATGGTGGCTGCTTGCGGTCCGCCCGAAGGCGATTGTTTTCGTTGACCGACTTGAGGTGATCAACCCGCATCGGCGACATACCGTTCTGATTTCCGAGGTGGTCGCTGTTGTGTCAGACGGGCGGCACCCGCGCGTATGGCGGACGGACGGCTCGAGCATGACGGTTCGCTCTATCAGTTGCTGGACCGGGCCAATCATGGGCAGGTTGCTGTCCCGGAGGGGAAATGACTTCGCGGCCTTGATCGAATCGTTATGCGACGATCGCCGGGAGGTGGCTGTTTCGTACGCCACGCGCGCCAGACCATCGAGGTGGAGTTGGGTCGTCTGGACGGTAGCGGCTCATGCCGTCATTAGCGGGATGATCGGCTATCTGGTCCAGGACGTCACCTTTGCCGTCGGCATGCTGGGAGCGTGCTTGACGCTGGATGCTGTTGTCGTGTGCGACTCTGTTCGAGATGCACCGTGAAGCGTAACCGTCAGTCTGAACCGCCCCGGCATGTCCGGAGAGTCTGGTGTGGCCCGGGTTCCGCGCAGTCGCGGTTTCTGGAATTTCATGCCACGGGGATGCGGTTGCGCTCGAACTCTACCGGCGTCAGCCATTCGGGCCGGCTGTGATGGGCGTGGTGCAGGGATCGGTGACAACTGACTTCTGGCGCTGGCGCTCCAGAACGGAGGACGTCTGCCTGAGGAAGGATCTCGACCGACCTGACAAGCGACGGTTGTTGGAACTACGAACAGAGCATGAGATGGCCGATCAACAACCACTCGCCGAGTGGCGCGCGGGTCGCATCACGCTGGCGACGTTCACCGTCGTGGTGCTGGTGATGAACGTCGCTCTGCCGCTTACGCTCTGGGAGTCTGGGGCGATACTTGAGAACCTCGTGGTTTCGGCGGTGTTCGCATCGCTCGGTGTCGTCTACTGGTGGCTGCTGGCCGGACGCCTGAAAGCATCGGTCTACCCCGATCGCGTGGAGGTCCAGAACGCGTTTCTGCGCTACCGGGTTCCGATGTCGACGATCGTCGAGGTGTTCTGCGACGGCCGCTACGTGTGCATGTCGTTGCAGGGCAACCGTTCGGTTTCCGTCACGGCGATCCCCTATCGGGAACGTGGAGTACTCAAGGGGCTGCTGTATCGGAGGGGCCACGAGTTCGCGCTCATCGTCGAAGGGTTGAGAGACGCCGTTCTTGCGGACCTTCCGCCTGGCGTCGACCGCAGCACCGACGACAAGACGAAGCAGGTCTTCTTGGAGAGCGTTCCGTTCCTGGTCGGCACCACGATGGTCGGCAGCGTGATGCTCGGCACCCTGACCGGCAACGTGTGGATCGGCGCGGGAGCGTTCGTGGTCTTGAGCGGATTCGATCTCTACATCCTGTGGCAACGAAGGATCCGCGAGGCGCAGGGCTAAGGGCAGACAGGCGACCGGTCGCCGCGTAGCCAGCAGCCGGTCACCAGATGGTGACGCGCTCCTCCGGGGCCAGCCACAGGGCATCGGTCTCGGTGACTCCGAACGCGTCGTAGAACGCGTCGATATTGCGCACCACCTGATTGCAGCGGAACTCCGGCGGCGAATGGGGGTCGACCGTGAGGCGACGGACCGTCTCGGCCGGGCGCACCTTGCCCTGCCAGGCCTGCGCCCACGACAGGAAGAAGCGCTGGTCCGGGGTCAGACCGTCGATCTCGGTATCGTCGGGTTCGGTCATCCGGAACGCCCGATAGGCGATGCCGAGACCCCCGAGGTCGCCGATGTTCTCGCCGATCGTCAGCTCGCCGTTGACCGTCTGGCCGTCGGCGCCCTCAGGCGACAGCGCCGCATACTGCTCGATCAGGGAGGCCGTCAGCTGCTCGAACGCAGCACGATCGGCATCGGTCCACCAGTTCTTCAACGCGCCAGTGCCGTCGAACTGCGAGCCCTGGTCGTCGAAACCGTGGCCGATCTCGTGCCCGATGACCGCGCCGATCGCGCCGTAGTTCACCGCATCGTCGGCATCGGCACCGAAGAATGGTGGCTGCAAGATCGCCGCCGGGAACACGATCTCGTTCATCGTCGGGTTGTAGTACGCGTTGACGGTCTGCGGCGTCATGTACCACTCGTCGCGATCGATCGGTGCGCCGATCTTCGCCAGCTCACGATCGGTCTCGACGGCGATGCTGCGCCGGGCGTTGCCGAGCAGATCGTCCGGGGCGGTCTCCAGCGCTGAATAGTCCTTGAACCGAACCGGATGGCCGATCTTCGGCGTGAACAGATCGAGCTTCTCCCACGCGCGCTTCTTGGTCTCGTCGCTCATCCAGGTCAGCTCGCCGATGCTGGCGCGGTAGGCCTCGATCAGATTGCCGATCAACTCGGTCATCCGTTCGCGGGCCATGGCCGGATACTCCGTCGACACGTAGATCTTGCCCACGGCCTCACCCATGGCGCCCTCGACGAACGACACACCGCGCTTCCACCGCGGACGCATCTCGTCGGTGCCCTGCAGGGTGCGGCCGTAGAACTCGAAGTTCGCCTCGACGAACGGCGCCGACAAGTACGGCGAGGCGCTGGAGACGACCTGCCAGCGCAGCCAATCCAGCCACGCCGGGAGCTCGGCCTCGGTGAGCAGGGTCTGCACGCCCTCGAGGAACGACGGCTGCGAGACCACCAGCTCGGCGATAACCGGCTCAGGGACCTGACCGGCCTCGGCCCACGCCCGCCAGTCGTACGACGGCGCGAGCGCCTGGACACCGTCGAGATCGAGCAGGTTGTACGTCTTCTGGGTATCGCGGCAGGCGACCCGATCCCAGTGGTGCGAAGCGATGCGGGTCTCGAGGTCCATGACGCGCGCAGCCCGCTCCGCTGCGTCGTCGAGACCGGCGAGCCCCAGCATCGTGGCGATGTGACCGACGTAGGCCTCGCGGATCGTCGCGAACTGCTCCTCGCGGTAGTACGACTCGTCGGGCAGCCCGATGCCGCCCTGCACCACATGCGTGATGTACCGGTCAGGCTGACCGCGGTCGGGCGCGACGTAGAGGCCGAAGACGCTGCCCACACCCTGACGGTCGAAGGCGCCCAACGTGCGTACGAGACCGTCGATGTCGCCCACGGCGTCGACCTTCGCCAGCTCAGGCGCCAGGGGTGACGCGCCGAGCGCCTCGACACGCTCCTCGTCCATGAAGCTGGCGTACAGATCGCCGATCTTGCGGTGTTCGTCGTCGGTCGGCGACTGGTCCGCATCAGAAGGGGCTGCGGCCTCGATGATCTCGCGGACCTTGATCTCGGCCTCGTCGACCAGATCGACGAACGCGCCGGCCGTGGCCCGGTCGGGCTTGATCTGGGCGGTGCGGAGCCACGGCCCGTTCACGTGGCGGAAGAGATCGTCCTGAGGGCGGATCTCGGGGTCGAACTGAGTCGCGTCGATACCGTGGGTCACGTCGATAGGCTAGCCGGGTGAGCAAGACGATCCCGGTCAGACTCGACGTGATCCGCACCGAGCAGGTCGGACCCTCGATGCGGCGGGTGATCCTGGGCGGCGACGGCTTCGACACCTACTGGGAACGTCACCAGGCATTGCCGGGCTACACCGACACGTACGTCAAGCTGCTGTTCTGGCCCGACGACTTCGACGTGCCCGAGCACGTCGACCTGTCCCAGATCGCCCCCGAGTATCGACCGACCATGCGCACCTACACGATCCGCTCGGTCGACGCCGAAGCGCGCGAGATCGCGATCGACTTCGTCGTGCACACAGGAATCGGCGACGACGGCATCGCGGCCCCATGGGCGCTGAACGCGCGGCCTGGTGACTCGATCCACGTGCGCGGCCCCAACGGGGGATACGCCCCCGATCACACCGCCGACTGGCACCTGTTCGTCGGCGACGAGGCGGCACTGCCGGCGATCTCGGCCGCGATCGAAGCACTCGACCCGGGTGATCGCGGCATCGCCTTCATCGAGGTCGACGGCCCCGCCGACGAAGTGGTGTTCGACACCGCCGGCGACGTCGAGGTGCACTGGCTGCACCGCGGCGAGGCACCCCGGGGGAGCACGACCCTGCTCGACGACGCCGTGCGGGCCTGGGACTGGTGGCCGGGCCGCGCGCAGGCCTTCGTCCATGGCGAATCCGCCCTGCTGAAATCGGTACGACCGTACGTGCTCACCGACCGCGGCGTCGACCGCGCCGACGTGTCGGTCTCCGCCTACTGGCGGCGCGGCGAGACCGAGGAGGGCTTCCGCACCTGGAAGTCCCAGCAGGTCGAGGCCGTCATGCGTCCGACTGCCCGGTAACCTCGTCGGGTGACTGAATTGCGCAATGTCGCTGTCGTCCTGGCCGGCGGAACCGGCACCCGGGTCGGGCTCTCGATTCCCAAGCAGCTCATCAAGATCGCCGGCAAGACGATCATCGAGCACACGATCGCGACCTTCCAGGCCTCACCGCTGATCGACGAGATCATCGTCCTGATGGCTCCCGGACACCTCGATCCGGTGCGTGCCATCGTGTCGGGCGGCGGCTACGACAAAGTCACCCAGATCGTCGAGGGCGGCGAGACGCGCAACGAGTCCACCAGCCGAGCGCTGGAGGCCCTCGGCGACGACGAGTGCAACGTCCTCTTCCACGATGCCGTGCGCCCGCTCGTGTCGCAGACCATCGTCAACGAGGTCGTCGCGGCGCTCCAGACGCACGAAGCGGTCGACACGGCGATCCCCTCGGCCGACACGATCGTCCAGGTCCATCCGGAGTCGTCCGCGGAAAGTGACGACCTCGACGTCATCGAGGATGTCCTCCAGCGGCACCTGCTGCGTCGCGGCCAGACGCCGCAGGCCTTCCGGCTGTCGGTCATCAAGCAGGCCTACGCGCTGGCCTGGAAGGACCCCGACTTCACCGCCACCGACGACTGCACCGTGGTGCTGCGCTACCTGCCGCACGTGCCGATCGCCGTCGTCCCGGGTCACGAACGCAACATGAAGGTCACCGAGCCGATCGACGTCTACATCGCCGACAAGCTCTTCCAGCTGCAGTCGGCCGACAAACCCGAGGCGCTCGACGACGACGGCTATCGTGCCGCCCTGGAAGGCAAGACGATGGTCGTGTTCGGCGGCTCGTACGGCATCGGCGGCGACATCGCCGATCTGGCCCGGTCTTTCGGTGCCGACGTGCATGTGTTCAGTCGATCGGCCACCGGCACCCACGTCGATCGTCGTGAGGATGTCGCGGCGGCGTGCCGGCAGGTGCTCGAGAAGGCCGATTCCATCGACTTCGTCGTCAACACCGCGGGCATCCTGCCGATCGGGGACCTCGCCGAGACCTCCGAGGAGACCATCTGGTCGGCCACCGAGGTCAACTACCTGGCGCCGATCTGGATCGCCCAGGAGTTCTACCCGCACCTGGCCGCCGCCGGGGGCTCGCTGTTGCTCTTCACCTCGTCGTCGTACACGCGCGGCCGCAAGGGCTACTCGCTGTACTCCTCGGCGAAGGCTGCCGTCGTCAACCTGACGCAGGCGCTGGCCGACGAATGGGCCGGCGAGGTCCGCGTCAACTGCGTCAACCCCGAGCGCACCGGCACGCCGATGCGCACCAAGGCGTTCGGCGAGGAGCCCGAGGGCACCCTGCTCAGCTCGATCGAGGTGGCCCGCCAGTCGCTCGACGTGATGCTGTCGCAGCAGACCGGCCACGTGATCGACATCCGTCGCGAGGACGGCCCCGCCGCCATCGGCGGCGGCAACTGACCTGTTCGCTCAGGGGCCCGTGGCGCCGCGCTCGCGGGCGGCGGCCCAGGCGCGGTCGCGCAGGGCCATGGCGTCCTCGCAGGCCGCGATGAAGCGGGCCGTGGCGACGCCGGGCGCCGGATCGCCCAGGTAGTACTCGATGAGCTCTGCGCGGGCGGTGGCCGCCGGGTCGGCGTCGAGGTGCGACGCGACCACGGTCGCGATGTCGTCGGCGGCATCGAGCCTGGGCAGCGCGTCGAGCAGACGGCTGGGTGAGACCTCGACCCCCGGCACCGTGACCAGGAGCGGCTTGCCGGTCGGCAGCCAGTTCAGCGTGATCGCCGAGACGTCGGTGATCAGCAGATCCGCGTCGGCGAACGACTGCTCGAGGCTGACGTCGGTGTCGACACGGTCGGCGAGGGCACGCACCCGCGCATCGGCGGCCGCGTACTCGGCACGGATCACGCCGTTCAGCGGATGCGGGCGATAGACGACCCGGTAGTGCGGCTTCAGGGCCGAGACGATCCGCTCGCCGAGCCGATCCACCGATCCGTACGAGACCGACGGCTGCGACGCCTCCCACGTCGGCGCGTACAAGACGGTGCGACGCCCGTCCGTCGACGGCGAGGGCGTGGGCGACGGGGCGTCGAGCTGCGGCTGGCCGATCAGGACACTGTGCGCCTCAGCGTCGTACAACATGTTGGCCGCGGCGGTGCGGTCGAGCGCGGCCTGGCCGGCCAGGAAGCAGAAGTCGTACGCCTTGACCTGGTTCGACGCCGAGACACCCTTGTCGCTGTCGCCGTGCCCGAGGTACACGTGCACCAGCGAGGTGAAGCGCAGGCATTCGAAGTTCACCGGGTCGTGATTGATGTACAGCGCGAGCTTGACATCGCTGAGACCGAGGATCTCGTCGAGCTCGCCGTAGCGCGCCAGCGTCACGCAGTCGAGCCGGCTCTCGGCGCGGACGATGCGCGCGGTCCTCGAATCCTTGAACACGCACACGACCGGATGCTGCTCGTCGAGCGCTTCGAGGGCGGGCAGCCACGGCCTGAGCTGGTAGAGGCTGTCGGCGGTCGTCGGGAAGTACAGCAGCACCTGCTGGGTGAAGGCGCGACCCAGGCGGTCGGCGTCGGTCAGCTTGTCCGGCATGCCTGCGGGCAGGAACCGTGACCGCCGCAGTCGCCCGATCGCCCACAGCTGGAGCCTGCGCACCAGCCCGACCCGCGCTTCAGCCACGCGAGGTCACCGGCCCAGGATCTCGGGCAGTTTGTTGTCGGCCATCGACAGCGCCGACCCGATCGCCATATGCATGTCGAGGTACTGGTAGGTGCCCAGACGGCCGCCGAACAGCACGTTCGGCTCGGCGCCCATCAGCTCGCGGTACGCCAGCAGCCGCTCACGATCCTGCGGCGTGTTGACGGGGTAGTACGGCTCGTCGGCATGATCGGCGAAGCGCGAGAACTCGCGCATGATCACGGTGCGGTCGGTGGGATAGTCGCGCTCGGGATGGAAGTGCCGGAACTCATGGATGCGGGTGTACGGGATATCGGCGTCGGCGTAGTTCATGACCGATGTGCCCTGGAAGTCGCCCACCGGCAGCACCTCGGCCTCGAAGTCCAGGGTGCGCCACGACAGGTCACCATGCTGGAAGTCGAAGTACCGATCGACCGGGCCGGTGTACACGACGGGCAGATGCCCGACGACCGCCTTCTGGTTGTACGGCTGGGACTCGTCGAAGAAATCGGTGCCCAGCTGGACGTCGATGCGGTCGTCGTCGGCCATCCGTTCGATCCACGCGGTGTAGCCGTCGACCGGCAACCCCTCGTGGGTGTCGTTGAAGTAGCGGTCGTCGTAGGTGTACCGCACCGGCAGCCGGCTGATGATGTCGGCGCCCAGCTCCGTCGGGTCGGTCTGCCACTGCTTGGCGGTGTAGCCGGCGATGAACGCCTCGTACAAGGGGCGGCCGATCAGGCTGACCCCCTTCTCCTCCAGATTCGCCGGCTCGCCCGCGAACGTCCCGGCCTGCTCGGTGACCCAGTCGCGTGCCTGGCCGGGCGTCAGCGACGCGCGCAGGAACTGGTTGATGGTGCCGAGGTTGATCGGCATCGAGAACACTTCGCCGCGATACGTGGTGCGGACCCGGTGCTGGTACGACGTGAACGCCGTGAAGCGGTTGACGTACTCCCAGACCCGCTCATTGGAGGTGTGGAACAGGTGGGCGCCGTAGCGGTGTACCTCGATGCCGGTTTCGGGTTCGGCCTCGGAGTAGGCGTTGCCGCCGATGTGGTCGCGGCGGTCGATGACCTGCACCCGCAGGCCCAGCTCGCGGGCGGCGTGATCGGCGATCGTCAGCCCGAAGAAGCCCGATCCGACGATCAGGAGATCGGGGCTGCTCATGCCGACCCTCGTGCCGGAACGTCGGCCGGATCCATGGGCCGCCAGGTGTCGTCACGCCACAGGCGCCGATTCTCGCGGAAACCCCGGGCCAGGTCGCCCACACCCCTGAGCGTGTGCTGGACGACGACGAGGCGGAACAGCTCCTTGGCGAGCGTCAGGGCGGTGCCGAGGCCGAAGCCGATGCGGTTGAGCTTGCCGTATTCGCGGAAGTACTTGCCGACATAAGCACGATTGCGGATCACGTGGAACCGGAACAGCGGGCTGCCGTCGTTGAGATGCCGGACACCCAGGTTGACCTGCTTCTGCTCCCGCTTGCGCTTGAGCACGAACTCGTCGACGTACACGACCTGCGTGTGCTGGGCCGCGAGCCAGGCGTAGGCGGCGTCGTCCCACGAGATGAAGAAACGCGGATCGGGCAGACCGATCTTGCGCACCACATCGCCGTGGATCAACATGCCCTCGAACGTGCCGGAGTTCGTGACCGCGTAGCCGTCGCTGCCGAACGTCTTGACCGAGTACGGCAGCGGAACGCCGAGGAACTGGTTGAACTTGGCCTGCCAGTAGAACGGCGACCCGTCGAAGTCGTAGCGGCGCCCGTGGATGACCTGGAACCGCTCCATCCAGGGGGCGAAGCGCTCCAGCGCGTCAGGCAGGATCTCGACGTCGTCGTCCATCAGCCACACCCAGTCGGCACCCCGTTCGAGCGCCGCCCGGGTGCCCTCGGAGAACCCACCGGATCCGCCCGTGTTCGTGTCGAGACGGCGATTGACCAGAACACCTTCGGGGAAGTCGGCACTCGCCGCTGCCATGACATCCTGGGTGTCGTCGGTGCTGGCGTTGTCGACGACGACGATGTGATCGGGCAGCGTGTTCATGGCTGCGGCGCTGCGGAGCAACTCGGACAGGAACGCCGACCGGTTGTAGGTGACGATCGCGATCGCGACCTTGACGGGGGAGGCCGAATCGTCGATCGAATTCACGCCGACACTCTATCGGCCGCGTCGTGCCGAACACGAACTCCGCCGCTGGTGGGACCTGTCACTCGTCGCTGGAGGACGACTCGGCAGTGGAACGCCCGCGATACTGCTCGCGCTCGGCCTCCGAGCGCTCGACGAACGCATCGACCGAGGCGGCGAACGCCTCGAGGGTGCGCTGGCTGGGTGGGCCGAGAAGATAGGTGGCGAGCCGCTCTCGCGCTTCGGCGTTCGTGTCCGGATCGACGCCGGTGACGACCCGGACGAACTCGGCGATGCCGCTGCCGTCGCGTCCGATGATGGTGCCCGCGCCCGTCGACGGGTAGTCGGTCTGGAACTGCGCCGCGTCGGTGTCGGTGTGGTTGAACACGGCATACGGCTTCTCGCTGGCGAGGAAGTCGCTCACGACGCTGGACACATCGGTCACGAGCGCGGAGGCGCGGTTGAACCAGTCGATGATCGCTCCACCGCGCACGACGCGATGATCGATACCGGATTCGGCCGCGGCATCGTCGAGCAGTTGGGCGATCTGAGCCAGCGTGGCGCGGTACTTCGCATCGCGCTGCCCGGTGAACGGATGTGCCTTGAACACCACCCGGACGGGCGGCTGGGCCGCGAGCAGCCCCTTGATCACCTCGACCCCCACGGCACGCACCGACGAGTACTCCTGCTCCAGGTTCACGCCCTCCCACGTCGGCGCGTACAAGACGGTCGGTACGGCGTCGTCGCCCAGGCGGGGTTCGCGCGAGATGGCGTGGATCTGCGGCCGGCCTACGAAACGGTAGTCGTCCTCGTGGACGTTCAGACCGGACCTGCGATAGCGGTCGGCACCGGCCTCGCCGGCGACCCACAACTCGTCGTACACCCGCGAGAACGGGTTGTTCGATGCGCTCTTGTCGCTGTCGCCGTGGCCGATGAAGGCGCTCATCAAGCTCGGCAGCCGCAGGAGGTGGATGTTGTTGCCGGTATTGGACGGATACAACGCCACCTTGGCCGCCGAGAAGTCCAGCATGAGCAACTCGCCGGCATTGCTCAGCTCCAATGTAGGAATCGTGGTCGAGCTCAGCTTCGCCATCAACGGGGCGTCGCGCAACACGATGAAGACGCGACGATCGAGATGCTCGAGGCTCTCCAGCCAGGTGTTGATCTGGTACGCGGCGGTCTCGGGACCGCTGAGATGGACGATCACCTCGGGTTGGTACTCGTCGAGGAACGACTGGACCTCGCGCAGCGGCCCGGTGAATCCGGTCTGGCGCTTCGCGCGCCGCATCGTCAGGGAGATCTTCACGTCGGGCAGCGTGGCTGCCGCCAGGGCAGCGGAACCGAGCAGGCCCGCCGGCACGACGATCCACCACGGTGCATGCAGCGGAGCGGGCAGCAGGCAGAGCAGCTGGGCCGTCACCACCAGCCCGATCCGGGGCGGTGGTGCGGTGTCGATCGTCGGCGATCCCGGGATGTTGCGGGTCGTCATCGCCTTCAACGGCCCGACCCGGCGGTACTCCTGGTGCAGGGCACGGCCGCACAGCACCACCATCAGGACGGCACCGATCAGCACGAACGCGCGGGCCGCCCACACATCGTCGAAGTGCTCAGCCGCCAGCAGGACCACCAGCACGCGCATCAGCCAGCGGGACGGCATCGCGAACGAGGCCTGCCGCAGGGCCAGGTCGGCCGAGGGCGAGCGAGGCTCCAACACCAGTTCGGCGCAGGCCGATGCCGCCACCAGGACCAGGGCCCCGATCTCGAGGCCCAGGAGGGCACAGGCGAGCGCGGCTCCGAGACCGATGACGCCGACCAGAATGCCGGTGCCGTCGCCTCCTCCGGCGACTCGACCGATCACGGAACGCAGCAGACGGGTCGGCGCAGGCATGACTGCGAATCTACCGGTCGGTACCGAGGCGTCTGCGATACCGTCTCGGCATGGTCGCCTCTAGCCGCCTGCGGATCCCTGCGGCGATCGCGCACCCGGTACGGCTGCTTCCGCTGACGTTCCTCGCGCTGATCGTGCTCGGCACGCTGCTCCTCCTGATGCCGTTCGCCCGTGCAGGCGAGCAGTCACCGGACTTCATGGCGGCCTTCTTCACATCGGCCTCGGCGGTCACGGTGACCGGTCTGTCGACCGTCGACCCCGGCACGTACTGGTCGGTGCCCGGACAGGTGATCATGCTCGCCCTGGTCGAGATCGGCGGCCTCGGCATCGTGGCACTCGCGACCGTGCTGGGCCTGTTCATCGGCGGACGCCTGGGAATCCGGACCCGTTTGGTGGCCCAGGCCGAGATGCACGTGGTCAACTTCGGCGAGGTCAAGCCGCTGTTCCGCCGCGTTGCCGTCACCATGGTGTTCTTCCAGACGGTCACGGCCCTGGTCCTGACGTTGCGCTATCGCGCCGGCTACTTCGACGACTGGGGCACGGCGCTGTGGCACGGAGTGTTCGACGCTGTGATGTCGTTCAACAACGCGGGCTTCTCGCTCAACGAGGACAGCCTGGCGTCGTACGCCGGCGATGCCCTGGTGCTCCTGCCGATCTCGGCGGCGGTCTTCGTCGGGGCGATCGGCTTCCCGGTGCTCGCCGAGCTGTTCGCCGGGTGGCGTACCCCCAGCCGCTGGACCGTCCACACCCGCCTGACCGTGTGGGGCTCGATCGGCCTCCTGGTCATCGGTGCCGTCATGTTCCTGCTCCTGGAGTGGAACAACGACTCCACGCTCGGCGACCTGCCGTTCTGGCACCGGCTCGTGACCGGAGTCGAGGGCGGCATCATGCCGCGGTCGGGCGGCCTTGCCAGCTTCGACTGGAGCGCTGTCAGACCCGAAACGCTCGACATGGGCATCGTGATGATGTTCATCGGTGGCGGCAGCGCGAGTACCGCCGGCGGTATCAAGATCACCACGTTCCTGCTGCTGTTCTACGTGATCTTGGCCGAACTCCGCGGTGATCCCGAGGTCACGATCGGTGTCAGGTCGATCGGAGCGCGTGTCATCCGCACCGCTATCACAATCGCACTGCTGGCGGTCATGTTGGTGACCACGACCACCTTCGTGGTGATGTTGCTGACCGATCTGCAGTTCGAGCAGGCCCTGTTCGAGTGCACGTCAGCGTTCGGCACCGTCGGCCTGAGCACGGGAGTGACGGCGGACCTGCCGCCCGCGGCCCAGGTGGTGATCATCGGCCTGATGTTCCTCGGCCGGGTCGGCACGATCGCGGCCGCTGGTGCCTTCATCCTGCGGCGCCGTGCCCCCCGCTACCACCTGCCGGAGGAGCAGCCCATCATCGGTTGACGACTCGCGGGACTGGGCGGGACATGACATCTGTCAGGGAGAGGTCATGACGGGCGCTCTGGGTGCCAGGACGTTCGAGGCGGGACGGTGGAGTCATGAACACGACTCCAGCGGTGCGTCTGACGGGCGTCACCAAGTACTTCGGCCAGGTGCGGGCCGTCGATGGCATCGACCTGACGATCCAGCCCGGTGAGGTGGTGGCGTTCCTCGGTCCCAACGGCGCCGGCAAGACGACGACGGTCGACATGCTGCTCGGCCTGAGCCGTCCCACCGGCGGTGACGTCGAGGTCTTCGGCGGTGAGGCCCGCCGAGCGGTCGCCTTGGGTCGAGTCGCCGCCGTCATGCAGACCGGGGGACTGCTCAAGGACTTCACGATCCGCGAGACCGTCGAGTTCACCGCCTCGCTGTTCCGGCCCGCCCGTCCCGTCGACGAGGTGCTCCAACGGGCCGGCATCGCCGACATCGGTGACCGGCTCGTGGGCAAGGCGTCGGGAGGCCAGCAGCAGCGCCTGCGGTTCGCGATGGCGCTGCTCTCCGATCCGGACCTGCTCGTGCTCGACGAGCCGACGACCGGGATGGACGTCCAGGGGCGCCGTGACTTCTGGTCGGCCATCCGCGACGACGCCCGGCGCGGTCGCACGACCTTGTTCGCGACCCACTATCTGGAGGAGGCCGATGCCTACGCCGACCGCGTCGTCCTGATGCGGCACGGCCGCATCGTGGCCGACGGCACCGCCGCCGAGATCAAGGCGATGGCCGCCGGCCGGTCGGTGCGCGTCACGTGGCCAGATGCCGACACGGCCGCCCTCGCGGCACTGCCGGGCATCGACGCGATCGACATACGCGGCGACTCGGTCATCGTGCACGCCTCCGACAGCGACAGCGTGGCGCGCTATCTGCTGAACCAGACCCCGGCGCGTGACCTCGAGGTCACCAGCCGCAATCTCGAGGACGCCTTCGTCGCCCTCACCGGCGACGCCGACCAGACCGAAGGAGTCCTGGCATGAGCAACGACCTGAGCACGATCGAGACACCCCGCACGATCCCGCCGCTCGGCGGCTTCTCGGGGCGGATCCTCGGCCTCGAGCTGCGACGACTGGGCCGCAACAAGCGCGCCGTCATCTTCACGCTGATCCTGCCGAGTGTGTTCTTCCTGCTCTTCGGCACCGACAGCAGCTACAAGACCGAGTCGGCCGGCCACGGCAATGTGACCGCCTGGGTCATGGTCAGCATGGCCGTCTACGGCGCCATGATCGCCACGACGTCCGGGGGCGCGATGGTCGCGACTGAACGAGCGCTGGGCTGGAGCCGTCAGCTGCGGCTCACGCCGCTGCACCCCGTCGCCTACATCGCGGTCAAGACGCTGGTCGCGATGACGATGGGATTGGCCGCGATCGCCGTGGTGTTCGTGGTGGGTCAGTTCTTCGGAGCGGAGCTGCCCCTCTGGCGGGTCCTGCTGTGCGGGCTGGTCGGCTGGGCCACCTCGCTGGTGTTCGCCGCCTTCGGACTGTTCATGGGCTATCTGCTGCCGAGCGAGAACGTCATGCAGATCCTCGGCCCGAGCCTGGCCGTCCTGTCGTTCGCCGGCGGATTGTTCCTGCCGCTCAGCGAGATGAGTCACGTGTTCGCCACGATCGCCAAGTTCACGCCCGCCTACGGCGTGGGAGTGCTGTCCAGGGCGCCGCTGGGCGGGGACGAGAGCGTTCTGCTGGCCGTGCTGAACGTGGTCGTGTGGGGTGGGCTGTTCATCGCCGGCGCGGCCTGGCGGATGAGCCGCGACACCCACCGCGTCTGACCCGCTCCGACTAGCCCGCTCTGACTAGATTGACGGCCATGGGCAACGTGGTGCGCGACGTCGTCGAGGACCGGACCGCTCTCGGCCGACTCCTCGGCGCCGGCATCTGGTTGGTCTTCCTGGGCAACCCGCTCGGCGAACTGCTCAAGCAGAACGACTGGACCGAGTGGCTCGGCGTGCCAGCCCTGGTCCTGTTCGCCGTGGTGTACCTGATCGGGCTGGCCCGGATCAGAGTCGCGCACCTACATCGCCGCTACCTGGCGTCGGTGGCGTTCGTGCTGGCGCTGCTGGTGCTGGCCGCCGCGGTGGTGCCCGGCGCCGGCGACCAGGCGTTGACCTGTCTGGTGTTCGTGGCCGCGCTCTCAGTCGCCTCGCTGCCGTCGTGGTCCGGCCTGGCCGTGTCGGGGGTGTTGTTCATGGTCGCCGTGGTCGCGGGCCGCACCGTGCCGGACTGGTCCGCGCACGGCAACGACTTCGCGATCGTGCTGGCGACCGGCGCCGTCTGGTCGTTCCGATTGGCATGGCAGCGGCAGGGCCGGCTGATGCAGGCCGAGCAGGAACTGGCCGAGCTCGCCGTCGAGGAGGAGCGGTCGCGCATCGCCCGCGACCTGCACGACATCCTGGGCCACTCCCTGACCGTGGTGTCGGTCAAGGCCGAGCTGGCCGAACGCCTGCTCGACAGTGATCCTGAGCGCGCTCGTCGTGAGCTGGCCGATCTGCGTCGCCTGACCCGTGACGCGCTGGCCGATGTGCGGTCGACCGCCCGCGGGATCCGCGGCATCTCATTGCCGGGCGAGATCGCCTCGGCGCGGTCGGCCCTCGAATCGGCCGGTGTCGACGCGCACCTGCCGACCGTCGCCGACGACGTGCCGTCGCAGTGGCGCGAGCTGTTCGCCTGGGCGATCCGCGAGGGCGTCACGAACGTGATCCGCCACAGCGGCGCCTCTCGGTGCGAAGTGGAGCTCGGCTCGGACCGCGTCACGGTCACCGACGACGGTCGTGGGATCGGCATGGACACAGCGCCCGGCTCCGGGCTGGAGGGTCTGCGCCAGCGGGCCCGCCTGTCAGGCGCCACCGTCATCACCGGACCTGCACCCGGTGGACGGGGATTCCGTCTCAGCGTGGAGGTGCCGGCATCATGAACGCGATTCGTGCGAACCGGTCGATCCGGCTGCTGCTGGCTGACGATCAGGCCCTCGTGCGGGGCGCCCTGGCGGCCCTGCTGCAACTCGAGGACGATCTGGAGGTCGTCGCCGAGGTGTCGCGCGGCGACGAAGTGGTCGAGGCAGTCCTGGAACACCGGCCCGACGTGGCGCTGCTCGACGTCGAGATGCCCGGCATCGACGGCCTGACCGCGGCGCGCCTGGTGCGTGCGGCCGTGCCCGACTGTCGTGTCCTGATGGTGACCACATTCGGCCGGCCGGGCTATCTGAAACAGGCCATGGCAGCCGGCGCCAGCGGCTTCGTGGTCAAGGACACCCCCGCCCGCCAGCTCGCCGACGCGGTGCGCAGGGTGCATCAGGGCCTGCGCGTCGTCGATCCGAATCTGGCCGCGGAGTCACTGACCGCCGGCGACTCGCCGCTGACCGAGCGTGAGGCCGAGGTGCTGCAGGCCGCCCGTGATGGCGGCACGGTCGCCGACATCGCGGGCCAGCTGTTCCTGTCGGAAGGGACCGTGCGCAATCACCTGTCGAGCGCGATCGGCAAGACCGGGGCCCGCACCCGTGCCGAGGCCGTGCGCGTCGCGGTCGACAACGGCTGGCTCCTCCCAGGCTCAAGTCTCGCCGACTGACACGTTTCGACCGGTTCGATCAGTGAATTGCGGTCGAAACGTGACTCTCAGCGAGAATGGGGGCATGACCATCACCGCCGTGCCGCACCGGTTGACGCTGGGAGATGTCGTCGTGGACACCCCGGTCGTGCTCGCGCCGATGGCCGGAGTCACGAACGCGGCATTCCGGCAGCTGTGCGCGGAGCAAGGTGCCGGCCTGTACGTGTGCGAGATGATCACGTCGCGCGGCATCGTCGAAGGCGACCGCACCAGCCTGTCGATGCTCCGCTTCGCCGACAACGAGACCGTCAGGTCGGTGCAGCTGTACGGCATCGACCCCGCGACGATCGGCCGCGCGGTCGAACTGCTGTGCGCCGACCACGGCGTCGGCCACGTCGATCTCAACTTCGGCTGCCCGGTGCCCAAAGTGACCCGCAAGGGCGGGGGAGCGGCCCTGCCGTGGAAGGACCGCCTGCTCGGCCAGATCCTCAGCGCCGCCGTCGCAGCCGCCGAGCCGTACGGAGTGCCGGTCACCATGAAGACCCGCAAGGGCATCGACGAAGATCATCTGACGTTCCTCGACGCCGGACGCATCGCCGAGGACACCGGCTGCGCCGCCATCGCCCTGCACGGCCGCACCGCGGTACAGCACTACTCGGGCCAGGCCGACTGGGATTCGATCGCCAAGCTGAAGGCCGCCGTGGGCATCCCCGTGCTCGGCAACGGCGACATCTGGGAAGCCGCCGACGCGATCGCGATGGTCGAACGCACCGGCTGCGACGGCGTCGTCGTCGGGCGCGGCTGCCTGGGCCGACCCTGGCTGTTCGGCGATCTGGCGCGCGCGTTCAACGGCGAGACCGTCCAAGGCCTGCCACGCCTCGGCGAAGTCATGGCCGTCATGCGACGCCACGCCGAACTGCTCGGCGACCTGATGGGCGAGGAACGAGGCTGCGTCGAGTTCCGCAAGCACGTCGCGTGGTACCTCAAGGGTTTTCGCGCCGGATCGCGCGTGCGCGACCACCTCGGCAAAGTGTCGTCGTACGCGGCACTCGAGACGCTGCTGGCCGAACTGGACCCCGACGAGGAGTTCCCGGCCTCACAACTGGGCCAGCCGCGCGGCAAGCAGGGATCGCCGAAGAAGGTCGTCGTGCCCGACGGCTGGCTCGACAGCCGCGAGCTCATCGGCCAGATGGACCCGCTCGCCGAGGACGCCACCAGCGGCGGCTGACCGCTGAGGAGTCACTCGTTGGTGGTGAGGAGTCACTGATTCCCGCTCGCGAGTCACTTAGTGCGCGGTGGGGAGTCACACAGTGCGTGGTGGCGAGTGGGAAAGTTCTGTTTTCGTGTGGCTTGCGTGCGTGGGGTCGCGACTCGACCGGTTTCTCGGCTTCGTGAGGTTCCGTGGCCGCGGCGCGTCCTGCATCTCGCCTCACGGCTTGCTTGCGTTGCGTGGCGCTCACCAAGTCACACAGTTCGCACTCGCGAGCAGGCAGCTGACGGACAGCCTTTCGTCTCACCGGCTCGCGAGAGCGACTCTGTGACTCGTGAGCGCGACCCGTGGTCGCCTTGCGCGTGGTTGCGTCGCACGGGCTCGCGAGTGACTCTGTGGCTGGTGAGCGCGGCCCGTGGTCACCTCGTGCGTGGTCAGTGGGCCCTAGATGCGGGTGAGTTGTTCGTTCCAGAAGCGGCGGGCCTCGGTTGCGTCGAGGTGGCGGCCGTCGACATCGACCGGGCCCGGGGGCGTGTGGACCTCGACGGTCGCGACACCACGCCAGCGTTGCAGAGGCCCCTGGCGCAACTCGACCGACTGGGTCTTGCGATGAGGCACCAGGCACGTGGTGCGTTCGATCCAACCCGTCTGCGACACGACCGCGCCGGCCCGTGCCTCGATCCAGCGGAAACGCCAGCCGACCGGGGCGAACAGCCGCGACCGCCGCGTGGGACGGTCGATCGTGAGGCGCTCCGTGCGCGCCGGCACGAGCTCGGCGATCACCGCCTCGGCAAGGGCCGGATCGGTGATCGGCAACAGTGTCGACGTGCTGTTGTGCCCGCTGTCATCGGACTGCGCGGCGTAACCCGCGACGTCGACCTCGAGCCGCTGCCAGCCCAACCGGCGCCACACGAACGGCTCCTTGACCGCGATGCCCTGAACCCGGTCGTACGGGATCGTCTGCGACGTCCGCGACAGCAGGCCCCGTTCGATCCGCAGGCCCCGTTCGCCGCGCGACAGCGTGAAGTTCCACTGTTCCAGCACCCGCTTGGCGATGATCTGGGCGACCGCGCCCCCGAACGGCAGGATGCCTCCGATCGCGAACAGCACCTGCCGCGAGACGAACGCGATCACGATCGACGCCACGAGCATCACGATCGCGCCCAGGAAGTCCAGCGACAACAGGGTGCCGACGATGATGCGATCCGGCGGCACCCGCGTGATGAGCGAGCGCGCATCGTCGTCGGGCTCCGCCTCGACCTCCACCCCGTGTGCCCGCGCGAGCAGCACACGCCGCAGTTCGCGGACCTCAGGGAGGGGAAGGAAGCGCAGCGTCGTGCGAGACTCGTCGCCGCCCGCCATGTCGATGCGCAACTCGGCGAGGCCGACGATACGGGCGATGAACGGCTCCGCCACATCGACCGACTGGATGCGCTCGTACGGGATGCGGCGCGACGACTTGGTCAGGATGCCCCGCGTGATGCGCAACTCGGTGCCATCGATCACGAACCGGGTGAAGTACCAGGACAGATAGCCCGCGAGCAGCCCGATCGCGAGTCCGCCGACCGCGGCACCCAGCACCGTCCACATGATGACGGTGACGGAGTTGCCGTCGCCGCGGCCGAGCATCGAACCGACGATCGCGACGAAGGCGGCCGCCGCCCACAGAATGCCCTGGACCAGCCCGGTCAGGGGATGGGTGCGACGGCCTGCCCGCTCAGATGCGTCGAAGTCAGACACCCGCGCCTCGCGTCTCGCCCAGTTCGGTCAGGCGGTTGCGGAGCCGATGGGCTTCGTCGGCCGGGACGCCAGGGATCGTGGCGGCCGTCTCGGTGCTCGCCGTGTGCAGCGTCACGGTCGCGACGCCGAACAAGCGATGCAGCGGCCCGGCCTGCACGTCGACGAACTGCATGCGGCCGTACGGCACCGCGACGAGTCGGCGGAACCACACGCCCGACGTGATCAACAGGTCCTCGGCGTTCTCGGCATAGCCCCACGAACGCCGGTTGGTCTCGGCCCAGCGCCAGGCCCAGACCGCACATCCGGCGAGGATCACGGCACCCAGGGCCGGCAGCCACTGCCAGGCCGGCAGGAGCGCCGCCGTGACACCGCATGCGATCGCCACGACCGCCAGGGGCAGGGCCCCGGTGAGACGGCGCAGAGTGGCGAGGGCCGGGGAGACCCGAGTCCACTCGCCGGCCATGGGATCGAACAGGGCGTCGAGACCGGCGGGTTCAGCAGCATCAGCCATGACGTCACCCTACGGCCAGGTTTGACCCGTCGTGACCGTGGTGAGAGACTGGCAGACGCAGCATTTCATTCGCTGCCCTCACCGCAACGGCTCGATCTCAACGGAGAGATTTCTTCATGGCCAAGGCTCTTATCGGCTACGTCGGCGGACCCACCGCTTCGCAGGTGCGCGAAGTGGCGCAGCTCCGCCGTCGCGTCGCCGATCTCGAGGCAGAGGTGCTCCGGCTCAAGGCCGAGAACGACGGACTGCAGGCCGCTGTGGCCGACAGCCATGCGTTCCAGGCCGGGGATCTGGTGACCACCGCCGATCTCCTCGAGCCCCTCGCTCGCTGAACCTCCCTGGCGTCGCACCCACCGGTTCGACGCGGTTCCGTCTTGTCCGCGACCGGGTCCGCCGGTGAGAGCGCCGTACCGACTAAGGTGATCGGCAGCCAGAATCAACCGGCGATGCAGTCATCCGACGGAGGACATCGGTGTACCTGAAGAGCCTCACCTTGCGTGGGTTCAAGTCGTTCGCGTCCGCGACGACCCTTCAGCTCGAACCGGGCATCACCTGCGTCGTGGGACCCAATGGTTCCGGCAAGTCCAATGTCGTCGACGCGCTCAGCTGGGTCATGGGCGAGCAGGGCGCCAAGTCGCTGCGCGGCGGCAAGATGGAGGACGTCATCTTCGCCGGCACGGCGGGCCGTCCTCCGCTCGGACGCGCCGAGGTGTCGCTGACCATCGACAACACCGATGGTGCGCTGCCGATCGATTACAGCGAGGTCACGATCTCGCGCACGATGTTCCGCAACGGCGGATCCGAGTACGCCATCAACGGCGCGACGTGCCGCCTGATCGACATCCAGGAACTGCTCAGCGACTCCGGCATCGGTCGCGAGATGCACGTCATCGTGGGTCAGGGCCAACTCGACAACATCCTGCGAGCCACTCCGGAGGAGCGTCGCGGCTTCATCGAGGAGGCCGCGGGCGTCCTGAAGCATCGCAAGCGCAAGGAGAAGGCGCTCCGCAAGCTCGATGCCACGCAGGGGAACCTGACGAGACTCAACGACGTGCTGGTCGAGTTGCGACGTCAGCTCAAGCCATTGGGTCGCCAGGCCGAGGTGGCGCGCCGCGCCGTCGGGATCCAGGCCGCGGTACGCGATGCCCGGGCCCGGCTGCTGGCCGACGACGTCGTCCGCGCCCGTACGGTCATCGAGCAGGAGCTGGCCGACGAGAACGCGGTGAAGCAGCGTCGCGAAGGACTCGAGAAGACCATCGCGGCCGCGCGCGCCCGCGAGACCGAGCTCGAGGAACAGCTCCGCGAGGACTCCCCACGGCTGTCCGCGGCCCAGGAGACGTGGTACGGCCTGTCGGGCCTGCGTGAGCGCTTCCGTGGCACGGCAGGTCTCGCCAACGAGCGCATCAGACTCGCCGCGGTCGAGACCGTCGACCAGGCCACGGGACGCGATCCTGAGGATCTCGAGGCCGACGCCCGCCGAGCACAGGAGCAACTCGCCGAACTCGGCGCCGGGGTGAAGACGGCCACCGAGGCGCTCGAGCGTGTCATCGCCGAACGCCAGGCGGCCGAGGAGGCGCACGACACCGAGGAGCGCCGGGTCGCCGGGCTGTTGCGCGCCGCGGCCGACAAGCGCGAGGGACTGGCGCGGCTGCACGGCCAGGTCAACGCGCTGCGCAGCCGGGTGACCGCCGCCGAGGAGGAGATCGGCCGGCTCACCGCGGCCCGATCGGCCGCCGATGAGCGGGCCACGGCGGCACAGAAGGAGTTCAGCACCCTCGAGACCCAGATCGCGGGCCTGAACGCCGGCGAATCGGGTCTCGACGACGAGCTCGACGCCGCCGAGGCGGAACTGGCGCGCCTGACCGAGGAGCTCGACGGCCTCGGCGCCCAGGAGCAGCAGGCGCAGCGCGAGGTCGCCGCTCTGCAGGCCCGCAAGGAGGCGCTCGAGCTCGGCCTGGAGCGCAAGGACGGTACGGGCGCTTTGCTCGCGGCCACCGGCGAGATCAGCGGTCTGCTGGGTTCGGTCGCTGCACTGCTGGCCGTCGAGCCCGGACACGAGACGGCGATCGCCGCGGCGCTCGGCAGCGCGGCCGACGCGGTCGCGGTCGACGAGGTCTCGACGGCTGTCGTGGCGATGGAGAAGTTGAAGACCGAAGACCTCGGGCGGGCCGGCATGCTGCTCGGTGGCGGCGAGATCGACGACAGCACCTGGCCGGGCCTGCCGGACTTCGCGACCTATGCCGTCGACGTGGTCGACGGACCCGACAACCTGCAGGCGGCGTTGCGACGTCTGCTGTTCAAGATGGCGGTCGTCGACGACCTCCCGGCGGCCCGCCGTCTGGTCGAGGCGGTCCCCGACGTCACTGCCGTGACGCGCGACGGAGATCTGCTCGGGGCGCATTTCGCGGTGGGCGGTTCGTCGGCCAAGCAGAGCCTGATCGAGGTCCAAGCCGCGATCGCGCAGGCCGAGTCCGATCTCACGGCCGCCCAGCACACCCTGGAGCGCGTGCGGTTCGAGTCCGAACAGCGGGCCCAGGCGCGCACCGAGGTGCAGGAACGCGCCGATGCCGCGCTGGCGAAGCTGCACGAGTCCGACGCCACGATGACGGCGATCGCCGACAATCTGGGCTCGTTGGGTTCGCAGAGCCGTGCCGCGAAGGGCGAGGCGGATCGTCTCGCACAGGCCATCGTCGCTGCCGAAGAGGCGCGTGACACCGCGGTTTCCGGGCTCACGGACCTCGAGTCGCGTCTGACCGAGGCCGAGCAGGCACCCGACGAGGAGCCGGACACGACATCGCTCGAGCAGTTGGCCGCCGCAGCATCGGAGCATCGCCGGGCCGAGACCGAGGCTCGGCTCGTGCTGCGCACCAACGAGGAGCGCGCACGGGCGCTCGAAGGCCAGGTCACGGCGTTGTTCGCGGCCGCCGAAGCCGAGCGCGAGGCGCGTCGGCAGGCGGCGGAGCGGCGCGAACGGCAGCGTCGCGAGGCCGAGGCGGCCCGGGCGGTGGTCGCTGCGTCCGATCGTGTGCTGGTGCGTCTCGACCGCTCGATCGAGGAGGCCGCCCGCATCCGGCGCGAGATCGAGGAGTCGCGCACGGGACGCGAGGAGGAGCTGCGCGAGGTGCGGGGCCGCCTGCGTGAGCTGGGCACCGAGCTGGACCAGCTGACCAATGCGGCCCATCGCGACGAGATGGCGCGTGCCGAGCAGCGCATGCGGCTCGAGGCCCTCGAGACCCGCGCGCAGGAGGAGCTCGGCCTCGAGGTCGATGCGCTGATCGCCGACTACGGGCCCGATGTCCCGGTTCCCGTCGTCGACGACGAGACCGGCGCCCCGGTCGCCGCTGAGGAGTCACCTGTTGTCGCTGAGGAGTCGGTTGTTGTCGCTGAGGAGTCACCTGTTGACGCTGACGAGTCGGTACGAGCCGAGGACTCGACGCCCGAGGTCGCCACGATCCCGTTCGACCGCGACGAGCAGGTCAAGCGCCTGAGGCAGGCCGAGCGCGCCCTGGCGATGCTCGGCAAGGTCAATCCGTTGGCGCTCGAGGAGTTCTCGGCGCTCGAGGAGCGGCACCAGTTCCTGTCGAGCCAGGTCGACGACCTGAGGAAGACCCGACAGGATCTGCTCGACATCGTCGACGAGGTCGATGCCCGCGTCGAAGAGGTCTTCACGGCCGCCTGGCACGACACCGAGCGCGAGTTCGAGGACGTGTTCTCGCGGCTGTTCCCCGGCGGCGAGGGCCGACTGGTGCTCACCGATCCCGACTCGATGCTGACGACCGGTGTCGACGTCGAGGCACGTCCGCCGGGCAAGAAGGTCAAGCGGCTGTCGCTGCTGTCCGGCGGCGAGCGATCGCTGGTCGCCGTGGCGTTCCTGGTCGCTCTGTTCAAGGCGCGGCCGAGCCCGTTCTACATCCTCGACGAGGTCGAGGCCGCTCTCGACGACACGAACCTGGGTCGCCTGCTCGGCATCTACGAAGAGCTGCGCGACAACTCGCAGCTGATCGTCATCACGCACCAGAAGCGCACGATGGAGGTCGGAGACGCCCTGTACGGCGTCTCGATGCGGGGCGACGGCGTGTCCGCGGTCATCAGCCAGCGCCTCCGCGAGGACGAGTCGGCCTAGAAGTCCTCGTCGGGATCGTCGCCGGGGGCCGCGCCCCAGCGCCAGCGAGCCTTCGGTCCCTTGCGGATCGTCGCGACGAGCAGGCCGATGATCGAGAGCGCGACCGCGACCAGGTAGATCACCACCGGCGTCGGGCCGTCGGGGTCGAGAACACCCAGCACGACGGCACCGCCGAGCGTGACCAGCATGACCGCCGCGAACACCAGCCAGCCCTCGACCGACGAGGGAGTCCAGCCGTAGCCGTAGCGCCGCCGCTTGAACCAGTACTTCTCCGCCACGCCCTCACTCTAGGGTGATGCTGTGACCGAGACGCCCGAACGAACCCGTGACGACTATCCCGTGCTGCGCGCCATCAGCACACGGTGGGAGGACGAAGACGTCTACGGCCACGTCAACAACGTCGTCTATTACTCGTTCTTCGACACCGCGGTGAACGGGTACCTGATCGAGACGACCGGCACCGACATCCGCACCCTGCCCGAGTACGGCATCGTCGCCGAGACCGGGTGCCGGTTCCTGCGCGAGCTGCGGTTCCCCGGCGATGTCCAGGCAGGCTTGCGGTTGGAGCGTCTGGGAAGGTCGAGCGTGGTCTATGAGATCGGCCTGTTCCAGGGCGATGATCCAGCACCCGCGGCGATCGGCCGGTTCGTGCACGTGTACGTCACGGGAGCCGAACGCGCAGTCGTACCCGTACCCGACGTCATCCGGGCAGCGCTGGCGCCTCTCGAGTGAGTCATCGCCTCCTCACTCCTCGTCGCTGGCGCCGGTGGAGTCCCCGGATCACAGAACCGTGAGGGCATGGTGGATCCACGGGACGGCGAGCGTGACCGTGGGCACCACGAGGACGACGACCGAGACGATCAGCGAGGCGGACGCCGATGCGGTTCGGGCGGTCCGGCTCGCCGGGTGGCGGAGGCGTTCGATCCTGACCAGGGCCTGACCGCCGGCGCCGAGCGTGCCCGGTGGGGCGCCGGTTCCGGCCAGGGCCACGATCGCCCTTGCCAGCGGCTGATCGCCGGTGACGCGCCGTGCTGCGTCATCGGCCATCAACTCGACCAGCACCTGGCTCTGCAGCAACGGGGCGTCGGTCCGGAGCGGCCGGGGATAGGCACGCCGCAGCACGCCGAATGCCTCGAGCACCAGATCGTGGCGCATCCGTACATGGGCGCGTTCGTGCTCGAGCACTGCTTGAAGGGCGTCGTCGTCGAGGGAGTCGATCGTGCCGCTGGAGATCACCACCCGAGCGTCCCGGCGACGTGGGATGCAGTAGGCGACCGGCGTCTGCTCGCTCAGGATGCGTACGGCCGGGAGTGCTCCGTGCGGCTCACCCAGCAGATCGGCGAGTTGGCGATGCCGGGCGCGTCGCTGGGAGGTCTCGCGCCACACCTGCCAGGCAGCCCACCAGAAGCGTGCCCACACCAGTCCGCCGATTCCCAGGAGGATGAAGTGCAGGCAGATCCGCCACCAGGTCGGGTGATCGTCGGTGACGAGCCAGAGGGCGGTCGAGAGTGCCGCTCCCGAGATGGCCAGGACGGCCGCGAGTGCGAGGGACTGCCAGAGCACGATCCCCGGCGCCGGAGCCAGTCGGGGCCACGTGGCTCGGGCGAGGAGAGCCGGCACCGGCAGGGCGAGGGCCAGCCCGATCAGCCCGAGCCAGACCGGGGTCACGGGTCGTTCCGGTTCGCGATCTCGTCGAGGGCCGCGCGTAGGGCGGCCGCCTCGTCGGGGTCGACCGAGCGCGCGAAGTGGACGAGGGCGGCGGTACGGTCGCCGCCGGCCTGGTCCAGGGTGTCGTGGAGCAGTCCGGACGTGGCCGCGTCGCGCGTGGTGGCGGGGGAGTAGCGGAATGCTCGGCCGTCGCGTTCGCGCGTGACCATGTCCTTGGTGCCGAGCCGGTCGAGCACCGTCATGACGGTCGTGTAGGCCAGATCGCGCCCCGAGCCGTTCGCCTCCAGCGTGTCCAGCACCTGGCGCACCGTCATGGCGGACGAAGCGTCCCACAGCACGTTCATGACCGTGCGTTCCAGTTCACCGAGTCGAGGCATGACACCAATCTACGACATTCAGTAGTACCTGCGCTTGTGGTGACCCGCATGAAGTACTACCGTGAGTAGTAGTTACTACGTCGTGTAGTAGAGATGAGGCGAGATGGACGCGCTGGAACTGGCCCGCTGGCAGTTCGGGATCACGACGGTCTACCACTTCTTCTTCGTGCCGCTCACGATCGGCCTCTCGGTCCTCGTCGCCGGTCTGCAGACGGCGTGGTGGCGCACGGGTCACGAGCGCTGGCTACGCCTGACCCGCTTCTTCGGCAAGCTGTTCCTGATCAACTTCGCGATGGGCGTCGCCACCGGCATCGTCCAGGAGTTCCAGTTCGGCATGAACTGGAGCGACTACTCGCGCTTCGTCGGTGACGTCTTCGGCGCCCCCCTGGCGATCGAGGGCCTCCTGGCGTTCTTCCTCGAATCGACCTTCCTCGGCCTGTGGATCTTCGGGTGGGACCGCCTGAAGCCCGGCTTGCACCTGGCCTGCATCTGGATCGCCTCGCTGGGCACGGTGTTCTCGGCCTACTTCATCCTGGCCGCCAACTCCTTCATGCAGAACCCCGTCGGCTACACGCTCAACGGCGACAGGAACCGAGCCGAGCTGACCGACTTCGGGGCGGTCCTGACCAACAAGGTCCTGATGGTCACGTTCCCGCACCAGATCTTCGGCTGCTTCATGGTGGCCGGCGCATTCGTGGCGGGCATCGCGCTGTGGCAGCTGGTCCGACACCCTGAGCGTGACGCCGACGCCTTCCGGCCCGCAGCCCGGATGGGCGCGGTGGTGCTGATCGTGGCCGGGCTGGGCACGATGATCTCCGGCGACTTCCAGGGCAAGGTCATGACCGAGGTCCAGCCGATGAAGATGGCCGCCGCCGAAGCGCTCTACGACGACGCGCAGCCGGCGCCGTTCTCGGCATTCACCGTAGGCACGCTCGACGGCTCAGAACCGCTCTACCAGCTCGAGGTGCCACGGCTGCTGTCGTTCCTGGCCGCCGGCAACTTCGACGCCGAGGTGCGCGGTATCGACTCGCTGCAGTCGGAGTACCAGCAGACCTACGGGCCCGGCGACTACCGGCCGAACATCCCGGTGACCTACTGGACATTCCGCATGATGATCACCGCCGGAGGTGTCGCGATGATCGCCGGCGCGGCGATCTGGTGGGTCGTGAGCCGCGGCCGTACGCCGTCGGAACGGCGAGGAGTGCGGTGGCTCGCTCGTCTGGGTGTCGTGCTGCCGCTGCTGCCGTTGTTCGCCAACTCGTTCGGCTGGATCTTCACCGAGATGGGACGGCAGCCGTGGCTGGTATTCGGCCTCCTGCCGACGTCGTCCGGTGTCTCACCGGGGACCACCGTCGCCGAGGTCGGTACCTCGCTGGCCGCCTTCACCCTGCTGTACGGCGCTCTGGCCGTCGTCGAGGTCCGACTGCTCATGACCTATGTGCGCAAGGGGTTGCCCGACGCCGACCCGCCCACCGTGCGGTCCGAGTCCGACGACGACGCTCCGCTCGCGTTCGCCTACTGAAGGGATCACCGAGATGGAACTGACGACCCTCTGGTTCGTACTGATCGCGGTGCTGTGGATCGGCTACCTCGTGCTCGAAGGCTTCGACTTCGGCGTCGGGATGCTGATGGCGCTGCTGGCACAGAACGACCGTGAACGGCGACTGCTGCTCAACACGATCGGTCCGGTCTGGGACGCCAACGAGGTGTGGCTGCTGGTGGCGGGCGGCGCGACGTTCGCGGCGTTCCCCGAGTGGTACGCCACGCTGTTCAGCGGCTTCTACCTGCCGCTCCTGCTGATCCTGCTCGCACTGATCGTTCGGGTCGTCGGCATCGAGTTCCGGTCCAAGCGGCCCGATCCGGCCTGGAAGCGGTGGTGCGATCTCGCGATCATCACCGGCTCGTTCGTCCCCGCGGTGCTGTGGGGTGTGGCGCTGGCCAATATCGTCCGAGGCGTTCCGATCGACGCGTCCGGCGAGTACGTCGGATCGTTCTGGGACCTGCTCGGCCCGTATGCGCTGCTGGGCGGCCTCGTCACCCTGACGGTGTTCCTGGTGCACGGCGCGTTCTTCGTGGCCCTGAAGACCACGGGCCCGATCCGTGAGCGGGCGCTGTCGTTCGGCCTGCGCGTCGGCCTCGTGGCCGGTGCGCTGGTGACCGCGTTCGTGGCGTGGACCGTGTCGCTGGACGCCTCGACGGTCACGGTGCTGCTGGCCGCCACGGTCCTGCTGGCGTACGTCTTCGCCGGTGTCAACGCCCTGGCGCGCCGGGACGGCTGGGCCTTCGCCGGTACGGCCGTCGCCATCGGGCTGCTCGTGGTGCTGATGTTCGTCTCGCTGTTCCCTGACGTCATGCCGTCGTCGCTCGATCCGGCCTGGTCGCTGACCACGGAGAACGCGTCGGCGACCCCCTACACGCTGCGGATCATGTCCTGGGTCGCGCTCGTCTTCACGCCCCTGGTGCTGATGTATCAGGGCTGGTCCTACTGGGTGTTTCGCCGCCGCATCGGCGTCCACCACATCCCGGCCTGAGGCGTCGGCATGAAGCCCCTGGATCCGCGTCTGCTGCGCCGCTCGTCGGCGGTGCGACGCCATCTCGTGGTCGCGGTCGGCCTAGGCGTGGCCACGGCGGCGACCCTCGTGGGCCAGGCGTGGGCGATCAGCGAGATCGTCGCCGGACGCTTCGAGGGTCAGGTCATCGCCTCGATGGTGGTCGCTGTGGTCGTGGTCGTGGCGCTGCGCGGGCTGATCGCCTGGGGCCAGACGGTCGTAGCGGCCCGGGCGGCGGCCCGAGTCAAGGCCGACCTGCGCCGTGAGGTCGTGCACGACCTGCTGGATCCGCACCGCGTCGGCCCTCGGCCCTCGAGTGCGCGCACCATGACTCTGCTCGGGTCCGGCCTCGACGCACTCGATGCGTATGTCGGTCGCTTTCTGCCGCAGATGGTGCTGGCCGTCGTGGTGCCGTCCGTGATCGTCGCGGTCATGCTGGCCGCCGACCTCTGGTCGGGCTTGATCGTCGCCGTCACGGTGCCGCTGATCGTGGTCTTCCTGGTGCTGGTCGGCCTGCGGGCTCAGGACGAGATCGGCCGACGATGGCGGGCGATCGACCGGTTGGGGCGTCATTTCGCCGACGTGCTGGACGGCCTCGTGGTGTTGACGTCGTTCGGTCGGGCTCAGGCCGAGGGCATCCGCCGGACCGGTGATCGGCACCGTGTTGAGACCGTCGGATCGCTACGGATCGCGTTCACGTCCGCCGTGGCGCTCGACCTGTTCTCGACGCTGTCCGTCGCCCTGGTGGCGGTCGAGGTCGGGCTCAGACTGGTACACGGCGACCTGGACCTCGCGACCGGACTGTTCGTGCTGGTCCTGGCGCCTGAGGCGTTCCTGCCGGTGCGCCGGCTCGGCGCACACTTCCACGACAGCACCGAGGGTGTCGACGCGGTCGCGGCGGTCCTCGAGGTCCTGGAGCACCGCCGCCATCCGGGCACAGAGCCGGCGCCCTCGCCGCACCGTTCCTCCATCGAGCTGGTCGATGTCGAGGTGCGCTACGCCGGCCGGCGACGACCGGCGCTGGAGATCGACCGCCTCGTCCTGCTGCCGGGCGTCGTGACGGCCGTGACGGGGCCGTCGGGCTGCGGGAAGTCGACTCTGCTCGCGCTGCTGTTGGGTCTCGAGCTGCCCGACCACGGCCGGATCGAGGTCGGAGGGGTCGATCTGACGACCGTCGATCCCCAGCCATGGCGACGACAGGTCGCCTGGGTGCCGCAGGTGCCGGGCGTGGTGCGGGGAACCGTGGCCGAGAACGTGGCGCTCGGTCTGGAACAGCCGATCTCCGAGGCGCTGGCGCGCGACATCGAGGCGGCGCTGCGTGACGCGGGCGCAGGGGACCTGGACCCCTCGCGGATCATCAGCGAGGCGGGGGCCGACGTCTCGGCCGGGGAACGTCGTCGCATCGCCGTGGCTCGTGCCGTCCTGCGCGCCAGGCGAGGGCAGGCCGGCCTGGTGCTGCTCGACGAACCGACGGCCGGTCTCGACGCCGAGCGGGAGGAACAGGTCGTCGGCACGCTGCGTTCGCTCGGCGTCACGGTCGTCGTCGTCTCGCACCGGCCCGCCACGCTGGCGGCGGCCGACCGGATCGTGACGCTGCACGGTTCGCAGGTGCTCCGATGAGGTCGTCTACAGGGTCGGGGCGCCTCCTCCTACTCGGGCGGGTCCTGGGGGTCGCTGCTCAGCTCAGCGCCGCCGGTCTGCTCCTGACGTCGGCCTG
>Ga0182737_1001028_pt1 | contig 30608 bp, 33 predicted proteins | sample eDN5th30CBELigOP_FD_128878 | JGI IMG/M metagenome (GOLD analysis project Ga0182737, IMG submission 128878) | Enriched Organic Plus compost microbial communities from Emeryville, California, USA - eDNA 5th pass 30_C BE-Lig OP (version 2) (version 2) ... | reverse complement strand
TGTCGGGTGACAAGAACATTATCTCATTAAGGACCGCGTAAATCGCGGCTTTTTTATTTTATGGGATAAGGTTCTTGTCAAAACCCAATGACAAGAACCTTATCCCATTCCTGAATTTGACAAGAACATTATCCCATTCCCGACGGGTAAATACTAAACAACACGGCTGGAAAAGTTGGAAAATACGATTCGTTGAAGTAACGGGCAGTTTAGTTGAATAATATTAGTTAAGAGTCGGGTAAATCCGATTCTTTTTTATTCAAGTTTTCACTTGAATGTTTATTCTAAAAAGAGTAAACTATAATCAAGTAACTACTTGAGTGAGGTTGGAGTGAGAAAATGAATAAGAAAGATACATGTGAGATTTATTGCTATGACGAAGAAAAGGTAACTCGAATACAAGGCGAATTACAAACAGTTGATATTTCTAGTGTTGCCCAATTATTCAAAGCTGTTGCTGATGAAAACAGGGCAAAAATTACCTTTGCATTATCTAAAGGTGAAGAATTATGTGTTTGTGATATAGCAAATATTGTTGGTGTCACGGTCGCAAATGCTTCCCACCACTTACGCACACTCCATAAGCAAGGGGTTGTGAAGTTTAGAAAAGAAGGAAAATTAGCATTTTATTCGCTCGATGATGAGCACATTCAGCAGTTATTCCTTATTGCACTAGCCCATATGAAAGAGGTGAAAGTAAATGCCTGATCAAAAAGAAAAATTATCTGAAAAAGAAATGAAAACATACCGTGTTCAAGGATTTACTTGTACAAACTGTGCAGCTATTTTTGAAAATAATGTTAAGGACTTACCAGGAGTTCAAGATGCAAAAGTGAATTTTGGAGCATCTAAAGTCTATGTTCAAGGAAATGCAACGATTGAAGAGCTAGAAAAAGCAGGAGCATTTGAAAATTTAAAGATTCGGGATGAAAAAGAACAAAGGGTAGAACGTGAACCCTTCTGGAAGCAAAAAGAAAACATTAAGGTCTATATTTCAGCGATATTGCTTGTTGTTAGTTGGCTTTTAGGTGAGCAATATGGAGAAGAACATACTCTTTCAACGATTGGTTATGCAGCTTCGATATTAATTGGTGGTTACACACTATTTATTAAAGGTCTTAAAAATCTAAGTAGACTAAAGCTTGATATGAATACACTAATGACCATTGCTATTATAGGAGCTGCGATCATTGGTGAATGGGGTGAAGGAGCAACAGTTGTTATCCTATTCGCAGTCAGTGAAGCATTAGAGCGTTATTCAATGGATAAAGCTCGTCGATCTATTGAATCGTTGATGGATATTGCTCCAAAAGAAGCTTTGATTCGTCGTGGAAATGAAGAAATGATGATTCATGTCGATGATATTCAAGTCGGAGATATTATGATTGTAAAGCCTGGTCAAAAATTAGCGATGGATGGATTAGTTGTTAAAGGTGCATCTACATTAAATCAGGCTGCTATTACAGGGGAAAGTGTTCCTGTAACCAAAACAATAGATGATGAAGTCTTTGCGGGAACATTGAATGAAGAAGGGTTATTAGAAGTAAAAGTAACAAAACGGGTCGAAGATACTACGTTATCAAAAATCATTCATCTTGTGGAAGAAGCTCAAGCAGAACGGGCACCTTCTCAAGCGTTCGTTGATAAATTTGCGCAATACTATACACCAGTGATTGTTATCTTGGCGTTTTTAATTGCGGTTATTCCTCCATTGTTCGGTGGAGATTGGAGTGAATGGATTTATCAAGGTCTAGCTGTATTAGTAGTTGGTTGTCCATGTGCATTGGTTGTTTCAACACCAGTTGCGGTTGTTACGGCAATAGGAAATGCGGCGAAAAATGGTGTTTTAATCAAAGGAGGTATCCATCTAGAAGAAACAGGAGCTCTTAAAGCGATTGCTTTTGATAAAACAGGAACATTAACAAAAGGTATTCCTGCTGTAACAGACATCGTAACGTATAGTGGAAATGAAAATGAATTAATGTCCATTACAGCGGCCATTGAAAAAGGATCACAACATCCACTTGCTTCAGCCATTATAAGAAAAGCAGAAGAAAATGGATTGAACTTTAATGGTGTATTGGTTGAAGAGTTCCAATCTATTACAGGTAAAGGCGTAAAAGCAAAAGTGAATAACGAAATGTATTATGTAGGAAGTCCGAATCTTTTTGAAGAATTGCATCAAACAATTGATAGCAGTATCAAAGAAAAAATCACTCATATGCAAACAGAAGGAAAAACCGTCATGGTTTTAGGAACGGAAAAAGAAATTCTTTCGCTTATTGCGGTAGCAGATGAAATGAGAGAATCATCAAAAGCAGTCATCAGTAAATTGAATCATATGGGAATTGAAACGGTGATGCTGACAGGTGATAACCAAAGGACCGCAGAAGCTATTGGAAAACAAGTCGGTGTTTCAGATATTAAAGCTGATTTACTCCCAGAAGATAAGTTGAATTTCATTAAAGAACTTCGTGGAAAGCACCAAAGTGTAGCAATGGTTGGAGATGGTGTCAATGATGCACCAGCACTTGCAGCTTCTTCAGTTGGTGTAGCAATGGGTGGTGCTGGAACGGATACTGCATTAGAAACGGCTGATATTGCTTTAATGTCTGATGATTTAAGTAAATTGCCATATACCATCAAATTAAGCCGTAAGGCTTTAGTGATCATTAAACAAAACATTACGTTCTCTTTAGCGATTAAGTTAATAGCTTTGCTTTTGGTTATGCCTGGATGGTTAACGCTATGGATTGCGATATTTGCCGATATGGGAGCAACCTTACTCGTAACACTAAACAGTTTGAGATTACTCAAGGTTAAAGAATAAAGATTATGTTAGAAATGAGGGATAAAGTAGAATTAGTTGATCTGTTAATACGAACAGAACAATACATTGCACAACAAAATCAACTTTGGCTGAAGAATGAATTTGAGAAGTTTCAGTAGGATGTAGATTAACAGTAAATAAACACGCTTAGAATAATATTTTCTAAGCGTGTTTATTTAGATGTAGTGATTATTCGTAAAGTTTTTCTAATGCTAATCGTTGTGCTGGTTTAATATTTAAGATAGGACGAATTCTCTTTGCTTGTTCTTCGGCATCATCAAGTGTCTGAGCGACCCCTAGCGCCATTAATGTTCCGTAAGCCACCATCCCAGTACGGCCCTTGCCTCCACCACAGTGGAACACAACCTTCTCACCTTGATTATATGCATTGGTAACAGCTGCTATAGCCTCTGCCAAAAGGTTCTCACCAGAATCGGATGGGTCATCTATTAGAGGAATGTTCCTCCATTTCAGCCCTTCTCCGACAGCAGCACAGTTGCTAGCTTCTTCACGCAAGTCAACCACAAATTTAACATTTTCATTATTAACAACTGACTGAACATCGTCAGCACCACACATAAAAATACGATCTTTAATTAAAGCATGATAGTTTTTTCTCATGATGGCTACTCCTACTTTCAAAATGATGGTTCGAGTCTGAGAAATAGAGGGAGGTTCACTAAAATACGTAGTCTACATTCTTTTTGTAGCTAAACATTCGTATATTATTGACCTTGATTCACAAACTTTTCAATACGATTTTTTATTGCATCTCGAACGTTACGGAATTGATCCATAATTTCAGCTTCTGTACCCGTTGCTTTCGCCGGATCTTCGAACCCCCAATGCCACTTCACAACGTTTGGATTCGAAATAACAGGACAATGTTCATCAGCATGACCACATAACGTAATGATATAATCAGCACGATTTAACGTCTCTTGGTCAATGACATTCGATGTGTTTTGACTGATATCAATACCAGATTCTTTCATAACCTGTACGGCTCTAGGATTCAATCCATGAGCTTCCAGACCAGCACTTTTTACTTCGTATTGATCTCCACCTAGCGCTTGTAAAAATCCATCTGCGATTTGGCTCCGACAAGAGTTGCCTGTACATAAGAAATAAACCAACTTTTTATTCATTGTATCCTATCTCCTTTAAATTTAATGAATGATACTCAACCATATGAACAGTCCTATTAGCGTAATGAATAGAACTGGAACAGTTAAGACAATACCGACTTTGAAATAATAACCCCAGGTTATTTTGATATCCTTTTTAGCTAAAACATGCAGCCAAAGCAGGGTTGCTAGTGAACCAATAGGTGTAATTTTCGGTCCAAGATCTGAACCAATCACATTGGCATAAATAAGTGCTTCTCTTAAAACCCCTTGTGTATCAGTATCTTGAATGGCTAATGCGTTAATCATTACAGTAGGCATGTTATTCATAACAGATGACAAGATCGCGGCGATGAAACCAGAACCTACTGTCGCTAAAAACAATCCTTGGTCAGCAGTCCATTGAAATACCTTACCTAATTCAGTTGTAAGTCCTACGTTTCTTAAGCCATAGACAACAACATACATGCCAATAGAGAAGATAACTATGGACCATGGGGCTCCCTTGATGACTGCACCTGTATGAACGGCTTTGCTTTTGCGTGCCACTAATATAAAGATAATAGCTGCTATTCCTGCAATAATAGAAACTGGAATCTCGATGAACTCGCTAAGCAAATACGCAATGAACAATACAGCTAAGATCACCCAAGAGAACTTAAACATCCGAATATCCTTGATTGCCTCCCGAGGCGATTTAAGTTGATTTTGATCATAGTGTCTCGGAATACTCTTTCGAAAGAAGAGGAACAAGACCAGTAAGCTAGCCCCAACGGAGAATAAGTTAGGAACAATCATTCGGCTTGCGTACTGTACAAAACCAATCCCAAAGAAATCAGAGGAAACAATATTGACTAAATTACTTACAACAAGTGGAAGTGAAGCCGTATCAGAAATAAATCCGCTTGCCATAATAAATGGAAGGATCATACGATCATCGAATTTTAAGGCTCTCACCATAGCAAGAACGATCGGTGTTAAAATCAGTGCAGCACCGTCATTTGCGAAAAAAGCGGCAACAGCAGCACCAAGCAATACAACATAGGTGAACATGAGGTATCCGTTACCTTTAGCGAAGCGAGCCATATGCAATGCCGACCATTCGAAGAATCCAATCTCGTCTAGAATGAGTGAAATCAGTATGACAGCGACAAAAGCTAATGTTGCATTCCAAACAATGCCGGTTACATCCCATACATCATTGAAATCCACAACGCCGAAGAGTAAAGCGAGTATTGCGCCACCAACTGCGGAATAACCTATATTTAACCCTTTAGGCTGCCAAATGACGAATACTAAGGTAATAAGAAAAATCAAAGTTGCGATAACTAACATAATTCCTCCTAAATTAACTACAACAGTTGGGACTTAATATCTTTAACTGATCCTTCATTGAAGGCATAGCTTCCAAGATACTGTGCAAGTAAGGTTTATCGTCAATATTTAAAGAATAATAAATCCATTGTGCACGTCTAGTCTCATTAACTAATCCGCCAACTTTTAATTTTTTCAAATGCTGGCTTACATTAGGTTGTGTCGTATCAAGAATAGTTACGATATCATATACGCACATTTCTTGCTCCTTGAGCAAAGCAAGTATCGTAAGGCGTGTCTTGTCAGACAATAGCTTTAGTGACTCAGCTAGAGCGCCTATCTCTTGAAGAATCATGCAATCACTCCTTTAAGGCATTGTATTGTGCTAACAGATCATGAACTTTCAGTTTTATTTCTTCCCTAATTAAACGAACTTTCTCCAATTGAGGAGGTGTTTCAGATAGAGGATCTTCAATATTCCATTGCACATTTCGAATTCCAAAAGGAACAACAGGGCATTTTTCTTTAATATCCTCACACATTTTCACTACAATTTTTGATGCGATGAAGGTCTTCATATCAATCTTTTTTGAATAATGTCCACCTAGGTCAATCCCAACTTCATTCATCACAGATAACGTTAATGGGTGGATTTCAGATGGATGTAATCCTGCGCTGTCTACGATGACATCGTCTTTTGCCATCAGTTTGGCATAAGCTTCAGCTATTTGGCTGCGACAACGATTTTCACCACACAAAAAGTAAATTCGAAGGGAAGGTTTCAATTAGGTTCACACCTTTCACTATTTATTCGACATAGCCATTATATAAGCAAGTCGTTATATAAGTAAAGCCTTATATTAGTGTTTGATTATTTAATGTTTTGTAAACAATATAGATAAATTACTTGCAAATTGCAAATAAAAACGTTATAACTAAATAAGAAGAGGTGAACATGATGGAAACGAATCCGAGAGAATTATTGCAAGTGACCGCTCGACGATTTGGCTTGTTAAATAAAAATTGCTGTAACGTCGGGAACAATGAAATTTCATTAATTCAAAGCCATATTCTATATGAAATTGATCATCAACATTTGCCGTCCATTCAACAAGTGGCAGATACGCTAGGTATGGACATCACGACATTTAGCAGACAAGTTCAAACGCTAATTAAGAAGAATCTTGTGAAGAAAACAGCTTTACCAGAGGATCGAAGGGTATACGTACTTAGTCTAACTGTTGAAGGAAAATTTGTTGCAGGGGCAATAGACAAAATGATGAATGATTATTTGGAAGAAGTCTTCTCCTATATGAATGAGTTTGAACGAGAAACGGTTATTCGTTCGATTCAATTGTTAAATGAGAGTATGTTAAAGTCTCAAATGTGTTGTACACCGATGGGGTAATGCTTACATTATCCCTTTTTATTCAACTAATACTTGCAAAATGCAAATAAATCGAATGGGGTGGAGAATGAACACAATTTATGATGTGATCGTAATTGGAGCCGGTCAGTCTGGTCTTGCAGCTGGTTATTACTTAAAGAAAGCTGGTCTTCAGTTTTTAGTATTGGAATCTGGGCGTGAAGCTACTGGATCTTGGCCATATTACTATGATAGCTTAAGGCTTTTCTCTCCTGCAAAGTATTCATCATTACCAGGTTATGCATTTCCTGGAGACAAGAAACGATACCCGTCTCGAGACGAAGTAGTGGACTATCTCAAGACATATGCAGAAAAGATGCAATTGCCTATTAAGCATCACATGAAAGTAGTCCGCATTCACAAACAAGAACAAGCGTTTCACATAGAGACGAGTTCAGGGGAGAAGTATTACTCCAAAAATGTAATTGCAGCGACAGGTTCTTTCCAGAGACCCTACATGCCAGTGATTGATGGACATCAGGATTACCAAGGACATATTCTACACTCATCGACCTATAAGAATCCTGATTCGTTTAAAGGTAAATCTGTGATTGTTGTTGGGAGAGGTAACTCCGCTATTCAAATTGGTGTCGAATTAGCTCCATTAGCAAAAACAACCTTGGCAACGTTACGGCCCGTACAATTTATGCCACAAACCGTTCTAGGTAGAGATCTTCACTTTTGGCTATCTGTAACTGGATTAGATGGATTCCCATTTTGGAGATTTGGTGTTAGAGCTGGTACTAGCACATCTGTCATTGATACAGGAAAATATAAAGAAATGATTTCGAATGGATTACCGCAGCAAAGAGAAATGTTTATGTCCTTTACATCTACTGGGGTAGTTTGGGCTGACGGTCAGATGGAGGATGTTGACGCTGTGATTTTTTCAACAGGATATCGCGATCATGTTCCTTACTTAAAGGATCTTGGTGCATTAGATGCTCGCCACACACCACTACATCGAGCAGGTGTCAGCACAAGCATGAGTGGCCTATATTACTTGGGGCTTACAGGTCAGCGCTCCTTTGCTTCTGCCACGATTCGAGGGACAGGAAGGGATGCAAAGATCATTATTAATAAAATCGTTCGTCATATACGTAACGAAAAGAATGAAAATTATAAGAACGCATAACATTTCATTATTGGAGGTCATTACATGTTTAAATCTATCGAAGTGAAGGAATCAGAACGTTGCTGTGGAGCATCCTTAAAACCACAGGTAGAAGAAAGTCAGGAGTACCGAGTAAACCCATCGTTGCCTGTTACTATCATTGGTGCTGGACCAGTTGGATTAGCTGCAGCTGCTCACCTAACGGAACGCGGAGAGTCATTTATTCTATTAGAATCTGGTCCAAATGTTGGACAGCACGTTTCACAGTGGGGGCACGTTCGTTTGTTTTCACCATGGCAATATAATATTGATAAAGCTGCAGCTCGATTATTAGCTAATCATGGTTGGCGTTCACCTAATCTAACGGAACTCCCTACAGGTCGTGAGTTACTTGAACATTATCTATTGCCATTAGCAGATCTTCCAGAAATCCAATCACATCTCGTACTCAATGCGAAGGTGGTTGCGATTAGTAAGAAAGATACAGATAAAATGAAATCCGAACATCGTGATCGCCAACCATTTGTCATTTATGCTGAGGTTAATGGGATTACGCAAATGTTTGAAGCCAGAGCCGTTATCGATGCTTCTGGTACCTGGGGGCAACCTAACTCCATTCATGCAAGTGGCGTATGGACAACTCAAGAAAAATCGCTAGCTCCACAGATTTATTATGGTATTCCTGATATGAATAAAACACGCGATCGCTATCAAAATAAGCGTATTGCCGTGATCGGTGGCGGTCATTCTGCCATAAATACATTAATAGATCTCGCATTACTTAAAGAAGAACATCCAGACACAACGCTCATTTGGATTATGAGAAAAAGTTCCGTGGAAGATGCTTATGGTGGTGAAGCAAATGACCAGTTAGAGGCCAGAGGGGAACTAGGAAGTCGAATTCATGAGTTGGTTAGAACGCAACAAATTGAAGTCATTACACCACTACACATTCAACATCTCAATCAAAACAATGGTCGCATGACGATTTACGGTGAACAAAACGGAACCGCTAAAGTAGTCAGCGAAATCGATGAAATTATAGTCAATACAGGAAGTAGACCTGATCTATCCATCTTAAGTGAGTTAAGACTTGATATCGACCAAACGACGGAGAGTACGAGAACACTTGCTCCGCTTATTGATCCTAACATGCATAGTTGCGGAACCGTTCGTCCACATGGAGAAAAAGAACTTCGTCATATCGATAAAAACTTTTATATCGTTGGAATGAAAAGCTACGGCCGGGCTCCGACATTCCTTATGGCGACAGGCTATGAACAAGTAAGATCGATTGCAGCTGCTTTGTCTGGCGACTGGAGTGCAGCAGAGAAAGTGGAGCTAGAGTTACCAGAAACCGGAGTTTGTAGGATCAATGTAAAAGAACCGAATAAAGTAACGAAAGAACAGGCGGCAAACAGCTGTTGCAGTCCTGCATCCAATAAGCGTGCTACGGATTCAACGGCATGCTGCGATTAAAAGTAACCAAACGTGTACAAGGAGGACATGGATATCAATCGGTTATCCTACTAGCGTTCATAACAGCAGTATCCTTGCTTGGCGATTCCATGCTGTATATTGCACTACCTATACACTGGAAAGACGTCGGTTTACTTTCATTGGTTGAGGTAGGGATATTACTTTCAGCGAACCGATTTATACGATTACCGCTCAATCCAGTAATCTCATGGCTTTATTCTAAAATGAGCATAAGAACTGGATTGATCGTTGCCTTATTGACTGCGGGATCTACAACGATACTCTATGGATGGGCAAACGGTTTTGTGTTTTGGCTTATCTTAAGGTGCGTATGGGGGATTGCTTGGTCTGTACTGCGGTTAGGGGCTTATTATATGATTGTCGACATTTCAACAGCTGATAATCGTGGGCATCATATGGGCTCTTTCAATGGACTTTCTAGAATTGGCGGCTTAATTGGTATGCTAGGAGGCGGATTCTTCGTTGAATGGTTTGGAATTCGAAATGTAACGTTGGTATTTGGATTATTAGCATTTTTATCTTTACCATTGATTCTACGCATTCCGCATATCGCATCTAAAGAACGGAAGGAAGCGAACCAACCACTTTTTACTTTTTCATTGTTTAAGAATAAACAAACCTTACTTCAGTTAATGTTAAGCGTTTTTCTAGTCATGCTTTGTTTAGAAGGAATGGTCGCTGCAACGTTAAGTCATCTGATTGACGTTAGAGAGATCGCTATAAATTTTAATGGGATTCTGCTAAGTGCAGCCATCTTGGCAAGCTTAATTCAAGCTATACGACTAGTGATTGGTGTATTTCTGTCTCCGTGGGTTGGCAAAAAATCTGATGGGAAATGGGGAAGAAGAAGCCTTCTTATTGTGGCTTTATTCTCAGCCTCCATCTTTCTATTCATGTCGCAATTTTCACTTCCAGTGCCTTATTGGCTCTTTAATTTAGTTGCAATACTCCTTACTTCATCAATCCTTGTGGTGTTATTGGATTCATATGCTTCTGATTTGGCTGAAGAAAGCAGTAGAGCAGGGACGATTACAACTTATGTTATGATTTCGGATGTCGGAGCAGCATTTGGTCCTGTATTAGGTTATTTATCTGAAGATGCATTTGGACTAAAGGCAACATACTGGATAGCAGCATCAATATTGTTATTACTGGCTTTACAGTGGTTATTTATAAGAACTCATGTGTCTAAATTAATTCATGACAATTAATAAAGCAACGGCTAACATATTTATGCCGTTGCTTATGGTTGCTTATGATAGTTAGAAGGATAAAAAGGAACTTATATTTTTAACATAAAAAAATGTATTCTTTGGTGTGTGTATTAATGTCGGATGACAAGAACATATATATAGATAACAATCCGCGCTCAGCGCGGTTTTTTTATTTTAACCATATAAGTTCTTGTCTTTTGCTCAGGACAAGAACTTATATGGTTAGCCACAAGTCAAATTCATTTACCCATTTCTATTTCGATTTTAAGCGATTGTGTAAGGTAGTGATCGGGTTAAAAGAAACAAATCGCTTAGAATCAATTTTCAGTAAAACAATAATCTTGCCTGTAAATGAAGTGAAAAACAGCGATATCCTAATAAGAGGACGAAATAATTTACAATGCACGGAATCCTCGAAGCGAGTATGAAATTGCTTTTGCTACATCTAACAAGGATGTGTTAATTAGTAGGGATGCAGGTTTAACCTAGAATCAGATTGCAGTCCAAGTAATCACTTTAGTAGGTTGTGGAGAATTGTATATTGTATTAGAAGGAATGAGAGTATTCTAATTTATCAAGAGAAGGATTTAGTTGAATAATAAAGAATTTGAATAATCGTAAGATAAAATGAATATGATTTTGCCGAATTCCTAAGGCACCGAAGGGAGATAAAACATTTTGAAGAAAATTGCAGCAACTTTATTAGCATGCGCTATGTTATTCACCTTTGCGAACAGCACATATGCTAGTGGTGTTGATTTAAAACATGCCGTTGATGAGGTTGTAGGAACTCCCTATAAATGGGGTGGAAATACAGTTAAAGGCTTTGATTGCTCAGGATTTATCTTATACATATTCAATCAGTATGATGTAGATCTTCCAAGAACCTCAAAAGCACAATCCGAAGAAGGAGTAAAGGTCTCAAAAGATGAGTTACAGCCTGGGGATCTTGTTTTTTTTAATACATTTGGAAAAGGTGTATCCCATGCGGGTATCTATTTGGGAAATAATGAATTTGCACATGCCTCGAGCAGTAAAGGTGTACGAATCAGCAAACTTTCAGAAGATTACTATGAAAAGAGATACGTAACCGCTCGTCGTATCATTTCTGAAGAAACGTATGATGACATGATGAGTAAAGAAGATTAGCATTGAAGTTAAGTATGAACAAGCCTATCACTTTTAATATGGGCTTGTTCTCTTAGGTTTAGGAGAGATAACCACACCTTGCAAATGAACGCTAGAAGGGTTGGTTGTATTTGTTTGGGATCAACAGGATGTTTTAGTAAAAAAGTGCAGGCTTTGCTAGACAAATTGAAAAAACATTGAATTAAAAATGAGCGAAGAGGACTTATACCGCTTTTTGGTCCTTTAAAAGAGTAATATCATTTCAAATTCTTCACACATTTTCATAAATAAAACATAGAATATTTTATTTATGAATTGAAGGGTTGGAATCTAATTGAGTGATAAACCTACGGACTTGATTACGGAATTATTAGCATTATCCATGAAATTAAAAATATTCGGATATCTGCTAATTCAGAACGCTGCGATACTTGCCGAAAAAAGTCTTGAAGAAAAAGAGGATACGGACGATCAGTCATAAATTACATGAGAATCAAAGATTTGATTATCATGATGAAATCTTACATGCTTGAAAGTTCTAATTGTTAATACAAATATCGCTATAATTTATTTCCCGAAAAAACCCGATGTAGTCTTTGCTTCAGGAAAAGAATTATAAATAGGACACTTTGTACTCATAAGTTGATAACGTAAGCAGGTCTATTCTATTGGTCAAATCCTAATGACCGTTATTAATACTTATTAAATTGTTCAATTAACCATCACTTATTATAACTCGCAACATAAACCTCGATTAACTATTTTAGAGAGTCCTATCGAATTTATTGAACTAAGAAACAACCTCTCTAAATTCCTTTTAATTAGGGAATTTCATGAGAGGTTTGTTTTTTCTAGAAGCTAATCTACGTTTTTCCTCGAATTCTTCAGGGGAGATTCCGTCTGATTTGCACTACACTTAACAGGGGGCAATGGATGTCACTTGACTTTATTATTGTTGGTTGGTGATGAAAAAACAATATAAATAACAATAAAACTAATATTATATTCGTTAGAATATGCTTATAGCTATAGAAACAAAATTGTTTAAAGGACCACAGCAGTTAAGACTGTGGTCCTTTAATTTCATTATTCAGGTTTATTACCAGCGTTTATATCTACTTCAAAATCAGGTGTAAATCCTTTATACTTCACCGAGGTCACCATTCCTGTGGAAGCGTGGCCTAAGTCATGACAATGGAACATCCAGTTTCCAGTGTTATCAGCTTCAAAGGCGATGACGTATTCCTCACCAGGAAGGAGATTCAGTGTATCTTTCATCAGCGGAGAACCAGAAACTGGTTCACCGTTCTTGCTTAACACTTGGAAGAAGTGCCCATGTAGATGCATTGGATGTATATCTTCAGGAGAGTTGTTCACTAATGTAACTTTTACAAGATCTCCTTCTTTTACGTTGATCGGCTCGGTTTCAGGGAACGCTTTGCCGTTTATTGTATAAATGAAATGACCGTCGCTGCTTTCTGTATCCAAATCCATTGTATATTCTACATCGTATGAATCATCTAGTAGGAACTTCGCTTCAGCAGCTTCACCGTATTGAGTGATATCGATCACGGGAAGCTGTTCTTTTACCGGTACCGTGTCTCCGTTCACTCCATCGTATATGATTGGAATGGCCAGTGTTGGTGCACCAGGGTTTTCACTTTGTTCCGCTAACAACCATCTACCAGGATTATTAGCAACAAACTCGATATCGTAACGTTCACCAGGAGCGATAGTGACCAATTGTCCGTTTACATACGGAGGATTGTTAATGGTTTGCCCGTCCGTGGAAACGATTTTGAATTCGTGGCCTTGTAGATAAAGCGGATGGGATAAAAATCCCGCGTTAATCAACCGAATGCGTACGGTTTCTCCTTCTTTAACAATTAAGGGTTCAATAGAATCACCCGATTTTCCATTCGCCGTAAAGATGGTGTACATCATCGGCATCATTTCTGCGTCACTCATCATACCTTCAGTGGACTCCATATTATGGTCCCCCGATTCTGAATGCATAGAACCGTGATTCATAGAACCCATATCCATCGAACTCATGTCCATCGAGCTGTGATCCATTTCGCCGTCTTCCATCCACTCATCCAATACAACGGTGTAATCACTGTCCGGCTTCTTTTCATTGGGATCTTCAACAATAAAAGAACCGTAAAGCCCCTTATCCACTTGGACTACGCCATCTTGGTGCGAATGGTACCAGTAGGTGCCGGGTACGTTCGCGTTAAATTTATAAGTAAAGCTTTCACCGGGTTGTACTGCATTCATTGTGACGCCAGGGATCCCGTCCATATTGTTTGGAACCGGCAGCCCGTGCCAATGTATCGTGGTTGGTACATCAAGTTCGTTTTTGAGCGTGATTTCCATATCATCACCAAGTTGCGCCCGGATTTGAGGACCCGGAACTGTACCATTAAAAGTATAAGCTGTACGCATATTCGTTTCGTTGACCATCAAATGGCTCACTTGTGCTGTAAGTGTGATCTTTGTACCGGTCAAAACTTCAATAGGAACATTGCTCAACATTCCTTCCGTCGATTCCTTTCCGCTCATATTAGAGTGATCCATGCTTTCCATCGATTCCTCAGAATCACTTTTATTGGCATTGTTTTGGCCCATATTCATATTGCTGTGGTCCATCCCCCTCAGGTTGTCTGCCTTGTCTGAACAACCGGCTAAAATCAGAAGGGAGGCAGTTATGGCTCCGATAATAAAAAAATTTCGATTCTTCATTTCTTTGACACACCTCTTTAAGTATTTATTTTATATATCTTCGCAACTGGAATAAATATTAAACTATAAATATGGAGAAAGTGTGTAGATCTTAATGAAACAAACAACGCAAGGTGTCAAAGGAGTGACTTTATGCACACCGTATTTATTATCGACGATGAGGGACAAAAGACGTAGGCATATATGAGGAACTAACTCTGAGCGAGATTTGACATTAATTGCTAGATTTATTAATATGCATAGTGAAATTGATGAGAAAGGCGTTTACTTATGGAAGATTTGTTTCAGGCGGATCAGACAGCCGAATGGTTAAAGGACAAGGGGAGCTGGGCTGTTATTGCCAGCTTACTGCTTAATGTTGTGATTAGTATTTTCGGCGTCGTTCCGTCTGTATTTTTGTCTGGAGCGAATGCGGTAGTATTTGGACCTATTGCAGGTTTTGCAATCTCATTGACAGGTGAGGTGTTAGGAGCTGGGGTCTCGTTTTGGCTCTATCGGTATGGCATTCGGAAAATAAGCATAGAGAAAAATGACACATGGAAATGGGTCCAACGTTTAAACAAAGCTAGCCGGAGAGGGCAAATTTTTATGTTGATTGCCGCAAGGCTTGCTCCGTTTCTTCCATCAGGCATTATTACCTTTGCATCAGCTGCGACACGTATCAAATTCTCTATTTTTATTATCGGTACCATTATAGGAAAGACTCCTAGTGTAGCTATGGAAACGATAGTCGGTCATAGTATATTTTATCTTAAAAACTATTCATATCGATGGTTGCTACCGTTGGCTCTTATTGGATTCATTTATTTATTATTTCGGAAGAAAAGAGATCAAAGATAGATAAAAAATTAGCAATGGCATCATACAACTTGATATTGTGAAATGAGGCTGGCTCTCTAAGGATTAATCCTAAGTGAGTCAGCCTCATTTATTATGACAACGGCTACTATGCGGACATTCTACGGCATTCTTCAGCACATTTGCGGCAGGCGTCTGCACAATCTTTGCAGTGGGCATCTTGAAACTTCGCACATTCGGTTGCACATTCTTCACATATCGCAGCGCATAATTGGCAAAGTTGTTTAGCGTACATGCTACCTCGGGACATCCACTGAGATGCCAATGCACAAATATCTACACAATCGCGAAGCATATTGATGCAATGTGCTCTCGCCTGAACATCCGTTTCTTTTAAACAAGAAGTCAGACACTCTTCGCAAGCCTGCATACATTTGTTGCAAGAATCAATACAAGATTGAAGGTGTGTTACAGATGAGTCTACAACATTTGACATAGTATTTCATGCTCCTTCTAAGTGTTATTTGGTTTCCCATAGACTATTATTGTCCCATCCTTTCTTTGTATTCAACAATTTCTATATAATTTAAATGGAAAATCCACTATCATCACGATGAAAAAATTGGTTATGGTAACGGTGTTGATAAAGATGCCGATCATGAGGAATTGATATAATAAAGAAGTAATAATCTTTGGGACGAGAAAAGATGTATTATTGTAGCTATTGATGCTATCGGCTAGATGCCTAATTTAAGGAAACTAACGGCGCTTCAGACTTTTGGTTTGCCACGGTCGTATAACAAACCAATGTATAAATTTCCTTACGAGGTAAGACAATATCGATAGTTAAGGTAAAATAAGTATTTAAAAGATAAAAAGGTGGGTATCTCATTTGAAATTAACTCTTAAAAGTTTAATCGCTACTACACTGGTTGTACTGATTTTAACCGGATGTGCAAATAGTACAGCGAATTCTGCCTCTGAGAATAACATAAAAAAAACAGGTCAAGCCCCTGGTACTGCTCAAAAACAATCTGAAGCGGCAATTGACACACCATGGATCGCCTCAAAAAATACGACTCGTATTAACACGAATGATCCTGTAGAAGCAGCAGTCTTGGTTTCAAAAACATTATGGATGGCAACTAGTGAAGATAATCGGCCGGGTGGAGTCGTTCTTGCCAATCCGGATGATTGGCAAGTAACACTGGCAAGTGCGGATTTAATTCATCATCCGAATAACGGTCCTGTGCTTTTTGTGAAGAAGGATGGTATTCCCGAAATTACCCTCAATGAGTTAAAACGGTTAAATCCGAAAGGCGCAGAGATGAATAATGGAATCCAAGTAGTACTGGTTGGAAATCTCGACAAACGTGTAGAAGACCAAGCCAAAGAGCTTGGGTTTAAAACGGATAAAGTAACAGGAGAGAATCCAGCAGCCGTTGCGAAAGCGATTGATGCCTATTATGCTAAAATAACTAAGGGATACCCGCATTCTGTAATCATTGGCTCAATGGAAAATCAAGAGTATACGATGCCCGCAGTAAATTGGGTATCTCATATGCCGGAGTCATTGCTTTATGTATCAAAAAATGATGTTCCTAAAGAAACAATTGATGCATTAAAAGTACGAGAAGGCAATGCTAACATTTATATCCTCGGACCCGAGTCGGTCATTTCCGTTCAAGTAGAGAAACAACTGGGCCAACACGGGAAAGTTATTCGTATTGCCGGGACAGATCCGTACGAAAATGCAATCGCATTTGCGAAATATAAAGACCCCTCCACAGGTTTTGGTTGGGGGATTACGACACCAGGTCACAATTTTTCTTTCGTGAACCTTGATACTCCAACGTTAGCATTAGCAGCAGCACCATTTTCTCATCTTGGCAAACATGCGCCGTTATTATGGACAGATCGGGACAGTATGCCGAAGTCAGTTATGTCGTATGTCATGTCGGTTCAACCCAAGTATAAGGAGTCTCCGACGGAAGGGCCTTATAATCATGCTTGGTTAACAGGAAACGAGGATCAACTTTCAATGAAAGCCCAAGGGGAAATCGACTCCATGCTTGAGATCGTATCGGCAACGGGGGAAGGTCACGGAGCACATGGGGAGTAACGACAACTAAGATACGCCCCGTCAACCAACCCAAGCTGCTGATGATCATGATATGTAACGTGTCGGGTGAAAGCATTAAAGTAATATGACGAATGAATAACAGGAGCTCCTTCAAAGTATAAAGGTGTTCCTGTTTTTTTTTACACAATAAATGGGGACAACCAGTGATGTTAAAAGGGAGTAATAATCATGCTGTACTCCATGATTCACTAAAGTGAATGACCTAAAATCATAGAACTGAATCCCGTTCGATAGTTTTTGTGATTTAGGGCGATATTTAAAATAACCCTTATTTCTTCATAGTTTCTACACAAACTTAGATTAGTATAAAACTATGAACCGCTAATTTACATGGAGGAGGAAACAAATATGGGTTGGACGTGGCTCCTTATATTGCTTTGTCCCTTGATGATGTTACCTATGATGTATATGATGATGAAAGGTGGTCATGGGCATGATGAATCCTTATCAAAGGAAGTGGACGCCTTAAAGAAACAAAATAATACCATGAAACAAGAGCTTGAAGAATTAAAAACGAAAGTGTAGGAAAACCATGGAGAAACACAAGGTACTGGTCGTAGATGATGAATGGAATATGCGAAATTTAGTAAAAATTCATTTGCGCAAACAAGGCTTTGAAGTAACGGAGGCATCCGGCGGTATAGAGGCGGTAAGGCTTACGGATGCCCAGCCATTTGATTTAATGATCTTAGATATTATGATGCCAAATATGGACGGATGGCAGGTTTGTCAAAACATACGAAAAAAACACAATCTGCCGATCCTGATGCTCACAGCGCGTGCGGATATAAAAGATAAGGTTAAAGGGCTAAATATCGGGGCTGATGATTATCTGGTAAAACCATTTGAACCCGAAGAACTGATTGCCCGGGTCTCTGCGCTAATACGCAGGAATACATTGGCAATACTTTCAGAAGAAGATATCGTTTCACGCGAAAATATAAAAATTTATGCAGATGGCAGGGAGGTACGAATAAACGACCAAAAAGTTGATTTTACTCCGAAGGAATTTGACTTATTATATTTGTTAGCCAAGCACCCGAAACGGGCCTTTACAAGGGATATGCTTTTAGAACATGTGTGGGGTCTGGATTTTTTCGGAGATGCTCGAACCGTTGATAGTCATGTGAAAAACATTCGGGAAAAAGCAGAGAATGCGGGTTTGCACTATAGTCCAATTCAAACCGTATGGGGGGTGGGCTATAAATTTCAAGAAGGCAGGTGAGCCGTCGATGTGGAACCGGATCAGTTTAAAGCTGGGAGCTGCGATTATGGCCCTTTTTCTCGTCGTGCTCATCCCCCTTGGAAATGTGATTGACCAGATCTTTTCAGGCTATTATCGCCAGAGCCTGGAACATAATATGGAGAAGCTCTCCACACACTATGCAGAGATGGCCGAAAAAAACGGCAATTTGATGGCGGGAATGATTGACATGATGGCCGAAATGTCCAATGTAGACGTCCTATTCATTGATTTTCAAGGGAAAGAGATCATGAAGTCGAATATTTTTCATCCTCCGGATACAGCCGCGTTTACAGAGGATGAGCTTCGTCAAGTCATTTCAGGCGAGCTAGCTCGGATGGAATTAGTTAATAATAACGGTGAACGGTTTCTTGTGTTTGCGGAGCCCTTTGCATATCCAGGTGGTGATGCCGGAGCTGTATTAATTTTTTCTTCCATTGAACTAATGAGGGAAACGGTTTCCCAAATTCGTACCTTGTTGGTGTTTACTGGAATCGGATCATTGTTTATCGCCATAGGAATTACTGTCATTGTCTCACGGAAACTGTCAGAGCCGTTGCTTCAAATGGAAAATGTGGCGAAGCGGATGGCCGGTGGCGATTTGGATGTAAAAGTGTCCGTGAATTCGAATGACGAAGTGGGCTCGCTTGCAAAGACCATCAATGAGCTAGCAGGGGAACTGAAAAGAGTTAGAGATTCACGTAGTGAATTTTTCGCTAACATCTCGCATGAACTGCGGACTCCAATCACTTATTTGGATGGATATGCAAATGTTTTAAATCAAGGGTTATATGAATCTGAAGAGGAAAAACAAAATTACCTACGCATCATTCGGCAGGAAGCTGAAAGAATGAAACACTTGGTTGATGATTTGTTTGAGCTTGCGAAGATGGAAGAGGGAAGGCTGACTTTTAACATAGAGTGGATGAATTTGGCGGAACCGGTTGAGGAGGCATTAGCTAAGATAAAGCCTAGTATCGAAAGCAAAGAGTTGTTTTTGGTCAAGGAAATTCAACCTTCACTCCCCTATGTGCTTGCTGACGGAATGAGGATGGAACAAATTATGATCAATCTATTGGATAACGCAATTCGTTACATCTCTTCTAAAGGTACGATATCGATACGTATGTACGCTGACTCTAACTATGTCATTACAGAAATCGTTGATACAGGCTTGGGTATTCCGGAAGAGGAGCTTCCCTATATTTTTGAGAGATTTTACAGAGTTGAAAAGTCCAGATCAAGGGAAAGTGGTGGAACGGGACTAGGGTTAGCCATTGTCAAAAAAATGGTGGAAATGCAGGATGGTAACATTGAAGTATACAGCAGAATCGGGGAAGGTACAACATTCCAGTTGAAATTCCCGATTAGAAATGAGGAGATTAAGCCATGAAAAAGCAAGAGTGGTTATTCGCGTTGTCGCTCGTTGCTCTTGGATTACTCTGCATGATGATGCCGCTAGCTTATATCTCCCCTCCCGACTCGATTCATTCTTTCTTAGCTGTATTCTTCCGAGTTTGCATTTGGTTCATTGTTTTCTTGATTGTGATCGGTTTTATATACGTTTATATCAAGAAACGGAATAAACGTTGAGATCTGTGGGCACGGTTGTATGTGTATGTCTTTTACATCATTTCAACATAAATTATACTTGCGATGATTACAGTCCTATTTACCAAGGAGGAATTATATATGAATTGCTGTGACAACGGTAGTAATCATAGAGCTAATACACACAAGCACACTCATTTACATCGATGGATGATGATTTGTTGTATTCTTCCTATTGTCCTGATCGCCTTGTTCTTTGTTTATAGCTTGGTTACCGGTATGTCTTTTAATTATTTAGTATTCGCCCTTGTGCTGCTATGTCCACTGTCTCATCTCTTTCTAATGCCACTTATGGCAAGAAAAAATAAAAGAGGTATCTCCGAGTCGAAAAAAATGGAATGATTAGAAATTATGGAAGGTGCATTTTTTCAATACGAATAGAATGAACGAATGATTCTACATCAACAGACAAAAATATTAGATATTATTTAGGGGGATTGTTTTTTAGTGAAACGTTTTTTAGTATGCATTAGTATCATCGGAGCTATTGTTTTTAGCGCAGCTTGCTCTAATCAACGATCAGATGAACTTATTCCAATGGTGCATATTCATGGATTAGCTTACACAAAAGATGGAGAGCGTCTACTCGTACCGGTTCATGCCGGACTCGCGGTATATGAAAACGGAAAATGGGCGCAAGGACAAGGCGAGCTGCACGATTATATGGGATTCACGGCTTCCGATGAGGGATTTTACAGCAGCGGACATCCTGCTTTAGGCTCAGATTACAGTAACCCCCTTGGCCTTGTAAAAAGTACAAATGAAGGCAAACACATTACAGTTCTTGCTTTGGAGGGTGAAGTTGACTTGCATGGGTTAAGCGTTGGTTACAAATCGCATACGCTCTACGCTCTTAATCCGCATTCGAATTCTAAAATGTCGCAAGTAGGGTTGTATTACAGTGAGGATGAAGGGAAAAATTGGACAAATAGCAGCATGTTAGGAATTCAAGAGCAGATTGCGGCGATTGCCGTTCATCCTGAGCAATCTTCGGTAGTGGCTTTAGGGACAGAAGCAGGTGCTTATATTTCGCAAGATTATGGGAATACCTTCACTCTCATCGGACCTAATCAACCTGTCTCGGCATTGGCATTTACAATGGACGGGGAATTGCTTGTTGCAACCGTCGGGCCGAATTTTGGCTTTGTAAAAATAAACATCGAGACGAAGCAATCGGCTGACATTACTTCTCCTGTACAAGCAGGCGATGTCATGATCTATATGGCTCAGAACCCCGTTAATAAGGAAGAGCTAGCAGTTGCAACGGACCAAAAAAATATTTACATTTCTAAGGATACTGGCGTTACGTGGCAACAAATCGTAAATAATGGAGAGTATAAATCGTAAATATTGAACCTATGGAACCGTAATGAACATAAACTGGCGTTATCATTGTTATTTTCATCGTGATTTTAGATTATAGACATCAATTTTTATTGATTTTTCGTTCAGCAACTGGGGAATGATATTCTTCAAAGAGCACAGCCATGCCTCCACGTTGCAGGAGTATTAGTGGAAAGAGATGATTGAGCACATAACGGAGATGGAATCATACTCTGGCTAAGTAGTAATAGTAATCATTAAACAGGGAGAATTATTGAATTAAATGAAGGAACTATAATCGGTAAAAATTTATAATGCCACTTTATAGAATCCCTAAATTATTTTTGAAATGACCGATTGACATACCATTGGGGGGTATAGTATATTGGGATTAAGAGGTGATGAACTTGAATCAAGAATTAATGCTTACAAATGAAGTTGTAGCTGATTGTTGCTCCCATGATGTGCGGAAAAGCCACCATTCGGATAAGATGAAGAGTAACTTAATAACTCGGTTAAACCGAATTGAGGGTCAAATTCGCGGTGTCAAGGGCATGATCGAGAAGGATACGTATTGCGATGATGTGTTGAATCAGATTTCGGCTATCCAATCCGCTTTGAACAGCGTTGGAAAGCTCTTGCTTGAGGGTCACATGAAGAGTTGTATCATAGAGAGGATTCAAGCTGGGGAACATGAAGTCATCGACGAATTGTTGGTTACCGTGAACAAATTAATGAAATAATATATTACGGAGGGATTATGTTATGACAGAGGTAAAACTTCAAGTGAATGGAATGTCTTGTCAACATTGTGTAAACTCGGTTGAGAAAGCTTTGAAAGAAGTTGGAGCGAAGGGTAACGTAGATCTGAAGGGTAGTTCCGTTACGGTGGAATTTGATGAAAGCAAAATTTCGCTCGACAACGTCAAAGAAGCCATAGAAGAACAAGGATATGACGTGAAGTAATATAAGTTGGCCACTAAAATAGTGGCCTTACTTTTACAAAAAAATATACCCCATATGGGTATGTATAAGAAGGAGCGAATCTTCATGGACGCAGTTGAGGCCAAAACTAGCAAACAAACGACCTTACAAATTACCGGTATGACTTGTGCGGCATGCGCAAACCGGATTGAGAAAGGGTTAAATAAATTAGATGGCGTCGCTGAAGCCAATGTCAACTTTGCATTGGAGAGGGCGAATGTGAACTATAATCCCTCAAAGGTTAACGTCAACAAGCTGGAGGAAACCATTCAGAAATTGGGGTATGACACAGTTAAAGAAGTGGTAGAGTTTGAGCTGGAGGGTATGACTTGTGCCGCTTGTGCGAATCGGATCGAGAAAGGACTTAACAAGCTTCCGGGTGTTTCCAATGCAACTGTCAACTTTGCATTGGAAACAGCCCGCGTAGAATACTCACCCGGAGAAATATCCGTATCCGATGTGGAAAATAAAGTGAAGCAGCTTGGTTATAAAGCGATCGCGAAGCAGGAAAATGCCGATCCAAGCGCTCATCGGGAGAAAGAAATTCATCGCCAAAAGTGGAAGTTGATCATCTCGGCAATTTTGTCATTGCCGTTACTGTGGAGCATGGTTGGTCACTTTACATTCACATCTTGGCTCTATGTACCGGATCTATTTATGAACCCGTGGTTCCAACTGGTTTTAGCAACTCCGGTTCAATTCGTTATCGGTCGACATTTCTACATTGGCGCATATAAAGCGCTCCGTAACCGCAGTGCAAACATGGATGTCCTGATTGCGCTTGGCACCTCTGCAGCATATTTTTATAGCGTATATCTAACACTGGACTGGTATGCTGCGGGCGGTGACATTCATCACGGGCCAGCAATGTACTACGAAACAAGTGCCATCCTCATTACATTGGTGATTATGGGGAAACTGTTTGAAGCGCTCGCGAAAGGCAAAACGTCGGAGGCGATTAAGTCGCTCATGGGTCTTCAGGCGAAAACGGCTTTAGTTATTCGCGATGGGCAAGAATTGACCGTCCCTGTAGAAGAGGTTCTTGTGGGCGATATTGTTCTTATCCGCCCTGGAGATAAAGTTCCAGTTGACGGTGTCGTGCTCGAAGGGGTTTCTTCCGTGGATGAATCGATGCTAACGGGGGAGAGCATTCCCGTTGAGAAGAAGGTGGGCGATCCGGTAATTGGTGCCACCATCAACAAGAACGGCATGTTGAGGATCGAAGCAACGAAGGTCGGCAAAGAAACCGCACTCGCTCAGATTGTAAAAGTAGTTGAAGAAGCGCAAGGATCTAAAGCGCCGATCCAACGGGTAGCGGATCGTATTTCCGGTGTTTTCGTTCCCATTGTCGTCGTAATAGCCGTGGTTGCCTTTTTGATTTGGTATATACTTGTGACACCAGGAGACTTTGCCGGTTCCTTGGAAAAGGCAATTGCGGTTCTCGTTATTGCTTGTCCTTGTGCCCTTGGATTGGCAACTCCGACTTCTATTATGGCGGGGTCTGGACGTGCTGCAGAATACGGCATCTTGTTTAAAGGTGGGGAACATCTAGAACAAACGCATAAAGTAAATGCGATCATTTTAGACAAAACAGGCACCATCACAAAGGGAAAACCTGAGCTGACGGATGTGTTTGCAGTGAACGATGAGGTAGAATTTCTTCGGCTTGTTGGTGCGGCTGAAAAGAATTCGGAGCACCCGCTTGCGGAAGCAATCGTTGCAGGAATTCGGGAGAGAAATATCGATCTTCCGGAACCGCAATCATTTGAAGCCATTCCCGGTTACGGTATCATTACTGTGGTAGAAGGAAAAGAGATCTTGATCGGTACCCGTCGATTAATGAATAAATACGATGTTAATGCATCCCATGCCTTTGAAGCAATGGCCCAACTGGAGGAAAAAGGGAAGACGGCTATGTTAGTAGCCATCGATCGAAGTTTTGCAGGGATAGTAGCTGTAGCGGATACCATTAAGGAAACTTCAAAAGCTGCAGTTAGCCGATTGAAAGAAATGGGCATTCAAGTCATCATGATTACCGGTGACAACGAACGTACGGCAAGGGCAATCGCCGCTCAAGTCGGCATCGATCATGTGCGTGCAGAAATACTCCCAGAAGGAAAAGCAGAAGAAGTTAAGAAGCTGCAAGCGGAAGGTAAAACTGTAGCAATGGTTGGTGACGGTATCAACGATGCTCCGGCGCTTGCAACAGCGGATATAGGAATGGCAGTCGGTACGGGTACGGATGTCGCAATGGAAGCCGCTGATGTGACGTTAATGCGCGGCGACCTCACTAGCATTCCAGATGCTATCTTCATGAGCCGCAAGACGATGACGAACATTAAGCAGAACTTCTTCTGGGCGCTCGGTTATAACTCACTTGGGATTCCGATTGCTGCGATTGGTTTGTTAGCCCCTTGGGTTGCCGGCGCAGCAATGGCGCTTAGCTCGGTTTCTGTCGTTCTTAACGCGCTGCGGTTGCAACGCATCAAAATCAAGGGTTAATAGGAGGACTGCACGTGGGAGAGACGACAAAAATTGCAGTTGCATCACCGGTCCAACTCGGGGGTAATATCGTTACCCCCGAGCAACTTGCAACCATAGGAAGTATAGTCGGTCCTGATGCCAACATTGAGATCACGCCCTTTCGTCAAATCTATGTGGAAGTTCCCATCGATCGACGAGATGCAATTCAGGGGGTCCTGGAACGGTCAGGGCTAGAAGTATATCCAGCAGGTGCAGTAACTAAAAGTTTGATCGCTTGCCATTTCTGCAGAGGAGCGGAAGATGCAGGATTGGATACCGCTCAATTCTTGAATCAAGCGATTGCTGGCATCGAAACTCCGGCACCAATGAAGATCGGTTATGCCGGTTGCGCACTCGGCACAAGTGAACCCCTTCTTAAGGATATCGGTGTCGTGAAGATGCGGGATAAGTTTGATATTTATGTCGGAGGAGAGTCTAAAGGAATTAAGGCAACTCTCGCCAAGAAGTTGATTTCCGAATTAACGAACGATCAACTTGTTCCGATCATCATAGCCTTGATTAATTACTATAAGGCCAATGCAAAAGGTAAAGAGAAGTTTAGCAGATTCGTCGAACGGATCTCAATCGATCAGTTAGTTAACATCGCAGAACAAAGCCTTGAATAAATATATTTGAGCATCGCGTAGCTTTCTAGGCTGCGCGATTTTGTATGACCGTCTCATGCACACAGTTTTATCACAATTAATGGCTATCATGAAATTATAGAATTATTGCGTGAGGAGGTTACTTGCATGAAGAAGGGAGATTTTTACCTTTTAGCTGTTATCTTGTTGCTTGTTACCTCGTTGACCCTCGTAAATGAGTGGAGAAAGTATTCTAATGAATCGGTGCAAGGTGTTGTGTCTGCTAAAATCATGTTGGACGGTGAGGTATATCGAGAGGTGGAGTTGACAGGGAAAAGCGAACTGATCGAAATTCGCACCCCAAGAGGATATGATCTTCTAAAGGTATATAACAACGGGATTCAAGTTGTCGAATCCGATTGTCCCGATAAAATCTGCATGAGCTACGGGCTAATCGACAAAGTAGGCGAAACAATTATCTGTTTGCCCAACAGAATGATAGTCGAAATTGTCGTAGGTGAGGAAACTGAATCGACTATAGACGCTGTATCCATATAGAAAATATAAACCCAAAGCGTATTATTGCAACTGAATCGCTTTGGGTTTGTTTTTAATCCAAAACATATTACCTCTGAACTAAGAAGTATCCTTCCTTTGTGAAACGAATACCATCCTGTTCCTAATGTCAATTTTCTTTCTAAAGGTTTAGTTGTCAAATTAGCGCCAGGGGTTCGGATGTTCGGAAGAACGGGAGACGATGAAATAATAAGATTGCTTAGCAAAAAACGCTAAGCAATCTTTTTTGTGGTGTGCCCAGCATGGGCGCTATCTCTAGGGTTCAAGTCCCGAATGGTGAAGGCAGTAGTAGCCATAGCTTAAGGCAAGGGTGTCCATCGCGAGATGGAATCTGAAGGAAGCCAGCGGCAAATCTCCGGTCTGAGGGACACGAACTTCATACAAGGCTAGCGTACGTTGGATGAAGTTGCCGCACAAACTGAAGTCCATACTGCCGAAGGCGTACGAGAGTAAATGAAGCAGATAGATGGAGAGGAAGATAGCGTTCTTACCTGGGGAGATCTGTGCGGAATGCGAAGTGAACTTCGTAACCTCGCCCACGAGGGTGAGCTGAACGTACAGAAGTCAGCAGAGGTCATAGTACGCAGGCTGTTGCAACAGCTAGCGGAAGGACCGAACATGGAATAGGAATGAAGAATCTTGGCGTTCGAGGATGGGCGATGAAAGCAGACAATCCGAAAGGACTTATCTGAGGAAAGTAGCGGTGAATACGCGAGGGTACTCGGAAGGGCAGAGCTCATCAGCGGCACAAAGAGAAAGAATCATTCACGCAAGGGAGTTGTATCTAAGGATGATCGAAGAAATACTGTCACGAGAAAACATGCTATCGGCACTAGCGAGGGTCGAAGCGAATAAAGGAAGCCACGGCGTAGATGGCATGTCGGTAAAAGATTTACGCAGACACCTCGTACAACATTGGCAAACCATTCGTGAAAGCATAAAGAAAGGAGCGTATGAACCGAGTCCAGTCCGTCGGGTCGAAATCCCGAAACCGAACGGTGGAACTCGGCTCTTAGGCATACCTACGGTGACAGATCGCCTCATTCAACAAGCAATCATCCAAGTATTAACGCCTGTATTTGACCCAACGTTTTCCGAGCAAAGTTATGGATTTCGCCCACAACGGCGAGGGCATGATGCGGTAAGGAAAGCACGAAGCTACATGGAAGAGGGATACCGCATTGTGGTAGACATTGACATGGAGAAATTCTTCGACCGAATCCATCACGACCGCTTAATGGCAAAGCTTGCGGAACGAGTGACAGACAAAATGGTGCTGAAACTTATTCGTGGCTATCTGCAAGCGGGAGTAATGGAAGGTGGTCTCGTTCAATCGACAACGGAAGGAGCCCCGCAAGGAGGTCCACTTAGTCCGTTATTATCGAATATCGTCCTAGACGAGCTGGATAAGGAACTGGAAAAGAGGAACCTTCGTTTCGTGAGATATGCCGACGACTGCAACATCTACGTGAAAACGTGGAAGGCAGGACAACGAGTGATGAGCTCCATTACTGCATTCATCGAAGGAAAACTGAAATTGAAGGTTAACCGAGAGAAAAGTGCGGTTGCCCGTCCATGGAGGCGTAAATTTCTAGGGTTCACGTTCAGCTGGGAGAAGAAAAATCCGCGAATAAAGATCGCAAAGCCATCACTAGATCGAGTGAAAGCAAAGATTAAAGCGATCACCTCTCGGAGTAAGCCAATCCCGATCGAACTACGAATAAAGGAACTCAATCAATATCTTACAGGTTGGTGCGGTTATTATGCATTAGCCGATACGAAAAGTGTGTTCCAAGGGTTGGACGAATGGATAAGAAGAAGGCTTCGAATGTGTATATGGAAAGAATGGAAGCAGCCGAAGACAAAGGTCAGAAAACTGCTGTCGTTAGGCGTTTCGAAACAAAAGGCACACGAATGGGGAAATTCGAGGAAGAAATACTGGAGAATTGCATGTAGTCCGATTCTTCATCGGTCACTAGACAACCAATATTGGTCATCTCTTGGACTGAGAAGTTTAACGGACAGATATAATCACTTGCGGAATATGACATGAACCGCCGTGTACCGAACGGTATGCACGGTGGTGTGAGAGGACGGGGGCTAGCCGCCCCCTCCTACTCGATTTAAATGCCCATCATACCCTGCATGGATTGAAAATTGCTGCTCTTTTCTGCGCCACCAGTACCGTGACAGGATTTATACATTTCATTCAATTGTTCGGTTGTCATATCCGGATGCTTTTGTTGCATATGTGGTAACATTTGTCCAAAATTGAGAATCCCATCCTCTTCAGCTGCATATACGACTGCCCCAGCCCCGAGTGTTAATACCAACAATATTATGCCTCCAATGAGAGTTTTCTTCATATTCATCATGCTCCTTTCGGTTTATGGTTATATCATAAACCGAAAATATCAAGAATCTGTGAAGATATAAAATGATTGGATTCGTTTCATTTTTATTTGATGAACAGAATTTACTTGCTACAGGAGCATCCCAATAATTATTAAAGCTTTAATATCTAGGCTATTTCAATAATCAATTTGTGTAAATCATCCAATCGATTATTTGCAAAAAACAATAACTTATATGGTAAAAATAAAAAAAACGCTGAGCATGGATTGTTGTGTTGTTAGCAGTAATGGTAAAACTCACTGAAATACCATTAGGGTTTTAGATTAATCACCAACCAAATATAGAATATTTTGTTATAATACAAATAACTGCTTCGATAGAGATTGAGAATGTCAGTATTTATAAGATCACGAAGTCCGTTAATGCAAGAACGTTATCGGAGAGATGAGTTGATTGTGACCTAAAGATGGCCTTTAGCTATAACTACATTAGATTGGGGCTTTAGAAATGTATATATTAAAAAATTTAACAATCTTAATTATAGGAACTATTATTGGAATAATTGCCGCTAAGAACCAAGCTTTTATTATTTTGATGAAAAAGGTTAATTGGTCGGGTTTAACTTACTGGTTCAGTCTGTTTCTTGGAGCTACGATTCCAATTATCATTAATTATTTTTCTATGAAAAAACAAGAGGTGATTAAATTAAAAGCTAAGCTGGCACAGGATAAAATCGATATTATTAGAGAGTATAAAGCATTCGACTTCTTAATGAGAACGACAATGATACTTGATAAAACAATTACTGATTTAGAATTTGATTACGAGCCTACTCTACAGGACAAGAGTGCACCTAATTTAAGAGGGTTAATTATTCTAGATAATCATGAAAAATATAATGAATGGAAAACTAATAATATGATGTTTTTAGAGAAACTAAATGGAATAGGAAGTAAAGAAATATCAGATTATATTTGGTTTATTCAACACTATTTACTTAACTTAGATATATTGATTGAGAAAATCCCAGATCACAAAATGTGGAATGTATCAGTGGCCTTAAAAAATGATTTTATAGATCTCAGTAATGAATTTAGTAATATTATCGATAAATATATGGACAAAACGCTTTTTAAATTTGAAAGTAACTATCCCAACAAAAACAATAATATACAAAAGGTTACGAAGAAGCTTAATAGTACAAATTTAATGAAGTATAAAGGGGAACTAATGAATTTAGCCTGACTGTGGGTCACATCCATCCGATCACACCGTATTAGCGAATCGTCGCATGCTCCCGGTTACTTGTGATGATCTTGACAGAGAGCTTATTCATGTGGTAACCATTCAAAGTTAAGTCTATCGACCCGTTGCGCCGCTCTCCACTCAAGCCTTTAGGGTTCACTAATGCAAAAACGTTAAAGGAAAGCTTCATAAATAATTAAAAGGAGAGTTCCTAAATGCAAGATCAGTATAGAGAAGAATACAAGTATAAATGCTAGTCTAAATATGTACAAAAAAGATTAATTTAAAATGTACAGATTCACTTGATTGCGACATAATGGTCTCGAGGGGAGAGATCATGATGTATATGACGCTAAATATTCAAACTGACGTTGAGATTCGTAGTTTACTAGACTTACCTAAACTAAAATCAGTAATGGAGAATCTCAAAATGAAAATTAATAAAAGTGAACTAGCAAGAAAAATGAATGTAGATCGTCGTACGATTCAGAAGTATCTAGATGGATTTACGAAAAGCAAGGAAAGAAGCCGAGGGTCAAAACTTGATGCATATTATGACATCATTGCTGATTTATTATCCGAAGATAACAAGCAAATCTTCTACTACAAGCGTGTATTGTGGCAATACCTAACGGATAACCATGGGTTACAATGTGGAAGTTCAACCTTTAGAGCCTACATTGCTCGTAAGCCTGAATTTGAACGCTACTTTAGAGAAGGACATCGCCTACCTTCACGACACAGTATTGTGCGCTATGAAACCGCACCTGGTCAGCAAGCACAGTTAGATTGGAAAGAAAGTATACCGTTTGAAACGCGTGATGG
>Ga0182737_1001026_pt1 | contig 30632 bp, 34 predicted proteins | sample eDN5th30CBELigOP_FD_128878 | JGI IMG/M metagenome (GOLD analysis project Ga0182737, IMG submission 128878) | Enriched Organic Plus compost microbial communities from Emeryville, California, USA - eDNA 5th pass 30_C BE-Lig OP (version 2) (version 2) ... | reverse complement strand
GCGACGCCTCGCGAGACCTTCGGCGGCGACGCCCACCTCACGGCATACGAGGGTGCCGTCGCGCTCCTGCAGCCGCCGGCCGACAGCCCGCTGCAAGGCAACGCCTACCAGGGTTCGGTCCGCGACCACCTCAACATCGCCTGCGACTCACTCGAGGGTGCCAGCTGGCGACCGACGCTGACCGGCGCGGTCGAGGTCCGGCGTACGGCCATCGTCGATGACGATCCAGTCGCCATCCTCACCGACGACGTCGGCGACCTGGAGCCCGGACCGGACGCCGGCAAGACTGCCTCATTCCTCAGCATCGGCCTGGCCTATGCCTCGAACGACACGTTGGCCAACGACCTCGACCTGACGAACTACGGCCTCGCGCCCGACGGGTCGGCGGCCGACGTGACGACCGCCTACAAGAACATCACCAGCCTGGCCACCTACGGCCGCAAGTCCATCAGGGTCGGCACCAGCTTGGCCAACCCGGCCGATGTGGACACCCGAGGCAACCAGATCGTTACCAGTCGAGCCACGCCCGAGTGGATGCCGACCAGCGTCACCTACCGCTACGACGACCTCGGCGCCTTGCCCGACCTGCTCGACGTCGTAGAGGTCCGGCGGCGAGGCGTCTCGTGGCTGTGCCTTGTCGTTGGCGTCGCCTACTCCTTCCCGGCTGTCGGGAAGCGCAAGACCACGCTCACCCTCCGAAAGGTCTAACCATGACGAAAATTTTCACCGATGGATCGACGCTGACCGCCGAAGATGTCAACGAGTACTTGAACGAGGGCCTCCTCAGTGCCGTGGCGTACACGCCCACCCTGCTCGTCAACTCCGGGTCGGCGCCTGCGCCGGCGTCGGCGGTCGGAGCGTACGTCGAGATCGGCGCCCTCGTCGTCTGGACGGCGACCATCTCCCTCGGCTCGTCCGGCTACGGCACCGGCACCCTGTACCGCATCACGCTCCCGCCGCCCGAGGCGTCCGAGGTCCGATGGTCTGGAGACGGCATCTTCCGCGACGCGTCCAACAACAGGTCCTACCCGATCTCCTGGGAGCGGCTCGACGTCGGCCCCGGTGTGCTCCTGCGCGTCGATCCATCGGTGGCAGGCGGCGAACTGCGCAGCATGACGCCCACGTTGCCGGTCGCATGGGGCAACGGCGACACGATCACCGTGTACGGCTACTACCTCAAGGCGGCGGCCTGAGGTGGCTACTGAGGTCGTCGTAGCCCTCGTCGCTGCCCTCGGCGGCATCCTCGTCGCGCTGATCCAGTCCACACGCCGCCAGGCGAGCCTCGCGGCCGAGCGCAGCGCCCCCACCGGCAACGGCTACGCCGGCCGCACCGAGGCCGCCCTGGCGCGCCTGGAGGCCATCGCAGAAAGCACCCAACGAGACATCGGCGGGCTACGGGCCGAGGTCCGCGCCACGCGCCGCCAGCTCGACCACACCGCGCGCCGGCTCGACCGGCACCTAGAACGGGAGGACTGATCCATGAGACCAGCAACACAGCGCACCGGCACCGCCTACGCCGTCCCCGGCAAGATGTGGACTGCCGGCCACCACACCGGCATCGACCTACTCACACCCACCGGCACGCCCATCGTGTCGCCGGCCACCAGCCGCGTCGTCCACGCCGGCAAGAACAGCGGCACCGGATGGGGCACCGCCTACGGCATCCACGTCATCGGGCAGACCACCGTCAACGGTGTCACCTACCGGTGGATCGCGGCCCACCTCAAGAGCACTCATCTCAAGCCCGGCGATCGCGTCGGCATCGGCCAGCCCATCGGCGTCTCGGACTCGACCGGCAACGTCACCGGCCCACATCTGCACTTCGAGGTCCGGTGCGCCGGCTACGCCTACGGCAAGGACGTCAACCCGTCGGTGCTCCTGAACGTGGTGCCCTCGACCGACCGCATGGACCCGGACGCCTACTTCCTCGGCGCTGTCGGTGAGCACGTCACCTGGCTCGGTGAGCAGCTCGTGGCCCACGGCTACGGCGGCCACTACACGACCGGACCCGGCCCGACCTTCACCGCGACCGACCGCGCCGCCGTGCGTGACTTCCAGCTCGCGCAGAAGTGGACCGGCGACGGCGCTGACGGCTACCCCGGACCCACCACGCTCAAGCTCCTCGCCCGCACTCCGGCCACGCCGCCAGCTCAGCGTGCGGTCGAGGTCGTGAGCGCGGTCCAGAACATGGCCGGCCTCAACGCCCACGGCATCGCCACCGCCAAGGCCCGCGTCGCGCGCTACGTCGCCGCCCGCAAGGCCACACCGGTCCACGTGGTCAACGCCCAGGAGGCCGACGTGCTCAGCACCGTGAGGCCACGTCTCGATAGCGGACTCAAGCCGCTTGGCTACGCCCGCGCCGGCGGGGGTAAGGCCCGTTACAACTACACCCGTGGCGTCAAGGTCATCGCCGCCGGCCTGCTCACCGTGCCGTCGGCCCTCTGGTACAGGAAGGACGACAAGCAAGCCTCCTGGGTCGTGTTCGAGCTGGACGGCATCCGGGGCATGGACGTGTCCCTGCACCTGGAGTCCGACAACGGCACCGAGGCCGACCAGCTCCGCGTCAAGCAAGCCACGTGGATCGCCGGCGCCGCGCTCGACAAGGCGTCGGCCTACCAGGTGCCCGCCGGCCACGTCATGCTCACCGGCGACACCAACAGCGACAGCCTCGTCGTGACCACCCTCGGTCGCCTCGGCTGGCGCAACGTCGCCGCCAACACCAAGTACGAGAACGCCGTCACCTTCATGGGATGGGACGGCCGCAGCAAGCACCGCTACGACTACGCCCTCGTCCGAGGCGACGCACCCGAGGCCGTGCTCGAATCGCTCGCGCCCAACACCGCAATCAGCGACCACGCCGGCCTACGCGTCCGGCGCAAGCTCACCACCACGGCATGAGAGGAGGAACCATGAAGAAGGTCTTCACGCCGGCAGTCCGAGGCTGGATCTACGGCGTCGAGCTGGCGGCACTGCCCCTGCTCGTGCACTACGGCCTGGTGGACGTCAAGGCGGCACCGCTATGGCTCGCGTTCGGTCTCGCGCTGCTCTACCTCGACCGATCGGACACCACAAACTGACCACGAAACCCATGGCCGAGGCGTACGCTACGGCCATGGGTTTCGTGTTTCAGAGGCGTAAGAGCCTCGGCAAGGGAAAGACGGTCAACGTCTCCAAGAGCGGCGCTAGCGTCTCGAAGAAGGCCGGCCGCGTCACCGTCAACACCCGAGGCCGAGGCAGCGTCCGCGTAGCCAAGGGCCTCAGCTTCCGATTCAAGCTCTGACTCACGCCGCAGCCGGCTGACGCGAGCCGCCTCGCGCAGCTCGGCGCAGCTTGCGCACCGACACCTTCGTGTAGATCTGCGTCGTGGAGAGCTGCGCGTGCCCGAGCAGCGCGGCCACGGCAACGATGTCGTCGGATTCCTCTAGCGCGTTCGTGGCGTACGAGTGCCGGAAGTTGTGAGCGGTGTCCTCGCCCGGAATCGCTCGGCTCATCAGCTTAGACACGTAGCCCGGGGTGAGGTGCCTGCTCGGGTCAGTCGATGGGAACGCCCACCCGCCCCGGCGCTTGAGGCGTTGCAGCTCGGCCAAGAGTGCCGGGTGCTCGATCGGCACCAGGCGCTCCTTCTTGCCCTTCCCGTGCACCATCAGGATGTCCTCACCAAACAGGTCACGGTCGGGCCGGACCTGAGCTATCTCAGCAGCTCGAAGGCCGCAGAATGCCGCCAGCATCGCCATCAGCGCATCGCGCCGGTCGGGCGACTCGACAGCCTCGTCCACTACGCCGTCTGGTGATGGCCGGGGGAGTCGGTGCGGTTTCGTGATCGGCGGGATAGCCTCGCCCACCCACATCGGCATGAGACCGGTGCCGTGTGCCCACTTGTAGAAGCCGCGCCACACCATGCGCGCCGAGCAGGCGGCATCCGGTCCCCACGTCGGGTGTCCGAGCAGCTCGACTAGCTTGGCGTCGGTGGCCGTCGCCGGATCATCGAGCCGGGCGGCCAGGTGGTTTAGGTAGTGGCGGTGTAGGCGGATCGTCCCGGCCGATCGCTTTAGGTTGCGCATCCTCGTGAGGTAGGCGTCGGTCCAGGGATACCAGTCGTCATGTCTCATGACCACGGACTTACTCGTGGCCTGGGTCAGACGGTGAACCGGTCGGTTCGGGGTTCGCCTCGTGAGCCTTGAGATGGGCAGCTCGAGCGGCTTGCGCCCGTCCGGCCGAAGTCGGCTTGCCTGATCTGCCGCAGTCGCAAATCCAGTAGAAGAGGAAGCCGTAGCCGTGGATGGCGGCCTTCATCGCGCACCGTCCGCCTCGGTCGGTTCAGCGCCCGTGTCGTAGTACCGCTCGACCGCCACCGACCCCTCCGGCTTGACGATGGCTCGTCCGTCTCCGAGGTCATGGACCAGGCCACGACGCGCGAACGCGCGGATCGTTGCCCGACTGATGCCGTTGTACTCGGAGTGCCCCGCGTTCTCCAGCACGGCCAGCGCGATCACGTGCTCGCGCACGTAGCGGTCGACGGTGGCGCTCATGCGACGTCCCACTCGATCGGACGGCGAGCGCGGTAGGCTTCGAGCGAGACGACAGGTGACGCGCTGACCAGCGGATTCGGATAAGCGGCAGGTTCTTGGTTCGAGTCCAAGTGGGAGAGCGCTTCGACGAACGGCGTCCTGCGGGGCGCCGTTCGTCGTCTCGAAGGGGCGGTAGCTCAGCTGGTCAGAGCAGGGGACTCATAATCCCTGGGTCGCGGGTTCAAGTCCCGCCCGCCCTACGGCGTTGGTTGGGTCGGCTGGTCCGAGGGGGACTCATCATCCCTGGGTCGCGGGTTCAAGTCCCGCCCGCCCTACGGCGTTGGTTGGGTCGGCTGGTCCGAGGGGGACTCATCATCCCTGGGTCGCGGGTTCAAGTCCCGCCCGCCCTACGGTTCGGCGACGCGCTCGATGCGGGTCCAGCCTCGCCAGCCCCGCTCGTGCAGCAGCGCCAGCATTCGCTCGGCAGCCGGCGCCGACTCCAGCGTCGCGGTGTCCAGCAGATCGACGAAGGCGTCGTCGAAACCCAGGTCACCGGTCTCACCGGCCGCCACGGCACGCGACATCTGCCGGTCCAGGAGATCGACCACCTCGACGATCCGCGGGTCGTCGGGCGGCCAGTCGAGTGCCCCACCGACGAGGTGATACAGCCGCGCCATGTCGGGATCGTCCAGCTCGTGGTGCTTCTGGGCGATCACGGCGTCGATGTCGGCAGGAGCCTGGGCGGCGATCATGATCCAGGCATCGCGTTCCAAGGCGATGTATCGTTCGTCGACCCCGAGTCCGCGGAGCCGATCGAGGTAACCGACGACACTGTCGGGCAGCGCCAAGTGCTCGCCGGCGACCAGCCGCGCGAGCCGCGTGCGGGCACTCTGCATCCGCCTGATCTCGGCACGGAGCTGTCGATCGATCGTGTCGATCTCCTGGGCGAACTCGGCGGGTCCGGCCTCCAGGAGCTCGTGTACCCGGGCGAGGGGCACGCCCGCCGACGCCAGCGTGCGGATACGGATCAACCGCACCACCGCCGCGGCGTCGTAGGCCCGATATCCGGAGTGATCGCGCTCGGGCTCCGCCAACAGGCCGATCCGGTGATAGTGGCGAACCGCCCGGACGGTCACCCCGGCGTACGTCGCGAGCTGGCCGATCGTGAGCATGGGTTCAAGCCTGCCTCAGGCCCTCGACCGGCGGTAGATCGTCATCGCGAGGCCGTACGCGACGACCAGGATGCCGACACACCAGGCCAACGCGGTCCAGATGCCGCCGCCGACCGGCTGCTGGGCCAGGACGTCCCGCAACGTGTCGACGATCGACGTGACGGGCTGATGCTCGGCGAACCAGCGCACCGGGCCGGGCATGGTGTCGGTCGGCACGAACGCTGAGCTGAGGAACGGCAGGAAGATCAACGGATAGGAGAAAGCGCTCGCGCCGTCGACCGACTGGGCGGTCAGGCCCGGGATCACCGCGATCCAGGTCAACGCGAGCGTGAACAGGATCAGGACACCGGCGACCGTGAGCCATCCGAGGACGCCAGTGCTTGAGCGGAATCCCATCGCGAGTGCGACGAGCGTCACCACGATCAGTGAGATCAGGTTCGCCACCAGCGACGTCAGCACGTGGGCCCACAGCACGGCCGAGCGTGCGATCGGCATCGACTGGAAGCGTTCGAAGATGCCGCCCTTGAGATCCAGGAACAGGCGGAACGCGGTGTACGAGATGCCCGACGCGATCGTGATGAGCCAGATGCCGGGCAGCAGGTACGTCACGTACGAGTCGGCCCCGGTGTCGATGGCACCGCCGAAGACGTAGACGAACAGCAGCATGAACGCGATCGGCATGATTGTCGTGGTGATGATGGTGTCGGGGCTTCGCGCGATATGCCGCAACGAGCGGCCCGTGAGCGCGGTGGTGTCGTTCACGAAGTACGTGGTCATGAGATCTCCTGGTCGCTGTCACGTCGTGTCAGGGCGAGGAACACGTCCTCCAGGCTCGGCTGCTTGCGGACGTACTCGACCTCGGCCGGCGGAAGCATCTGCTGAAGTTCCTCCAACGTGCCGTCGACGACGATGCGGCCCTGATGCAGGATCGCGATGCGGTCGGCCAGGTGCTCGGCCTCGTCCAGATACTGCGTCGTGAGCAGCACGGTCGTGCCTCGGCCGGCCAGCTCTCTGACGGTCTGCCACACCTCGAGGCGAGCCTCGGGATCCAATCCGGTGGTCGGTTCGTCCAGGAAGATCACGGGTGGGTCGCCGACCAGGCTCATCGCGATGTCGAGCCGGCGGCGCATACCTCCCGAATAGGTCGCCACACGGCGGTCTGCAGCCTCGGTCAGCGAGAAACGAGCGAGCAGCTGGTCGGCGCTGCCACCGGGATCGCGGAGGTGGCGCAGCTTGGCGACGAGCACGAGGTTCTCTCGTCCCGACAGCATGTCGTCGACGGCGGCGAACTGGCCCGTCAGGCTGATCGAGGCTCGCACCCGATGCGGCTGAGCTGCGACATCGAAGCCGTTCACGAACGCCGTGCCGGCGTCGGCCGCGATCAGCGTCGACAGGATGCGGATCAGCGTCGTCTTGCCTGCCCCGTTCGAACCGAGCAGCGCGCACACGCCGCCTGATGCGATCTCCAGGCTCACACCGCGCAGGACCGAGAGGCCGCCGTACGACTTCTCCAATCCCCGGATCTGGATCGGTGCACCGGGCGGATGGCTGGTCGGCATCGCATCTGCTTTCTCTCGTCTGTTCAGAGGCACGTCGATCAGCGTGAGGGGTTGACCCTGCGTCAAGGTCAAGCGCTTGCATGAGCAGCGGTCGACGCGGTGCCTCTACCATCGAGCCATGCGGGATGCAGTGATCTACGACCTCGACGGATGCCTGTGTGACACCTCGTCGATCCAGCACCTGGTCGAGGGCGCTGACCGGGACTTCCACGCATTCCACGCGGCAGCGGCCGACTGCCCGCCGCTGCCACACGTCATCGAAGCAGCCCGTGCCGATCACGCGGAAGGCCGGGCCGTGGTCGTCGTGTCGTCCCGCGAGTTCATCTGGCGCGATCAGGCGATCGACTGGCTGACCAGGCACGATGTGCCCTACGACGGCCTGTACCTGCGCATCGTCGGCGACTACCGCAGGGACACCGTCGTCAAGGGCGAGATGTGGGACGACCTGCTGGCCGACGGCTTTCAGCCGGTGGCGGCCTGGGACGACAAGCACACGGTGTTGGACCTCTGGGCCGAGAAGGGGATCCAGGAACGCCACCTGGTGTGACACGGACGGGGCAGGATGTTGTCTTGACCTGCAGATTCAGTCACAATGGACCCACAGAGAGTGCATCCGCTGACGCTGGGGAAGGCGAATCAGGGAGGCACCGATGAAGAGCTTGACGCCGCAGCCCCGAACCCGGGGTGTCCTTTTCGTGCATTCAGCACCCTCGGCGTTGCTGCCGCACGTGGAATGGGCCGCAGCCAACGTGCTGGGCGATCGTGCGGATCTGGCGTGGGTCAAGCAGCCGGCCGAGCCGGGCACCTACCGAGCCGAGTTGTCGTGGCAGGCGCCGGCCGGCACCGGCGCGGCACTCGCATCGTCGCTGCACGGCTGGGAACAGTTGCGCTTCGAGGTCACCGAGGAGCCGACCGCGACGACCGAGGGCTCGCGCTACTCGTACACGCCGGCGCTCGGTCTCCTGCACGCCATGGTCGGTCTGCACGGTGATCTGTTGATCCCCGAGGACCGCATCAAGGCGGTGCGCGCCAAGGCGATGTCGGGCGAGGTCGACCTCGATACGGCGCTCGATGCGCTGCTCGGGGTGCGGTGGGACGCCGAGTTGGAACCGTTCCGGCACGCGGGCGAAGGTGCTCCGGTGCGTTGGCTCCATCAGGTGGTCTGACGGCCCGCGCGCCCGACGTCAGCCGATCGTGACCTTGACGGTCGGTGTCGTGGCACCTGACTCGTCGTGCTTGAGGCGGAACTCCCGCTCTCCGGTGCGCGACGTGTAGAGCTCGGTCTTGAACGCGCCTTCGTCGCGCGTCTTGGCCTGGACCGGGAAGTCCTCCCAGCTCCCGCCGTTCTCGCGGAACTGCACCTGCAGGACGGCATTGGGCCCGAGACCTGGGAAGCGACCGGAGAGCACGAATCGCTGTCCGGGCGAGACGCGCGTCTGCTCTGCTGTCAGCGTCGGCTCCTCGGTCACCTCGTCGGGGGCTGTCGACGTCGGCGTCGGTGACGGCGTGGTGGCCGTCGGCGCGGGCGCGGTGGTCGCCGACGGCAGGGGCGGCAGGCTGACGTCGTCGAGCCCGGTGGCGCCGACGAGCACGGCGAACACGAGGCCGACGACCGCACCGACCACGAGGCCCGCCACGCCGAGCCACCGGGTCAGGATCCACGCCCGGTGCTTGGCCTGGTCGGGCTCGATCGCGCCGGTCAGCAGATGGCTGTCGGTGGTGGGAAGAGCCGGATCGGCGAGTTCGGGGGCATGCTCGACCGCCAGGCCCGTGCCTGCGGGGGAGGAGAAGGCGAGCGGCGAGGCGGGAACCGGCGGGTGGTCCTGACGGCCCGGTCCTGTTCCGTCATGGCCCACGACGGCGTGTACGGCGTCCTTGACCCGCCGAAGCCCGTTGATCGTGTCGTCGCTGAGATACAGATCGAACCGTCGTCCCAGTTCCTCGCCGATCTCGACGATCGTCAGCGAATCGGCGCCCAGGTCGTCCTGCAGCAACGCGTCGGGGACGACATCGTCAGGGTCGCAATCGAGCACCCGGACGACGATGTCGACGAGTTGATCGGTGACAGCGGCGGACGACGGCACTACTTGAGTCTACGAGATGTCCGCACGCCGCTAGACCGCGACGGCGGGCTCGGGCGTGTGGACCGGCTCGTCGTCCTTGCGTCTGCGTTTCCCTCGTCCGCGGTTACCGGTGACCCATGCGCCGATCGCGACGGCGAGCCACCCGATGAGCGCTCCCGCCACGTCGTCGGCGATGTAGTGCCAGCCGAAGTAGATCGTGGCCAGGACCGTCGTGCACAGGAAACCCCAGGCGCAGATCCGCACGACCAGCTTCTGTCCCGTGCGCTCGAAGAACAAGCACGCCGTGACCACGACGGACACGTGCAGGGAGGCGAATCCGGCGATGCCGTAGATGTGATCGCCGCCCGGGTCCTCCTTGAACTGGGTGCCGCCTCTGAACAAGGCGTTCTGGAGCGTCGAGGCCGGATTCTCGGGCAGATCGACGAACATCGACGGCTGGGCGAAGCCGGGGCCGAGCGTCGGGATGAGGTAGTAGCTGATCGTGCCGAGAATCCAGTTCAGGCTCAGCGCCGTGGCGTACCAGGCGCCCAGCGAGACATCGCGGTTCCACACCAAGAGAGCGCCGAGTGTCAGGGGGATCAACGGGAGGTAGAACAGATATGACGCGGCCAGGATCTGGGCGGCGACGTTCGTGCCGAGCAGGTCGTGCAGCATCGGGCCGGGATTGTGGCCGAACATCAGCCAGTGATCGAACTTCAGCATGTCGCTGTCGTAGAGGATCTGCTGGCCGTCACGGGTGCGCAGCTCCGGCAGGTAGCTCTTCAGATTGCGGTAGCTGACGTAGCAGACGTAGAACGCGATCAGGCCCGTGGCGATATTGCCCACGCGCCCCCACGACCATTCGTTCCGGAGCATGTCGCGTACGGCCTCGGAGAACGTCATGTGCTGCTTGACCCAGGCGCGCCACGCGGCCATCAGCGCGACGCCCACCACGAAGAACGACAGACCGATCAGCGGGAGGCGCACGTAGGCGGGACCGAGGAATCCCTCGGGGTCCTTCAAACCGATGCCCAGCTGGCGGGACGCCACGATCGCGGTGATGCCGACGGTCAGCGACAGGACCACCGCGAACGTGTACGGCCAGGCGCGCAGGGCCCCCAACGTACGACGCATGGGCCAAATCTTAGGGCTTCGTGCCTGAGAGGTACCTGAGCGTCCGCCGGGTGATCGCCGGAGGGTCACTCACGCACCTCGCTCATCGTGTGCTCAGGCATCGGCTCCTTCCTGGGCGACATCGGCCACCGCGGTCGGATCGTCGATCCGCAGAGCGGCGTAGGCCTGGGCCGCCACGGCCCGATCGAGATCGCCCGAGGCGGCCAGTTCGGTCAGGACGCCGACGACGATCGACGCGGTATCGACCTGGAAGAACCGGCGAGCCGCTGCGCGGGTGTCGGCGAAGCCGAAACCGTCGGTGCCCAGCGACTGCCACCGACCCGGAACCCAGCGGGCGATCTGGTCGGGCACGGCACGCATGTAGTCGCTGACCGCGATGCTCGGCAGATCCTGCCCGGCCAACCGTTCGGTGATCCACGCGGTGCGCGGGGCCTCCGACGGGTGGTTCAGGTTCCAGCGCTCGGTGTCGACACCGTCGCGGGCGATCTCGTTCCACGAGGTCACCGACCACACGTCGGCCTCGACGCCGTACTGCTGAGCCAGGATCTCCTGGGCCTCCAGGGCCCACGGCACCGCGACGCCTGAAGCCATGATCCGCGCGCGGGCCTGGCCGCCGGCAGGCCGCAGCAGGTAGGCACCGCGCAGGACGCCCTCGGCGTCGAGGCCCTGCGGCTCAGCGGGCTGCTGGTACGGCTCGTTGTAGACGGTCATGTAGTAGATGACGTCCTCGCCGTGCGGGTGCTCGTCGGTCGATCCGTACATGCGGCGCATGCCGTCCTCGACGATATGGGCGACCTCGTACCCGTAGGCCGGGTCATAGTGCACGACAGCGGGATTGGTCTGCGCGATGAGCGGTGAATGACCATCGGCATGCTGCAGGCCCTCGCCGGTGAGCGTCGTGCGTCCCGCGGTGGCGCCGATGAGGAATCCGCGTGCCAGTTGATCGGACATCGCCCAGATCGAGTCGGCCGTGCGCTGGAATCCGAACATCGAATAGAACATGTAGACGGGGATCATCGGTTCGCCGTGGGTCGAGTAGGCGCTGCCGGCCGCGATCGTCGAGGCCATGGCACCGGCCTCGCTGATGCCCTCGTGCAGGAGCTGGCCCTGCGGCGACTCCTTGTAGGCGAGCAGCAGCTTGCGGTCGACCGAGTCGTAATTCTGGCCGGCCGGGTTGTAGATCTTGGCCGACGGGAACATCGAGTCCATGCCGAACGTGCGGTACTCGTCGGGGGCGATGGGTACCAGGCGCGGGCCCACCTCGGGATCCTTCATCAGATCGCGCAGCAAGCGCACGAACGCCATGGTCGTGGCGACCGCCTGCTTGCCCGAGCCCTTCTTGAGCTCGTCGTACACGGTGGGCTCAGGCAGCTTGACGGTGGCCGGCGAGACGACCCGGCGCGGGAGCCCGCCGCCGAGCGCGTCGCGCCGCGCGATCATGTACTGGATCTCCTCGCTGTCGGCGCCCGGGTGGTAGAACGGCGCGAGATCGTCGCCGTCGATCTGGGCGTCGGAGACCGGGATGTTCAGCCGGTCGCGGAAGCCCTTCAGGTCGTCCTTCGTGAGCTTCTTCATCTGGTGCGTGGCGTTGCGGCCCTTGAAGGAGTCGATCAGCCAGCCCTTGATGGTGTGGGCCAGGATCACGGTCGGCTGGCCCGTGTGCTTGGTGGCGGCGTCGAATGCCGCGTACACCTTGCGGTAGTCGTGGCCACCGCGCGGCAGGCGCTCGATCTGCTCGTCGCTCAGATGCTCCACCATCGCCCGCAGGCGGGGGTCGGGTCCGAAGAAGTGCTCGCGGTTGTAGGCGCCCGTCTCGACCGAGAGGGTCTGGAACTCGCCGTCGGGCGTGCGGTTCATCTGGTTGACCAGCACGCCGTCGGTGTCGCGTGCGAGCAGGTCGTCCCACTCGCGACCCCACACGACCTTGATGACGTTCCAGCCCGCGCCGCGGAAGTACGACTCCAGTTCCTGGATGATCTTGCCGTTGCCGCGCACCGGTCCGTCGAGCTGCTGCAGATTGCAGTTGATGACGAACGTCAGGTTGTCGAGTTCCTCACGCGCGGCCAGGCCGATGGCGCCGAGCGATTCGGGCTCGCCCATCTCGCCGTCGCCGAGGAACGCCCACACGTGTTGCTGGCTGGTGTCCTTGAGGCCGCGATGATGCAGGTAGCGGTTGAACCGGGCCTGGTAGATCGCGTTGATCGCGCCCAGGCCCATGGACACGGTCGGGAACTCCCAGTAGTCCGGCATCAACCGTGGGTGCGGATACGACGACAGGCCCTGCCCCGCGCCATGCGACTTCTCCTGCCGGAAGCGATCGAGCTGCTGCTCGGTCAGCCGGCCCTCGAGGAAGCTGCGGGCGTAGATGCCGGGGGAGGCGTGACCCTGGAAGTAGATGTGGTCGCCCCCGCCGGGATGGTTGCGGCCCCGGAAGAAATGGTTGAAACCGACCTCGTACAGGCTGGCCGCGGACTGATACGTCGCGATGTGTCCGCCGACGCCGAGCCCCGGGCGATTGGCGCGAGAGACCATGACGGCGGCATTCCAGCGGATCATCGAACGGATGCGGCGCTCGATGGCCTCATTGCCGGGGAACCATGGTTCGCGCTCAGGCGGGATGGAGTTGATGAAGTCGGTGCTGCGCAGCGCCGGCACGCCGACGTTCTGCTCACGGGCACGTTCCAGGAGCCGCAGCATCACGTAGCGGGCGCGGGAGCGACCACGCTCATCGACCATCTCGTCGAGCGAGTTGACCCACTCGGCGGTCTCGTCGGGGTCGATGTCGGGCAGCTGCGTCGGCAAGCCCTCGTGGATCACGGGCGGGCGATTCGTACCGGAAGAGCCGGGTTGCGGCATGAGGAACTCCTTGAACGTCTTGTGGACATCACCATCCTCCCACTCGGGGTTTCGCTAGGGTGAGTGCAGGAGCGGGCTGTTCACGCTACGGACGAGTAGGTTCTCGGCCCGTCTCCCACACGATCACACGACGAGAAGGAGGGTCCGTGGACGCGGCCAAGCTGGGCTTCGCCCCCGACACCGTCATCCAGGAACTGGGCTGGGACGACGACGTCGACGAGGCGCTGAGGGCCGCGATCGAGGACCTCACCGGGAACGCGATGGTCGACGGCGATTACGGCGACGTCGTCGACGGGGTCGTGCTGTGGTGGCGCGACGACGACGGCGATCTGGTCGACGCCCTGGTCGACACGCTGCGCGATCTGGTCGAGGGCGGGCCCGTGTGGTTGTTGACGCCGAAGGTGGGTCGCCCCGGGTACGTCGAGGGCGCCGACATCTCCGAGGCAGCGCCCATTGCGGGGCTGTCCACCACCACCACGGCGTCGGCGTCGGCCGACTGGGCCTCCACCAAGCTGTCCACCCACAAGCGCTGACATGACGTCGGGCCGCCCGCCTGAGGTCGGATCCGCGGGGCCGGCGTTCACGTTGCGTTCGCAGCATGGCGAGGCGGTGGCTCCGGTGGGTGCCGGCCGCCCGGTTCTGCTGGTGTTCTTCCCGTTCGCGTTCAGCCCGATCTGTTCGTCGGAGCTGTCCGAGCTGCAGGAGTGCCTGCCTGCGTTCACCCGCGCCGGGGTCGATGTCGTCGCGATCGCCTGTGACTCGGTGTACTCGCTGCGGGCGATGGCCGACCGTGAGGAGCTGTCGTTGATGCTGGTCAGCGACTTCTGGCCGCATGGCGCGGTCGCTCGGGCCTATGGCTGCTTCGACGAAGACAGCGGCGCGGCGGGTCGCAGTTCGTTCCTGCTCGACGCGGCGGGCGTGGTGCGGTGGAGCCTGCACCACGGCGTCGGCGAACAGCGTCCGGTGGCGGCGCACCTCGGGGCGCTACCGAGACTTTCCTGAAGGTTTCGTGAAACTGCTGCACAAGACCCCCTGACTCTGGTTCGATATGACTGCGGCCGCCAGGGACCCGAGACCCTGGCGGCCGCACCTGCGCCCAGGGACCTGCGATACTTGCTCCTCGGGGCGAATAGCTCAGTTGGTCAGAGCGTCCGGTTTACACCCGGAAGGTCGGGGGTTCGAGCCCCTCTTCGCCCACCATGCGTTCCGCGAGGCTCGCAGGCCGCCGAGTGTGATGTTCCTGTGGTCGAACCGCTCGATTCACGGCAGACGCGCCACACTCGGCGGCGTCAGGGCCGGCGGCGCATCGCTTGAGGGTGGTGTCCTGACATGACCTGGAGGCCCGGGCATCGTTGAGATCGTGGTGAGGATCTCGTGGCGTGCGGCCCTGGTCGCCGTGGTGGCGGTGGTGCTGTCCTCGGGCCTGACTGCTCATGCGGCCGATCCGACTCCTGACGTCGCCTACCCGGACGATCCTGCGCTGCAGCAGGCCTACGAGACCGGGTTCTACCGCGGTTCGGAGGCCGGGCGGGTCCAGGGCCGCGACGACGGCTATGACGACGGTTACCGGGCCGGTATCGCCGAGGGTGCGGCGCAGGCGCGAGCCGAGGACGATCAGGACGACCTGCGCGACGACGTGGAGAACCAGGTCGAGGAGGGCGGTGCCGATCTCGGTGAGCAGTTGCTTTCTCCTACCCCGACCCCGCCTCCCTCCACGACGACCGCGTCCTCAGTGAGTCCGCCGGACCACCAGTCGTCGGGCCCGGGATTTCCGTGGTGGCCGGTGTCGTTCGCCGTCGTGGCCACCGTGTGGTTCGTGACGCGGCGGAGGCGATTCGACACCGAGGAGTCGACGCGGTCTTAGCCCGGGCATCGGGTACCGGAACGCAGCGAGTACGGCGCGCTGATCCGATACGTGCCGGTCGTGGGCGCCTCGATGACGACCCAGCGGTCTTGTGGCGGTCCTTCATGGACCTGCACCGACAGACAACCGCGCTCGGCCGGGAGGGGGTCGCCATCCGCGTCGATCAGGGTGAGCCACGGCGACGACGGGATCCGGACCAGGACGTCGCTGGGATGCGGCACCTCGACGGTCACGGTGGTGTCGTCGAACGACAGCAGTCGAGCCGGCGGGGCGACGAGCGGCGTGGGATCGGTGACCTCGTACAGGTGCCAGCTCGAGTTCGACCACACGGGCTTCAGGAAGGGCAGCCCGCCGGCCACCAACGCGGCCTCCTCGACCGCGGCGTCGTCGACCCGTCCGGGAGACAGCACGACATAGCGCACCGCCCAGCGGTCCAGCCAGGCGCGATAGTCACTCGCCGTCAACGGCAGGTCACGGTCGTAGAACAGCGGATTGCGCTGAGCGTCGGCCTGACGGTTCCAGCCCCTGGCGAGGTTGAAGTACGGCGCCAGGGCTGCGGCGTCGCGATGGCTCTTGGGCGGCACCACCTCGATCCGGCCCTGGTCGGCGCCCCGTTGCTGCAACTGGCGTACCAGCGAGCCCAGATCGGCCGACCATGCCGCGTCCGGTGCGGTGGTCACCACGTCGCGCGCGGCGGTGGCCACCTGCCATGTACCGGAGACGAGGCAGGCCAGCACGAGCACGACTGCGACACGACGCGAGCGCAACGGACCCGACGGCATCACCGCAGCGAGCAGTACGCCACCGAAGATCAAGCCGAGCCGGCCGATGTTGGTGCCGACAGGGGAGGGGACCAGCCAGGCCGCCAGGACCGCGACGGTGTAGACCCCGGCGCCGAGCCGCACGGCCCGCCACGGTCTCGGGGTGCACCAGAGGATCACCAGGCCCATCAGCACCGGCAGCACGACGGAGTCCCAGTGCATCGGCTGCCGGCCGGAGAACGGGAACAGCAGCGCGCTGAAGGCGACGACCGCGATCGGCGGAATACCCAGGGCGTAGGCAGCGGCGCGGCGTCGCCCCAACCACAGGCCCACGGCCACGATGCCCAGGAAGAGGCCGGCCACCGGCGAACTCGCCGTCGCCAAGGTCGCGAGCAGGGCTGCCAGCGATCCCCGAGGGACGCGGTGGCTCAGACCATCGGTACGCCATCGAGAGGGCCACGCGAACACGACGGCGAGCGCGCCGAGTCCGAAGGCCAGCCCGAGTCCGAACGTCACTCGCCCCGACACCGCGTTGCCCCACAGGGAGACGGCGCCCACCAGGCTCGGAATGATCGGCCGTGCCACGGCTCGGCTGCGCACCAGCAGGAGCGCGAGCAGGCCGGCGGACACGGTGCCCGCGATCACCATGGTGGTTCGCACGCCGATCGCGGCCATGACGAAGGGGCTGATGAGGCTGTACGAGGCGGTGTGCATGCCGCCGTACCAGGAGAGGTTGTAGGCGCTGCCGGGATGGGCGCGCGCGAACTCGGCCCATGCATCCTGGGCAGCGATATCGCCGCCGTCGTTGGCGAGCAGCGCCCAGATCACATGGAGAGCGGCGGCGGCCAGCATGGCGGTCGCGACCGGGCGTCCGTGTCGACGTCGGAGCTCGGTCAGCTGAGCGGTCGTGGGCTCGGCGAGTGCGGTCACTGTGGCCTTCGGACGGTGTGGTGACCGAGCCAGACCGCGCCTGCTGCCAGTGCCAGGCCGCCGACATCGTCGAGCGTGAAGTGCCAGCCCCAGTAGATCGTGGAGATCATGATGGCGACGAGGTAGATCGCCAGCGCGCCGCCCAGCCGTCGGTGACCGTAGTAGAAGGCCATGAGCACCACGAGCGCCGTGAAACCGGTGTGCAGGCTGGCGAAGGCGGAGATGCTGACGAACGAGTCGGGTGCCTGGGGGTCGGCGAGGAAGTCCTGCCGTTGACGAAGATATTCGGCCCACGTATCGGTGATCGTGGTGTGGGGCAGGCCGGCGAAGTCGTCCGGTGCCGTGGCGAAGGGCCCGAGGCTGGGGATCAGGTAGTAGCTGGCGGTGCCGAGGATCCAGGTCCACATCGCGCTGGCCAGGAAGACGTAGCCGCGCTGGATGGTCCGCGCGAAGACCAGCGACGCGAGCAGCGCGATCGGCACCAGGTAGGTGAAGGACTTGTAGACGACCATGAGGACGTACGCGGCGTCGTGCCGGCCGAGCAGGTCGTGCAGCAGGACCGCGGGACTCTGGCCGCCGAAGAGGTCGCGGTCCAGCTGCCCCAGCCAGTCGTCGCGCGGCGTGTTGAAGGCGTCCCAGCTCTTCAGGTTGCGGTAGCAGAAGTAGACCAGGTGATACGCCAGCAACCCGGTCACCAGCAGGATCAGCCGTTCACGAGAGAGCCGCTCGCGCACGGTCGTGCGGAGGTCCCTGCTGCGACGACTGCGCCAGGCCACGTCGGCGGCCAGGAACACGAGCAGACCGACGCCGGCGGTCGCGAGCTTCGACCGGAGCATCCGCCCGCCCGGATCCTTGAATCCCACCTCCACGTGCTGGGACCACAGGATCGCCACGGCGCCGAAGGCCACGACCAGCAACCAGACGCCGACAGCGCATCGGTAACCGGCCCACGGCCGTTCTCGATCGTCCGGCTCTCCCTCCGGTACGTCTTCGGAGAGCAGGCCGTCGGCCGGGATGCTTACCACGTACGCATGCTAGGCCATGTCTTTCGTACCTCGGCGACGTTCTGCAGATGGCGGTGCGCCTGTTCCCTTTCAGGAGCCGGTAGCGGAACGGGCTCACCGCCGCTCCCGGCGTAAGGGAACAGGCTCACCGATCCACCGACGGTCCGATCGCGACGACTAGGCTCCAGACATGCCAGCCGAGACGAGCCTGCGCGACGTCGTCGCGGTGTTGGACGACCTCTACGATCCGTCGCGAGCCGACGACTGGGATGCGGTCGGCACAGTCGTGGGCGATCTCGGCGACACCGTCGCGAAGGTGCTGTTCGCGGTCGATCCGGTCCAGGCGGTCGCCGACGAGGCGGTCGAGTGGGGCGCCGATCTGGTGGTGACACATCATCCGCTGTGGCTGAAGGGCGTCACGTCGTTCGCGGCGACCACACCCAAGGGCCGTGTCGCGCACACGCTCGTGCGCCGGGGCATCGCCCTCCACACCTGCCACACGAACGCAGACAGCCCCGCCCGGGGCGTTTCGGAGTCGATGGCGCTGGCACTCGATCTGACCGACCTGCGCCCGCTCGAGCCCGATCCGGCACCGCCGCTGGACGCGTGGGCGGTCTACGTGCCGAGGGCGGCCGCGGAGACGGTCCTGTCAGCCATGCACGGGGCAGGGGCAGGGTCGGTCGGTGCCTACGACCGCGCCGCGTTCCGCTCCGATGGCATCGGACAGTTCAGGCCGTTGGCCGGGGCACACCCGGCGATCGGCGAGATCGGCTCGGTGGAGCACGTCGACGAGACGCGGCTGGAACTCGTCGCCCCGCGCCCGTCGCGCGAACGGGTGCGGACCGCGATGATCGCGGCCCACCCGTACGAAGAGGTGGCCCATCAGGTCGTCGAGCTCGCGGCACGCCCCGACGATCGGGGCAGCGGTCGTGTCGGCGCGCTCCGTGAGCCCACGACGCTGCGCGAGTTCGCGCGGAGTGTCACCGGCGCCCTACCGTCGCATCACAGTGCCACTCGCGTCGCGGGCGACCTGGACCGGCAGATCCGCACCGTCGCCGTGTGCGGCGGTTCGGGTGACTTCCTGCTCACTGCGGCGACAGCTGCCGGTGCCGATGTCTACGTGACGTCGGACCTGCGCCATCACCCGGTCAGCGAACATCTCGAGGCCGGCGGGTGTGCCGTGATCGACGTTCCGCACTGGGCCGCGGAATGGACCTGGCTCCCGGTAGCGGCGGCGGCCCTGACGGAGCGGTTGCCCGGCCTGCAGGCACGTGTGTCCGAACAGGTCACCGATCCGTGGTCCGCGCACGTGCCGGGTACGGTGTCGGTGTGAAAGCAGCCCCCGATGCGCAGAGCGCGCTCCTCGACGTCCAGGCACAGGATTCGGTCATCGCGCAGCTGAACCACCGGCGCGGCGCGTTGCCCGAGATCGAGCGCATCGCCGAACTGCAGCGCGCGCGAGCCGAGCTCGACTCCACCCGCGTCGCGACCGAGACCGAGGTCGGCGATCTGGCGACGGAGCAGCGCAAGGCCGATCAGGAGGTCGAGAACGTCAAGGCGCGTCGTACACGCGACGAGGAGCGGCTCAACTCCGGTGTCATCACCAATCCCAAGGATCTCGAGAGCCTGCAGCACGAACTCGGCGCGTTGGAGCGTCGGATCTCGACACTCGAGGACGAAGAGCTCGAGGTCATGGAGCGGCTCGACGACGCTCAGCAGCGCCTGCAGAAGGTCACAGCCGACATCGAAGGCATCGACACCGACATCGAGCAGCACGCGGCGGCCCGCGATGCCGCACTCGTCGAGATCGACGCCGGCCTCGAGGCAGCCCAGGCGGATCGGCGCCTGGTCGTGCAAGCCGTGCCTGACGACCTGCTCGCGCTCTACGACAAGGTGCGCGAGAGCAAGGGCGGCGTGGGGGCAGCGGCCCTGCGCGCCCGGTCATGCGAGGGCTGTCGCCTCGAGCTCAACGGCGCCGACCTGCGCGATATCGCGTCGGCCGCCCCCGACGAGGTTCTGCGCTGCCCCGAGTGCAGCCGGATCCTGGTGCGCACCGCCGAGTCAGGGCTGTGAATCGGCGGATCATCGCCGAGGCCGACGGAGGATCGCGGGGCAACCCCGGACCGGCGGCGTACGGGGCATTGATCCGCGACGCCGAGTCCGGCGAGGTGCTGGCCGAGCGTGGTGAAGCGATCGGTGCGGCCACCAACAACGTGGCGGAGTACCGAGGGCTGATCGGCGCGCTGGAGCTCGCGGTCGAGCACGCCCCTGATGCCACCGTCGAGGTCCGGATGGACTCCAAGCTGGTCATCGAGCAGATGGCAGGACGTTGGAAGATCAAGAGCCCCGAGCTGCGGGCGCTGGCTGAGCAAGCCCGTCGGCTGGTGCCCGACGATGTCGTCTGGACCTGGACCCCGAGAGCCGACAATCGCGCGGCCGACGCCCTGGTGAACGCGGCGCTCGACGACCTGGCGGCGGGTGGTTCGGGCGTCGTGGGCGCCCAGGCGCCGACACCGCCCGAGCGCCCGGCCGAGGCGTCCGCTCCGGCGTCCGCCAAGCCGGGCACGAATCCTCTGATCGGCTGGAGGGGGCGCCTGCACGGCGAGCCCACGACGATCGTCCTCCTGCGGCATGGCGTGACCGAGTCGACGGTGCGCAAGCTGTTCTGCGGCAGCGGCGGCACCGATCCCGGCCTGACCGACGAGGGGCATGCTCAGGCTGAGCGCGCCGCAGCCTGGATCGCGTCGCACCACCGGGTCGACGCCGTCGTGTCGTCGCCCCTGCTCCGCACGCAGGAGACGGCCCGTCACGTGGCCGACCTGATCGGTGCCGACATCGAGGTGGAGCCCGGCTTCGCTGAGGCAGCCTTCGGCGCCTGGGACGGTCACACGTTCGCCGAGATCATGGAGCGGTGGCCCACCGAGCTACAGCACTGGCTAGGCTCGACCGCCGTCGCACCGCCGTCCGGTGAAGCGTTCGATGCCGTCGATGCACGGGTGGCCAGAGCCCGAGATCGGGTCGTCGAGCAGTATCCGGGCCGGACGGTCGTGGTCGCGAGCCACGTCACGCCGATCAAGATGCTGGTGCGCCAGGCTCTCGACGCGCCGATGCCGGTGATCTACAAGATGGAGCTCGCGCCGGCATCGATCACCACGATCCAGTGGTGGCCTGACGGCACGCCGTCGCTGCGCACGTTCTCCCACGTCCCGGATTGAGCGGCTGCCGGTCGTCGACCGTCCTGGGTATCCTCGCTGCGGGGCGTCGATCCGCGTTCCATCATCGAGAGGGTGTGCACATGGCCGACTTCCAGGTCGAGTTCGATTCCGACAAGGAGTCCACCAAGGGCAAGCTGACCGATCTCATCGATGAGATCGGTGCTCTGACCTGGACGGGTGACGCAGGCACGTTCGAGGGCCGCGGCATGGCCGGCGGGGTCAAGGGCTCCGTCGACGTCGCCGATCGCGACGGCGGTGGCACCGACGTCGCGTTCAGCTACTCGTTGCCGTTCAAACTCAAGATGCTCGGTGGCAAGATCGACAGCATTATCCGCTCGTCACTGCAGAAGAGCGGTGGCACGATCCGCGGGTAGCGCGGGATCAGCGCAGCTGCAGAGCCGCGATGATGACGACCGCGCTGGTGGCCATCATCGTGGCGAGCGTGACGCTGGCGGTCGCGATGAGCCGGCGCCGTCCTGAGGCCGAGATCGGATCGGCCGATGTCGCCAGGTGGGTGGCGTAGTCGTAGTTCTGGTTCATGTCTCCCTCTCGTTCGGACTCCCTCGTGACCGAACATCCCCATCATGGCCCATGACAGCCTGTCGGCACCTGCCCTGACGACGTGAATCGGGTGAATTCACTCGAACGGGTGACCCCGGGCTGGTCCGTCCGGGCGATGGGAGTCAGCGTCGCAGGGCGACCAGTCGCGCCAGCTCACGGTCGCTGAGCTCGGTCAGTGCCGCTTCGCCGCTGTTGACGATCGCGTCGGCCAGTGTGCGCTTCGACGCGATCAACTCCGCGATCGACTCCTCGATGGTGCCTTCGCTGACCAGGCGGTGCACCTGCACCGACCGGGTCTGGCCGATACGGTGCGCTCGGTCGGTGGCCTGGTCCTCGACGGCGGGATTCCACCATCGGTCGTAGTGGATGACGTGATCGGCGCGCGTCAGGTTCAGGCCGGTGCCGGCGGCCTTCAGCGACAGCACGAACACCGGGATCTCGCCGTCCTGGAAGGTCCGCACCATCTCCTCGCGTGTCGAGACACGTGTGCCGCCGTGCAGGAACTGAGCACCGATCTTCCGTTCGGCCAGATGGCGTGCCAGGAGGCGGCCCATCGTGGCGTACTGCGTGAACACGAGGACCGCGCCGTCCTCGGCGACGATCTCGTCGATCAGTTCGTCGAACACCGAGAGCTTGCCGGACCGGCCGCCGAGATGGCCGTCGGGCTGGCGCAGGAAGTGGGCGGGGTGATTGCAGATCTGCTTGAGCTGGGTCAACATCTTGACGACCAGGCCGCGACGCTGGATGCCGTTCGCCTGTTCGATCTGCGTCATCGACTGGCGCACCACGGCCTCGTAGAGACCGACTTGCTCGCGCGACAGGTGCGTCACGTGATCGGTCTCGATCTTCGGCGGCAACTCGGGGGCGATGCCCGGATCTGACTTACGGCGGCGCAGCACGAACGGGCGGATGAGAGCGGCCAGTCCGGTGGTGGCCGCTTCATCGCGGGCCGACTCGATGCGCCGTGACCAGTCGTCGCGGAACTGTTCGTGAGGACCCAGCAGACCGGGGGTGGTCCAGTCGAGGATCGCCCAGAGTTCCGACAGGTTGTTCTCGACCGGGGTGCCGGTCATCGCGATGCGATGCTCGGTGGGGATCTCGCGCAGCGCCTGTGCTGCTTTGGCTCGCGGATTCTTGATGTTCTGCGCCTCGTCGGCAACGACCAGGCCCCAGCCGGGTTCGTGCTTGGCCAGTAGGTCGGCGTCGGCCCGCATGGTGGCGTAGGTCGTGACCACGAAGCCCGCATCGGCGTGATCGAGTGTGCGCGCTGCTCCGTGATAGCGGCGCACCGGGACACCGGGGGCGAAGCGTGCGATCTCGCGTTCCCAGTTGCCCAGCACCGAGGCAGGACAGATGACCAGGGTGGGGGCGGATTCGGCCCGCGCCAGGTGCAAGGCGATGAGCATGACGGTCTTGCCCAGACCCATGTCGTCGGCCAGGATGCCGCCGAGCCCGAGGTCGGTGAGTTGATGCATCCAGCGCAGGCCCTGCAGCTGGTAGTCGCGGAGCGTGCCGGTGAGCTGCTCGGGCTGCGTGGCGGGCCGCAGCTCGGTGTCGGACAGCCGCCGGCGCACGTCGTCGAGCCAGCCGACGGTGTCGACGCGGGCCCGGTGGCCGTCGACGTGCAGCTCGCCCGACACGGCGGCCCGCAGGGCCTCGACGGCGGTGAGGTGACCGGACGTCTGCTTGAGCACGCGGTCGATACGACTCCGGTCGACCATGACCCAGGTGTCGCGGACGCGCAGCAAGCCCGTGTGTGAGGTCACCAGCTGCTCGACCTCGGCGGCTGTCAGCTTCTGGTCGCCGACCGCGACCTGCCAGTCGAACCGGAAGAGCTGGGCCTGCGTGAACGCGGTGGGCCGGTCGGTCGGCATCCGTTCCTCGCGTTGGACGAGCACCGAGGTGGTGACGTCGCGTACCAACTCCGCCGGCCAGCTGACCTCGATGCGGTTGGCCAGCATCGGGGCGATCATCGACGGTGCGCCGAGCTCGGCCAGTTCGGCGGTGCTGACGGTCGTGGCTCCGCGTGCGTGTGGCGACGACAACCGTTCGGCCGGCGCCCAGCGGTCACCTAGGCGCTGCAGCATCGAGAGGAACGGCTCGCGAGCCGACCTGCGCGGATGGCGTTCGTTGGCCACGAGGTCAGCGGCCTCGAACGCCGCTCCGCGATCGGGACGGATCCTGACCCGAACGACCGCGGATTCCTCGTCGGTGGGTTCGCCCAGGAACGTGACGACGAGGGTGTAGGAGAGCCGCTCGGTCGGTTCGGGCCGGCCCTCGGCGCGCGGATCGTCGGCCGGGACGCTGGTGGCACGCTGGGGAGTGGAAGCCGCGGCCGGAGCGTCGACCGCGAGTGAGGCCAGGAATCCCTGGATCTGGGCCAGGCCGCCCCGCCCCTGGTGAGCGGTGACGGCCTGTCCGGCGGTCTGCAACTGATGGCGCTCGGCATCATTGGGAGAACCGAGCCCGCCACGCGCCATCATGCGCAGGGCGATGATGGCCGGGGTCGCCCAGGCCCGCGAGGTCTGGTGGGCGTCCATGACCCGGATGGCCTGGCTCAGCGCACCGAGCGCGTCATTCGCCGAAGCTCTGACGTCGCCGGTCGGCGTCTGGAACACGAAGCGCGACGCGGCCGGATCCTCGCCCACCTCGAACACGACCGGGTACCGCAGCAGCGGCCGCAGATCGGACGACGAGGTGGAGTTGGGCATCGTTCCATTGTCGCACCCTCGTGGTCGCTCGCGTGGCGGGGCGGGCCGGCGGGTCCGACACGCGCACGCGTCCGCGAGTCAGTCGCGTCGCAGGTCGGCGACCGTACCGCCGCTCGCCGCGACGAGGGCCTGCGGCGCCAGCGGGAAGACGTCGTGCCAGGTGCCCGCGGCTGCCCAGACCTCGTCGTAGCCGAGCAGGTCGGGATCGATGAAGACGTCGAGTGCGGTCGCGTGGCCGAAGGGCGGGACGCCACCGATCGGGAAACCGGTGGCGGCGCGCACGACGTCGGCGTCGACGCGGTGGCAGCGTTCACCTCCGGCCGCTGCTGCCAGCTTCTGCTCGTCCAACTGATTCGATCCGCTCACATAGGCCAGGACGACGCGGTCGTCGACGCCGAAGATCAGGCTCTTGACGATCTGTCCCACCTCGCATCCGATGGCGGCGGCCGCATCGGCCGCCGTCTTGGTGCCTTCGGGAAAGCGGCGTGGCGCGATGTCGAGGCCGTGACCTCGTGCGGCCTCGACGACGCGGGTGACGTTGGGATGGACCTGATCGCTCACGTCATGAGGGTATGAGGTGCCATGCTCGGGTCATGAGGTCGGTCGTGCTGTCGGTCGTCGCCATGTTGCTGGCGGCCGGTTGCTCTGGCGGCGAGGTGACGCCTCGTCCAGGACTGACGGCCACGTTACCGGCGATTCCGGCGCCCTCAGCGGTGTTCCCGGGCGAGCGCTGGGCCCAGGCCGCCAGCGGCGACTGGACCGACCTGGATCGGACGCTGGCGGCTGAGGCGTCGACGTGTGTCGCGGTGATCCAGGGTGGTCGCCTGGTTCATGAAGCATATTTCAACGGCGGGTCGGCGGATGCGCCCGTGAAGGTCTACTCCATCACCAAGTCGATGACGTCCCTGTTGGTCGGGATGGCGGCCGACGACGGAACCCTGTCACTCGACGATCCGGCGTCGGAGCAGATCGACGAGTGGCGGGTCGGACCTGCCGGTGACGTCTCGGTCCGTGATCTGCTGTCGATGACGTCGGGGCGTGAGTGGAGTGATGCCACGGACCGGAGGCTGATCCGTCAGGTGGACGACCAGACCGCCTACGCCGTCGGGCTGCGGCAGCGCGAAGAGCGGGGGGAGTGGGTTTACGACAACGCCGCCGTGCAGACGCTCGAACGGGTGCTGGCCGAGTCACAGACCGAGGACGCAGATGTGATCGCCCTGGCCCGTCGGCGCCTGTTGGAGCCTCTGGGCATGCGCCACACGCGGTGGCCCACCGATCGGACGGGACAGGCCACGACGTACTCCGGAGTCGAGTCGACGTGTCGAGACCTCGCACGAGTCGGGTACCTGGTGCTCCAGGGCGGACGCTGGCGCGACGACCAGCTCGTGTCCGAGAACTACATCGCCCAGATGACGGCCGCTTCGTCGGCTCGCAATGCCGGCTACGGGCTGCTGTGGTGGACCAATGCCGAGGGACGCATCGTCGAGGTACTGCGCCAGGCCGGATACCCCCGTGACAAGGCACCCTACGAGGGCCGCCTGGCCCCCCGAGCGCCTGCGGATGCCACCTGGGCGTTCGGCCACGGGCAGCAGTTCGTGGCGGTCGTGCCGAGCGAGGATGTCGTGGCGGTGCGGCTGGGCCGGCGGCCGGCCACGCCGAATCGGATCACGTTCGACTCGTTCACGCGCGCCGTATTGGACGGACTGGAATCAAGTTGAATCATCAACTACAATGAGTGATATGAGTCGCTACACGATCGAGGAGCTGGATCGCCGCCTGTCGCCCAGCCCGCTGATGCCGGTGCTGTTCGTCGGTCATGGCAATCCCATGCACGCCATCAGCGACAACGACTTCACCCGGACGTGGGCCCGCGTCGGCGCTGAGCTGCCCGAGGCGCAGGCCATCGTCGTCATCAGTGCGCACTGGCTGACGCCGGGCGAGACGCACATCACCGATGCGCCGCGCAATCGCGTCATCTACGACTTCGGCGGATTCCCCGACGAACTCTTCCAGGTGCAGTACCCCAGCGAAGGCGATCCCCAGGTCGCGGCGATCCTGGCGCGCCAGCTGGCCGAGTACGAGGCGCAACTCGACGCTCAGTGGGGCCTGGACCATGGCACGTGGAGCGTGCTCAAGCATCTCGCGCCCGCACCCGAAGTGCCGATCCTGCAGATCAGCATCGACTACGCGATGCCGCTGCCGAAGCTGTACGAGCTCTATTCCCGGCTGCGTTCCCTGCGCCGCCGGGGCGTGCTGTTCATCGGCAGCGGCAATATCGTCCACGCACTGGGCAGGGCCCGGTGGGAGGCCGGCGCCCCGGCCTGGGACTGGGCGGAACAATTCGACCACGACACCGCTGCCGCCATCGAGAATCGAGACATCGCTCGACTCGTCGATCCGTTCGCGACCTGGTCGGAGGCGCGGTTGGCGGTTCCGACCGATGATCACTACCGACCGATGATCGCCTCGCTCAGCCTGTTGGAGCCCGACGAGTCACTGAGCTTCTTCAACGAGGCGATCGACATGGGCTCGATCGGCATGCGGTCCTTCCTGACGGTCTGACCGGCCGCCTTTCGAGCGCAGGTGCGAGACCTGCTCCCGATCCTTCGGGCACGGCCCTACTGTTGAGCCTGCTGCTCGGCGACCTTCTGGCGCACGTCGTCCATGTCGAGTCCGCGCACGGCCTCGATGACCTGCTCGAGGGCCGGGGCGGGCAGCGCACCGGCCTGCTGGAAGACCAGAATGCCGTCGCGGAACGCCATCAGGGTCGGGATCGACGTGATGCCGACCGCCGCGGACAGCGCCTGCTGGTCCTCGGTGTCGATCTTGGCGAACGTGATGTCGTCGTGCTGCTCGCTGGCCTGCTCGAAGATCGGCGCGAACATCCGGCACGGACCGCACCACGACGCCCACCAGTCGATCAAGGTGATGCCGCCCTCGTCGAGGGTCTTCTCGAAGGTGTCTGCTGTGAGGGTCAAGGTGCTCATGGTGATGTCAACGAACACGGGCGGCACTTCATTCCAGGGGCCATTCGGGGGCACGTGACCCCCTCGTCGGCCAAGATGGTCCTGATCTCATGGGAGGGAGAGCGCCGGAACGACTGCCGTCCGGCGCCCCGTGTGACAGCGCGCTCCCGGTGAGCCCCGGCACCGTCGGTCGGCCCACCGGGAGTCGCGGGCGCCGCCGGGCGGTCCGTGGCACCATCGACGCATGGACCGGCGCACCTTGCTGACCTCCGTCGCCGCGCTCGGCGCCGCGGCATTGACGGGCTGCGCGCGTGACGACGAGCCCCGTCCCACGCCGAGTCGGCGCACTCTCGAACCGTCCGCGACGGCGAGCGACGACTGGTCCGGTCTCGAGATCGCCGGCACCGTGGCGACCGGACTCAACGTCCCCTGGGGCTTCGCCTTCCTGGCGGACGGCAGCGCTCTGGTGTCGCAACGCGACGACGCGTCGGTCGTCCGCATCGCGCCCGGCGGCGGCGTGTCCGACCTCGGCCGGGTTCCCGGTCTGCGGACCGGGGGAGAGGCCGGTCTGCTCGGTATCGCGCTGGACCCTGACGACGAGAACGTCCTGTTCGCCTATGTCACCACAGGCTCGGACAACCGGGTCGTGCGGATGAGCCTCGACGGGGGCCGGCTCGGTGATCCGGATCCGGTCCTCACCGGCATCCCGGTCGGCGGCCGCCATCACGGCGGCAGGCTGCTGTTCGCGCCGGATGCGACTCTGTTCGTGGCCACGGGCGACGCCGGCAACGGAGCGGTCGCCCAGGACAGGGGCGCGCTCGGTGGCAAGATCCTGCGCATCACGCGCGACGGTAGGGCTGCCGACGACAATCCGTTCGACAACCGCACGTGGTCGTACGGGCATCGCAATATCGAAGGCCTCGCCTTCGATGCCGACGGCCGGCTGTGGGCATCGGAGTTCGGAGAGAAGTCGGCCGACGAGCTCAATCTGATCCAGCGGGGCGGCAATCACGGCTGGCCGCAGGTCGAGGGCGAGGGCGGCGGCTCGGACGTGGTGCAGCCCAAGCGCACGTGGGCCACCTCGGACTGCTCACCGGCGGGCCTGGCGATCGCTCGGTCGACCGCCTTCCTGGGTGCGTTGCAGGGCGAGTGTGTGTGGGCGGTGCCGCTCGACGGGGTGTCGGCCGGAGAGCCGAAGCGATTCCTGGAAGGGCACGGGCGCATCCGCAATGTCGTGGTCGCCCCCGACACGTCGCTCTGGGTCTCGACCAGCAACACCGACGGCCGCGCGACCCCGAAGCGCGATGACGACCGCATCGTCCGCGTCACCTTCACCTGACCGCGCTGAGGAGTCACTCGTCAGGGGAAACTACTGATGCGTAGGGCTGGCCCGTGGAAAAACATGAGGATATCCTCATGTCATGGACGAGACGAGCTTCGAGATCGACCGTGCGGCCCTCACCGAGGCATCGCGACGCTTCCCCGCCCACCGGCTTCCGCTTCCGGATCGGGCTCACCCCACCGGTGACGTCGGCTACCTCGCGGCACCCGGCACCGAGTTCGCCCGTCACGCATGGGACGAGGGCGGCCACAGCTGATGCTGTGACCGCCCTCGTCGCGGTGAGGCGCTAGCGCCTCAGTGGTTCAGAGCGGACGGATGTTCGCCGCCTGCAGGCCCTTCTGGCCCTGCTCGACGTCGAACTCGACCTTCTGGTTCTCGTTCAACGACTTGTAGCCGCTGGACTGGATCGCGGAGTAGTGCGCGAACACGTCCTCGCCGCCGTCGTCGGGCGCGATGAAGCCGAAGCCCTTGTCGGCGTTGAACCACTTGACGGTTCCGGTAGCCATCTGATTGTTCTCCTCTGAGCGATTCGCCGTCGACGACTTTCGTCGGCGGCTGTCGCGACGTACATCCAACCTTGAGAAGAACTACGGCCCCCGAAGAGGTTTCGCCAGTCAATCCGTTCGGCCCAACGTCGTGCAACGAGAGCAAGCCTAGGGCACAAACGCGAACTGTGGGCCACGGCGGGTCATCCGGCGCGTTTCGAATTGATTTCGACGAGGGACTAGTCAATGAGAGCTAGATCACTATAGTCATTCGGAACCACAAGTCAGACCGCGTCATCGTCGGACCGCCACACTCCTGATCCGGGAGGTGGCCCCGTATCGGGGGGCGCTGTCGGGATCCATTTCCGGAGGAAACAGTGAAGCGTGTGACCACAGGCCTGGTGGGCCTCGGGCTGATGGCTTCGTTCGGCGTGGCGTTCGCCCCGCCGAGCGTGGCCGAATCGGCCGGAGCCCCGCCCGCGAACGGGCCGAGCCGAGTCAGCAACGAGCACGAACTCGCCAATCCGCTCGAGGACAAACGTCGAGCCCTGCGCGAGGAGGCCGTCACCTCGGTGCTCAACGGCGAGGCCAAGGCGGAGAAACGCCACGGCAGCACGGTCGTCAAGGTCGGTCAGGGCAGCAGTCCCGCCGATGCGGCCCGCAGGACCAACCAGAAGACGCGCAAGGCGGACAAGAACGCGCACAAGGCCAAGCACCAGGACCAGTACGTCGAGCTCAAGCAGGAGCGTGCCGACAAGGTCTTCGTGATCCTGGCCGAGTTCGGCAACGAGCGGCATCCGGACTTCCCGGACGTCGACACCGATCCGAACACGCCTGGGCCGACGACGTTCGAGGGTCCGCTGCACAATCAGATCCCGGAGCCTGACCGCACCAAGGACAACTCGACGAACTGGCAGCCCGACTACAACCGCGCGCACTTCCAGGACATGTACTTCGGCACGGGCCAGGGCGTCGAGTCGCTCAAGACGTATTACGAGGCGCAGTCGTCGGGCCGCTACACGGTCGACGGCTATGTGTCGGACTGGGTCAAGGTCAAGTACAACGAGGCCCGCTACGGTCGTGAGGACGCCACCACCTGGAACCTGATCCAGGACGCGGTGGCCCAATGGGTCGCCGACCAGAAGGCGGCCGGCAAGACCGACGCCGAGATCAAGGCGGCGATCGCCGAGTACGACCAGTACGACCGCTACGACTACGACGGCGACGGCGACTTCAACGAGCCCGACGGCTACATCGATCACTTCCAGATCGTGCACGCCGGCGGCGACGAGGCCGATGGCGATCCGCAGCAGGGCGAGGACGCCATCTGGTCGCACCGCTGGTACGCCTGGGTCACCGATGCGGGGGTCACCGGACCGGACCAGAACAAGCTCGGCGGCACGCCGGTCGGCGACACCGGGATCTGGATCGGCGACTACACGGTGCAGCCCGAGAACGGCGGCCTGTCGGTGTTCGTCCACGAGTACGGCCACGACCTCGG
>Ga0182737_1001025_pt1 | contig 30636 bp, 37 predicted proteins | sample eDN5th30CBELigOP_FD_128878 | JGI IMG/M metagenome (GOLD analysis project Ga0182737, IMG submission 128878) | Enriched Organic Plus compost microbial communities from Emeryville, California, USA - eDNA 5th pass 30_C BE-Lig OP (version 2) (version 2) ... | reverse complement strand
CTCCGGTCGTTGGTGGGTTCGGTGTCGGGGACGGTCTCGAGGGCACGATCGACGAACGGGTCGGTGCGTTCCGTTTCACGGTGCCGGTTGGCGGGTTGAAGCTGGCGTGGGATTCGCGCACGGGGGACTGAGCGCGACAGAGCCAATCGCCCGCGATGAGTGGGAGCTGGGAAGCCTACTGCGGGACGGCTCGATGGCCTTGGCGGAGCGTGCGAGGAACGCGCTGGTCTGCTCGGTTGCGGACGCCACATGCCAGTCGGCGGGGTGGAAGTAGCCGCGGGTGTCTCGACCGCGCTCGGTGTCGATTCTCCGAGCTCATGGCCATCAAGTGCCCGCCAGCGCCTTCCCGATTCATGGTGGACCCACGTTGCCCATGCTGCGCGCCAGGTTGCGATTCCGTGCCACACTAATACACTACCGATGGGAATGGACGGAGATCGGAATGAGCATGAACGCTCGACTCAGACGTGGCGTCTCAGAACTACCGCAGCGGTGGCCCATCAAGGGCAAGCGAGCACTGAACGGCGCGGCCGGCGTTGTGGCACTGTGCCTCGCATGTATTCTGCAGGTCTCCACGGCCCAAGCGGCGCCCTCGGAGGTCGTCGTCGAGTCCACAGAGAACCTTGCGTGGGGCGAGCCTTTCCACGAAGTCCGCGAGATTCGGTGCCCCACAGGGACGTACGTGACGGATACTCCGTATCACGCGGACCAACCGGGATGGTACGTGCCGGATGGGCTGGAAGTCATTCAGGGTGCGTCGGGTGGAATCTTCGACGTGGACATTCACGCGATCCTTGAGAAGCCGACCTACGACTCACCGCGGGTGGGTGTCGCTGGATTTGGGAGCACGGTTTCGAACTGGTTTGGCCCGGCGCAAACAGTAACCTTCCGGCTGCACTGCCAGTAGGGTGGACGACGCCGGCCATGCGTCGGCGCCACCGCGGTGTCCGCGCACCCCGGGCAGGGGCCACCTCGTGGCGCTTGCCGCGGCGCGCCGCCGCGCATGACCGCCCAATGCGGGTCCGATGCGGGCCTGGATCGTTCGGTCTGCGAGGTGCAGGGACTCTCGCTCGTCGCCGGACCGAAGTTCTCGGTCGACGGCGGCTTCGAACGTTCCTGCGGCTTCCCTTCACCTCACCCGTCGCCGACCTCGAGGCGGGCGTTCGCCTCGGCGCGACCGCGTGGGAGCAGCTGGTGGAACGCGGAACCAGGTCGCTGGACGACGAGTGGATGCCGGAAATGGTGTAATCGGCGCAGTCCCGTTGGTTCGAGTGGACCACGACCGGCGTGGTTCGTCGGTGATGCGCTGGCACGTGACGAAAGGACGAGCATGCGCGCTCTGGAGCACAGCACTGCGGCGGGCGGCGCGGTCGCGATCGTCACGGGCGGCACTCGCGGGATCGGTGCGGCCATCGTCGATCGGCTGGCGCGTCGAGGGTTTGATGTGCTCGCGGTGCACCGCGGTACGAACACCGCTCCCGACTACCCTCCGGTCACGTCACCGGGGCGTGTGGTCGCGTTCCGTTGTGATGTGACGGATGCGGACGCACCGCAGCGGATCTTCGATGCCGCCGACGAGCTCGGCGATCCGGTGGTGCTCGTGAACAATGCCGGCATCACCGGCGCCATCGGCCCGCTGCGCACCGTCTCCGACGAGACGATGCGTGCCGTCATCGACGTCGATCTCATCGCCACGATGCGGCTCAGCCGCGAGGCCGTGGCGAGATGGGAGACGCGCGCGCCACGTGACGACCGGAGCATCGTGAACGTGTCCTCCATCGCCGCGCGTACCGGCGCCCCCGGGGAGTACGTCTGGTACGCGGCGGCCAAGGCCGGCGTGAACGCGTTCACGGTCGGTCTGGCCGGCGAGGTCGCGGGTCGCGGCGTCCGAGTCAACGCCGTGAACCCTGGGACGACCACGACCACGATCCACGAGCGAGCCGGCCGGCCGCACCGGGCGGCGGAGGTCGGCGCTCGGTCTCCACTCGGACGACCCGCGGACGTCCAGGAGATCGCCGCGGCCGTGGACTGGCTCGTGAGTACGGAGGCGAGCTACGTGACCGGCACCGTTCTGGACGTGAGCGGGGGAGTGCGCTAGGCGCAGATCACTCCGGTACCGCAGCGGGCGCATCGACGTGATCCGCGGATGCGAGGACCGCGAGCTTCTCCGCATCGCTCGTCCCGCCGGCTGCGTGATACACGACGAGGGTCATGCCGTTCGTGCCGCCGATCCCCATCCGCTCGCGATTGAGATTCAGCTCGCCCACGCGGGGATGGTGGAGCCGGATCGCGGCGCCACGCTGCGCGGCGACGTCGTGGCGTGCCCAGAGACGACTAAACCCGGAGCTGAACGCGGTGAGCTCGCCGACCAGCTCGAGGTATCCCGGATCGTCGAGGTCGTTGCCGACGGCTTTGCGAAGGCTCGAGACCTGGCAGGCCGCCGCCCGGTCCCAGTCCGGATGCATCGCGCGCTCGGCCGGATCGAGGAACAGGTCTTTGAGCTGGTTGCCGCCCGGCACGAGACGCGGATTGAGTGCCCTGGCGAGCCGGTTGGACGCGAGGATGTCGAAGAAGCGCCCTTCGATGTACGCCGGCTGGATGAGCGCATCCATCAGCTCCCTGGCGCCCGCGGGCACGGCCTCCGTTCCGGGTTGTACGCCCCGGGTGCCCCTCGGCTCCGCAGCGAGTGCGCGCAGGTGGGCCCGGTGTTCATCGTCGAGCTGAAGCACGCGGGCGATGGCCTCGACCACCTGCGCGGACGGGTGCCGATCGCGGCCCCGCTCGAGCCGCAGGTAGTAGTCGGCGCTGATGCCGGCGAGCATCGCCACCTCCTCGCGACGCAGTCCGGGCACTCGACGAACGCCCCCGTCGGGGAGACCCACCTGCTGCGGGCTGACGAGCGCGCGGCGTGCGCGCAGATAGGAGCCCAACGCGTTCGCGGTCTCGCGTGCGAGATCTCGACTGGGGTTCGCCCGAGACGAAGAAGGGGGTCCTGTCACTCCCCGGGGACGAGAGGGGACTGCCTGTGATCCGGTGCCGCTCATACCGTGGTGAACAGCCCAGCCGGGCCGGATATTTCGGGAGAGGACACGAGTGACCGTCACCTTGATCACGGGCGCCAACAAGGGGATCGGCCTGGAATCCGCGAGGCAGCTCGCAGAGCTGGGACACGTCGTCTCCCTCGCCTCGATCGCGAATCTCAAGCGAACGGAGCAGTCATGACCACCATCGGCATACTCGGCGCCGGCCAGGCGGGCAGCACGCTCGCGCGAGCGGCCATCTCCGCCGGCTACGACGTCGTGATCGCCAACTCGCGCAGCCCAAAGACGCTCGAGGCGCTCGCGGGGGAGCTCGGCTCGCGCGCGAGCGTCGCGTGGGCAGCGGATGCCGCGGCGGCGGCGGACTTCGCCATCACCGCGTTCCCGTTCCGGCCCAGCGATCGGCTGCCGGTCGACGCGCTCGCCGGGAAGGTCGTGCTCGACACGAACAACTACATGAGCTGGCGGGACGGGCGGTATCCCGAGGTCGACGCCGGCCTGAAGACGGTGCACGAGCTGCGTCAGGACCAGTTGCCTGCGTCGAAGGTCGCGAAGGCGTTCAGCCATGTCCAGTTCCACGCCCGCGTACCGATCCGTGTGCCGAGCGATGCGTTGCCCGCACTGATCCGGCTCGCCCGACCAGCCGGGGCACCCGATCGGAAGGCGCTGATCGTATCGAGCGACCATCGTGAGGCCGTCGAGCTCGTGACGGGTCTGTACGACGACCTCGGCTTCGATTCTGTCGACAACAGCCCGCTCAGCGAGTCCTGGCGCAGCGCGCCGGGCACGCTGGTCTGGTCCCGCTCCGTCGACGGACAGAGCCGCGAGGAGCTCATCCGCAACCTCAGGAGCGCCGAGCGCCGTTGAGCGGATGCCTCAGACGCCAGCCCTGCTCGGGACGCGGCGAGAACACTTTGCCCTTGCGCAAAGTATTGGGCTCTGTAATACTTTCCCTCATGGCAAAGTATGATGCGATCGATGGGGTCTTCGTCGCACTTGCCGACCCGACCCGACGCGCCGTGATCCGGCGTCTCGGAGAAGGCCCGGCGAGTGTCGGCGAGCTTGCGGCCCCGTTCGAGATCACCCTGCCGTCGTTCATGAAGCACGTGCGCACGCTGGAGACAAGCGGCCTGATCCGCACACGCAAGTCGGGCAGGGTGCGCATGTGCGCGCTGAACCGTGAGCGCTTCGCCGTCATCGAGGACTGGCTCACCGAGCAACGCCGGCTCTGGGAGGGCCGCACCGATCGTCTCGAGCAGTTCGTCACCGACCATCAGGAGGACACATGACCACCATCGATCCGACCCTCGACCTCACGCTGCAGCGCGTAATCCGCGCGCCGCGTCCGGCCATCTGGCAGGCCTGGACCGACCCCGCAAGGCTCCAGCGATGGTGGGTTCCCGCGCCCACCATCGCACGGGTCGACCGACTCGACGTGCGTCCGGGAGGCGCGTTCGTCACCACCATGAGCGACGACGGTGAGACGTTCGTCCCGCACACCGATTCGATCTTCCTGGTCGTCGAGCCGCAGGTGCGGCTGGTCTTCACGAACGCGATCGACAGTGCGTGGCGGCCCGCCGTCCCGACGCCGGTGCCCATGACTGCGGAGGTGGTGTTCGCCGAGCACCCGAACGGCACCGACTACCGCATCATCGTCCGGCACGGCGATCCCGCCGACCGCGATCGTCACGAGCAGCTCGGATTCTTCGACGGCTGGGGCTCGGTCACCGCAGCACTCACGGAACTCGTCGAGCGCGACGCCACGGCGTGATGTTCACGCCGCCGGCGTGATTCGCCTCCGCGTTCGGTGTCCAGAGCGCGTCCGGAGCGCCCGACGGCTCGCATCTGCTCGTCGGGCGCCCACGGGCGTCGGGCGCCCACCGCACGCGTCCGGCGTCCAGGGGGCCACGCAGCCTGCCCGATACGATGACTGCCGTGCACAAGATCTTCTCCATGAGCGTCGCCGACGTGTACCCGCTGTACCTCGCGAAGGTGGAGCGGAAAGGGCGCACCAAGGAGGAGCTCGACCGCGTGATCGAATGGCTCACCGGGTTCGCGCCCCCGGCGCTTCGCGATCACCTCGCCGAACGGACCACATTCGCCGACTTCTTCGACGCGGCCCGGCTCAACCCGAACGCGGAGCTGATCACGGGTGTCGTCTGCGGCGTACGCGTCGAGGCGATCGACGACCCGTTGATGCAGAAGATCCGCTATCTGGACAAGCTGGTGGACGAGCTCGCGAAGGGCAAGCCGCTCGAAAAGGTCCTTCGCGCGTAGGCAGGTGCGAGCCCGGTGACGCCTCAGCGTTCGGTATCGGCGGTATCGGCGGCATCCGCGGTTTCCGTCGCATCCGGAACCCGGGCCTCGCCCTTCTGCCGCCCGAGGGGGATCGTCGTGAGCAGGCCGACGACGAGCGCGCCGACCGCGACCCACGCTGCGACGGACACGCCCTGGGTGAGCGCCTCGCCTGCGGCCTCGGCGATCGGCGCCGTCGCCGGGTTGGCGGCGAGCTGGCCGATGAGGGCGCCTGCGGAGTCGGAGACGCCCTGGACGAGCGAGGCGACACTCGGGTCGGCGGCGATCTGCTCGCTGAGCCGGGACTCGGTGCCCGAGCGCAGCGTCGTGAACAGCGCGGTACCGAGGATGGCGATGCCGAGCGCGGACCCCACCTGACGGGCGGTGGACTGGGTGGACGACGCCTGCCCGGACTTGTCGAGCGGGACGTCGACCAGGATCAGCTGCGTGAGCTGGGCCGTCGCGAATCCGACGCCCATGCCGTAGAAGAACAGCGGCACGCCCGTGATCCAGAGCGTCGAATCGGGACGGATCAGCAGCGCCATCACCGCGAGCGAGACGACCTCGAGCAGGATGCCGAGGCGGACCAACTGCACCGGGCTCATCCGCTTGGACAGTGAGTGCACCGACCCGCTCGCGACGAAGGAGCCCACCGCCAACGGGAGCAGCGCGAGCCCGGCCTGCAGCGCATCCATGCCCAGCACGTACTGGAACCACAGCGGCAGCGACAGGATGAGCCCGAATTCACCGAGCGACACCGTCAGCGCCGTGACGTTGCCGTTGGCGAACGTGCCGATCCGGAACAGCGATACGTCCAGCAGCACGGATCTGCCGCGTGCGACGCGCGACCGCTCACGCAGGACGAGGGCGGCCAGCACGAGCGCGGCGAGCACGAACAGGATCGGGATGATGCTGAACCCGCCGAGACTGACCGGCGCGGCGTCCGTCGCCTCCCACCAGCCGTAGGTGCGGCCCTCGATGAGGGCGAACACGAGCAGTCCGAACCCGAGGACGGACGCCGCGGCGCCGATCCAGTCGGTGAACCGGCCGGCGTCGTGCTGCCGGGACTCGGGCACGCAGATCAGGATGCCGACGACGATGAGCACACCGAACGGCAGGTTGATCCAGAACGCCCAGTGCCACGAGAACGCCGAGGTGAGCCAGCCGCCGAGGACCGGCCCGACGGCGGCCATGGACCCGATCGTCGACCCCCAGACGGCGAACGCGATCCCGCGTTCCGCTCCACGGAACGTCGCGTTCAGCAGGGCCAGCGTCGTCGGCAGGATCATCGACCCGCCGATGCCCTGGATCGCGCGCGCTGCGATCAGCCACGTGCCGCTCAGCGCGAACGCGCAGAGAATGCTCGCGCCCACGAACAGCACGAGACCGATGATGAGCAGCCGTCGGCGGCCGATCCGGTCGCTCATGGTGCCCCACACCATGAGCAGGGCCGCGAACACCAGGGTGTAGACCTCTTGCACCCACTGCACCTGCGTCGTCGTGAGGTCGAGCGACGTGATCATCGCCGGTGTGGCCACCGAGACGATCGTCGAGTCCATGATGATGAGCGCGACGGCGAGCGAAATGGCGGCAAGGCCCCACCAGCGAAGGCGGTGGAAACGGTCGGTGTCCTGGATCACGACAGGTCACCTTACTCGCTTTCCGACACTGCATCGGCAAGTTCGGGAGGATCGGCGACAGGATGGCGGTGCGGTCGGTCGAGCCGGCACGGATGCCTCGCACGAGCGTCCCACGGACGGAACTGCGGATCCGTTCAGGTGGACCGCGTAGCGTCGCCCAGTCGAGGAGGTGCGGGTGAAGAAGTTGAGCGCAACGGCCGCGCGTCGGAGTGCGGTCGAGCGGGCGCGACGGTGGCGCGCCGACCTGACGAGCGCACCCCGGATCGTCCTGGCCGCCAAGACCGCCGCCGCCGCGGCGCTCGCGTGGTACCTCGCTCCGTTGGTGCCGTTCGCCGACGCCGAGTACTCCTACTATGCGCCGCTCGGCGTGCTGCTCAGCATGTACCCGACGCTCGCCGACTCGGCCCGGTCGGGGCTGCAGGTCATCGCCGGGCTCGCGATCGGGATCGGACTCGGCCTCCTCGGCCTCTCGATCGTCATCGCCGGCGTGCCCGGGGTGATCGCCGTTGCCGCGGTGATCGCGCTCGGGGTGTGGCTCGGCGGCCTTCGCACGCTGGGCGCGGGGCGGGAGCTCGTCGCCGTCGCGGGCCTTTTCGTCCTGCTGCTCGGCGGCCGGCACGCCGACGAGTTCTCGATGTCGTACCTCGTGACGATGGCGTTCGGCGTTCTGGTCGGCGTCGTGGTGAACCTGCTCGTGTTCCCGCCGATCTACCTCCGTCGCGCGAGCGAACGGCTCTCGCAGCTCCGCGACCTCGTGGCCGACCGCCTGAACCGGTTGGCCGAGGCCGTCGAGGAGGACGCGTTCGACGCCGACGCCGTGGAGCGCGACATGGAGGAGCTCACCGAGACGGTCACGTCGGTCTCGGCCGACGTGCACGAGGCGGCGGCCAGCCGACGCGGCAATCCACGCGGCCGGCGGCGTGCCGGTGAGGCATCCGAGAACGCGGCCCGTTTGCGTGCGCTCGAGCGCACTGTGTTCTTCACCCGTGACCTTGCCGACGTCCTCGCGCGGAACCCGTCGCCGGCCGTCGAGCCGGACAGGACGGGCGCCGGCAGGATCGACACCGGCGAGGCCGACCACGGTGCGGCGGCGGACGCCCGCGACCGTCTCGCGCGCGCGATCCGCGCGTGTGGCGCGTTGGTCGCGACCCCCGTCGACGCTACCGACACAGCCGGACCGAATCTCCGAGCCGCGACGGACGCCATCGAGGAGCTCGTCTCCGCGATCGACGAGACCGCGGCCGCGCAACCGTCGGGGATCGCGCAGGAGCTGACCGCAGCCGTGTGCCTGCGGCGCATCGTCGACGCGTCGCGCCCGTTCGTCCGAGCCGAGGACGCGTGAGCGCGATGATGGAGCGCATGACTCAGCACACCCCGGACCGGGCGCCCGATCACTTCGCCGATCTGCGGCTGCGCGTCGGCACGGATCCGGCCAACGCCGCGATGACGGCGCAGGGCTGGCAGCCGCTGTTCACGGGCTCGCCGAGCGCGCGGGTGCTGCTCGTCGGTCAGGCGCCGGGTCGTCGGGCGCAGGAGGCGAATGTGCCGTGGAGCGATCCGAGCGGCGACCGACTGGTGCGCTGGTTGGGCATCACGCGGGAGACGTTCCACGACCCCGAGCGGTTCGCGATCCTCCCGATGGACTTCTACTACCCGGGCCGTGCCGGCTCCGGGGACGCCCCGCCGCGGCGAGGCTTCGCCGCGACGTGGCATCCGCCCGTTCTGGAACGCTTGACCGAGGTCAGGCTGACCATCCTCGTCGGCGGGTACGCGCAACGCCACTACCTCGGCGATCGAGCGCGCCCGACCCTCACCGAGACCGTGCGCGCCTGGCGCGACTACGCGCCCGACATCGTGCCGATCGTGCACCCGTCAGGGCTCAACGCGCGGTGGCACGCCGTCAACCCCTGGTTCGAGGCCGAGGTCGTCCCCGTGCTGCCGGGCCTCGTCGCGCGGGCGCTGGCGGCCTGACGCGGTCGTCGGCAGGGCAGGGCCGGCCCACGGTCAGCTCCATGCCCGTTGCTGCCGTTGCTGCCAGTAGCGCTCGGCGGGCATCTCGAGCGCCGCGAGGTCGGCGGCGGAGACGTGGTGCACGCGCCGTGGCGTTCTGTCTGAGCTGCTCGGGCGTCACCGCGCCGCTCAAGACGATCGTCGCCCACGGTTGTGCGAGCGCGGCGCCCAGCGCGAACGCGTCCGCGGTCTGCCCGTCGGCCGCGGCGAGCTCCTGCAGCCGGCGAACGTCGCCGTTCGGCGCGAGTGCGAACGGCGCCCAGGGTGCGCGGCGAGCTACTCGCCGAGGAATGCCTCGGCGCGCCCGTATGAGCGTGCGGCGTCGATGTACCGCACGCCCGCGCTCCATGCGGCGTCGAGCAGCGCGTGCGTCCGAGAGCGCAGGTCGGCCTCGGTACGCGCTTCGGCATGCCCGAGGTCGACGACGCGGCCGGAGGTGATGTAGGCGGGTCGGCCGATCGCGGCGAGGCCCAGGCCGAGGCGGGCGGTCATGTGCCGAGCCTCACGAGCGTCCGTGCGTGCGCGGCTCACCGCTCGCCGTCGCCCCGAGCCGGTGGAACCGGTGGTCGCGATAGAGCAGCGGCGGTGCTGCGGGCCCGAGCACGACGTCGAGCACCTCGGCGATCACGAGCGTCGAACTGCCGACCGGCAGCCGGTGCAGCGCCCGGCAGCGCAGCACCGCGGGCGCGTCGGGGAGGTACGGCTCGTGCGTGGGGAGCCGCTCCCAGTTCTGCTCGGCGGTGAATCGGGGCGCACCCGAGCGGGCGAAGGCGTGGGCGAGTGCGGCGTGCTGTTCACCGAGGAAGTGCACGGCGAACGTCGGCGTCGCGAGCAGCGCGCCGGCGGTGCCCGTCGACCGGGTGACGGAGAAGGACAGCGCCGGCGGGTCGAGTGCGACCGAGGAGACGCTCGAGGCGGTGAGGCCGACGGGGCCGGTCGCGGTCGCGGCCGTGATCAGGGCCACCCCGGCGGGGTGCAGGCGGAACGCGCGGCGCATGCCGTCCGCGACGTCGGGCTGCGTCTCGGGCTGCATTCCGGCGGCGCTCACGCGTGCGCCGCCTGGGCCGGAAGCGCCGCGATCAGCGGGTGATCCTTCGGGATGACGCCGACCTTCGCGGCACCGCCGGGAGAGCCGACCTCGTCGAAGAACTCGACGTTGGCCTTGTAGTAGTCGGCCCACTGGTCGGGGAGGTCGTCTTCGTAGTAGATGGCCTCGACCGGACAGACCGGCTCGCACGCGCCGCAGTCCACGCACTCGTCGGGGTGGATGTAGAGCGAGCGCTCACCCTCGTAGATGCAGTCGACGGGACACTCGTCGATACACGCCTTGTCCTTGACGTCGACACAGGGTAGGGCGATCACATACGTCACGTTCAGCCTCTCCTCGGTCGGGCACTCCACCGTAAAACCTCAAGTACCCTTGACGTCAAAACGAGAGGATGCGTCGTGGTCGGTGCACGGACGGAACACGACGCCGCGCACGGCGCCGACGACCTGCTCTCCATCGGCGAGATGAGCCGGCGCACCGGGGTCGCACCGTCCGCGTTGCGCTTCTACGAAGAGCTCGGCTTGATCGCCGCCGTCCGCACCGGCGGCAACCAGCGGCGATACCCGCGCCACATGCTGCGACGGGTCTCCCTGATCGCCGTGGCCAAGCGGCTCGGCATCCCGCTCGACGATGTCCGCGACGCGTTCGCGCACGTGCCGCTCGACCGCACGCCGAGTCACGAAGACTGGCAGCGCGCGTCGCGCCAGTGGAAGCGCCGGCTCGAGGAGCGTCGGCGCGGTCTCGAGCGGCTCGAGCGTGAGCTGACCGGATGCATCGGGTGCGGATGCCTCTCGATGAAGGCGTGTGCCTTGCTCAACCCCGGCGACGCGCTCGGCACGGCGGGGGCCGGGCCGCGCCGCTTGGAGGGGTAAGGTCCGTTCCATGGCAGCAGTGGACCCCGACCAGCGACGCGAGCAGCTCACGGCCGCACCGAACGCCGACCCCGAAGACGCCGCGCCCCGCGTGCGTGCGACCGATCAGGGCGAGGGCACCACGAGGATCGACGTCGCCGACACGGCCGCCGTGCGTCCGGGCAAGCCCGACCGCGACGCGACGTAGGCCGCGAGCCCGAGCCTCCCCGAGTTCGCTCCCGCGACTCGGCATACTTGTCAGCTATGGGGGAGAGCACACCGGCGCGGGTCGCCATCGTCGACGACCACGAGCTCGTCGCCTTCGCGATCAGCGCCGTGATCGACGGCGCCCCCGACCTCGCGTTCGCGAGGCACGAGACCACGGTCGATCGACTCATCGGACCGGCGCTCGACGCCGACGTGGTCGTCCTCGACCTCAGCCTCAAAGACGGCAGCGAACCCTCGGAGAACGTCGAACGACTCCGCGAGTGGGGCGCGCACGTGCTGGTGCTCACCTCGGGCGAGAACCCCTACCTCGTGCGCGAGGCCTCCCGGACCGAGGCGTTGGGCATCGTGCGCAAGTCGGCGCCTCGCGAAGTCATCCTGGACGCGATCCGCGCCTCGGCCCACGGCGAGCACGTGCCCAGCACCGAGTGGGCGTCCGCGCTCGACACCGACCCGTTGCTGCAGGCGGCTCCGCTCACGGCCCGGGAGCGTGAAGTCCTCGCCCTCTACGCCTCGGGCATGGGTGCGAAAGAGGTCGGAACGCGGCTGTACGTGAGCGAGAACACGGTGAACGACCACCTGCGCCGCATCCGTTCGCTCTACCACCGGCTCGGCCGGCCCGCGACGTCCAAGGTGGAGCTCTATCAGCGCGGTCTCGAAGACGGGTTCATGCCGGCTCCAGGACATGGCTGAACCCGGCCGCGCCGAGCTCGCCGCGAGGCGCGTGCTCGCCGGTGGCGCCGCCGCGGTCGCGCTCATCATCGGGTTCGCGATGGCCGGCCTCATGGTCAGGGAGAGCGACCTGCGGCTTCCCGGGTGGTTCTTCACCCTCGCGCTCCTCGTGCTCGCGGCGTTCATCGGCACGGGTGTGCTCGCGCCGTGGCTCGACTCGCGGCAGTTGCGGCGGGGCGCGGTCACGGCCGCCACGGGGTACCTGCTGCTGCTCGCGGCGTTCGTGCCCGCCGCGTCGATGTCGCCGGACCTCGAGCGCGTGCCGTGGATGCTGTCCGCGGCGAGCGCCGCGGTCGGCGCGGCGCTCTTGGCGCGAGGTCCCTGGTTCGCGTGGACCGTGCTGATCGCGGCCATGGTCGCGAGCACCGTGGCGAGGGGCGCGGTCGGGGGACTCGACCTCGACGGCATCGTGAACGACACGCAGGTCGCGCTCGCGAGCACCGTGGTGTGCGTCGTCGGCCGACACGTGCTGAGCATCAGTCGTGAGCTCGACCACGCAGCCGCGGCGGCCTCGATCGCCACGGCCGCCGAATCGGCGGAGCGCGGGCGCCTCGCGGCGCGCACCCGAGCCGCGGCGCTCGTGCACGATGAAGTGCTCGCGACGCTCTCGCTCGCGGGATCCGGACTCCCCATACCGGCCGACCGGCTCGCCGCGCAGGCCGCTGACGCGTCGGCCATGGTGTCCTCGCTCGTCCGCGACCACGGCGCGTCATCGTCGTCGCTCGCGGCCGATCTCGCGGCCGAGGCGGCGCGTGCTGGTGCCGAGTTCCGAGCCGAGGTCGCCGAGGAGCTCACGCTCGAGCCACCCGTGCACGACGCGTTCGTCGCGGCGGCCCGTCAGGCGCTGGAGAACAGCGTGCGGCATGCCGGGGCATCCGCCCACCGACGCGTGACCGTGCGCGGCGACGAGTCGCGCATCGAGATCTCGATCGCCGACGACGGCGTGGGTTTCGACCCGGGATCCGTGCCCGCGGATCGCCTCGGCCTTCGTACGAGCATCGTGGGTCGCATGCGGGACATCGCGGGGGGAGCGGCGGAGATCACCTCGACGCCCGGTCGGGGCACGGTGGTCACGTTGACGTGGGGCAGGACGTCGCCGGCGACGTTCGCAGTGGAGGGTGACCGGAAGGCACTCAACGCCGGCCTGCTCGTCGTCGGCATCGTGTACGTGCTCGGTCAGGCCGTCTGCGCGGTCGCCGCCGCCTGGGTCTCCGCGTCATGGGAGGTTCCGCTCCTCGTGCTTGCGGCCCTGCTCGGCACGGCCGAGGTGCTCCGCTTCTCGCCAACAGCCCGCCCCGGGCCGATCCGGACCGCGGTCTTCGTGACCGCGACGGTCGCGATCGTGGCCGTGGGGTTGAGCGCGGTACCGTTCACGTTCGGGACGACCTGGTTCGTCACCGCCGCGGCGTTCCTGCTGGTCGCGCTGGCCATGCGGGAGCGTGTCGGCGCGGCCCTCGCGGGACTCGGCGTGCTCGTGGTGGTCGTCGCCTCCGCGGGTGCAGCGGCAGCCGCGACACCCGCGACGATCGCGTACGTGATGACCCGCCCTGCCCTGCTGATCGTGCTGGCGGTGGCGCTCATCGTGGCGGTCGGGCGCATGCAGCGGCGCACGGCCGACCTGCACGCCAAGGCGGTCGCGACCGTGGAGCGCACGGCCTGGGACGGCGCCACCCAGGCCGAGCTCGCGGCACGCGTCGACGACCTGGATCGACGTGTGGTGCCGATGCTCGACCGGATCGCGCGCGGCGGCGCCCTCACGGCCGAGGAGCGCCGCGTCTGCGTCGGCCTCGAGGGCGAACTGCGTGATGAGTACCGGGCCGGCGCGCTGGCCAGGGAGCCGCTCACCGGCGCGGCCCGGGCCGCGCGTGAGCGCGGGATCGACGTGGTGCTGCTCGACGACCGCGGCGGCCTCGGCGCCCAGGGTGCGCTGGGTGGGGACGAGGCGGATCGCGTCGCGCACTGGATGGCCACGCGCATGGCCGGCGCGCGATCCCGGGTCGTCGGTCGGCTGCTGCCGCCGGATCGCGAAGCGGTCGCGGCGATCACGGTCGACGCGGAAACCACCCATTTCGGTGGCTGAACGGCCCGGTTCGAGTCGCGGGCGGCTCCTACGTTCGAGGTGAGCTGACGCGAGACGCCCCGTGCAGCTCGGACCACCGAACGGGCGAGAGCCACGGAAGAGGCAGACATGAACAAGCTCACCAAGGGCGCACTCGCGGTCGGCGCCGGCGCGGTGCTCCTCCTCGGCAGCGCCGGTTCGCTCGCGTACTGGCAGGCGACGGTCCACACCAGCGCGCTGCAGGTGCAGACCGGCTCGCTCGGCATGACCGCCGGCGCGGAGACGTATGCGCTGAACGGCGTCGCGGTCGACTCCACGCAGGTCTCGGCGCTGAGGCTCGTGCCCGGCGATGTCTTCGTCTACACCAGGCAGATCGCGGTCGAGACCGTCGGCACGGATCTCACGGCCGCCTTGGACGTCGCGCTCGGCGGACTCACCGCCGTGGCCCACGACAACCCCGGCGTCGACCGCTCCGCAGGATTCAGCGGGAAGGTCGTCCCGACCTACTCCGTCGAGGCGGTCTCGGGCTCGCTGGCCGTCGTGCCGACGACGACCGACAACTCGTACAACGTGAGCGGAACCGGCGACGTCAGGATCACCATCACGCTCGCGTGGCCGTTCGGCACCGCCTCCAGCGACAGCACCAGCGCCGGGGACGACACGACGCTGGCCGACCTCAACCTCGGCCTCTCGACGATCACGCTGCGGCAGGTCCCAGAGGCGCTTCCCATCGAAGAGAACTGACGTCCCGGCCTGACTGACCGCCCGATCCCGCTCCACAGAAAGCAGCACCCATGAATCGCATCGTCACGGCCGGCGTCGCCCTGGTCGCCGCGCTCGCGCTGTGCTCGACCGGAGCGGGGTCGATGGCGTTCTGGCAGCAGTCCGCGCAGACCACCGAGGTGAGTTTCGAGACCGGTGAGCTGCGACTCGAACCGGTCGGCACGCCCGTGTGGGCGTCCCGCGGGGCGCCTCTCGATGACACATTCCGCCCCGTCCCGGGCGACACGCTCACCTACACGCAGGAGTTCGACCTCCTCATGGCGGGTACCACGATCGCCGCGACGATCCGACTCGCGCCGGGAACCGTGATCACCTCCGCGGGAAGCAGCTTCACGCTCGACGGGGTGGCGCTGACGGGGGCGGCGACCTTCACGCCCGACCCAGCCGCGAGCCAGGTCGGCGCCGACCAGGCGTGGACCGTGGACTCGGGTGGCCGATTCACGCTCACGCTGACGCTCGGTTGGAACGCCGGCACGGCAGTGGACGACGCCGCGCAGGGCGCGACGATCACGATCAACCCCTCGGAGCTGCTGCTCGTGCAGGAGGCGACCGCCGCATGAGCCGACCTTCCACACCGACCACGGACCGCCGCGATCCCCGATCGCCGAGACGCCGGAACGCGGTGACCACCGTCGTCATCGCGGCCGCCGCGATCTGCGCCGGCGCCGCCGCAAGCCAGAGCAGCACCGCGTTCTGGAACGACGCCGAGACGACCGAGGCGCTGACGGTCACGGCCGGAACGGCTGCCCTCTCGTTGGACGTGACCGAGCAGCGCACGCCCGAGCTCGCACCCGGCGCGACCATTGAAGGGTCTACCTACGCGCTGCAGAACACCGGCGATGTGCCGCTCAGGGTCACCCTGGCGCTGAGCGCGTCGAGCGAGAACCTGCTCACGGCCGCGACCACCCTGCACGCGTGGTTCACCGTGGACGACTGCGCGGGACTCGTGTACGCGGATGTCCAGGCCCTCGTGCCCAATGGTGCCGGATTCGCGTTCGGCGACCTCGAGCCGGGCGAGAGTGGCGTGCTCTGCACCGAGCTCACGCTCGCCAGCACCGCGTCATCAGCATCGTCGGGGCAGACGTTCCCCAGCCTCACCCTCACGATCGACGGAGCGCAGACCCGATGAGTGTCACGACCCGCAGGAACTGGCGAGTGGGCATCGCCGCATTCGTCATGGCCGCCCTCGTCACCGGTGCGCCGCATGCGGCGAACGCCGTCTGGTCCGCGCACGCGAGCGCCGCGGCGCCGGTCACGAGGGCCACGACGGGGTACACGGTCACCGCCCCCGCCCTGCCCCTCACGTTCTCGCTCTCCGGGAACGGGCCGAACTACACGGGCACGGCGGACATCGCGTTCACCGTGGCCACGGCCGCCGGATCGCCTGCGCCGTCCGCCGCGTCGGCGACGATTGCGCCGGCTGCGCTCGCCGGTGCAGGCGCCGGGCCTCCGATGACCGTCGAGATCGCCGAGCGCAGCACGACGACCGGATGCTCGGGCACGAGCGGCTACGCCCAGGTCACGCCCTGGACCGTCGCGAACCTGCCACGGCCCGACGGCGGCGCCTCGGCGCTGTTCTGCGTCCGCGTGACGATCACCGGGCTCACGTCGGCGGTGAACGGCGACTACGCGAGTGTCCTGCTGCTTGCACCTCTCGCGGTCTGGGGCCCCAACACGACCGCCGGCGCCGGCGGTTGGCGGGTGTCACCGCCGTCGGCGGTGTCCATCCTGCTGGTGAACGGCGTGCCGGCGCCCCCGCCGCCGGTCCAGCTCAGCTGTACGCAACTCGGGGGCAACGCGCTGATGTGGGACCTGCCATCCGGGAGCATCAGGACGCCGTTCACCCTCCGGCTCGGATCTGCGAGCGGGCAGCTCGTGTACGACTCATCGTGGGACTACGCAGCGGGCGAAACCCTCGAGGGTGGAGTCATCCTGTACGCCGAAGACCTCTCCGGCCGCGGCATCGCGAGCGGCACTTACTCCTTGAGCGCAGTCGAGCAGTCCGGCGCCGTCCGGGGCATCCTCTCGGTGAGGTACACGCAGAGTCCGGAGACGCTGACATGCGCATGATCGGCCGGACGACGGCGGCAGCGACGTCGCGGCGCGGCGGTGCCGTCGCGCTCGGACTCGCGCTCGCCGCGGGCGTCGCGTGGAGCGTGCCGGCGACCGCCGCGCACGCGGCCGCTCCCGCCGTCGAGTACAGCCTCGACGGGCTGCACTGGTCGGCGCAGCCGCCGACCTCGGTGTTCGACGGGAGCTGGGTGCCCGTGCCCGGCAGCAGCCGGACGGCGTCGGTGTACCTCCGATCGGTGCGATCCGGCGACACCATCGTCGGCGTCTACGCGGGGAAGGCGGCCGCGAGCGACGCTGGGCTGCTCGTCGCCACAACGGTGCAGGGTGCCGACGGCGAGCCGCTGCCGCTCAGCACCCTCGGTGACTGCCGGGCGCTCGCGAGCCAGTCGGTGCTCGGCGAAGGGGACACCCTCCAGGTACCGCTGACCGTGGCCGTGGACCCCGAGCTGACGACCGGGCAGGAGGCGGGGCTCGAACTGAGTCTCCTCATCGATCTGAGCGACACGGGGGTGCCGACGCTCGCCGGCGGATGCCCCGTGGACCCGGCCATCATCGCGGCGTTCCCAGGAGCAGCCGCGCCGAGCGCCGCGTCGGCCCGCCCGCTCGCCGACACCGGCACCGACACCCCGGTCGGGTGGCTCGCAGCCGCCGGTGCGCTCCTCATCGGAGGTGCAGGCGCGCTCATCGCCGCACGTCGCCGCGCGCCAGACCCGAAGGTCGCGCGGCGATGAGCGGGTCCGATCCGTCGCCGGAGCCGGTGGCGGAGCCGGCGCCGGTGCGGGAGCCGGTGTCGGAGCCGGAGCCGGTGCGGGAGCCGGTGTCGGATCCGGAGCCGGCACCGTCGCCGGCCCGACGATCCGGATGGCGCGTCGCCGGGCGCACCGCCTCGGCGGTGCTGCTCGGATTCGCCCTGCTCGTCGCCGGACTCGTCGTGGTGCTGCCGGCCGTGGCCGGTGGCACGACGTTCACGATCACGGGCCGATCGATGGAGCCGGCGATCCCGGTGGGCGCTCTGATCGTCACGCAGCGTGTGGACGCCGACGAGATCGCGATCGGCGACGTGATCACGTTCCAGCTGGAGTCCGGCTCGCCGCAGGTCGCGACGCACCGCGTGGTCGGCGTCAACCTGGAGTCGGACCGGCGCGCCTTCATCACGAAGGGCGATGCGAACGACGCCGAGGACGCCGAGCCGGTGATCGTCGAGCAGGTGCGCGGGCGGCTCTGGTACGCGGTGCCATACGTGGGCTGGGTGAACGCGGTGTTCAGCGGGTCGGTCAGGTCCTGGCTGATCCCCGCGGTCGCGGTTGCACTGTTCGCGTACGCGGCGTGGGTCTTCGGGTCGGAATGGGTGCGTCGGTCGGGTCGCCGCAGTCGGGCCGAGCCGGATGCCTCGGCTCCCGCCCGAGGTGATCAGCCGGGCGTCCGGGTGGATGGCGCCGTCGGCGGTGGTGCCGATGCTGGCGCCGCCCGCGGTGGCGGTCCCGGGGGAGCCACCGACGAGCGTTGACCGCCCCGTGGTGGCGCCGGCGGAGCCGCCGGCGAGCGTGACTGCCTCGCGATGGTGAGTGCGCAGGTGTGATGGTGCAGGGCGGACGGCGTTGGCTCGGCGGCGCGGCGTTGGCGGCGTGTTGGCGCCGTGGTTTTGGCGTGTCGGAGCATTCGAACGTATGTTCGAGTCGTGGTCACGTGGCATCCGATTCTCGCGGCGGAGGAACCCTCCGCGGGGCATTGGGAGCTGCGCGATCAGTACGGCAGGTGCTATGGGGTGGTCGTGATCCTGCGCCGCGGCGATACGGTCGGGTACCGCGCTGACGATGCATCCGGCGAGCTCATCGGCTACTTCACCACTCTCCGCGCCGCGTGCGCGCAGGTGCATGCCCGCTTCGTCAGATCGCACGGGCCGGCACCGTTCCAGGGCTATCCCGACTTTCGGTGACGCGTGCGCCGATGAATGTCGGTGGGTCCGTGGATACTACTGCGCATGACCGAATCGCCGATCGATCGCCTGACTGAAGAGCTCGGGCGGCTCGCCGACGCGTGGTCTGGCACACAGCCTGCGCCCGGCTGGTCCGCAGCGAGTGAGATGTTCGAGGCCGCGAGTGGGTCGGGCCTCGTCCGCGTGCTCGCCGCGGCCGGCCGTATGCGGCGCGCACTCGACGCGTTCATGGTCAGGGCTGCCGACGAGGTGGCGAAGCGGTCAGCTGCGCAGTTCGGCGCTGAAGGGCTCGCCAAGCAGCAGGGGTTTGCTTCGCCCGCCCGGCTCGTGGCGGCAGTGACCGGAGGCGCGCAGTCCGAGGCGGCACGATGGCTCGCGGTCGGTGAGGCGACCCGACGCCGCATCGCGTTCTCAGGCGACACGTGTCCTGCGAGGTGCGAGCAGGTTCGTGTCGCGCTCGACGAAGGTGAGATCAGTACAGATGCTGCGGCGGCGATCACCGGCATGCTCCGCCGCGCCGAACGTCGCGCAGACGCGGCACTGCTCGGGCCGTACGAACACCAACTCGTCCGGTTCGCGGCGGGCCAGCCGCTGAAGCTCGTGACGCGCGCGGTCGCGCTGGCCGAGGCTCGACTCGATCCCGACGGGGCCGCGCCCGCCGATGAGCAACGGTACGCCGACCGTGGCGTCACCCTCGTGGAAGACGGCACCGGCATGCTGCGTCTGCACGGCAGGCTCGATCCGATCAGCGCCGCGCCCATCAAGGCGGCGTTCGACGCGTTCGTCTCCGACGCGCTCCGAGCACGCGGCAGCGCCCCGGCCCTTGCCGGGGGCGGAGACCCCGCCATCGCCTCGTCTGCCGGGCCCGCGATGACCGATCAGCGCTCAGTGCCCCGGCTCAACGCCGACGCCTTGACCGAGCTCGCGAAGCATGCGCTCGGCTGCCGGTCTGCGCCGGGCGCCCTGCCACGAACGACCGTCGTGGTGAGGCTGAGCCTCGAGGCGCTCCGCGAGGGCGTCGGGTTGGCCGAGATCGACGGCATCGACCAGCCGATCGCCGCCGGTTCCGTGCGCAGGCTTGCCGCCGATGCGGAGGTGATCCCCGCGGTGCTCGGCACCGATCGCGTCCCGCTCGATCTCGGGCGCAGCGCGCGCCTGTTCTCACCGGCGCAGCGACTCGCGCTGCTCGAACGTGACGGCGGTTGTGCGTCCTGCGGCGCGAATGTCACCTACGCCGAGGCGCACCATATCGAGTGGTGGGCGCGCGACGCGGGCGCCACAGATCTGGCAAACGGCGTGATGCTGTGCAGCAGCTGCCATCACCGCGTGCACGACCAGGGCTGGGGCATTCGCGCCGACGGCTCCCGGGTGTGGTTCATCCCGCCGCCGCACGTCGATCCGGCACAAGTCCCGCGATTGGGCGGCCGCGCCCGGTTCGAGCCGCCGCCTGTGCCCGCGCCGCCCGCACACGGGGCGGCGCCACCAGACGGCGCGGGCGCGCGCGACCCAGGTTCGGCGGGTTCAGGCGGCGCAGCGTCGGCGGGTTCAGGCGGCGCAGCGTCGGCGGGTTCAGGCGGCGCAGCGTCGGCGGGCTCAGGCGGCGCGGGCGCCGCCACCCGCCCGACGACCGCGACGGGGGGTCGGGGTTCCCGTGTCGCGTGAGCCAGGCGAGGGCGCGCCGCGCCGGCGGGCCAGCCGAGTTCTTGTGCGCTCGGGTGGTGCTGTGTCAGCTCGCCCTGTGTCGGCTCGTCCTGTGTCAGCTCGCCCTGTGCTCGACTCGCCCTGTGCTCAGCCGGTCATGCGTTCAGCGAGGCGTCCCGCTTCGGAAGCTTCCAACCCGGGCGGACGAAGTGGCATGTGTAGCCCCACGGCATGCGCTCGAGATAGTCCTGGTGCTCGGGCTCCGCCTCCCAGAACGGACCTGACGGCTCGATCGTCGTGACCACCGGGCCGGGCCAGATCCCCGAGGCCTCGACGTCCGCGATCGTGTCGCGAGCGACGGCCTCCTGCTCCGGCGAGGTCGGGAAGATCGCGGAGCGGTAACTCGTGCCCACGTCGTTCCCCTGCCGGTTCAGCGTCGTCGGGTCGTGGATCTGGAAGAAGAACTCCAGCAGGTCGCGATAGCTCGTCTTCGTCGGGTCGAACACGATCTCGATCGCCTCGGCATGGCCGGGGTGGTTCCGATACGTGGCGTACTCGTTCTGGCCACCGGTGTACCCGACGCGGGTGTCGAGCACGCCGGGCTGCTTGCGGATCAGGTCCTCCATGCCCCAGAAGCATCCGCCCGCGAGGACGGCGGTCTCGGTTCCTGGATTGCTGGTGATCGCACCTGGGATCGTCATGATGCGTGCTCCTCGTCAGTCGTGATGGTCGGGGCGGTGATGTTCCGAGCGGTGGTTGTCGGAGTGGGGCTGGTCTCTCCACCGAAGCGTGCCAGGTACTCGCCGTACCCCTCAACCTCGAGCCGGTCCACAGGGATGAACCGGAGCGCCGCGGAGTTGATGCAGTACCGGAGTCCGCCGTCCTCGACGGGGCCGTCGTCGAACACGTGGCCCAGATGGCTGTCGGCGGCCGCCGACCGGACCTCGACACGCTTCATGAAGAACGATCGGTCGACCTTCTCGACGACCGAGGCGTCCTCGATCGGCCGGGTGAAGCTCGGCCAGCCCGAGCGACTGTCGTACTTGTCCGTCGAGCTGAACAGGGGCTGACCCGAGACGACGTCGACGTAGATGCCGGGTTCCTTCGCATCCCAATACTGATTCCGGAACGCCGGCTCGGTGGCGTCATCCTGAGTGACCTTGCGCTGGAGTGGGGTGAGCCGCGCGAGCGCCTCGGGTGTCTTGCGATAGTCGTGTGACACGATTCCTCCAAATCGACGCCGCCGGCTGCGGCGCCACCGTTGACAACACGCGGCGCCCGCGGGCTGTTCCGTGATCCGGCCGGCGAAGCTGTCGGTTCCCTGTGAGCGAGTGGAATGCCGAGCGCGTGACGGCGAGCGCGTGCAGGCGCGCGTACGCCAGACTGGTTGCGCTGAAGACAACCGACGGGAGCGAAGCGCCATGGAGTTGCTGATCGTGGGAGTCCTCGGCCTGCTCGGCATCGCCGCGGCGACCGCGATCGGCCCCCGCCTGGGCGTCGCATCGCCGCTGCTGCTCGTCATCGTCGGCATCCTCGTGAGCTTCCTTCCGTTCGTGCCCGACGTCCAAATCGACCCCGAGTGGATCCTCGCGGGCGTGCTGCCGCCCCTGCTGTACTCGGCGTCGGTCGCCATGCCGTCCATGGAGTTCCGCCGCGAGTTCAGCGCGATCGGCGGGTTCTCCGTGCTGCTCGTCGTGCTCAGCTCGGTCGTTCTCGGCCTCGTGTTCGCCGCCATCATCCCCGGAATCGGCCTCGCGGCCGGCATCGCGCTCGGCGCCATCGTGAGCCCGACCGACGCCGTCGCGACGTCCATCGTCAAACGCGTGGGGGTGTCGCCACGCATCGTCACCGTGCTCGAGGGTGAGAGCCTGCTCAATGATGCGACCGCACTCGTGCTCCTCCGCTCGGCGATCGCCGCGACGGCGGCATCGGTGACGTTCTGGGACGTGGTCGGCGACTTCCTGTTCGCGGTCGCGGTGGCCGTGGCGATCGGGTTCGTGGTCGGCAAGGCCAACCTCTGGCTGCGTTCGCGGGTGACGGATGCCACGGTGAACACCGTGATCTCGCTCGCGGTGCCGTTCGTCGCCAGCGTGCCCGCCGAGAGCCTTGGGGCGTCGGGGCTGGTCGCCGCAGTGACCGCGGGGCTCATCACCGGTCGCGGCGCCATCCGCAATCTCACCCCGCAACACCGGCAGTCCGACGCGCAGACCTGGCGCACGGTCGAGTTGATCCTCGAGGGCGCTGTCTTTCTGCTCATGGGCCTCGAGATGTCCGCGCTGCTGCACGATCTCACGAACGAGCAGCTCGGCATCCACCATGGCATCGGCCTCGCGCTCATCGCCCTCGTCGCGATCGTGCTCGTGCGCGCGGCGTATGTCTTCCCGACGCTCGCGATCTTCGCCGCGCGAACCCGCCGCGCGGCGGCGCTCCGGCCGAGGCTGACCGCTGCGCAACAGCGCCTCGACGAGCGCGAGCTCGCCGAGATCGCCGAAGAGGTCGCCGACCGTGAGATCGAGCGGCGGCTGCAGCGGCGCCGTCGGGTGCCGCGGGACGGACGGGTGGAGCGTCTGAGAACGCGGCTTCGTCGCAAGGTCGCGGATCTCGACTACTTCCTGGCCGTGCCGCTGGGCTGGCGCGAAGGCACGATCATCGTCTGGGCGGGCATGCGCGGCGCCGTCACGCTTGCGGCCGCCCAGACCCTGCCCGCCGACACGCCGGTGCGCTCACTGCTCGTACTCACCGCGTTCTTCGTCGCCGCGTTCTCGCTGATCGGCCAGGGCGGGACGCTCCCGCTCGTGGTGCGCGTCGTGAAACCTGCGACGATCGATCACGAGGGCATGGCCACCGAGCGCCGGCAGGTCCGCGAGCTACTGCGCGTCGTCGCGGAGGACGTCGTCCGGCGTCAGGCCGAACGCCGGGGCGTCCCTGCCGGAGCACGCTCACCCGAGTCGGCCGACACGCCCGACGCGTCGATCCGTGCCGAACGCGACGAGCGGCCTGAGAGAGCCGCACCTACGGGCCAGGCTGCACCTACGGGCCAGGCTGCGCACTCGGGCCAGACCGTGCGCACCGGCGAGGCTGCGCCCACGGGCCAGACCATGCGCACCGGCGAGGCTGCGCCCACGGGCCAGACCGCGCACACGGGCCAGGCTCCACCTACGAGCCAGACCGCGCACACGGGCCAGGCTCCACCTACGAGCCAGACCGCGCACACGGGCCAGGCTCCACCTACGAGCCAGTCAGCACCTACGAGCCAGTCTGCGCACACGGGCCAGTCCGCGCGCGCCGCGCGCGCCGAGCGCGCCGAACAGGCTGCGCGGGTCGAGCGGTACGTCGGCCGGAACGCGGCATCCGTCGCCGAGATCCTGCGCGGCTCCGACCGCCCGGTCGACGAGGAGTTCCGCCGACTCCGCCTCGCGATCATCGCGGCACAGCGCGATGCGCTGCTCGAGGCGCGCGACGACGGAATCTACAGTTCGGCGGTGCTCGGGCACATGCTCGACACGCTGGACGCCGACCAGATCAGCATGGAGCTGCGCGCCGACGGCGACGCCGCGACATCCTGAGGCCCACCCATGATTTTGGATGGAATTCCCAGGGATCGCTGAGGGGCCGCGGAGACTCGGCGTGCAGACTGGCGACTTCGCCGTGCGCCCCCGCCGAGCGAAGAACCCTGAATATCGTCCGCCCGGTGCCGCCGTCCGGTGCAGCCGCCAGCGCAGCAGCCCGTGCATCCGTGCCGTGGACGTCGATAGCCCTGACCATCGGACAAAATGACCCGCCCGCCCCGGCCTCGTGCCGGATCGCGAGCCACGTGAACAGTATGCAGAACCAGATTTCCCCTGAGACCCAGCCTTCCCCTGACAACTCCACACCGACGGTGGCCATCGCCACGCAGACCGACACCGAGAGCGAGACCCGCGCGAGCCGTCGCACCGCGCGGCGCTCGCGCACACGGACCTCCCCGTACCTCATCGCCGGCGCGATCGTCGCGGTTGGTGCCCTGACCGGCACCGGATTCGCCGTGCAGTCGGCCGTGGGCGAGCAGAACGCCCGCATCGCCGAGACGAGCGCGCTGGTCGCGGCCGCGAACCCTGACGCGGAGCAGGCCGCGAGCCACAGTGCGATCCTCGACGCGCGGGCGTCCAAGGTGGCCGAAGACACGCTCACGGTCGCGAACGACACGCTCGCGGCGGCCAACGGCAAGGCCGACGCGACCGCGCTGTCGTCGTCGGTCGCGTCGCTCGGCGCGTACAAGCGACTCGACGCAGCCCAGGTCTTCACGCTCGCGAAGGAGACCTCGGTGCACACCGAGGCCGTGAAGAGCCAGATCGCGGAGTTCGACCGGGTCGCCGCCGAGCAGGCCGCGGCCGAGGCGGCCGCGAAGGCGGCGGCCGAAGCCGAAGCCGCCGCCAAGGCGAAGGCCGATGCCGCCGCACGCGCGACCCCCAGCGCGCCGTCGGCGCCCGCGAATCCGAGCGGCGCACAGGCCATCGCGCGCGACCTGATGGCCTCGATGTACGGCTGGGGCGAGGACCAGTTCGGCTGCCTCGTGTCGCTGTGGAGCAAGGAATCGGGCTGGAATGTGAGTGCTCAGAACGGCAGCAGCGGCGCCTACGGCATCCCGCAGGCTCTGCCCGGCAGCAAGATGGCGAGCGCGGGCGCGGACTGGGCCACCAACCCCGCGACGCAGATCACGTGGGGTCTCGGCTACATCGCCGGCCGCTACGGGACGCCCTGCGGCGCCTGGAGTACCTCGGAGAGCCAGGGCTGGTACTAAGCCCCGAGATCTCAGCCCCGAGATCTGAGCCCCGAGGTCTGAGTCCAGCCGGGGGCGTAGATCGGCGGCGCGACGCGCGGGTGTCAACCACCCGCGCGTTGCGCGCGCCGGTCAATAGCCTGGACCGATGCGAGGGGATGCCACGAGTCAGCGATCGTCCGATGAGCAGCAGCCGGCACCGCCGCCGAGTGCCGCAGTCCCGGGGACGGCAACCGCACCGGGCCTGATGGACCGCGTCAAGCGTGTCGTCGCGTGGGTGCTCAGCACGAAGCCGGCTCGCGCGCTCCTCCTCTATCAGGAGCGGCACGGCCCGATGCTCGCGGACAGCGTCACCTACCGCACCCTGTTCTCGGTGTTCGCGGGCGTGTTCTTGGGGTTCGCGATCGCTGGCCTGTGGCTCGCCGGGAATCCCGATGCATTGGATGCGCTCGTGCGGGCCCTCGACACCGCCATTCCCGGGCTCGTCGGCGAGACCGGCCTGATCGACCCCGACGACCTGGTGCAGCCGCTGACCTTCAGCATCGCCGGCATCATCGCGATCGTCGCCCTCGTGGGAACGGCGATCGGGGCGGTCACGTCCCTCTCGACCGCCTACCGGGAGCTCGCGGACCTGGGCAACGACGACACGTTCTTCGTCTGGATCCTGCTCAGGAACCTCGCGATCGCGATCGGCTTCGGTGCGTTGCTCGGCGCGGCCGCGCTCGTGACGTTCCTCGGCACATCCACACTCGAGACGGTGTTCGCCTGGCTCGGGGTGAGTGAGCGGAGCCCGCTGGCCGAAGGCGGCACGCGCGCGGTCTCCATCCTGGTGACCTTCGCGATCGACACCGTCGCCGTGGCCGGACTCTTCCGGCTGCTGTCCGGCCTCACGCCCTCGGCGCGCAGCCTCTGGACGGGTGCGATCCTCGGCGGCATCGGACTCACGGTGCTGCAGGTGCTGTCCGGACTCTTCATCGGCGGGGCGTCGAGCAACCCGCTGCTCGCGTCCGTCGGGTCCCTGATCGCGCTGCTCATCTGGTTCAACTTCTCCGCGCAGGTCATCCTCATCGCCGGCGCGTACACGATCACAAGTGTCGACGAAGAGCAGGACCGGATCGCCGAACGGTACGGGGCACGGTCCATGGCACTGCGACGGCTGAAACGCGCCGAGCGGCGGGCGCACGCGGCTGCCGCTGAGGTGCAGGCGGCGAAGGAGGCGGTCGAGAAGGAGTCCGGGACATGAGGGTGGTCGACCTCGTCAGGCGCATGGTCGCGCCGCTCACCCGCACGCGGACCTTCCGCCGCATCGGGCCCCGCCTGCTGCCGCCAGTCGAGCGGGTCTTCGCGCGCGTGTCGCGCGGGCGCGTCCAGGTGAGCGCGCTCCTCGTGCCGTCACTCGTCCTGCACACCGTCGGCGCGCGATCGGGTGAGCCTCGAGACACGGTGCTGATGTACACGCCCGACGGGCGGGGGAGTGCGATCGTCGCAGGGACGAGCTTCGCGCGCACGAGGCATCCGGCATGGACCTTCAACCTGACCGCCGACCCGCACGCGGAGATCACCGTGCGCGGCAGGCGGCTCGAGGTGCGGGCGCGCCTGCTCGAGGGCGACGAGCGTGAGGCTGCGTGGGCGCGGATCGAACGCCAGTGGCCCGGCTACCGCGGCTACGAGCGCGACTCCGGGCGCACGGTCCGGGTGTTCATGCTCCGACCGGTGCGCGAGCTCGGTCCAGATCATGAGCGGGCTGCGCGGCCCCAGAAATGACGGATGCCCCGGTGGGCCGGCGTCGTTCCGGCCACCGGGGCGCCTCGTCGGCCGGCCGCTCAGTTCGGCACGGAGCCGCCGGGATTCCTGCCGTCGTCGACTTCGCCGATCTCGTCGATCTCGACGACCTCGACCACGTCGACGTCGTCGTCGGAGAGTCCCTCGTCGTCGAGGACCTCCTCGACCTCCTCGTACTCGTCGGTGGGTAGTTCGGCGTCGAGCGGCAGCTCGGAATCCGTGTACTCGCCCTCGGGGCGCAGCGGGTCGCTCATAGGTCCTCCCATCCATCACCGACCGGCGGCCGCCGGTCCCGTGCGCGACGCTACTCGCGAACGGCGCCCGCCCCAAGGGGTTGACGCTCAGGAACGGGGTACCGGCCGATGCCACGCAGGGGTACGCTCCACCGCATGTGCCGGAACATCCACGTATTGCACAACTTCGAGCCCGCCACCACCGACGACGAGGTCTATGCCGCGGCGCTCCAGTACGTCCGCAAAGTGAGCGGTTCGACGAAGCCCTCGAAGGCCAACACGGACGCGTTCGAACGCGCCGTCGCTGAGATCGCGCACGCCACGAGGCACCTCCTCGACGCGCTCGTGACCAGCGCACCGCCGAAGCACCGTGACGAGGAGGCCACGAAAGCTCGAGCCCGCGCTGCTCGCCGCTACGAGGCTCAACGACTCGGGGAGGCGCAGCTGGCCGCGGAGGCGCAGCACGCGGCGCTGCGGTAACGTCGCGGGCATGGCCGCAGAAGCCGTCACCATCATCGTCCCGGGTCCGCACGGCGAGCGGAGCATCCGTATCTCCAGCCCGTCGCGCGTGCTGTGGCCCGAGCCCGGCATCACGAAACTCGCGCTCGCGGAGTACCTGATCGCGGTGGGCGACGCGTTCGTCGCCGCGAACGGGGATCGCCCCGTCTCCCTCCAGCGCTTCCCGGACGGCGTCGACGGCGAGCAGTTCTTCTCGAAGAACCCGCCGAAGGGCGCGCCCGACTTCGTGCGCGCGGTACCCGTGACCTACCCCAGCGGGCGATCGCACCCGCAGCTGGTCATCGATGAGCCGGCCGCTGCGGTGTGGGCGGCTCAGATGAACACGGTGGTGTTCCACCCGTGGGCGTCCCGGGCGGAGACGTCCGACTTCCCCGATCAGCTGCGCATCGATCTCGACCCGCAGCCGGGCACGGGGTTCGCCGAGGCCGTCGAGCCGGCCTTCGTGCTGCGTGAGGTGCTCGACGAGGCCGGGCTCACCGCGTTCGTGAAGACCTCCGGCAATCGCGGCATCCATGTGTTCGCGCCGATCGAGCCGACGCACGAGTTCCTCGACGTGCGCCACGCCGTCATCGCTGCAGCCCGCGAACTCGAGCGGCGCATGCCCGACCGGGTGACGACGGCCTGGTGGAAGGAAGAACGCGGCGAGCGGCTCTTCGTCGATTTCAATCAGGCGAACCGTGACCGCACGATGGCCGGCGCCTACAGCCCCAGGGCGCTGCCATGGGCCTCGGTGTCGTGCCCGCTCGAGTGGTCCGAGCTCGCCGACGCGGACCCCCGCGAGCTCACGATCCTGACGGTCCCCGACCGGCTCGCTGAGCGCGGCGACCCTTGGGCCGCCATGCACGAGGCTCCAGGGCGGATCGACACGCTCCTCGAGTGGTGGGAGCGAGACCTCGGCAACGGTCTCGGCGAGCTGCCGTTCCCGCCAGATTTCCCGAAGATGCCCGGCGAGCCAACGCGTGTCCAGCCGAGTCGAGCCAAGCAGCGCGACTGACCCGGACGCTCTCGCGGCCGCGGCGACCGCAGGTCTGTCGGCCGGTGGCGTGTGGGATCATCCGAACATGACCGATACTCCCACCCCTCCCGTGCTCCAGCTCCGCGTGGTCGTCGAGACCGAGGACTTCGATGCCGCGGTCGCCTTCTACCGCGACGCGCTCGGCATGCCCGAGCTGATGGCCTTCGCCGACGGCCCCGACGACGACCGGGTCGCGATCCTCGAGGCCGGACGCGCGACCCTCGAGCTCGCCAGCCCCGGGCACAAGCGCGCGATCGACGCGATCGAGGCGGGGGGCCGCGAGAGCCCGCGCATCCGGCTCGCGTTCGAGGTGACCGACGCGGCCGGCACGACGCGGCGGTTGGAGGGCGTGGGCGCCCAGGTCGTGGCTGAGCCGGTCGAGACGCCGTGGCGCTCGCTGAACTCGCGGCTGGACGCGCCGGGTGACCTGCAGATCACGCTGTTCGAAGAGCTCATGGACAGTCACGAGCGCGCGGCGCTTGACGGCTTCGCAACGGATGCGTCGCGCCGGGACGACTGAGCAGCCGCCGGGGTGTCGCCGTTCCAGCCCGGGTCGACGGGTACGACGGTCACGACGGTCACATCGCGTCGACGTAGCGCCATCCGCCGCCGTCACGCCGGAAGCGGCTCCGCTCGGCGAGCATGCCGGGCCCGTCGGCGTCGCGATAGCGCGCGACGAACTCGACGATGCCCTCCTCGTCCTCCGGGCCGCCCGCGACGGTGTCCACGATGTGCAGTGAGCGCCACCGCGTCGCCGCATCGAGCGTGAGGTCAGCCGGCCGGGTCGACGGATGCCACGTGCGCACGAGGTAGGCGACGTCGCCGAGGGCGTACGCGGTGTATCGCGAGCGCATGAGCTCGAGTGCGGTCGAGGCATCCGCGGTCTTCGAAAGCACCGGCGCGCAGCACTCACCGAAGGGACGCCCGCTTCGGCATGGGCACGCCGCCGCCGGGTCGGGGACGGGTGGGCCAGGATTATGCACGGTCATGGATTCTCCAGGGAAAGTCGAGGGGTTGTCCAGGACGGCCCGGCACACTTGAGGCTTTGCGCGTCCCGTTCGGCGACGCATCCCCCGAGTTCAGAACCCCTTCGGCCGAGCAGATGAACCCCTATGCGTAACCAGAATCTCACGTCCCCCCTGCCCACTCCCCACCCCGACGAGGCCGCCCTCCCCACGCGGCGCAGCCTCCGCTCCCGTCGACTCAAGCGCCGGAGCGTGCTCGTCGGCGGCACGATCGCCGCCGCCGGTCTGCTGGTCGGCACCGGGTTCACCGTCACGACGGCAGTTGAAGCCCAGCAGCGCGTCGCCGCGACGGCCGCGGTGACCGACGCGACCGGACTGCACAAGGACCAGCTCGGCGCCTACTCCGTCGTCGCCGAGGCCAAGGCGATCACGGCGGCGAAGGACACCCTCGAGACGGCGGCGGCGACGCTCGCCGCCGCCGACGGCAAGGTCGACGCGTCCGGCCTGCAGGCGTCCGTCGCCTCGCTCGGCGAGTACGAGCGTCTGCCGCTCGATTCGGTCGTCGCGCTCACCCGCGAGACGCAGGCGCATGTCGAGCAGACCGCGGCCGCCGCCGCCGACTTCGAACGTGCGCAGGCCGCGCAGGCGCAGGCGGCCGCTGAGGCCTCAGCGGCCGCGGCGCGCGCCAACACGCCCGAGGGCGCCAAGGCGTTCGCGCGCGATCTCGCCGCGTCGCAGTACGGCTGGGGCGCGTCGGAAGTCGGCTGCCTCGTGAACCTGTGGCAGAAGGAGTCCGGCTGGAACTACCAGGCCGTGAACGCCTCGAGCGGCGCAACCGGCATCCCGCAGTCGCTGCCCGGGTCGAAGATGGCCACGGCGGGCGCCGATTGGCAGACGAGCGCCGCGACCCAGGTGCGGTGGGGCCTCGACTACATCGCCCGCGCATACGGCACGCCGTGCTCGGCGTGGTCGCACTCGCAGTCGGTCAACTGGTACTGAGCTGAGGTCGGCGCGCGGAAGCCAACGCGCCGT
>Ga0182737_1001024_pt1 | contig 30648 bp, 28 predicted proteins | sample eDN5th30CBELigOP_FD_128878 | JGI IMG/M metagenome (GOLD analysis project Ga0182737, IMG submission 128878) | Enriched Organic Plus compost microbial communities from Emeryville, California, USA - eDNA 5th pass 30_C BE-Lig OP (version 2) (version 2) ... | reverse complement strand
TCATAGCCATGACAGTTTTTGAACCGACGCTCTCCGGCGAGAAGCTGGCCGAGGCGACCGGGAGGAACTGGGAGGAGTGGTTGGAGCTTCTCGACCAGGCCGGGGCCGCGAGGCGGACTCACACCGAGATCGCCCGTTGGCTGATGGACGAGCAGGGCGTGGCGGGTTGGTGGGCGCAGTCGATCACGGTCGGATACGAGCGGGCCAGGGGCCTGCGCGAACCGGGCCAGCGCGCCGATGGTTGGGCGGTCACCGCCTCCAAGACGATCGACGCTCCCGTGGAGAGGGCTTTCGAGGCGTTCGACGTCGACGCGGTGCGGGAGAAGTGGCTGCCCGGGTCCGAGCTCCACCTCCGGACCGCAACCGCCCCGAAGTCCGCCCGTTACGACTGGGGCGACGGCTCCACCAGGCTGGTCATCGGCTTCGAGAGCCTGGGGCCGAACAAGTGCCGCGTCGCGCTGGAGCACGAAAAGCTGCCCGACAGCGAGGTCGCCGCCCGCATGAAGCCGTGGTGGCGCGAACGCATCCAGGACCTGAAGGAGCTACTCGAGGCCGACTGAACCCGACCGCGACCCGACCGCCCAAGACCGCGACACGCCCCGCGGACCGCAGGCCGTGCCGGAGTCCCGCTCGGCCTCAGGCTCCCGGCTTGACGATCATGAGGTAGATCGCGATCACGATCAGGATCCCGGTCACGGAACCGACGATCCCCTCGATCCGCGCCCGCCGCTGGTACTCCTCCGAAGGGGTGAACTTCCCGTCGCCCGCGGCCGCGATCTCGCCCGACACCATCGCCTCGAGCTTCTTGTCGGCGGGGATGAAGTACGCCCCGACCAGGCCACCGAGCACGATCACGATCGCGAACGTGGCGCTGATCCAGAAGTCGCCGAAGCTCCAGCCCGCGTCCGACACCTGATAGATGCCGGTGGCGAGGATGAGGAGCAGGGCCGGATTCGCGATGTACCGGTTGATCGTGAGTTGGACCCGGTGCACGTAGGGAAGGTGGCGCGGGTCCATTCTCATCGCGACCGGGAACAGCACCGCCTCCGCGAACGTGATGCCGAGACCCGCCACGACGGCGGTGACGTGTATCCAGACTGACAGTTGGTAGCCGCTTACGGCCAGGGGAAGGCTCTCCATGCCGCGACCCTATCCCGCCCGGCGGGCCCCTACCCAGGAGACTTGCGGCTCGCAGCAGCCACACACACCCCGCGAGATGCGTTTTTTCGCCTCATGGCACCGAGAAAGCGCATCTCGCGATCCGTCCCGCGCCTTCGCGCCGGTTAGCGCCGGGGTTCTGCCGGGTACGCCGATCGGCATGGATGACTTCTCGATCGTCGAAGCAGATCAGGCCGAGGACCACTACGCGGGCACCGACGTACCGGGCGAGTTTCGTCGCCTGACCGGGGATCTGGGCTGCGCGCAGGTCGCCGTGACCCTGATTCGCGTGCCTCCGCACAGCGACTTCGAGCAGGGCACGGGGCACTTCCACGAGGAGACCGAGGAGGTCTACGTCGTGACCCGGGGAACGCTGACGATGCGGCTCGGGGACGAGATCCACGAGGTCGGTGAGAACACGGCCGTCCGGGTCGCCCCGAGGACTCCGCGCTCCCATCGCAACCTCGGCGACGAGCCGGTCGAGATGTGGGCGATCTCGCGCAAGTCCGATTCCGGCGACGCCACGAAGATCGACGACTTCTGGGAGGCCTCGCCCGAAGCCTCCCAGCATCGCTGACGGTGAGCCGTAGCGGGGGGCGAGCTTACGGCTCAGCCCCGGCTGATCGCCCTGAGGATCGAGCGGGCCGCGTTGGCTCCGCCCATGCCGTGGACCCCACCCCCGGGTGGCGTCGCCGCCGAGCAGATCCACATGCCGTCGGCCACCCGGTACGGGTCGAGCGCCAGCCGGGGCCGGGCGATCAGCTGGCGGGGCGAGTTCGCCCCCGCGGAGATGTCGCCGCCGACGTAGTTCGCGTTGTAGGCGGAGAGCTCGGTCGGGCCCATCGTCGCCCGACCCACGATCCGGTCTCGAAATCCTGGGGCGAACCGTTCGATCTGGCTCAGGATGGCGTCGGTCGCGTCGCCGCCCCAACCGTTCGGCACGTGCGCGTAGGCCCAGATCGGGTGGACGTCCCCGTTCGAGCGCGTCGGATCGGCGAGGTACTGCTGCCCGACCAGGATGAACGGGCGGGATGGCATCACGCCCCGGTTGATCTCGGACTCGGCCGCGACCAGCTCGTCGAAGGAGCCGACCACGTGAACGGTGCCCGCCCGGCGGCACGTCTCGTTCTCCCACGGGATCCCACCCTCGACCGCGAGGTCGAGCTTGAACGCGCCCGGACCGTACTCGTAACGCTGGTAGGCCCTGCGCACGGGGTCCGGCATTCGGTGTCCCGCCAACCCCACGACCCCCGCCGGGCTCAGGTCGAAGACCACGATCTCGTCCGCCGGCAGCTCGTCGACGGACCCGATCCGGCGCCCGGTCTCGATCTCTCCCCCGTGTTCGCGGACGGCGGCCGCGAGCGCGTCCGTTATCGCCCGGGACCCGCCCCGGGGAACGGGCCAGCCCTGGCTGTGGCCGGCCGCGACGAGCGCCATGCCGATCGCCGAGCTCATGAACCGGTCGAGCGGGGTGAACGAGTGGGCGGCCACCCCTCCGAACAGGGCCTTCGCCTCCTCGGTGCGGAAGCGGGCCGCCAGTCCCGTCGCCGGAGCGAGCGAGGGCAGGCCGAACCTCGCCAGTGCCAGCGGATGGCGAGGAAAGTGGACGATCGGCTGGTTGATGTCCTCGTTCAGCTCGAGGAACGAACGCGAGGGCGCCCCGAAGATCGTCCGCCACATTCCGCCGTCGTCCCCGAGGCCCGCCGCCGTCGCGTCGATTTCCCGGAGCATCGCCCCGGCCCCGCCGCCGTCGAGCGGGTGGACGAGATCGACCTCGGGATGGCACCACTCGAGCCCGTGAGATTCGAGGTCTAGGTCCGCGAACACGGGCGACGCGACGGCCATCGGGTGGACGGCGGAGCAGACGTCGTGGATGAGCCCATGTCCGGTCAGGTCCATCGATCGGGTCCCGCCGCCGATCGTCGAGGCGGCCTCGTAGACCGTGACCGGGACCCCGGCCCGCGCCAGGACGGCGGCGCAGGCCAGGCCGTTGGGTCCGGATCCGACGATGTGGGCGCGGGTCATGCCCTGACGCTACCTGGCGCGTCCCGGCTGCCGCCCGATTCCGGGTGGACCGGAAAGACCTCATCCACCCCGAGCCAGGGCTGGCGCACGACCATGTCTGCCACCCGGACGGTCCCTTCCTCGATCAGCCCGGTCGCGGCGTCGAAGATGCGGTAGAGCTGGACTGGGCGGCCCGCAGGCTGGGACTCGAGCGTTACGACGCGGACCTCGCCCGGCGCGTAGCCGACGCGCTCCTGGATCGCCGCGAGCAGACGCTCGTCGTGGAAGTGGCCGTCGCCGAAGTTGTAGCCGCAGACCACGCCGGCGATCAGCTCGCCCTCGCGGACGTCGTAGCGCTCCACGTCAACCACCGCCCGGTCCGTCAGCCCGACCAGCGCCCGGCCGTGCGAGTGCATCGAACGGAAGGCCAGTCCCTTGTGGAGCAGCACCTCGTTCAGTTCCGGCTCATAGAACTTGGCGAGCTGGACCGGCACCGTCTTCGCCGCCTTGACGATGTGCTCGTCCAACTTCGCCTCGGCCTTCGTCTCCTTCGAGAAGTACCACTGGCTGGTTGCCCAGTTGCCCGCGTAGTAGCGCATGGCGGGGAGGAAGCTGACCAGGTCGGGCCGAAGGTTCCCAAGGACCGGGATGCCGACGATGAGCACGGCCAGGATCGCGATCAGCAGCGGGTCGTCCAGGGTCGAGAGTGGCACGTCCCCGTAGTGGCCGAACATGAAGAGCGTCCCGAAGATCATGAAGACGTTCCACTCCAGCGGGACGGCGAGCGGGAACGTGGACAGGATGTGGAGGTGGAAGATCACCATCCCGGCCACGGCGATCGTGCCGACGATCCCGCCGGAGGAGGCGATCAGGAGCAGCGGCAGGGTGAACTCGATCACGGTGCCCATGTGGGCCGACAGCTCGCCCACCCTCGAGGGCAGCAGGTCATCGGGGTGGTCACGGTAGAGCTTCCGCTTCGCCCACCTGGACCGGTTCCAGGGGGTGTTGGAGATCATCACCGTCACCACGAACGGGAAGTGGCGGTTGAGCTTCGAGGCGGCGGCGCCCCACCAGATGCAGAAGAACACGAACTGGCAGGCGACGATCGTCTGGCTCGCGGGGAACAGGAAGACGATCAGTAACGGTCCGTACACCTCGGCCCGTGCGGCCAGGAACGGCACCTTGTCCCGCAGCCCGAGGAGCAGGAGAAACGCGAGCAGCACGGCGACGGTCACCGGCCGGAACCCCTCCGGACCGCTTCGCACCAGGAGGTCGAGGGCGCTCGCCAAGAATCCCGCGTAGAGGATCACGTCGAGCGCGGTCCGACTCGTCCCGGCGGTGAGGGGAACCTTTCCCGGCCAGGGCGGTTGCCGGATCGTGCCGGGCCTCAGCCAATGCAGGAACCCGCCGACCATCGGTGAGAAGCGCAGCGTGAGCGGGAGCGAGCCGGCCCCGAGCCCGAGCGCCTCCCACAGCATCGTCCAGACGACGGCCTTCTGGAAGACGACCGGCTCGCTCCACCACTCGCCGATCTCGCCCAGCCCGCCGAGATCGCTGGTGGCGGAGATCAGGAGCAGCCCGCCCCCGGCGTAGACGGCCAGTTTCACGACGTAGAGCAGGTAGACGGCCTGCGGCACGCCGATCCCGTTCTCCGCCCAGTCCTGGGCCAGCGGCTTCAACCTCTCCCGGTACGGCCGGCGCCGCCACTCCTCGATCTCGAACGGCGGCGGGCTCGGACTCATGAACCCCATGGCCCGACCCTATCGCCCGCTCCGGCCCCGATCGGAACGGTCCCGGCCGGGGCACCGGCCCGTCTATGCTCGTTCCATGGTCAAAGACGTAACCGAGGCGACGTTCCAGCAAGAGGTCGTCGAGCGCTCCAAGGAGGTTCCCGTCGTCGTCGACTTCTGGGCGGAGTGGTGCGGACCGTGCCGCACGCTCGGGCCGGCGATCGAGAAGGCGGTCGCCGACCGCGGTGGCCAGGTCGAGCTGGCCAAGGTCGACGTCGATTCGAACCAGCAGCTCGCCGCCGCCTTCCGGGTCCAGGGCATCCCGGCCGTGAAGGCGTTCCGCGACGGCGAGATGGTGGACGAGTTCACCGGCGCCATCCCCCCGGCGGCGATCGAGACCTTCCTCGACAGGGTCGTCCCTCCCCCCGAGAAGACGCCGGAGGAGCTGGCGGAGGAGTTGGAATCGAACGAGTTCGTCGTCGCCGGCCGAGAGGCGCGGGAAGAGCTCGAATCGTCGGGAAACCCACCCACGGAGGCCTTCGAGGCCTGGGACGCCGGCGACCACGGCTTCGCCCTCGACCTCCTGCAGAAGGAGGTCGAGATCTCCGATCCCGAGCGGCGCGACCTGCTGCGAAGGGTGATGGTCGGCTACTTCACGGAGCTCGGCCCGACCTCGGAGCTGGCGACCAGGCACCGCCGCCGCCTCGCCACCGTCATTTCCTGACGCCTTCCCGGATCACGCGGCGCATGTCGCCCACCCGTCCGAGGTGGGCGAGCTTGTCCGGGTTGACGACGGCGTGGATCGCGTGGACCTTGCCGTCCCGGATGTCGAGATCGATCGCGCTGTACGGGTTGCCTTCGGCATCGACGATGAGCGCGCCGGGCTGGCCGTTGATCTCGACCCGGTGGAAGCTGCTCCCCGACCTGCGTCCGATGATGCCCCACTTGCCGATCGCGCTCGCGATCTGGGCGGCGCCCTGCATGATCCGCCCGAGCGCCGGAACCTTCCCGCCACCGTCGCCCGTCATCTCGACGTCCTCGGCCAGCATCTCCTTGAGGTCCTCGACCTCGCCCTCGAACACCGCGGCGAAGAACCGGTCCGCCAGTTCCTCCCGCTTCTCGGGGGAGGCCTCGAAGCGGGGCCGGCGGGCGCTGACCGCCTTCCGGGCGCGGGAGACGAGCTGCCGGGTGGCCGGCTCGTTCTTGCCGACCACGTCGGCGATCTGCTCGTAGGGGAAGTCGAAGACGTCGTGCAGCAGGAAGGCCGCCCGCTGCTCCGGGCTGAGCGACTCGAGCAGGACCATGAACGACATCGAGAGCGTGTCGGCCAGCTCGGCGTGCTCGGCCGGCCCGGGCTCGGCGGCCGTCTCGACCACCGGCTCGGGCAGCCACTCGCCGAAGTACTCCTCCCGCCTGGCCCGGGCGGAGCGGAGCTCGTCGATCGAGAGGCGGGTGACCACGGTCGACAGGTACGCCCGCCGCGATTCGATCCGCTCCCCGGCCTCCTCCGCCTGGTGCATGCGGAGGAGGCCTTCCTGAACGACGTCCTCGGCGTCGGCGACGCTGCCGAGCATCCGATAGGCGACGGCGAACGCGTAGCCGCGGAGCCGGTCGAGGGAGTCTTCGCCCGCGGCGGGCATCGCCTCAGGCCCTCGCCTCGGCGTGGGCTCGGGGCCGGCCGCGATCGGTCGATTCGGTCCAGAGCTCGGCGATCTCCGCCGCCAGGCCCTCCCAGAAGCTGGGGTGCTCCGGGCGCCAGCCGAGCACGCGCTTCGCCTTCTCGTTCGAGGATCCTCTGAGTTCGGTCATCATCGTCACGCCCATCTCTCCGGCGAAGAGACGCCCGAGCCACCTGGGGAAGTGGCGCGGCGGCTTCGCCCCGATCGCTTCCGTGGCCTTCGGCAACCACTCTTTCACCGGGGCGGGGTTGTCGTCAACGATGTTGTAGATGCCAGGCTCGCCCTTCTCGATCGCGAGCGCGGTCGCCTCGGCGCCGTCGTCCACGTTGATGAACGACCACACCCCGCCACCGCTCCCGACGATCGGGAACCGGCCCTTGTAGAGGAGTTCGAGCTGGTTGCCGTCCCGGACGTCCATGCCCGTGCCCTTGCCGTAGAAGTACCCGTAGCGCAGCGCGATCCCCTCGATACCGTCGGCGCCGGTCACGGCGTCCTCCAGGTACCGGATCGCCTCGCTGGTCCGGCGGGCGGGGCCGGGTGGGTTCGTGTCGACCGGGTCTTCCTCGGTCTTGATGAGCGAGCCGGTCCGCGCGTAGATGAGTGGCGCGAAGCTCTGCGCGACGAAGCGCCGCACCCCGGCCGCCCGGGCCGCGGAGAGCAGGTGGTCGGTCCCCTCGGTCCGCAACCGGTTGGTCACCACGAATCCCTCGTCGATCTTCCGAAAGTCGGTCTCGGGCCCGATCGCGGTCAGCTCGTGGGCGATCGCCTCGGGCTGCACCTCGGCGACCGCCCGCGCGACCGCGTCCGGGTCGAGCGCATCGGCGACCACCGACTTCGCCCCGAGCCACTCGATCTGGTCCCGCTTCGACTCGCTCCGGGTCATCCCGAACACCTCGTGTCCCCGCTCGACCAGCTTCACCACCAACGGCCTGCCGATCGCGCCCGTCGCTCCTGCCACCAAGATCTTCATGTCAATCCTTCCGTCGGCCACCCATAAAAGGGCGGCGATTTCACGGTCTACCCGGAAGACGGGACGGGGCCCCGGATCTGTGACAGCCGACTCCGCCCGCGGCAGCGGCGACGAGCCCGGGCGCAGTCGTGGTTGCCGTCAGGAATCCGTTTCCGGGCCGACTCCCTCTTCGTCAAGTTCAGCTCCGTGCTCACGAAGGGAATACCGTGAAGAAGACTCTCGTCCTACTTGCGATCGTTGCGACGTTCGGCCTCGCGGCCTGCGATTCCGGCCCTACCCAGGAAGAACGAGACGCCGCCGAGAAGGCTCGGACCGAGGCCGACAAGGCGGCCAAGCAGGCCGCCGTCGCCGCCACTCTCGCCGCGGACTGCCGCCGCCACCTCGGCGGGTTCCTCAACGCGCTTCGCAACACCAGCAGCCGGCTCGCCGTCGGCATGAGCTTCGACGACTATGGGGACCAGGTCGGCCAGATCGCGATCGCCTACGACCGCATCCCGTTCGGCCAGCTCGATCTCGAGTGCACGATGGGGGCCGGAGTGAAGGCCGAGGCAGCCTTCAACAGCTACACGAAGGCGTACAACGCGTGGAACGAGTGCATCGGCGACCTCTACTGCGAAATGGACACGGTTGACCCGGAGCTTCAGGAGCTCTGGAGCAAGGCGGGCCGCCAGTTGCGACAGGCCAGAAGCGCCCTCGCGGACCTCGACGCCCGGGCGAACCAGGCTCGAGCCGAAGCCGACAAGAAGGAGAAGAAGGCGACGGAGGCGGAATCCTTAGTTTCGGAGTAGGCCGGCGAAGGGCCGGATCAGGACCAGACGTCTGAACGCTTCCCGCTCCTTACGGCCCCCTCCATCAGGGCCGAGAACGGTCCGGCGGTGTGTTCACCGACGAAGCGGAAAGGCCCGACGGGTTCGATCAGCCCGACGGTGAGCTGCGGCGAGGGAACGATCGAGTAGGCGGCGCCGACGTACGGGTCGTCGTCCCAGGTGGAGAGCACCGCGCCGTCCGGTTCGAGCGAGAGCTCCGGTCGGAGCTCGGCCAGGGCCTCCAGCCAGCGTCCGGGCCCCGTCTCGACCTCTAGCCCGGCCAGTCCGGCGGCGGATCCGGCGAAGCAATGGACCGCCGGCGCGACCTGGCCGTCGGGCCCGGTCTGGGTCCAGCACCAGTACCGCCCCGGGACGTCCATCACGGCCTCCGCGCCGGCGGGCGCTTCGGCGAGCGGCACGAACAGCTTGGCGGCGTTGCCGTACCGCAGTCCGACGAACGCCTCGACCTTGAACTCGGGCAGGGCGGGTGCGAACAGGATCCGGTCCATCACGGTCCCGGGCACGGCGAGCACGCAGCGTTCCCCTTCGAAGATCCCGCCGGACTCGGTACAGACCGCCATCCCGGTCTCGGTCCAGTTGATGAACTCGACCCGCTCGTTTAGACGGACCCGGTCGCCCAACCGTTCCGCCAGGGCGAGGGAGAGCGACTGGTTGCCGCCGGCGAGACCGGGCGAGGGCGAGTCGTCGATCGCGGCGAGGCCGCCGAGTTCCCCGGCGGGTACGAGGGAGGCGTCGGCGGCGGAGGAGATCTCGGCCCGGGCGAGGATCGCCTCCCGTGCCCCCTCGTCGATGTCCAGCGAGGCGATGAGTTCGGCCGCGCTCGGTTCGGGCCCGTCCTGCACCCGCTCGAGCGCGTCCCGTACGGCGGCGACCGCGGCCATCAGCGTCGGCTCGTCGACCCCGATCCCGCCCCGTGGCTCGCGCCGCCCGTACTTCACCCCCTTGCTCCGGGTCCCGATCCCGAGCTCCGCGGCGAGCGCGACGAGTTCGGTGTTCCCGGGCAGGATGAACTCGGCCCCCATCTCGATCGGCACGCCGTTTTCCAGGCTGCGGGTCCAGGTCCTGCCTCCGACCCGGTCGCGGGCCTCCAGCACGGTGACCTCCCAGTCCCGGCCGACCAGCTCGTGGGCCGCGGTGAGCCCGCCCAGACCTGCGCCCACGACCACGGCGTGTCGTCCGTGGCCGGCCGCCATCAGTGTCCGACCCCTAGCTTGTCGAGGGCGGAGTTGGTCGCCTCGCCGAGGATGATCCCCGAGAGCGAGCCGATCACCACGTCGCCCGGGTAGTGGACCCCGGTGTGGACCCGCGAGTAGGCGACGGCGGCGGCGAGGAGGGTGAGCGGCGGGATCGACCAGGGCAGCACGTGGCCGGCCCCGACCGCGAATGCGAAGGCGGAAGCGGAGTGGCCAGAGGGAAACGAGTGCGAGATCGGCATCCGCACGTGCCGGACCTCGGGCACCTCGGCGGCGTCACGGTCCGGGCGGGCCCGGTGGGCGACGGGCTTGACGACCGCGTTCAGCACGGCCGAGGTCACGGCAATGGAGGCCATTCCGCGGAACGCCGCCTTGGCTCCTCTGGGTCCGCCGAAGGCGACGAGCGCGATGGAGATGCCGCCGGAGATCCGGGAGTAGTTGGCGGCGTTGGAGAGCTTGCGAAGGCCGGTGTCCAGCGAGGGGGTGGGCGAGGTGGCGACGGCGGCGTACACCTTCTGGTCGAGCTTGTTCAGCTCGTGGAACACCTGTTTGATCTTCGTCTTCATCGTCGGTTCAGTGCCCGGGATGGGCCTTGGCAATCGTCCCGTCGGTGGGTGGTTTGCCGATCGCGATCCTGAGCAGGGCCAGGATCTCCCGGAGGATCCCATCAGGGATGGCGGCGGATGGCGAGGCGCCGGGGTGTTGCCGGGCGATCCGTACCCGGAGGGCCCGGGGCCGGGTCCTGAATTCGAGCGGGGGCTGGAGTGTCGCCGCCTCCCCGTCGATGCCGGCCGCGACCTCGCCGTCGGACCCGACTTCGAAGGTGGGCGCGTCCCAGTCCCGCCACGGTTTCTGGAACCGCCGCAGCCGCCGTCCGGTGGAGACGGGATCGGCGAGCACCGCGATCCCGAGCTTCCCGTCGTCGATCCGCGGCCTGGTTCCGGACCCGACGGCCTTCCCGAGCCGGTACTTGTTGTTGGAGACGAGGATCGCCGCCCCGGAGGAGTGTCGTTTCCCGCTGGGGCTCTGCCACTCGAGCTCGGGCGCGTCACCGTCGGGACCGAGAACCTCTGGCACGGTGTCGAGCAGGGTCCGGATCTTGGCCTCCCGGTACTCGTCCTTCTGAACCGCCTCGGCATAGATGCCGAGCGAGACGTTGTTTACGAACACCCGCCCGTTCACCTCGCCCAGGTCGACGAGCCGCTCACCCGCGTCCACGAACGCGTCCAGGGCCCCGACGCAGTCGTCCCGATCCACGCCGAGATCGAGGGCGAAATGGTTGCGGGTCCCGGCGGGAATGCACGCGTAGGGAAGGTCGTGTTCGGAGGCGATCTCGGCCACGATCGCCTGTGACCCGTCCCCGCCGGCCATTGCCAGGGCATCCGCCCCGGCGTCAACCTCGGCCTTCACGAGCCGCCGCAGGTCGTCCCCCTCCTTCAGTTCGACGACCCGTATCCCCCGCGCCGTCGCCTCACCCACCAGGTCCAGTTCGGTCGCCTTCCCACCCCCGGACTTCGGGTTGAGAAACATCACGGGACGCTCGGGAGGATCGACGTCGGGAAGCGGAACCCTCACTGTGAACGCCCGCCGCGCCAGCCAGACCGACGCCACCGCCAGCAGGACGACAAGAACCCCCTGCGCGATGTCGGGCCCACCTTCAATCAGTAAGAAAACGGTCACCCCGACGAAAAGCAAGGCGCCACAGGAGCAGACGATCCGAACCCAACCCCGACCGATCAACCCCACCACACCGAGCAGCACCGCCACGGCAAGGCAGGCGAAAACGAGCAGCCCCCCGGGAAACCCATCGATGGCCAGCTCCAACGCCAACAGCATGGCAACCAGTCCGGCAATGAGCGAACCGGAAGCCTCCAGCCTTTCCCCCCATCCAACGGAATGCCTCATCGCCCCAACCTACCCGGACCCTCAGCGCCTCCAAAGCCCGGTCAGCGAACGGCCGGGATGATCTGCTCGGCGAAGAATCAACTGGATTCTCTACGGCTGCGAGATGGGCTCGAGGGGATCAAACCATGATGATGACCGGTCGAGCTCGAAGTCGCAAAGCTCCTTCAGCCTTGCGCCGAGCCGCACTCACCGAACCGACCGATGCACTCGTAGCTGAGCCCCGGTCCGGCTGTGGACGTGCCGTGGCGGGCTTGTTCCTACGCGGCGGCGAGCCGTAGGATGCCTTCGAGTGTGTTCGCAGAACTCCCCAGGATCAGGTCACGAGAGGTAACCGAAACATTAGCCGGGCCCAGCGAGATATCCGTGGCCGGCACAATCGCCAACTACCCCAGCGCGCAGACAATAGTGGTCGGTCCGTTCACCCCGCAGCGTCCAGGACAAGGGCTTCGGTCACTCCCTTTGGCGAAAGCCCGGCGTGCTCGACCCTCCCCCCGCTCCGGCGAACTCCAGACTTGCTGACTGCTCAACGTTCCCGCTGCCTCCCCTGCTTAGCGACCACCCCTGGTGGAAGGTCCAACTAACCAACCGTTTCCTCTAGGCGGCGCTAGATTCATCCCTTGCAGCCCCAGACCTGCCGACCTGTACTCGACCCTTTCTTACCATCGGATGCGTTCAATACCCTATGCGCGTGACACACTCTCAGCAAACAGCCGCCCACCCGTCTCGAGCGTACGCAACTCAGATGGGCTCGATGTACCAGACCACCATCGAGGAATTTCTTGATTCCGATCTCGCCAGCGACCTTGCGGGCCAGGTTCAGCTCATCTTTACTTCGCCTCCTTTTCCCCTCCAGAGAAAAAAGCGCTACGGAAATCTCAATGGCGAGAGTTACCTCAACTGGCTGGGCTCGCTGGCCAAACCTTTAGCACGCCTACTCAAACCCGATGGATCCCTTGTTCTCGAGCTCGGCAATTCTTGGGAACCTGGCTCGCCAGCGATGTCGACCCTACCTCTCCGCGCACTCTTGAGGCTCCAGGAAAGTGGCGATTTTCACCTATGTCAATCGTTTGTCGCCCATAACCCCGCGCGGCTCCCCTCACCAACCCAATGGGTCAACATCGAGCGCATCCGAGTGAAGGACTCTTATACCAATATATGGTGGCTGAGCCCGACAGACAGACCCAAGGCTGACAACCGAAACGTCTTAGTTCCTTACAGCCCAGCCATGAAAAAGCTACTACACAGGAAGAGCTACAACTCCGGCACCCGACCTTCAGAACATGAGATAGGTGACGAATCTTTCCTGACCGACAACGGAGGAGCCATACCCCCTAATGTCTTTACTATCAGCAACACAAGATCGAACGACCGTTATCGCAAATACTGCAAACATTTGGGGATCCGACCGCATCCCGCTCGGATGCAGCCCGAACTCGTTCGATTCTTTGTCGAATTCTTGACCGACCAAAATGATCTCGTTCTAGATCCCTTTGGCGGAAGTAACACGACAGGCTATGAAGCAGAGGCCCTTGGAAGAAGGTGGATAGCTATCGAGCCTTCAATTGAATACATACTCGGATCCAAGGGACGATTCACAACTGAACAACTGGCCGAGACATCAACTACAGTAGAGGCCTGAGGTCAAACTGGCCATCCACCAAGTCTTTCGATCTCGCCTCTTAACTTAGTTAGGATTTGATCAACAATTTGCCTAACACGCTCTCGCGTCACGCCCATTGATTTTCCAATCTCATCGAGCGTCATTGGGCCTTCACCATCCAAGCCGAATCTCAATCTCAGAAGATCAAGTTCATACACTGATAAGACACGAGCCATCAACTTTCGAAACCGTTCACTGTCAGCGGCTTGAATCGCAAGCTCCTCCTCCGCTACGAAATTGGTGACCCTATCCAATGCATCGTTATCTTCCAGGGAACTGACAGGGCGACTAACCTGCCTCAACCATTTCACCCTTTCCATATCAATATCGGCGAGCTTGGAGATTTCCTCATCTGAAGCAGATCTCCCAGCCTTGGCCTCAAATTTCGAAGACTGGTGTCCGATTTTTACAACCTCAACGTCGACATGTGCTGGAAGTCGTATTACCCGAGACTTGTCCGCGGCGGCACGCTGAATTGACTGACGGATCCAATTGGTAGCGTACGTACTCAACTTATAACCCCTGGCAGGATCAAACTTGTCAATTGCGCGGAAGAGACCTAGGCATCCTTCTTGAAATAGATCATCACGGTCGTAAGCAGGCGTCTCTCTCCACTTATACTGCTTTGCCATATGCCATACCAACCTCAGGTTACGCACGATCAGTGTCGTTCGAGCCTGACGGTCACCATTAGCGACCTTCCAAGCTAACCTAGCCTCCTCTTCGGCCGATGGAGGTTCGCTCGCCAATAGACCTTCTAGAGCTTTAGTCTGAAGATCGGTATCGGGCCAGTCTTCTTCAGCGATTCGTTCCGCCGCCGCTTGAGCCCTCTCGAGATGTTGCAGAACTCTAGAGGCCGTCAGAGAATCAATGCTCGAACTATAAAATCTGCCAAGTCCGTCGGTTTGGATATCTTCCGCCAAGATCCCGACGCATGCGTTGTCGAGATCGCGTGAATTCACATAAGTATTGGCTTTCTCTAGCAGACGTTGGCTTTCGTCAATAACCTCCCTTTTCGAAAGAGGGGTTCGAGACGAACGAACCACCCACGTAACCAATTCCCCTAACAGCCTAGGGCGGGAATCTAGGCGCAGTACAATCTCGGCATCTACATCTAAAACGGTCACGTTTAGGCTGTCAAAGCGCGCGTCATTTAAATGTCTCCATGACGAGCTCCGCAGAGCTAGCTAGGGTCTGGCATGCCAATACTCGACGCGAGATCGACTAGTTCCGTGAACTCAATTGAAGTGCCGCTCATTCTTTCTGAAACTATCTTCGCCCCTAACTCAGCCAAGGATTCAGCTACGCGATATGGAGTATTAGCGTAATCTGGATATAGTTCCGTCAAAGCGACTCGCAGATGCAAGCCTGAACTATCAATTGTATTTGTGCCAAACATGTTCGTGCGATTCTTTCGATTGCCGAGGTCTGGCTGCTCGTTCCATGCGCAAGCCACAGCGATACACAAGCGATACCCATCCACTAGCTCGCTGATGTGACCTTCTTCCTTCAGTGTCTCAAGTACGCTTCGAGTTGCTGGAGACGCCCCAATCTGAGTCAGATCGTCCTCTGGTATACCCATTAACCCAGCCCTCCGATCTTCATGAGTTGACTTTCGGTGGAGCTTGGGTGGTGAATTTCATACTCACCACCCACCCACGGAGCGATTGGCTCAAGATCTTGCTTCCGGTCCACCTCTCCATCGTGGACCATAAGTACAACCTGTTCAGCTAGGGTCGGCAGAAACTTCAGAATATTGCTCCTATGTTTCTTATCAAGGCGGCCCAACGGAGTGTCCATAATGACGGGACCCCGTTTCGCTGCCAACATGTTTAGCGCAGCAATCAACGAAAGTGCTACTACCTGTTCTGCACCCGCAGACCTAACGCTAATGGGTTCTCCGTTCTCCAACAGAATGGTGAGACCATACTTTTCGTTGATGCTCAAGCCCGAATAGCTCTTATCAGTTGTTAGCCGTTTGAATACATCAGTAGCGCGCGCTTCAACCTCCCGTCTCAGCTCGTCGGTGAGTCGTTCTACTGCCTTATCGAAGATTCCCTCAAGGGCATCGACCAAGTCTCGTTCGACTTTGAGCTGACTAAACCCGTCGCCCTGATTCTTGAGCACAATGTCGCGTTGTTGAGCAGCTTCACTCTTGAGATCACTTATGTCCTGTTCTTTGACACTTATCTGTTCTCTTAGGCGGCCAATCTCAGTCTCGTAGCTACGTCGTTGCTTTTCGTAGCGCCGCACGTCCGCATCATCCACATTCCCGAGACGTTCTTTAATTCTTCGCAATTCGCGAATGCGCTTGTCCTCTTCAACCCTAGTTTCAGCGATTTGCTGTTCTAGCTGACGTATCGCTTGCACCACTCCGGCTGGCGCAACTTTACGGAGGTTTGCCGTGATCCCTTGGAGGCTCTTATAGCGCTCCTCATCATAAGAGAGTTTCAGACTCTCGATCCTTCTATCGATGGAACCAAGTTCCGCACTAGCCTTGGCTTTGTGTTCTCTCCCTATCTCCTGCCCGCATGCCTCGCACATACCGCTATCGAGAGTCTGCTCAAGTTTTCTGGCTTCCGCGATTAACGACGCGATCTCAACCGACCTCTCGCTCTGCTCTTTCAGTTCCTGTTCGAGGTCTCCCAACTTCGCTTGGATTCGAGGAGCTAAGATGTCACGCCAGATTTCTGAAGCGCTCTCCCGTCTCTCTTTCATCAACTCACGACGGCGCGCGACTACCGAATCGAGTTGTCGCTCGATTTCGACCTTCCTTCCCGCATCTTCTCGGGACTCTTCAAACTGCTTCAGGTTCTCATCGATGTCCCTCAGGGCGCACGACGCCTTTTCTTCCTGCGCGCGCAGACTTTTTAAGTCGGCTCGAGCTACATCTAGATTGCCGTTTAACTCCTCAAGGCGAAACGATGCTTCTTCTGCCTTCTTACTGCGCCGAGCTTCCGATCCTAGCCGCTTGTCTAATTCCCTCTTCACCTCTAAGACATCATCACGTCCATTCGTAACAGAAGGTAACCCTAGAATCATCTCAATTGACTCCCTGACCACCCTGCCTTCGCGCTCGCCCCCTTCCCGCACTAACGCTTCATATTCTTTTAACAATTCTCCGTCGAAGAGAAAGAACCGAGAGATTTCTTCAGGGATCAAATCACCCACAAGCTCCGAGAAGTCGTTTGGAGTCAGAACCTTCCCATCTTGTTCGACAAACAGGAGCTCCTCAAAATCTTCTTCTTTCTCGGGTAGAGGAAGCCCCTTCTTACCCTGCTTCTGACGAGTCAGGACGAGCTCGCTGCCTCCAGCATCGAGGTCCAAATCCATTCTAATTGTCACCGAAACAAACTTGTTTCCCCCATAATACGCATTTACGTTTAGAAGATCCTTGGTTGGTATCGGTGAACCGGCACGATCCTTGGCGACGCCGTACAAACACCACCGCATGGCATTAAACAAGCTCGTCTTGCCTGACATGTTGTCCCCATGTATCAACAGGACGGACTGTTCTCCAACAGGCAGGTCCAAGGTCTGCTTCCCCAAGTATGGGCCAAAATTCGTGATCTCGACGGACGTAAAACGCAAGACTAATCCTCACTTTCAGTCTGCTCCATCCGCAGACGGACTTCGCGGTCGATCAGTTCCCTCAGCTCCCGCCGCGCGGCTCGCCGATCGACGGCAAACTGGTTCCTCACCTCTAGCTCGCCGACTGCGGAAACGAACTCAGGCCTCACCTCACCGAACTCTTCTCTCCTAATCTCTTCAAGAATTCTCAGAAGTCGCTCTCTGCCCCGCTCAATGCTCAAATCAAACTCCCTCCAATTCTAATCACGTTCCGCCTCGGTTCCCGAACCTGCGACATCGGTAACGTCCATACCCAGCTCTGCGCATAACATCCTCAATTTGACGTTAGCAGAAGAATTCATTGCATCATGTGAAAACTCGACCGCACGAGCGAGTTCTCCATATACAAGCCCATCAAAAACAGCTTCTTCCCCAAGCCTACGCGGAATCACGATTAGATCATGAAGCTCGGCATGGTGCTTCTTGTCATGTTTGCGCAGCACCCGACCTCTCCTCTGGACAAACTGCCTCGGATTGCGCGATGACGCCAATATACAAGCGTGTGAGATTTCGGGAATATCAACACCTTCGTCTAGACACCCGATCGACACCAGAACGCCACCCTGAGTTGCGAAACGCTCCAACGTAGCGCGCTTATCCCCGTCCATGTCGCTAAAATAGGCCAAGCTTTCGACGCCCATTTCGTATAGCTGATCTCGCAGTTCGTACAGTTGGGTCTTTTGTTGGCAATAGACTAGCCAGTGCTGCCCGGCTTGGAACCGCCGGACCACGATGTCCGCTGCCATGGGAACTTTTGAGCGGCACAACTTCGCGATTCGCGACCGCTCTATCAGCAATCTTTCGATTCTTTGTCGAAGGCAATTATCTTCTTTCTTACTTAGCCGCGCCCAGAGCCTACCAATTTCTTTCGTATAGGCCTGCCACGCTTCTTCCTCTTCCTCGTCTAGACGCACCACCTGCGGGTAATATGTATAGGGTGCCAGGCGCTTCGCGGCTATCGCATCACTAAGAGTGAACTCAGGATCTAGCACCTTTCCAAAGTAATCTAGTATCTTCTCGGTACCGGCTGGATCACCAAACCTCTCAGGAGTGGCACTGAGGCCCAGTCGCTTCTTGGCATCAATCGTGAGTACCGATGATCTTCGACTTGATCCTGCTGTATGCACCTCGTCGATTACTAGGAGAAGATCTTCCGCACTGCTGATATCACGGAGGAACGTACGACTCGCCGCCGTGTCTATTGTGGACACAACGATTCGCGGTACTCCGTCGTTCCGAATGTAACTTCGAAGGAGTCCGTTTTTCCAACGGGTATTCCCTGCACCGCATAAGAGAATCGCAGGTTCTTGAGGGGCCAGTTCGATGTCAAGCTCGCTTGACCATTGATTGAGTAGAACATCCGAGGGTACGATGACAAGCGTACATTTTCCTAAGAAGATGTGTTCACGTATCGCTTCAATTGCTGTGATAGTTTTCCCACTGCCGGTTGCGTGCTTGACTATTCCCCGCCAGCCGTTCTTTCGCCAATCTGACAGAACGTTTCTTTGGTGGTCAAATAGCACTTTCGGGTGGCTGCCGTTGGAAGAGGCGTTTCTTTCAATAAATTCGTGGGGATTTGGGTCTGCTCTCTTTACGACGTTGTCCAGAAAGTCACTATCCGGAGTAAGGGTGATGAAGCCTCCGATTTGTGACTCCCATAGTTTGTCGAAGTAGTTCTGATGGTCTGATACTCGACGAGCCTCCCCCTCCCACGAGGTAAAGACTTCAAAAGACTCGTGGTTTCCATTTGGATGCCAACCGGCCCAGGTCTCATTTATGCTGCCAGTAAAGCTGATCCTGTGATTTTCGTCCGCGAATATGCCAAGTTTGTCGTGGAATATTCCTTTGTTTTGTTCGTTGGCAACGAACCTCAGCTCAAGGTGCCCAGCAGCTACCATGTTAGCGAGGAGCCTAAGGCGATGTTCACCAAATGGTTTCTGAGATATGCGTTCTATTTCACGAAGAGTTGCTTGTCCACAAATCTTCTTGAGTTGAACTCCTTTTCGAATCGCCTCTATATCTTCTGGCAAGAGTTCGGGTGTAGTAATCAATCGGATTCTTCCGCCTCGAAGCGCGAAGTGTTCAATGGCTCCCTGCACGAGGGAGAAAAGGGTCGATCGGAAATACCCAGTAGCTCGGTCGTATTGGGTTGAAGCTTGTAGGGCGGGTATGTAAAAGTCGTGGATTAGGTCGTCTTGGCTGGTTGAGTATCGGTCTTTCCAGTTGCGTTGTAGTGACTTATTGCTCATGGTTTGCTGTTAAAGTTGTGCTCCGGACATTTGCGAACGTTGTCTTTCATGTTTCTGTATCGGTTGTCCATTTTCACAATTTCTCGGATTTATCAGCCTTTCAAATGAGCAGTTTGCCCGGTTGAATCGTCAGCCGTTCACGCCTCTCGATCTTCTATTTTGGATCTGTTTGTTGAGAGGATACCTGCGAGCAGACGGTGAGATTTTGGCGTCCCGTCGAGACACAGGATAGATTGCTGATATCCGGGAGATGAGTTTTCAACGCAATCCAGCTGCGGTTGGTGTGGCATCTTGTCGGCTGCGCCTCGAGCCTTCAGATTTTTCGTTGATGCTGCTCTTTGTGGTATCCAAGCCAAGATCACATTCTTGTTGTCTGGTGAGCTACGCTGCCGTGGTGTACCTGCTCTTTCTGGATGAGTCCGGGGCACCGGACGAGGGAGTGTTCGCGGTTGGAGGGATCGCCGTGCGGGCCGACCGGTGGCCGGAACTCCGGAGCCGCTGGGACCGGTGCCTGGCTGAATGCGGGTGGCCGGAAGACAAGGAGCTGAAGTGGTCCGGCACCGTTCGAGGCGAAGTCCCGCCCGACGTTGCCGACGCCGTCTACGACTGCCTCGCCGGACTGCCGATCCAGTGCTTCACGACCGTGCTTTGGCCGGACGTCGGCAAGGGCCACTACGAACAGTTCTTCGCGACCGAGGAAGACACCTACGCCACCGCGCTCATGTTCATCGCCGAACGGTTCCAGCGGTTCCTCGTCCAGGAGGACTCCTACGGGGCGATCGTACTGGACAGCCGCCGGCGCGAGGTGGACGACCGGATGCGCCAGTTCTTCACCCGGATCAAACGAGAAGGCACCCCGTTCGCCGAACTCGAACGGATCGTCGACGGCCTGCTGCTCGGACCCTCCCACTTCTCGCTCGGGCTCCAGCTGGCAGACCTGGTTGTGGGTCCCGCCCGCTCAGCCCAGATCAAGATGGGCGAAGGAAGTCGCCGGCACAAACAGCTCCTCGAGACCGTCTACTGCCGCCACCCCGCCAGCGGCGAGATCGACGGCGTCGGGATGAAGTGCTTCCCGGACAGCACCCGACCCGACCGGGGCCCGGAGGTCCGGCTGTTCAACCCGCGGGAGCTCTTGAATTAAGAGTGCCCCTGGCTGAGAGTCCTCCGCCGACGATTCCTTAGTCGGTCTGAGGGTTCTCCTCCAAAAACTTGTCTCGAATCTCGGCGAGAGTAGGTCCTCCGGACCCCAGCGTCCAGGCTTCCCAGCCGTTGACAGCCTTGCCTCCCAGGACGTGAACCCCAGCTCCACTCGGAGTTTGAAATGGAGTTCCGTCGACGACCACCTCGCCGTTGGCATTCACAAGTGCCTCGGCCTTCTTGCCTCTCTGATCGAAGATCAACTTGTCGCCAGACTTGATTTCTCCCTTTGCGACGAGTTGGGCGATGGTGACTGAATATGACTTCTTGCCCGGAGCGACATTCTCAGTATCAGACTTCTTGGCCTCCTCGGTCTTCGCGAGACTGAGTCCCGCAATACGCAACGCAGCAAGAATCGTCGGGATGAAATCGTCGAGCGCTATTAACTGATGGTCGGGAAGTGTCTTGTCAATGCTCTTCATTCCTTCAGCGACTTCGACCTTTTCTGCGGTTCGAAGCTGGCTGGCAAGCCGACCTTCCAGATAGCCAATCTGGGCCGAATGGAATCCATCCGTCGTATCTCGCGCGACGGCCACCGCCCGCCACCAGTCAATTGGTGGATTCGTGCTGTGCTGCAGAAGTCGACCGCGCAGACTGGTCGCCTTACCGACGTAAACGGAGACCTTGGCGTCCCTATGGGGGCCAAGAAGCACATAGACGCCGGGCTGCTCCCAGCCCAACTTCGGAAGGGACTTGATTTGTTCCCGGTCGATAAGGGCCACCTGAAGGGCGTGGCTGACAAAGTCGAAAGTGATCGGCGCGCCCAGGTCAGATGGAACCTGAACGTTCGCAGTTGTGACTGGCGAGACTGTCACGTAATACCTCCCTAACTCTGAGTCGCCCGAAGATACATGGAGCGGGCGCCTCGTCCAATCCTGCCCGCACCTCTTCGCGTCAGATTCCACCAGCCGGGCCCGACTCTCTTTCCGATGTCGGTTCTGGACAGGTTTGAGACTCCGGGGTATCGGGAGTGGGACTCGGTCGAGTTGCGGCAGCTCCTGGTCGAGAACTCGCTGAGGGCCAAGGGGGACGGGTTGTGGGTTGACCGGGAAGATGAGATCCGGGTGCTGGTCAGCCCTTTCGGTCTCTTCGTCGGTTGGAACGACAGTTACGCGAAGCTGGCCGGGCCGATCGTGATGCGGTTCGGCGATGTCCGGCACCTGCCGCGGGGTGAGGAACACGAACTCCCCGAGGCGATCGAGGAGGCCCGCAAGCGCCGGCTCGCTTCGCTGATCCAGTGCAAGCATTGCGGCGAGATGACGCCCCCGGGTTGGATCAACGACCGGTGCTGCGTGAGTTGCCTCAGCGAGGCCGAGGGAATCATTCCCTGACCGATCGGGTCCGGCGGGCCGGGGTAGAATTGCGGCTCGGGCTGTCAGCTAGGGAGTGCCGGGCCCGACTCCATCGGTTAGGAACGAATTGGATTTCGATCCCAAGAGCGAGAACCAGCTTGGCTCGCTGAATGACGATGAGCTCATCGACCACATCTGCGCGGCACGCGACGCCGGAAACCAGGCGCAGATGCAGCTCGCCCTCGGTGTGTTCGCGTACCGCCGGTACGACCAGATCGTCAACCGGATCCGCCTCAAGGTCGACTCCGACCACGACGTCGAGGACCTCGCCATGCAGGTGATCGCGGGTGTGCTGGCGGCCCGGTTCGACGGCCACCACGCCGGCCAAGCCGCCAACCTCATCTCCACCGTGATCAAGCGGAGGATCGCCGACTTCTACGAAAGCCGGAACAAGGCGACGCTCGAGACGCTCCCCGGCGCCGACGAGGACGACTTCCGCCCCGAGCTCGTCGACCCGGACCAGGACTTCACGGGCTACGTGGAAACGGCCGCCATCGTGTCCGAGACGATCGACGGCCTGTCCGATGCCCACTCGCTGGTCGTCAGGTTGTCGATGAAAGAGTTTCCGGCCGAGGAGGTCGCGGAACAAGTCAACCTGACCCTCTCCCCCGAACCCCCGATGACGGCGCCCAACGTCCACCAGATCATGAAGCGCTTCCGCGACAAGGTCTACAGCGTGCTGGAGGAAAGCGAACGATGACCCCGCTGCCCGAACTATTCGCGGAGTACGTGTTCGCCGAACGATCCGGCCAGGGCGACCCGCGCCCCTTCCTCCAACGGGCCGAACCATCCGAACGCGACGCGCTCGCCGAGATGATCGACGCCTACCTGGCCCAGGCCCCGGGCAAGGAATGGGATCCCGATGCGTTCCGCGACTCCCCCGCCCGGGCAATGATCGAACCTCTCACCCGGGCGCTCAACGGCGTCTCGGGAACCTGGCCGGTCCTCCTGCCCACGCTGCGCGAGCGGGCCCGGATCAAGCGCGCGGACCTCGTAGAAAGGCTGGCGGCGAAGCTCGGATTCCCCGGTCAGAGGGAAGTCGTCGGCGAGTACTACCACCGCATGGAGTTCGGAACGGCCGATTCCGGGAGGGTCGACGACAAGGTCCTCGACGCGTTGGGCGACATTCTCGGCCTGCCGGCCGCGGCCCTGCGCAGGGCCGGCGACCTGGTCGCCGGCGGCGAGCTCGAACGCGAAGGTGTCGTGTTCGCCCGCCAGGCGAGCCTGGCGCTCGAGGCCGCCGACGAGGAGGCCCTGGCCGACGAACCCGCCGCCGCCGACCGGATCCCGGATCCGGAGCAGGACGCGGTGATCGAACTCTTCACCGGAGGGCGATAGCCATCTGCGCGGCGTCGGGGAAGGGACCGGCCATCGAGCCGGCCGCGATCGAGGCGAAGGCCGCCGAGGTCCTGGCGAGCGTGCCCGAGTACGTGTGGGACGGCGAGACGCTGCCGGTGCCGGTCGAGGACGTGGTCGACTCCTGCTACGGGCTCCACGTCCGGCTGGTCGATGACCTGAGCACGGCACCCGGAGCCCCGGATATCGCCGGTACCCTTTCGGGCCTCCTCCTCACCGGCCCGGGCGAGATCTGGGTCAAGCGCGACGAGGCGATGAGGTGGCCCGGCCGGCGCCGTTTCACGATCGGCCACGAACTGGGCCACTGGGAGCTCCACCGGACCGGCCAGCAGTCGCTCTTCTGCCGGACCGCCACCATCGGCTCGGACGAGGTTCCCGAGGCCGCCCCCGCCCCGCCCGTGTCACCCACCGAGGAGGAAGCCAACATCTTCGCGGCGGCGCTGCTCATGCCCGCCGAGGTGTTCGTGGATGAGTTCGCCCGCCTGAACGGTGAGATCCAGGCGCTCTGCGACCGCTTCAACTGCTCGATGAAGGCGGTCCGGCACCGGATCCGGGCACTCGTGCCCGACCACCCGCTCCCGGAGTAGGCATGGGTTGGGGAGGAAGCGGACCCCCGCCGCCCGTCGACTGGGACGAGTACGACCGGGAGCACGGCCTCGACCAGCCGGCGGAGTGCCCCTGCGGATGGTCGGGCACCCGAGGGGAGCTGGTCCAGCAACGGCACGGACACTCGCGCGACATGAGCTGCCCCGAGTGTGGACGGACCATCGCTTCAATTGACGTCATGTACTAGCCATCGTCGGCAACGCCAAGGGCGACCCCGGATCAGGGGCACGAAGAGACGCTAGTTCCGGCGTCCCTCGCCCTCCAGCTCCAGCTGGAAGTCGGTGACGATCCGGTCGCGGATCGACTCGACCAGGTTGGCCGCGGCCCACAGGACCTCCGGCCCCTCCGGGGCGAGGCCGGGAACTGCGAGCCGGGTGAAGCGGCGGATCACCACCGCCTCCTCCGGTTCGCCCGGGAAGTCGACCTCGTCGACCCGGTCGACGAGCACGTCCCCGATGTAGGTGATCACCCGCCCCGACCTGATCAGCTCGACCACGAGGGCGCAGGCGGCGAGTTCGGCTTCGGTCGGCTCGAGATCCTGTTCTGCTTCCGGTTCCATACCGGCCCCAAGGGGCCGGCCGCCGAATCTCTCCCCCGACGGGTCCGCCGGGGCTTCAGCCGAGCCTGGTCGACCCGGAGGGAACCTCGCCCGCATCGGTTGCCCGGCGGGCGGCGTCCCTGATCGCGTCGGCCACCACCTCGCCGGCGAAGACCGTCAGCAGGAACGGATCGACCTCGACCTTGCCGGTCGACAGGCAGACCGTGAGGTCGCCGTCCACCGCGGTCGCGGCGGGCGAGAGGGCCCGGGCGAACCCGGGAGCGGCGGCGCGGGCGACGTTGTGGGCCTCGGCCTTGGTCAGCTTCGCGTCCGTGACGACGCAGCACAGGGTCGTGTTCTCGCCGAGCGGCACCCCCGTCGGCCGCTCGCGCATCACGTCCACCGTCCGGCGGAAGGCGCCGTCCCGCCAGTAGCCGGCGAGGATCGTGCCGTCGGAGTCGATCACCTCCCCGTAGGGGTTCGCCACCGCGATGGCCGTCAGGGTGGCGTCCCCCACCTTCATCGTCGCCGCCCCGAGCCCGGTCTTGGTCCAGCCGCCGTCCGGCAGGACCTTGCCGGCCGTGGCACCGGTGCCCGCCCCGACGCAGCCCCGGTCGAACTCCGTCGTGGCGGACTCGCAGGCGGCGTACGCGTTCTCGGGGACGGGCCACGCGAACTCGCCCATCGGCAGGTCGAAGCAGACCGCCGCGGTCACGAGCGGCACGGGACCGACCGGGGTCGGGAAGCCGCGCTCGCGCTCGCGCATCCACTCCACCACGCCGTTGGCGGCGCCGAGCCCGAACGCGCTCCCCCCGGAGAGCATCACCGCGTGGGCACCCGGGGTCGACGTCGAGGGCGAGAGCAGGTCGAACTCACGGGTTCCCGGTCCTCCGCCCCGGATCTCACCCGAGCTGACCGAGTCCTCCGGCCCGAGGATCACCGTGCAACCGGTCCATCGTTCCGTGTCGGTCCAGTGGCCGACCGTCACCCCGGCGGGCAGCTCGATCGGGGTTTCAGTGCGGTCGGATTCGACTGGTTCGCTCATGGTCCGGACCATACGATCCGGGCGCGACGGACGGCGCGCGGCTCAGCGCCTGCGCTTGACCGCGAGCTTGGCCTTCGCGGAGTGGCCGAAGGTGTCGCGTCCGGTGAGGAGGACGAACCGGGGCCTTCTCTTCTTCTTCTTGATCCTGACCGTACGGCACTTGACCTTGGCAGCCACCTTGACCTTCACCTTGCGCTTGCCGACCTTGAGCCGGGCGTTGGGCAGGGTGCCGCCGGCCGCGCGGAAGCAGACGCGGACCCCGCGCCGGACCGACTTCGCCTTGGTGATGATCGCGCGGGCGTGGGGCCTCAGGGCCACGGTCGCCGTCTTGAAGCTCGTGGCGGCGCCGAGCCTGTACTGCTGGACGGTGTGGCCCGGACCGAGGTCCACGGTGAAGCGGACGCGCCCGTCGGCCCCGGGGCGCACCGGCACGCCCCCCGCATCGACGGCCTTGAGCCCGCGGTACCAGGGCGGTGTCGTCACCGTGGTCCGGCCGGAGCCCTCGAGCGTCACCGACGAACGGCCGGCCTCGATCCGCATGAACTCGAGCGCGCGGCGAGGGTCGGCGTCCACGTCCCAGCCCCAGATCGAGAAGTGCGGTTCGATCGATCGGTACTCGAAGCTCGAGGGATCGGGGGCGGGGTCGGCGAACCCCTGCTCGAACCCGGCGAGCGTGTCGTTCGTCTCGCGGGTGAAGTTCTCCGGTGTGTGGCAGCCGTTGCCGTAATCCTTCCACTGGTGCTCGACCCCGAGCCGGACCAGGCGCTCGTGCATGTTGGTGCTGCCCTGGTAGACGCCGGTCTCGACGACGCATGAGGCGATGTCGGCGGGTTCCGAGCCCTCGCCGATCTCGGGCGCCAGGATGCCGTTGGCCGTCCGGAGCTGGAGCTTCATCCCGCGGAGGTTCGCCGCGAGATCCGTCGGGTTGTGGCCGCGCCAACGGACCTCCTGGTCGAGACGGGAACCGTAGATCGCGTCGATCGCGCCCCCGTCGAAGGTCGGGGCGAGGCTGAGCACGGTGCCGATCGCCGGGTCGTTGCTGTCGACGGCGCCGGAGATGCTCGCCGCCTGGCCGAACAGGTCCGGATGCCTGGCGGCCATCATCATCGACCCGTAGCCACCCATCGAGATGCCGGATATGGCGCGCTGCGAACGCCGGGGATCGGTCCGATAGCGTCCGTCGATCAACGGGATCAACTGGTCGATCACGAAGGTCTCGTACTCGGGCGGTCCGAAGGCCCCGCCGTTGTACCAGTCGCTCCAGAAGCCGCTGTTGCCGTCGGGCGAGACGATGATCGAGGGGTATCGCGCGGTGAGTTGCTCTCCCTTGAGTTGGTTCGCGAACGAGTTGTAGTTGTTCATCATTCCGGCGAGGACGTACGTGACCGGCCACCTCTTCGCGGGGTCGGCGCCGTACCCCGTGGGCAGGAACACGTGCACCTTGGTCGGCTCGGTGAACGAGGGGCTGTCGATCGTCAGCTCGATGAGGCGATCGGACACCTTCTTCTCCCCGATCACGGGCGGCTGGTCGACCGCCGCGGCCGTCTCGCCCCAGACCGCGGCGAGCGCGATCGCGATCCACACCGACACCATCCCCACCCGGAGCGTCCTCATGGGACGAGTATATGCAGCTTCGCAGATATCTACACGGCGGCTTTCGCGAGGTGGACCGTCAGCCCCATTCCCGCCAGGCGAGGTAGCCGACTACGAGGATCGCGATGACGAAACTGACGACGATGGGCTCCATTCCTGGTCCCTACCCGATCGAACGAACTTGATACGTGACTGGTCAGTCACTTATCTGGGTCGCCGGCCCGAAGACCCTGATCGACGGGGAGCTGCTCGAGACCCCCGGTTCGCTCCGGTACGTGGACGGCGTCACGATGGGTGTTCCGGGGAGCGACGGGCCACGGACGAGACGCCCCGGCCCCGCCGCGACCCGTGGGGCCGGCTATCCCCGGACGCGCGCCAGGGTCAGCCCGTCGGCCATCCCGAGCATCACCGAGTCGACCCGCGGGTCCTCGACCAGCGCGTCGTTCAGCCTCTGCATCGCGGCGGTGCCCTCGTCTGGCTCCTCGTCCAGGATCCGCCCCGCCATGAAGACGTTGTCGAACGCGATCAGCCCGCCCGCGCTCATCCGCGGGAGCAGTGCCTCGAAGTAGCTCGGGTAGCCGGTCTTGTCGGCGTCCACGTAGGCGAAGTCGAATCCCGGCTCCGCGGGCAGCGACCGGATCGTGTCGAGGGCGGGCCCGACCCGGATCTCGACCCGCTCGCCCACGCCGGCTCGGTCCAGGTTGCGGCGGGCGATCTCGGCCCGGTCCGGATCGAGCTCGCAGCAGAGCAGGGTCCCTCCCGGAGCGAGGCCGCGGGCGATCCGGATCGCGCCGTAGCCGGTGAACGTGCCGACCTCTATCGCGCGCCGGGCTTCGCCCAGGCGGACCAGCATCTCCAGGAACGCGGCCTGCTCGGGCGCGGTCTGCATCGCCTGGACCGACCCCATCGCCGCCGTCTCCTCCTCGACCCGCCTCAGGGCCTCGTCCCGGCCGCTCGCGTGGTCGCGGACGTAGCGGGCGAGCCGTTCGTCGATCGGGGTGGGTTCGATGGACATGTCCCCAAACTACATCCCACCAGAAAAAAGCCCACAAGTTGACGCGTGTCAGCTACGATGGCATGGAGGGTCAACGGGAAGGAGACAGAGGTGAAGAGAGCAGTCGTGTTTCTGGTCGGGCTGATCGCCGCGATCGCGCTGGTGCCGCAGTCCGCATCCGCCAAGACCGGGGATCTCAGGGGCCTCTACAACTCCCGCTATTGCGAGATCTTCGCGATCTTCCCGGGGGAGCCCTCCGGATTCTCGATCGACATCTACAACACGATCGGGCTCAACGACTGCCCCCGGCAACGTTGGGACTCGCTCGACTGGAACCAGGTCAGGGAGCAGACTGGCTCTCTCGGGACGAAGCCGAACGGTCCCCGGCGCTGGGTGATCGACGCCGTCCTCGGGGGGAAGGTGGACGAACCGGTGACGCTCGGCGGCTTGGAGGTCCGCAAGGTCGCGGTGCTCAACCTCCCGACCCTGGCGCCCGAGAACTACACGGAGATGAAGATCGGCCGGACGACCACCTGGGTCTACCGGAAGGGGCGGCCGCTCCACTACCTGGTCTCGCCCGAGGGCAGGAAGTACGCGCTCCAGGCCTACACGACCACCATCGACCCGACGCTCCGCGCCAGGAACCTGAGCGGGCTCGCCTCGAACGAGAAGATGGGCCTGCCCGAGGGCTGGCGCTTCAAGACGATCCGCCTGAAGAAGCGGCTCAAGCTGCCCGCGCCCGGCGTGGCGACCATCCTCCGCGACGGTGTCGAGGGCACGTACCAGAAATTCACGTGGCCGAAGAACTTCTTCAAGCCCGCCAAGAAGCACAAGAAGAACAAGAAGGCGAAGAAGAAGGCCAAGCGGCAGGCTTCGAAGCGCCGCTAGCGGTCTCTCGCGGGAGCCGGCTAGCGCCGCCCCGCCGAGGCGATCGATACGCCCTTGCCCCTGGCGACCCGGTTCAGGCGCTTGATCGTGACCACGAAGTCGCCGTCCGCCACGCATTCGCCGTCCTTCATGTCCGTGGTATCGGTCGGGATCTTCTTGCCGCGGTAGATCACCGGCGCCTCGCAGCTGCCACCGACCCGGATCGTCCGGATCAGCTTCTTCCTCACCCCGAGGGTCCTGAGCTGGGCGATCCGGATGTCGAGCGGGAGCGTGATCGAGGCGAACACGTTGCCGAGCTGGGACATCCGGAATCCCGCCGGGGTGGTCTTGCTGCCGAGACCCCAGGTGCAGTCCAGCTCCTGCTCGCCGCCGGTCCCGCGGCTGAACCCGATCGCCACCCGCTTCGGGCCTCTCCGGCGCGGGTCCGCCATCAGCGAGGCCGTTCCGCGGCCGACGAGGCTCTGGCACTCGGGCGCCTCGAGCCTGGCCGGTTCGTCGGGCGGGCAGTAGTTCGATTCCTCGTAGTGGGTCAGCCGGTTCTTGCTCCGGGCGCCGCCGGGATCGACGATGGTTCCCGTCCGGACCTGCTGGCCCCGATACGTCTCGACGAGCACGTTGCCGCGGATGTCCACGTCGGAGTCCTCCCGCATCATCCAGAGCTGCCCCGGGAGGCACTTCTTCAGGTCGTCGTGATGGCTGATGAAGGTGACCCCACCCGCGACGTGCACCATCGCCTTGTAGGTCAGGAGGGGAGGGACTCGTTTCTTCGCGGTCGAGACGCCGGACGGGACCAGCAGCGCCGCCCCGAGCGTCGCCGTGGCCACGATCAGGAAGAACCTCGGGACGAGCTTCATTTCAACACCCTCCTCACGACCTTGTTTCTGCCCGCGAAGCTGATCCGCAGCACGAGGGTCTTGCCCTTGAGCCTCCGCGGCTTCTTCCGGTACGCCTTGACCGCCCTCAACCTCACCCTCACCTTGCCCGCCTTCTTGGCCGCCGCGCCGCCCCTGGCGACGACCTTGCGCCCGATCTTCCCGGTCAGCACGACCTTGCCGGCCTTCCAGACCCGCACGGTGATCCAGATCCCCTTCTTCAGGGATGCGGCGGTGATCCGCGCCGGCACGCTCGGCACCGGCGCGAGCGATCCGCCGCCCCCACCACCGCCGCCCCCACCGCCGGTCGGGAGCGAGGCGGCGCCGATCGACGGGTACTTGCCATCGGCGGCCAGCACGACGGGGTCGCGGGTCAGGTTGCAGGGGTCGGCTCCCTGGAAGTCGGGCGCGCCGGCGGACACGACGCCCCGGTCGTCCTCCCAGGCGATGTCCCTCCCGTCCTGGGAGATCGTGATGTGGCTCGCCTCACCCTGCGTCGGGAGGACGCAGCCACCAGGCTGGACGGTGGCCGGGCCGGAGCTCGAGTCGGGGACGTGCGAGAGCGGGTAGAGCTCGATCGAGTCGTAGTTCAGCTCGATCCCGAACAGCTTGCCGTTCGCCGCGACGTCGGTCCGATTGATCGTGACCTCGTCCGGAAGCAGGAGGAAGCCCACGTCGGGATCGGGCGCGAAAGGCGTGCCGTCCCCCGGGTCCTGGAGCCAGACCTGCTGGCCCTGGGTCGCGACGAGGCGGTCGTGGTAGAGCGTCGGCCACTCCCAGTCGGTGATCTTGAGCGGCTGGAGGACGAACGGCTTCTCCACCGTCCGCACGTACGTGCCCCGGCCGAAGGTCCAGACGGGGAAGGTCGGGTTGTAGTTCGAGAACCCGTAGACGGCGACGCCATTGTCGGTGAGGTCGAGGCTGACCGGGTACGCGTAGTTCGTCCACCCGGGTTCATGGGTCAGGCTGCCCTCCTGGAGCTTCGCTCCGGTCGGGCCGAACAGCGTGAAGGAGTTGAGCTGCGCGATCTTGCCGGGCTCGCGCCGGACCGCCACGATCTTGCCGTTGTCCGACTGGGCCTGCTCGGTCCAGACCCTGCCGTCACCCGCCGGGCCGGAGAGCTTCTTCTTGACGCTGCCGTCGGGCTTGCTCAGCCACAGGGAGTCCCCGGCGATGTAGGAGACGGTCGCGGCGGAAGCCCC
>Ga0182737_1001022_pt1 | contig 30716 bp, 24 predicted proteins | sample eDN5th30CBELigOP_FD_128878 | JGI IMG/M metagenome (GOLD analysis project Ga0182737, IMG submission 128878) | Enriched Organic Plus compost microbial communities from Emeryville, California, USA - eDNA 5th pass 30_C BE-Lig OP (version 2) (version 2) ... | reverse complement strand
GGCGGCAGCGCCCCGGTCGCGGGCGCCGCCACGCTGGAGTGCTCGCCGGTCGACGGTGACGGCGATCCGCGCGAACTGGGCATCAACGCCCCGTCCGGGCTGTCGTTGCCGATCGACGTGGGCGCCGTGACCGGCGACGAGCTGTGCTTCCCGGCCTCGGTGACCGGTCCGCTCTACGATCCGGTCCTCCTGAACAACACGACCACGGGCTGCCGCGCTGTGGCGACGCCGGACATGCCGGTGCTGCGTGTCGTGAAGTCGTCGGAGCTGACGCAGGACGCGATCACGCCGGACGAGGCCGATGAGGGCGACCAGATCACGTACACCTTCACGGTGCACAACGACGGTCCCGGCATCGCGCACGATGTGAGCATCAACGACGACCTCGACGGACTCTCGGCCGTCTCGCCGGCGTCGGTCGCGACGATCGCCGTGGGCGGCTCGGCACAGTTCACCGCCACCTACACGGTGACCGAGGACGACGCCGAGGCCGGATCGGTGGAGAACTCGGCCACCGCGACGTTCACGCCGCCGACGCCGCCGGGTGGCACGACGCCGCCCGAGGTGACGACGCCGCCGTCGAACCTGGTCGAGGTTCCCGTGGTGATCGCCGAGCCCGAGCTGGAGGTCACCAAGTCGGTAGACCCCGAGACCGGAACCACGATCGCGACGGGTGACGTCCTGACGTACACGCTGCGGTTCGAGAACACCGGCTACGTTCCGGCACCGGTCGACTACACCGACGATCTGTCCGATGTGATCGACGATGCCGATGTGACGGTCGCGCCACAGCCGACGAACGGTCTGCTGACGGTCACGCCGAACGCGGACGGCACCGACATCACCGGAACACTGCAGGTCGGCGAGGTCGAGACCATCACGTACACGGTGCAGGTCAGGCCACGAGCCGAGCGTGACAACGACACGCTGGCCAACTTCCTGCTGACCGGCAATCAGCAGCCGCCGGCCAACGGCGCCTGCGATCCCGCCGGAAGCATCCCGTGCACGGCCAACCCGGTCTCCGGTGACATCGACGTGGTCAAGTCGGCTGATGCCGACGGCGAGGTCGAGGATGGCCAGACCGTCACCTACAAGCTGATCGTCACGAACACCGGGGTCCACGCGGGCACGGTCGATCTGGTCGATCATCTGGGCAACGTGCTCGACGATGCGTCCTTCGGCAAGATCGTCTCGGCCGGCGGCCTGACCGTCGAGCGCGACGGCGACCTGCTGCGGATCACCGGGACACTCGACGGCGGTGAGTCCACCGCGGTGGTCTACACCGTCAAGGCCGACTCCGACGCGGACGGCGACGGCATGCTGCTCAACGCGGTGGCCGGCAACGGTGTCGACGTCGATCTGAGCGCATGCGACGACGACGATGCCCAGTGCACGCTCACGCCCGTCGCACCCCCGGCCAGCGCCCTGCCCGACACCGGTGCGCCGTTCGGCCTCGGCGGACTGCTGGGTGCGCTCGGGCTGCTCGTCGCGGGAGCAGCGATGATCGTGACCGCACGGGCCGGGAACGGACGGCACCGAGCCACGATCTGACGCTGCCCGCCTGGGGGCGGTCGGTTCGCCGGCCGCCCTCTAGGCGCTCGCCCGCTGACGAGTCACTGATTGGTGCTGGCGAGTCGCTTGTTGGTGGTGAGGAGTCGGTTGTTGCGTGGCCATGTCGGACTTGGTCGCCCAGCCGCTCCCTCGTTCCTCGGTCGCTGGCGACCAAACGTTGGTCGCCAGCGACGAAGGAGCGGGAGGCCACCGGAGCTGACCGGCTGGCTTGAGTTCTCGCGTGGCTCGCGTTCGTGGGGTCGCGACTCGACCGTCTTCTCGGCTTCGTGGAGTTCCGTGGCTGAGGCGCCTTCTGCATCTCGCGTCGCGGCTTGCTTGCGTTGCGTGGCGCTCACCAAGTCACACAGTTCGCACTCGCGAGCAGGCAGCTGACGGACTGTCGTTCGTCTCACCGGCTCGCGAGAGCGACTCTGTGACTCGTGAGCGCGACCCGTGGTCACCTTCCACGGGGTCACCTCACGCGTGGTTGCGTCGCACGGGCTCGCGAGAGCGACTCTGTGACTCGTGAGCGCGACCCGTGGTCACCTTGCACGTGGTCACTTTGCCCATGGGCGCCTTGGGCGTGGTTGCGTGAGTTCTTCGGCGCGCGTGCGCTGCGTCGCTGCACCCCTGGTGCACGCGGATTTTGTTACAGCGTTCACAAGCTCGTAAACTGCCTGTGTTCGTTGCGTTCTCCTCTTAGCAGGAAATCCCCGACGTGGCGGGCAGGAGCACTGTGAAGATCCTTCCTCACCCTTCGTTCGGCGAACCTGTCGACCGCGGAATCCCTGATGCGACGGTAGCTCGGCTGCCGGTGTATCTGCGTGCCCTGACGGGCCTGCGCGACCGCGGCGTGGTCACCTGCTCGTCCAACGAGCTCGCCGAGCTCGTCGGGGTCAACCCGGCCAAGCTGCGCAAGGACCTGTCGCACCTGGGTTCCTACGGCACCCGGGGCGTCGGCTACGAGGTCGAGTTCCTGTGCCACCAGATCGCGCGTGAGATCGGGCAGACCCAGGACTGGAACGTCGTCATCGTCGGCGTCGGTCACCTCGGCACGGCACTGTCGTCCTACCAGGGCTTCAGCACCCGCGGCATCCGAGTCGCAGCGCTCGTCGACGCCGACCCCGACCGCGTCGGACGCGTCGTCTCGGGCGTCGAGGTCACCGCGCTGGCCGATCTACCCCGGCTCGTGGCCGAGCAGGACGTCGCGATCGGCATCATCGCGACCCCGGGCGAGGCCGCCCAGTCGGTCGCCGACGCTCTCGTCACGGCTGGTATCACCAGCATCCTCAACTTCGCTCCTGCCCTGGTGCAAGTGCCCGACGGGGTCGACGTCCGCCAGGTCGACCTCTCGATCGAATTGCAGATCCTGGCGTACCACCAGCAGCGCAAGTCGCACGGGGCAGAGCTGCCGGAACCCGGTGTCCAGGAGGGGGTGCTCTGATGAGCGTCTTGGTCGTGGGCATGTCCCACCGCACGGCTCCGATCGACCTGCTCGAGCGGGCCGCACTCGACACCGAGGGAGCGGTCAAGCTGGGCCACCAGGTGCTCGACGCGCCGGCCGTCAGCGAATCGGTCGTGGTGTCGACCTGCAACCGCGTCGAGATCTATGTCGAGACCGACCGCTTCCACGGCTCGGTCGAGGAGGTCTCACGCCTGCTCGCCGAGCGCACGGGCCTGGACCTGGCCGAACTGGCACGCCACGTCTACGTGCACTACGACGATGCCGCCGTGGCCCACCTGTTCGGCGTGGCCGCGGGCCTCGACTCGATGATCCTCGGCGAGAGCCAGATCCTCGGTCAGGTCCGCGACGCGTTGTCGGCCGCCCAGGCCGAGTCGACCGTCGGCTCCGCGCTCAACGCGCTGTTCCAACAGGCGCTGCGCATCGGCAAGCGCGGTCACGCCGAGACCGGCATCGACCGTTTGGCGCCGTCGCTCGTCACCGCCGGCCTGGCTCAGGCCGGCACCATCATCGACGACCCCGATGCCATGTTCCTGGTGGCCGGTGCCGGCACCATGGCGGCGCTCACGGTCAAGACCCTGATCGAGCGCGGTATCTCGCCGACCCGGCTGGTCGTCGCGAACCGCACCTATCAGTCGGCGCTCTCGCTCGTCGCGACGCACGGTGTGCGCGCTATTCGCTGGGACCAGGTCGATGAGGCGCTGGCCGGCACCGACGTGCTCGTCAGCTGCACGGGTGCTCGCGGCACCGTGTTCGACGTTCCGCGCCTGGTCGCCGCCGATCGCCCGCTGACCGTCGTCGACCTCGCCCTGCCGCGCGACGTCGATCCGGCGGCCGCCGACCTGCCCGACGTCAGGATCGTCGACCTGGCCTCGCTGGCGCGCCTGGGTGCCGACACGGCGCTCGCGGGCGATGTCGCTCAGGTCCGCTCGATCGTCGACGGCGAGGTCCGTTCGTTCCTGGCGGCCAAGGCCGCCTCGCGGGTCACGCCGACCGTCGTCGCGCTGCGCACGATGGCCACCGAGGTCGTGGCAGCCGAGGTCGATCGTCTCGAGGGACGTCTCGACGGCCTGACCGACGACCAGCGCTCCGCGGTGCGCCAGGCCCTGCACCGTGTCGCCGACAAGCTGATCCATGCGCCGACGGTGCGGGTGCAGCAGCTGATCGACGGGCCCGACGGACTGACGTACGCCGATGCGCTCGCTGACCTGTTCGCGCTCGATCCCGCCGCCGTCGACGCCGTGACCCGGGTGGGCGGTGACGACGCATGACCACCGATCGTTCGGTGCTGCGCATCGGCACCCGTGCGTCACAGCTCGCGACGACCCAGACCGGGCACGTGGCCGATCTGCTGCGCGCCCAGGGCGTCGAGGTCGAGATCGTGCACATCTCCACCGAGGGCGATCGGTCCACCGCGCCCCTCGCCACCCTGGGCGGACAGGGCGTGTTCGTGGCCGCGCTGCGCGAGGCGCTCGCCGCGGGCGAGGTCGACATCGCAGTGCACTCGCTCAAGGACCTGCCTACGTACCCCGACCCCCGGCTGACCCTTGCCGCGGTTCCGCCGCGCGAGGACCCGCGCGACTGCCTGGTGGCCCGCGACGGGCTCACGCTCGGCGAGCTGCCGCAGGGTGCTCGCGTCGGCACCGGTTCGCTGCGACGCGAGGCCCAGCTCAACGCCCTCGGTCTCGGCGTCGAGGTCGTGCCGATCCGGGGCAACGTCGACACCCGCATCGGCCGGATCGCTGCCGGTGAGGTCGACGCGGTGCTGCTGGCGCGCGCCGGTCTGTCCCGCCTCGGCCGGGCCGACGAGGCCACCGAGATCATCGATCCCATCCAGATGCTTCCGGCCCCCGGGCAGGGAGCACTCGCCTGCGAGTGCCGCGCGAACGACGTCGCGACCACTCGCCTGCTCAGCCTGCTCGACGACCGCGACACCCGCGCGGCCGTCACGGCCGAGCGCAGCCTCCTCGCGACGTTGGAGGCAGGCTGCAGCGCGCCCGTCGGAGCCCTCGCCGAGATCGCCACGGGCGATGACGGCGACGAGCTCTGGCTGCGCGCCGTCGTGTCCGACCGCTCGGGCACACCGTCCATCCGACTGTCCGCGACCGGCCTCCCCGACGAGGCTGCCGCGGTCGGTGAGCGTCTTGCTGCCGAGATGCTCGCCGAAGGGGCCGACACCTTGATGTCGGCCGCCTCGTGACACGGCAGCACGAAACCGAAGGAACACCCAGTGACCGCACAGATCACCGACCGCCCCATCTCAGACGGCCGAGCGTCCCGTCCTGCCGCGCAGAACAAGAAGACGCTGGGTCATGTGAGCTTCGTCGGTGCCGGACCAGGTGACGAGAGCCTGCTGACGGTGCGCGCCGTCGAGCTGCTCGCGCAGGCCGATGTCGTCATCACCGAGACGCCCGAACAGGCCGCGTTCGTCGTCAACGGCGCGGAGATCGTCGACGGCGGCGTCGGCGAGGACGGCGAGCTGCTGACGCATGCCGCCCGGGCCAAGCTCGTCGTGAAGCACGCCAAGACCGGCGCCCACGTCGTGCGCCTCGTCGTGGGCGATCCGTTCACGTATGCCACGGCTCCCGAGGAGGCGGCCGCCTGTACGAAGGCCGGCATCGGCTTCGAGATCGTGCCGGGCGTCTCGTCGGTCGGTGCGGTTCCCGCCTACGCCGGTGTCCCGCTCACCACGCGGACGCATCGCGAGTTCGCGGTCGTCAGCGTGGGCGACGCCAAGATCCAGTGGGCCGATCACGCGGGCGACGACACGCTGGTGCTGCTGTCGGCCGTCAGCCGCATCGACGAAGTCGCCGAAGCCCTGATCGACGCGGGCCGCTCGCCCGAGACGCCGGTCGCGATGACACGGGTCGGCACCACCACGGAGCAGAGCACCGTGGTGTCGACGCTGGCTGACATCGCCGCTGACGCGAAGGCCGCCGGCATGACGTCGCCGGCCATCACGGTCGTCGGCGAGGTCGTCGCGATGCGCGAGTCGCTGTCGTGGTTCGAGACCAAGCCGCTGTACGGCTGGCGCGTCCTGGTGCCCCGCACCAAGGAGCAGTCGGCCTCGCTGGCCCGGCGCCTGCGCGGCTTCGGCGCGATCTCCGAGGAGGTCCCGACCATCTCGGTCGAGCCGCCGCGCAATCCGCAGCAGATGGACAAGGCCGTCCGTGGGTTGGTCGAGGGCCGTTACGAGTGGGTCGCGTTCACCAGCATCAACGCCGTCAAGGCCGTGCGTGAGAAGTTCGAGGAGTACGGACTCGACGCGCGCGCCTTCTCGGGCCTGAAGATCGCCGCCGTCGGCGACAAGACAGCCGAGGCGATCCGGACCTGGGGCATCAAGCCTGACCTGGTGCCCACCGGCGAGCAGTCGGCCGCGGGCCTGCTGGAGGACTGGCCGCCCTACGACGAGCTGCTGGACCCCATCAACCGGGTCTTCATGCCGCGGGCCGACATCGCCACCGAGACGCTGGTGGCCGGCCTGATCGATCTGGGCTGGGAGGTCGACGACGTCACCGCGTACCGCACGGTGCGCGCGACGCCGCCGCCCGCGCCGACCCGCGAGGCGATCAAGTCGGGCAAGTTCGACGCCGTTCTGTTCACGTCGTCCTCGACGGTGCGCAATCTGGTCGGTATCGCCGGCAAGCCTCACCCGCAGACGATCATCGCGTGTATCGGCCCGGCGACAGCCAAGACCGCCGAGGAGCACGGCCTGCGGGTCGACGTGCTGGCCGAGCAGCCGTCGGTCGAGGTGTTGGCCGATGCGCTCGCCGAGTTCGGTGCGGCACGCCGCCTGCAGTTCGTCGAGGCCGGCGAACCGGTGCTCAAGCCGTCGCAGAAGCGCCCCACGTCGCGCCGCAAGGCCTGAGCGATGCACCCCGCCTGCCCAGAACCCCGCGAGTGGCGCACGTTTGTTGCTTTCCGGCGCGGAATACAGCAGAACTGCGCCACTCGCGGATCTGATGCGGTGGCGCGATGACCTTTCCCGCCGATCGTCCGCGTCGTCTCCGCCAGTCGCCCGTCATGCGTCGGCTGGTGGCTGAGACGCAGGTGTCGGCGGGCCAGCTGGTCCTGCCGATGTTCGTGGCCGAGGGGCTGAGCGAGCCGAGGCCCATCACGTCGATGCCCGGTGTCGTGCAGCACACGCGCGAGTCCGCCAAGGCGGTCTATGCCGAGGCGGCCCGGCTCGGGCTGGGGGGCGTGATGCTGTTCGGCGTGCCCGAGCGCAAGGATGCCCAGGGTTCGGGAGCGCTCGACCCGAACGGCATCCTCAATCTGGCGATCGCCGATGCCCGGGCCGAGGTCGGCGACGACCTGTTGGTCATGTCGGACCTGTGTCTCGATGAGTTCACCGACCACGGTCACTGCGGCGTGCTCGACGCGCAGGGGCGGGTCGACAACGATGCGACGCTCGAGATCTACGGCCGCATGGGGGTGGCGCAGGCCGAGGCCGGCGCCCACGTGGTCGGTCCCAGCGGCATGATGGATGGTCAAGTCGCTGCTATCCGCTCGGCTCTCGACGGGGCCGGGTGGCCAATGGTTACGATCCTGGCTTACGCAGCGAAATACGCCTCCGCGTTCTACGGGCCGTTCCGTGAGGCGGTCGACTCCTCGCTGTCGGGCGACCGCAAGACGTATCAGCAGGATCCGGCCAATTCTCGCGAGTCTCTGCGTGAGGTGGCTCTCGACATCGCCGAGGGCGCCGACATCGTCATGGTCAAGCCGGCGCTGTCGTATCTGGACGTGATCCGCCAGGTGCGCGATCGCTTCGACGTGCCGGTCGCGGCCTACAATATCTCAGGTGAGCTGGCGATGGTCGAGGCGGCGGCCGCCCAGGGCTGGATCGACCGCGACCGCGCCATCGACGAGATCGTGCTGTCGATCCGCCGCGCCGGCGCCGACATCGTGCTCACCTACTGGGCTACCGAGCTAGCAGCCCGCTTGTAGTGCGGAGCACCGTTGGCGGGCGCCGCGAGGTCGTAGACGGGACCGAGCTCGTAGCCCGCTTGTAGTGCGGAGCACCGTTGGCGGGCGTCGCGAGGTCGTCGTGGGGATGGGGCTCGCAGCCGGCTGTAGTGCGGAGCGCCGCCGACGGACGGCGCGAGTTCCCAGGGGGTGCGAGCTCGTGGGTCCGCCGGCGGCGCGCCGGGCTTGTGACGATGCCGGTCAGGCGTAGTTGGAGGCTGCCCAGTAGTTCGGATCGTTCTTGCTGGCCGTCAGTTCCTCGGCGGTCTTGTACCCGGGTGCCATCGAGGCGTCGGTGCCGGCCATGTACTGGTGGTGGTCGATGCCCAGGAGCCGGATCCAGCTCTGCTGGCCGAAGGTGAGGGCGATGCAGCAGCCCAGCTCGACGAGTTCGGGCTCGGAGAAGTGGGCGTGCAGCCGGTCCCAGAGTGCATCGAGGTCCTGTGCGCCCCAGGCGATCGCCTCGGCGTACGCCAACGCGGCCTTCTGCTGGTCGTTGTAGAGATCGGATGACTCGAAGTTGAGGAGCTGGTCGTACTGCTGCTCCTGCAGGCCGGCGTTGGTGGCCTTCTCGGAGCGCTGGTTGCCGCAGAACTCGCACTTGACGGTGCGTGAGATGTAGACGCGGCAGAGGTCCTTGATGGCGTGGTCCACGACGCCTGCGTGGAACTGCGACTGCCAGGCGTCGGCGAACGCCCAGAACGCCTCGGGGGAGTGGGCGCGCACGGCCGAGCTCTCGGGGCGCGGTGTTCCGTGTTTGGCGCAGCGCTGCATCTCGGCCTGCATGCGTTCATCCATGTCCTCGTAGGGCACGTAGCTGATGCGCTGGGTCTGCTTCCTGTTCATGGTGCTCCTTCGCGTGCTGCAGCCGATTTCTGCAATCGTTTGTTGTCAGTATCCGTCCATACGGACGGCCCGTCAAGGGCTCAGCAGCCCAGAAATCTCATCAGTCGAAGAACAGGATCTTGACCAGCGCGAGGACGCCGATCAGCAGGATGATCGAGCGGAGCACGGCCGGCGGCAGCCTGCGGCCCACCCGGGCACCGAGGTAGCCGCCGGTGAACGAACCGCTCGAGATCAGGGCGACCAGGCGCCAGTCGATGAGGTCCCACGCGACGATCATGAACGTGGCCGCCGCGACCGAGTTCACGAGCGTGGCGAGGACGTTCTTGATCGCGGTGATCCGCTGGATGCCCTCGCTGAGCATCATGCTCATCAGGCCGACCAGCAAGATGCCCTGGGCGGCGCCGAAGTATCCGCCGTACGCACCGAGGGCGAAGATGCCGAGTGTCAGGAGAATCCGCGCCGGGATCGACTGAGCGTGCTCTTCACGCCCGAGTTCCAGGTTCCTCCGGGCGGCGCGGCGCTGCACCGACGGCCCCACCACCACCATGACGAGGCCGAGGGTGATCAGCACCGGGACGATCGCCTTGAACGACTCGGCGGGCAGGACGAGCAGGAGTGCTGCGCCCACGACGGCCCCCAGGATCGACGCGGGCGCCAGCCGGATGAGCAGGGGCCGGTTGGGGCGTAGTTCGCGCCGGTAGCCGTAGATCCCCGAGAGTCCTCCGGCGACCATGCCGAGGTTGTTCGACACGTTCGCGGTCAGGGGCGCGTAGCCGAACAGCAGCAGCGTCGGGAACGTGACCAGGGTGCCCGATCCCACGATCACGTTGATGCCGCCGGCCCAGACCCCGGCGGCGAAGATGGCGACGGCCTCCCACACGGTGGACCTCCTCCTGGTCATCCCTGTCAGCGAGCGATTTCTGCAAACGTTTGCGTTCTGGCTCGATGCCCGCGGTCCGCGCGCGGACCGGACGGTGGCGGCCTGTCGTGATCACACCAGCATGGACACCGGATGCTCGACGATCCGGCCGAACTCGGCCAACCACTGCGCCGCGAGCGCTCCGTCGACGGCTCGGTGGTCGACCGACATCGTGACCGTCATGACCTGCGCGGTGCCGATCGTTCCGTCGTCGACGACCACCGTGTCGCGGGTTGCTCCGATCGCCAGGATCGACGACTGGGGCGGATTGAGGATCGCCGAGAACTCACGGGTGCCGTACATGCCCAGATTGCTGATCGAGCAGGCGCCGCCCTCCAGCTCGTGCTGGTGGAGCCGCCCCGCGCGGGCACGATCGACCAGATCGCGTACCGAGGTGCTGAGCCGGGTGAGCGACTGCGCACCGATGTCCCGGACGACGGGAGTCACCAGACCGGCGTCGGTCGCGACGGCAACCGCGATGTCGACCGTGGGGAAGCGGCGCAGGGCATCGTCGGTCCAGACGACGTTGGCCTCGGGCACCCGCTCGAAGGCCGCAGCGGCTGCCTTGAGCAGCAGATCGTTGACCGAGACATGCGTGCCGGGCCTCGCATTGACCTCGGCGCGCAGGTCCAGGAGCCGGCCGACGCGTAGCTCGGCCGTCATGTAGAAGTGCGGAACCGTGGTCTTGCTCTCGGTGAGGCGGCGCGCGATGGCGCGACGCATGCCGGTGTGGGGGATCTCCTCGACCTCGGCCGGCGCCGGAGGCGGTGTCGAGGCGGCTGCCGGTCGCCGGCCCGAGCCACCGGCCGCGACCCAGGCCTCGAGGTCACGGCGCACGATGCGACCGCCCGGCCCGGTGCCCGTCAGCTGCGTGAGGTCGATCTCCTGCTCGCGTGCGAGCTTGCGCACGAGCGGGCTCACGAACAGCCGGCTCGGCGAGGGGGCCGGCAGCTCAGGCACGTCGCTCGCGGCGGGGGGTGCGGCGTCGAGCGACGGCTCGCTGGCGGATGTGGCTTCGGGAGCGCCCGCGGTGAGGGCCGTCTCGATGTCGGCCTCGGTGTCGCCCTCGGCGATCAGCACGGCGATGGGATCGCCGACTGCGACCCGCTGTCCGTCGAGGACCACAGCACGCCCGAGCACGCCGGCCTCCTCGGCCGTCAGCTCCACCAGCGCCTTGTCGGTCTCGATCTCTGCGAGTGCATCGCCTTCGGCGAACGAGCCGCCGGGTTGGACGTGCCAGGACAGCAGAACCGCCTCGGTCGCGCCGGCCAGGATCGCCGGCATGAGCAACAGGTGCGCCATCTCAGCGATCCACCCCCGAGGTGCCGAACCCCTCCTGGACGCGGCGGAGTCCGTCGACGACCTCGTCGGTCTTCGCGATCGCAGCCCGTTCGAGCCGCTGCGAGATCGTCGGCGACGCCTCGGCGCCCGTGACCCGGGCGACCGGCTGATCCAGCCAGTCGAAGAAGCGACGGCTGATCTCGTCGCCGAGCCAGCCGCCGTACGACGTGCCGACGGCGCCCTGCTCGACGATCAGGACCGCGTTGGTCTTGCGAATGCTCGCACCGATGGTGTCCCAGTCGAGCGAGGCCCGGTCCAGCCAGCGCAGGTCGATGACCTCGGCATCGATCCCGGTCTGCTCGACGGCCTCGAGGGAGTGCTGCACCATCGACAGGTACGTCAGGACCGTGACGTCACGACCTTCGCGCCGCACCGCGGCACGACCGAACGGCAGCTGGTAGTCCAGATCATCGGTCGGTGCCGTCCCGGTGCTGCCGTACAGATCGACGTGCTCGAGCACCAGCACGGGATCCTCCAGCGCGAGGGCGGTGTTCATCAGTCCGATGTAGTCGAACGGTGTGCTCGGCGCGACGATGCGCCACCCGGCGGCCGTGGCGAAGATGCCGGCCGGATCCATCGAGTGCTGCGATCCGTATCCGGTGCCCGCGGCGACCTTGGTGCGCAGCACCAGGGGCACCGCGCCTGTGCCACCGAACATGTGCCGGGCCTTACCGATCTGGTTGAAGACCTGGTCGGCGGCGACCCAGAGGAAGTCCGGGTACATGAACTCCACGACCGGGCGGAACCTGCCGTCCATCGCCATGCCGCCGCCCAGGCCGACGAACGCGTTCTCGCTGATCGGAGTGCCGAGGATGCGCCCTGGGTACTTCTCCGGCAGCCCCTTGGTCGCGCCGTTCGTGCCCCCCTTGAGGCGGTGGACGTCCTCGCCGAGGACCACGATGCGGGGATCGGTCTCCATGCGCCGGTCCATGACGCCGGCGACGGCGTCGATGAACCTGGTGGTGTCGAGTCGGCCCGTGAAGGTCGCCTCCTCCTCGATCCTGACCTCGGCGATCTCACTGAGATCGCCACGGATCCCGACGTCGGCGAATGAGGTGTCGGGCCACAGCTCGGCACGGATCCGGCGGGTGCCGGCCTTGCCGTCGGTGTCGGGTTCGGTCAGCTCGCCGGCCAGGAGCGCCATCGCGGCCTGGGCCTGGGAGCGGACCGCCACGACTGCGTCGTCCTCGATCAGGCCCCGCTCGACCATGCGGCGGGCGACGAGGTCCAGCGGATCGCGCTCCCGCCAGGCCTGTTCCTCGTCCTTGGTGCGGTAACCGAAGGCGCTGCCCGGGAACGATCCGTTCTGGTGGAAGTACCGGTACACCTCGGCCTCGATGACGGCCGGCCCACGGCCTCCGCGCATGTGCTCGGCCGCGGCGGTCGTCGCCAGGTGGACGGCGAGCGGGTCCATGCCGTCGACCCGCCACGAGGCGATACCGAATCCGGGGCCACGTCCCGAGAGGCGCGGTTCGCCGGTCGCCTCGGCCACCGACGTCGACACGGCATACAGATTGTTCTCGATGAAGAAGCACAGCGGCAGGTCCCAGGCGGCCGCGAGGTTCATGGTCTCCAGGACCGAACCGATGTTGACCGCGCCGTCGCCGAAGTAGCACAGGGTGACGTCGTCGGTGCCGGCGTGCTTCTGGGCCCAGGCGTGGCCGGCCCCGAGGGGGACGCCGCCGCCGACGATGGCATTCGTGCCGAGGGCGCCGGCCTCGTGCCACTGCAGGTGCATCGAGCCGCCGCGCCCGTTGCTGAACCCGCCGGCCAGGCCGAGGATCTCCGACAGGGTGCGGTGCAGGACCGTGCGGATCTCGGGGGTGACGAGCGCGTTCAGGTCGAGTCCGTCGGGGGCGACGTGTCCGAGCGCCTTGGCGAGGAACTGGTGGTGCCCGCGGTGCGAGCCGTTGACGCCGTCGGTCGATCGGAGTCCGACGACGGAGCCGACCGCGCCACCCTCCTGACCGATGCTGGAATGGGCCGGTCCGTGCACCAGGCCCTCTCCGGCCAGTTCGAGCACCGTCTCCTCGAAGGCCCGGATCAGGTGCAATTGGCCGAGCATCGTCGCGAGGAGGACCGGATCGGCCTGGGCCCAGTCCTCGTCGGTGGTGCGCAGCTCGACCCAGGGGGCGTCCGAGGTGAGGGGCGAGGTGGTCGTCATGTCGACACGGTAGCGCTGGAATGGATCCATTGCAATCGGTTGCGGCGGATTGCTAGCCTGGCAAGCAGTGAGATCACACGGAGAAGCCCTCCATGTGGATCCAATCGAGGAATCGAGCTGATGACCATGGCACTCCCGGGCCTGTGCGGTACCGACCACATCGGCTTCACGGTGCCGGACATGGCGCAGGCGCACGACTTCTTCGTCCGGGTCGTCGGGTGCGAGCACGTCTACACGCTGCCGCCGCGGTCCAGCGACGACGACTGGATGCTGACGCATCTGAACGTCCACCCCCGTGCGGTGATCGAGGAGGTGCGGTTCTACCGGTGTGCGTTCGGCTCGAACTTCGAACTGTTCACGTACACCAGCCCCGAGGGCCAGGCGCCGCAGCCGAGGAACTCCGACATCGGGGGACATCATCTGGCGTTCTACGTCACCGACATGGACCAGGCCGTGGCGTACCTGCGGGCCGAGCCCGGGGTCACGGTGCTCGGCGAACCGACCGCCAGCGGCGCGGCCAGCGCGGGCCAGCGCTTCTGCTACTTCCTGTCGCCGTGGGGCATGCAACTGGAGCTGGTGAGTTTCCCCGGAGGGAAGGCCTACGAGGCCGAGGCCGACGTACTGCTGTGGCATCCGGCACATCCGGCAGACTGACGGGCGACGAGGAACTGGGCGACGAGGGGACTGGGCGACGAGGAGGTGGGCGGTGACCGAACAGGTGGCGTCGGTGGCCAGCCTGCGCATCGCCGACGGACTGCGCCGGGCGATCCTGGCCGGTGAACTCCAGCCCGGCACGCGGGTGCGACAGGTCGACGTCGCGGCACGGTACGGCGCGAGCCGGCTCCCGGTCCGCGAGGCGCTGCGGATCCTGGCCTCCGACGGACTCGTCACCCTGGTCGCCAATTCCGGCGCCTGGGTCTCACAACTCGATGAGCACGAGTGCGCCGAGATCTACGAGATCCGTGAACGACTCGAGCCCTTGTTGTTGCGCGAGAGCCTGCCGCATCTGACCGAAGAGGATGTGCGGACCTTGGCCGGCCTCGCCGAGGACATGGAGCGTCAGAGCGAGGTCGAGGCCTTCCTGCGGCTCGACCGGGAGTTCCACCTGCTGTCGTACTCGCGGGCCGAGACCTTGATGCTGTCGCCCATGATCGACCGATTGTGGAACACGACGCAGCACTATCGGCGGGCCTTCGCCCTGGTGGTCGGGACGGAGGGCCGCCGCGCGGTGCACCTCGAACACCATCTGCTCGTCGATGCGATCCTGCGCGAGGACGCCCTGGACGCCGAGCGTGTCCTGGCCGGTCACATTCGCCGCACCCGGCTCGAGCTCGGCCACCATCCGGAGATCTTCGGCCCCTGATCCGCCGGTTCAGTCGCGGGCCAGGTGGTCGGCGAGGTGCCGCCCGATGTGGGTCACGTCCTCCTCGGCGCCGCGGATGAACGGCGATCGCAGGCGGTGCAGCCAGGTCTGGCCGACGACATAGAGCCCCGGCACGGGCGTCACGCCGCGATCGTGCCGTACCTGGCCGTCGTCGTCGAGGATCGGGACCTCGACCCACTCGCCGAGACCCGACCGGAAGCCGGTCGCCCAGACGACCGTGCCGATCCCGAGGCGGTGCAGGTCGATGCTGGCCGGTGCCGGTGGTGGATCGGGCCATGCCTCGCGCGGTTCGGGGGCGTCGAACATCCCGTCGAACCGGTACAGCCGGTCGTCGACCCACGTCGTGAAGTCGGTGTAGCCATGATCGCCCTCGGCCAGGCTCGACGCCAGTGAGTCGTCGAAGGACACGAGCGCTCCGCGGGCGCTCAGGGCGCGGCCGAGCAGGGTCGCTCCGTCCCGGTGGAGTCCTCGCAGGTCCAGGTCGTGGCCACCGCCGAAACCCGTCAGGGCGGGCGCGACTCCGCCGCCACGCCGGGCTGCCGGGGGCACGTCCTGCGACGTCTTCTCGTAGAAGCCGCCCAGTTCGAGCCACCAGTAGTAGTCGCGTCCCCGGTAGCGCCGCGGCACGCGACGGTGGCGGCCGACCGCCAGGTGGACGGCGCGGCCGGCGCGGAGCAGGTCCTCGGCGATCTGCTGGCCGGACGGGCCGGAGCCCACGACCAGGACGCCTCCGTCGGGGAGTCGGGCCGGCGACCGGTAGTCGCTGGAGTGCACTTGCGCGATATCGCCGGGCAGGTCCTTCGCCCAGTCGGGGACGCGTGGTCGCTGGAAGGGGCCGGTCGCGATCACGACGGCACGAGCCGCGAGATCGCCCTGGTCGCAGCGCACGACGAAGCCGCCGCCCCCGGCGCCCTCGAGGCGTCGGACGTCGCATCCGGGCCTGACGGGTGCGTCGAAGGAGGCCGCGTAGTCGCGCAGGTAGGCCACGATCTCCTCCCGGCCCATGAAGCCGTGCGGATCGTCGCCCGTGTAGTGCCAGCGCGGGAGCCAGGTGGCCCAGTTCGGCGTCAGCAGGGTGAACGAGTCCCATCGCTGCCGCTCCCAGGTCGAGGCGATCACGTCGCGCTCGAGCACGACGTGATCCTGACCGCCTTCGGTGAGGATCCGGCTCATGGCCAGTCCTGCGTGACCTGCCCCGATGACGACGGTGCCGACCTGTTCCACGGCGTTCAGCGCTCCTCGATGTCGAAATGCAAAGGTTTGCGGGCAGTATGCGCCTACGTCATGCCTGCGTCAACGGGCCTTGACCGACTTACTGGACCGGCGTACGTTGATGATTTCTGCAAACGATTGACGTTGCTCGGCCAAGCTGGGAGATGATGTGCGATGGGTGACGAGTACTCCACGATCAAGGCAGCGGCGGTGCAAGCCTCGTCGGTCTTCCTGGATCGCGAGCGCTCCACGGCCAAGGCGTGCGACCTGATCCGCGAGGCCGGAGCGAACGGCGCCGACATCATCGCCTTCCCGGAGGGGTTCATCCCGGCCCATCCGATCTGGTTCCACTTCCATCCGGGCACCGGCCGGATCGGCACCCAGCTCAGTGTCGAACTGTTCAAGAATGCCGTCGAGATCCCGGGGCCGGAGATCGCCGCGCTCCAGCAGGCGGCGGCCGATGCCGACGCGTATGTCGTCGTCGGGGTCTGCGAGAAGCTGCCCAACACGACCGGCACGCTGTACAACAGCCAGGTGTTCCTCGGACCCGACGGCTCGCTGCTGGGCAAGCGGCAGAAGATCATGCCGACGGTGGGCGAGCGCCTGGTCCACACCGGTGGCGACGGCGACAGCCTCGCCGCGTTCAACACGCGGTTCGGCCCGGCGAGCGCGCTGATCTGCGGCGAGAACTCCAATCCGCTGGCGGTGTTCGCGATGACGGCCCAGTACTCACGGGTGCACGTGATGAGCTGGCCCAACCACTTCCCGTCCTTCGGCACGCCGATGCGCGACCGGGTGGCGGTCGACTCGCAGGCGTTCGCCCAGATGTCCAAGGCCTTCGTGGTCAGCGCCTGCGGCACCGTCGACGACGACATGATCGCCGCCCTGGAACTGTCCGAGGAGGACGAGGCGCTGATCCGCAATCCGGACTTCTGCGGGGGCTCGGTGATCGTCGCGCCCGACAGCCGGGTCATCGCCGGGCCGCTGGGGAACGAGGAGGCGATCCTGTATGCCGATCTCGATCTGGACATCGGCATCAAGATGAAGCTGCGCCACGACTTCGCCGGGCATTACAACCGGCCCGACATCTTCCAGGTCCGCGTCAACGCGAGCACTCCGCAGATGTTCGGTGTCGCGAACGCGACGCCGCTGCAGTGGGCCGGGGGCGGCGGCACTGAGGCGCCGGGGATCGGCGCGGCCGAGGCCCCGGCGCTGGACTCGTCGCGCCGTGCGCTCGAGGCCGCAGAGCCGGAGGGATCCTGACCTCGTCGCGGCTCGAATTTCATCCAGACCCTTGACAGCCGGGGGCCGGATCTAGAGGATCAAGAAACCGCAATCGATTGCGGAACGAAGGAAGGAACTGACCATGGTTCGAGATTCCGCATGGCGCCGCCTTCAGGTCGCCGCCCTGGCCGGGGCCTTGGCCCTGGGGGTCGCCGCCTGCAGCAGCGACGACGGTGACGGGGGCGGGGGAGGCTCGGACTCACCCATCCGCATCGGGGCCTCGATCCCGCTGACCGGCCAGTTCTCCCAGCAGGGCAAGGCCGCAGAACAGGGCTACAAAGTCTGGCAGGCCATGGTCAACGACGCCGGCGGGCTCCTGGACCGCAAGGTGGAACTCGTCATCAAGGACGATGCCTCGGACCAGAACACGGTCGTCTCCGACTACAACGCCCTGATCAGCAAGGACAAGGTGGACCTGCTGATCGGCACTTACTCGTCGCTGCTGAACCTCCCGGCGTCGGCGGTCGCGGAGAAGAACAAGATGCTCTACATCGAGCCCGCGGGCGGTGCACCCGAGATCTTCGAGCGCGGTTTCAAGTACATCTTCTTCTCGCAGCAGGCGACCGCGGACAAGCAGGGCAAGGCGTTCGCGGACTGGATCTCGAGCCTGCCCGAGGACCAGCGGCCCAAGACGGCGGCGTATCCGACGATCGACGACCCGTTCGTGAAGCCCAACGTCGACGGCATCCGCAAGATCCTGGAGACGGCCGGCGTCAAGACGGTCTACTCGACGACCTACCAGGTCGATCTCAACAACTTCGACACGATCGTGAACAAGGTGCGTGCGGCCGATCCCGATCTGGTGGTCCACGGCGCCTTCTTCGACGACGGTGTCGGCTTCATCCGTTCGATGCTCAAGGCGGACTTCACCCCGAAGTGGCTCTACCAGACCACGGCGCCCAGCCTCGGTGACGAGTACGCGAAGGCCATCGGTGCCGAGAACACCGAGGGCATCATCTTCGCGATCAGCCACGCGCCACAGGCCGAGACGCCCGGCAACGCCGAGTTCGTCAAGAAGTACGAGGAGATGTTCGGTGGCCTCCCGCCCGAGGACGCGGCCGATGCGTACGGCGCGGCCCAGGTGCTGCAGGCCGCGGTCGAGGCAGTGGGCAACATCGACGATCAGAAGGCGATGGCCGACTGGCTCCGCAAGAATTCGGTGGAGACCATCCTGGGCGATCTGAAGTGGGACGATGACGGTCGGCCGCAGGGCGAGTTCCTGACCGGCCAGTGGCAGAACGGGAAGGTCGAGTACATCCTGCCCGCGAAGTTCGCCACGACCGACCACACCGTGATGGGCTGGGAGCCTGGTACCAAGTAATGCTGGAATTCCTGCAGTACCTCGTGCTCGGACTGCTGGTGGGCGGCGTGTACGCGCTTGTCGCCAGCGGTCTGAGCCTGGTCTTCGGCGTCATGAGGATCATCAACATCGCCCATGGCGCGTTCCTGATCCTCGGCGCCTTCCTGACCTACACCCTGTGGTCGGGCCCGGGTATCGATCCGCTCCTGAGCATCCTGATCGTCGCACCCGCCACGTTCGCCCTCGGCTGGGCGCTGTACAAGGTCACGATCGAGCCGGTGCGGACCGCGCCGATGGCATCGACCGTGCTGCTGACGTTCGGCCTGGCGCTCGTGATCGAGGCGACGATGGGCGTGATCTGGGGGAACAACGCGACGTCGATCCGGCCGCCGTACGGCAGCGATTCGTTCAGCATCGGCAGTTTCTACATGCCGAAGGCCCAGGTGTTCGGCGGCCTGGTCGCCATCGCGGTCCTCGTCGCGCTCGGTCTGGTCCTCACCAGGACCTGGCTCGGCCGTGCCATCCGGGCGTCGGCCGCCAATCCGACCGGTGCCGAGCTGGTCGGCATCAAGGTGTCGTCGGTGAGCGCGCTGGTGTTCGGGCTGGGTACCGCCGCGGCGTGCACCGGCGGGGCCATCGTCGGCATCCTGTACTCGTTCGTCCCCGGAACCCACTACACCTGGATCGCCCGGCTACTGGCCGTCGTCGTCCTCGGTGGGCTCGGGAGCCTGAACGGCGCGATCCTCGGCGCCATCCTGTTCGGTCTGGCCGAGACGTTCACCTCAGCCTACGTGTCCGCGGCGTGGGCCACCGCCTTCCCCTACCTCATCGTGTTCGCGGTCCTGCTGATCCGGCCGCAGGGACTTCTGGGGGCCCGACAACGTGAGGATGCGAGCGCACTGTGACGTCTTCCCCCGCCCACTCGAGCCCGGCCCCCCCGGCCGGCGCGACCCGAGCCACTGGTCTGGCCTCGCGATGGAGCGATCCGCGGCTGCTCGGGCGAGCCGTGATCACGATCGCTGCGCTCGCCCTGATGGCGTTCCCGCTGCTGTCCGACGACGCGTACTACCAGAACATGATCATCCTGTCGCTGGTGTTCGCGATCGCCGCCAGCGGCCTGAACATCATCATGGGCTACGCCGGCTATGTGTCGCTCGGGCAGGGCGCGTTCATCGGCCTGGGCGGGTACACGATCGGCGTCCTGGCGACCAGGATCGAGGGACCGTCGCCCTGGGTGTGGGTGCCGGTGGCAGGTGTCGTGACGATGATCGTCGCGATCGGCCTGGGGCTGGTGTCCTTGCGCTCCAGCGGTGCCTCGTTCGTCATCATCACGGTGGCGTTCCTGTTCCTGACCAGCGTCATCGCGATCAACTGGAAGAGCCTGACCAACGGCACGAGTGGCTTGACGCTGCCGCTGCCGTCGTGGGACGACGACATCATGAACTGGCCGTTCTACTACGCACTGGTCCTGATCCTCGCGCTGCAGATCGGCCTGTCGTGGTGGATCCGTCGCACCAAGCTGGGCATGGGGCTGATCGCGATCCGCGGCGACGAGACCAAGGCCGCGACGATCGGCATCAACCTGCCGGTCGACAAGATCATCGGGTTCGCGGCGAGCAGCATCTTCGTCGGCATGGCCGGAGCGGTGTACGGCTACTACCTGACGTTCATCGATCCGCGCGGCATGTTCGGCATCCTGCTCAGCGTGCAGGTGGTGCTGTCGGTCCTGATCGGCGGCAGCGGAACCCTGTGGGGGCCCGTCGTGGGCGCCTTCATGATCGAGCCGCTGAACGAGATCGCCAACAACAACTTCGGCGGCGGCAACGTGCGGCTCTACCTGTTCGGCGGCCTGCTCATGCTGATCGTCATCTGGCTGCCGCGAGGCGTCCTGCCGGCGATCGAGGGCCTGTGGGAGCGCCGGCGTACCGCGGGGCGGGCCGGCCTGGTCGGGGCACGGGTCGACACGACCGGCAGCCTGTCCGGACTGGCGATCTCGGACCGTGTCGCGCCGTCGGGCGTGGACGACGCTCGGCCGCTGTTGCGGCTCGACGGGCTGAGCAAGCGGTTCGGTGGCATCCAGGCGGTCGACGACTGCACGTTCGACGTCGTGGCGGGATCCATCACCGGACTGATCGGCCCCAACGGATCGGGCAAGACCACGGTCTTCAACCTGATCGACAACACGATCGTCCCCGACCGCGGTGAGATCACGTTCGACGGCGAGCGCATCGAGCGGCTGCCGTCGTGGTCGAGGGCGCACCGGGGCCTGGGCCGCACGTTCCAGATCACCCGGCTGTTCGGCGACATGACGGTGCTCGAGAACGTGGTCGCGCCGCAGCGTTCCTTCTCGTGGACCCAGTTGGGTCACATCGCGGTCAGCGGCCGCGAGGCGCGGATGGCCGAGGACCTGCTCGACTTCGTCGGCATGCGGGCCTTCCGGGACCAGAAGGCCCGCGCGTTGTCGTACGGTCAGCAGAAGCTGGTCGAACTCGCTCAGATCCTGATGCTCGATCCGAAGCTGATCCTGCTCGACGAGCCGGCCGGCGGTATCAACCCCGTGCTGATCGAGCGGATGGCCGAGATGATCCGCGAACTGAACTCGCACGGCACGACCTTCCTGATCGTCGAGCACAACATGCCCTTCGTGCTCGACCTCTGCCCGCGCGTCCATGTGCTGAGCCGTGGCTCGACCATGGCCTCGGGGACGCCGGCCGAGATCCGATCCGATCCGGCCGTCATCGATGCCTATCTGGGCGATGACTTCGACGTCGAGACCGAAGGTGAGGGAGCGCGCTAGATGTTGAGCATGCGTGGTGTGGTCGCCGGGTACGGCGGCGGCGATGTGCTGCAGGGCGTCGACGTCGAGGTCGAGCGGGGCGCGGTCGCCTGCATCGTGGGGCCCAATGGCGCCGGCAAGTCCACGGTGCTGCGCACCGTGAGCGGGCTGCTGCGCCCCCGCGAGGGCGAGATCCACTTGAACGGCGAGCCGATCCATCGGTGCGCCCCGGATGAGATCCTGCAGCGCGGTGTGTCGCAGATCCCGCAGTCCGATGCGTTGTTCGCCCATCTGACGGTGCAGGAGAACGTGTTGCTCGGCGCCTACATCATCCGGCGCGACCGCGCCCTGGTGCGCCGCCGCTACGACCAGGTCGCCGAGCTGTTCCCGATCGTCGCCGAGCGGGCCAAGGACCGCGCCGGCCATCTGTCGGGCGGCCAGCGCCGCATGGTCGAGTTCGCCCGCAGCCTGATGCTCGACCCGATCCTGTTGCTGCTGGACGAACCGTCACTCGGGCTGGACCCGAAGGCACTGCGGATCGTGTACGACTCGGTCATGCTGATGCGCGAGAGCGGCAAGACGATCCTGATCGTGGAGCAGAACGTGCGGTTCGGCATGCGCATGGCCACCGACGGCATCGTGATCGAGAGCGGTCGCGTGGTGACCCAACGCCCGGCGGCCGACATCCTCGGCGACCCCGACCTGGGTCAGATGTACTTCGGCGGCAGCGTCAAGGCGTCCTGACCCGCTGAGCGTCACGTTTCGACCAAGTTGCGATGGAAGAATTGGTCGAAACGTGACACTCAGCGGGAGATCGTTATCGTTACCAGTCGACGGCGATGTACTGGGACTCGGTGAACTCCAGCAGGCCCTCGTGGCCGCCCTCGCGGCCCAGTCCACTCTGCTTGAAGCCGCCGAACGGGGCGGCCGGATCGGACACGACGCCCCGGTTGACGCCGACCATGCCGGCCTCGAGCCGCTCGCTGACCCGCATCGCGCGGGCCAGATCGGTCGTGAAGACATAGGCCACGAGGCCGTACTCGGTGTCGTTGGCGAGCCCGATGACCTCGTCGTCGGTCTCGAAGGTGACGACGGGGGCGACGGGTCCGAAGATCTCCTCGCCGAGCACGGGGGCGCCGGCGGGCACGTCGACCAGCACGGTGGCCGGATAGAAGTATCCGGGTCCGTCCGGCAGTTCGCCGCCGGTCAGCACGCGTGCCCCCATCGCGACGGTGCCCTGGACCAGCTCGTCCACCTTGGTCTGCGACGAGGCGTTGATCAGCGGGCCGAGCGCGACGTCCGCGTCGGTGCCGCGGCCGACCGGCAGTGCCTGCATGGCCCCAGCGAGCTTGGCGGAGAACTCGTCGGCGACCGACGAATGGACGTACAACCGGTTCGCCGCGGTGCAGGCCGATCCTCCGTTGCGCATCTTGGCGACCATGGCGCCGGCCACGGCCGCGTCGACGTCGGCGTCGTCGAGCACGATGAACGGCGCGTTGCCACCCAGCTCCATCGAGCAGTCGACGACGGTGCGTGCGGCCGAGGCCAGCAGGACGCGCCCGACCTCGGTCGAGCCGGTGAACGACAGCTTGCGTACGCGCGGATCGTCGAGCATCGCGTCGACCACGGGGCCGGATCGCTTGGAGGGGACGACGTTGACCACGCCTTCGGGGACACCGGCCTCGATGAGCAGTTGTGCCACCGCGAGCGCGGTCAACGGCGTCTCGCTGGCCGGCTTGAGGATCACGCTGCATCCGGCCGCGAGGGCCGGCCCGATCTTGCGCGTCGCCATGGCCGCGGGGAAGTTCCACGGCGTCACCAGCACGCTGACGCCGATCGGCAGATGGTTGACGACGATCCGATTGGTGCCCTTGGGCGCGACCTGCACCGAGCCGATCGCGCGGACCGCCTCCTCGGCGTACCAACGGAAGAACTCGGCGGCGTAGGCGACCTCGCCCTGTGCGTCGGGGAGTGCCTTGCCGTTCTCGAGCACGATCAGGCGGGCGAGGTCGTCGGCGCGGGCCGTCATCAGGTCGAATGCGGTGCGCAGGATCTCGCCGCGCTCACGGGGCGGCATCGCCGACCATGGGCCGAGCGCCTGCTCGGCGGCATCGACGGCCGCGAGTCCGTCCTCGACCGTGCCGCTGGGCACCGTCGCGACGATCTCGCCGCTGGCGGGGTCGAGGACGTCGATCGTGGCGCCGTCCGAGGCCTCGCGCCAGGTCCCACCGATCAGCATCCGGTGAGGGAACCAGTCCAGGAGGGCGTGGGTGTCCGGGGCGAGCGATGTCATGGCGGCTCCTGCCAGTCAGGTGGTGGCCAGCAGATGCTGGCCGGTTTCAGTAGCGGTTGGCGATGAACAGGTCCTGCGCCGGGAACAGCGTGAGGATCTGGGGGCCGTTCGCGGTGACGACGACCTCCTCCTCGATGCGCGCGGCGGAGTACCCGTCCGACGCGGGGCAGTAGGTTTCCAGGGCGAAGACCATGCCCTCCTTGAGCTCGATCGGCTCGGTCATGCTGTTGAGTCGCGAGATGATGGGCCGTTCGTGCAGACCCAGGCCGAGGCCGTGGCCGAACTGCAGGCCGAAGGCCGCGAGCTCGTTGTCGAAACCGAACTCGGTCGCCTTGGGCCAGACGGCGGCGACCTCGTCGGTGCCGACGCCGGGCCGGATCATCTGGATCGAGGCATCCATCCACTCACGGGCCTTGGTATAGGCGTCGTGCTGGCTGGCGGTCGCGCTGCCGACGTTGAACGTGCGGTAGTAGCAGGTCCGGTAGCCGTTGAAACTGTGGATGATGTCGAAGAACGCCTGGTCTCCCGGGCGGATCAGGCGGTCGGTGAAGTTGTGCGGATGGGGATTGCAACGTTCGCCGCTGATGGCGTTGACCGCCTCGACCTGGTCCGAGCCCATCTCGTAGAGCCGCTGGTTGACCAGCGCCACGATCTGGTTCTCGCGGATGCCGGGCTTGAGCACCTCGACGATGTCCTGATAGACGCCGTCGACCATGGCGGCGGCCTGCGTCAGCAGCATGATCTCGTCGGCCGACTTGATCTCACGGGCGTCGAGCATGAGCTGCTGGCAGTCGACGACGTTCAGCCCCTGCTTCTGCATCTCGAACAGGAACGGCGGCTCGACGATGTCCATGCCGACCGGGGCGTCGGCGAGGCCGGCCTCGGTCAGGATGCCCTTGATCTCGCGGACGGCCGACTCCATGAGCCCGGCGGACGGCGCGACTGCCCCTCGCATGCCGAGCATGCCCGGCCGGCAGTTCTCGTCGGGCAGCCAGTTCGAGTAGATCTGGTGATGACGGACCGCCGAGCCGAAATCCCACAACCATGGTTCGTCCGCATCGCGGGTCAGCAGCGCGTACCGGGTCATCTTGTCGCCCAGGGCACCGCCGATCCAGGTCTGCGTCGTGTACCTGATGTTGTAGAAGTCGAACAGCAGGAACGCGCCGCACGGGCTCGACTCCAGGGCCGCCTTGGCCCGGCCGAGCCGGTAGTCCCGTAAGCGGGCGAAGTCGACACGCTCTTCGTAGTCGACGCCCATGTGGCCTGGGGCCGGCAGGGGACGATCAGGCATCGGGGGTCATCTCGGTTCCCAGACCGTCGTCGACGAACGTGTCCTCCGATACCAGTTCGAGGCCGGATCGGCGGGCCTGCTCGACCAGCAGGGTCGCGAAGTCCTCGTCGACGTACCCGGCGCCGATGACGGCCGTGACGAGTTCGGCGGCCAGCGCGGCGACCGGCATCGGCACCCCGTGCTCGCGCGCTGCCTCGAGCCCGAGGTCGAAGTCCTTGCGGAGCAGGACGGGGGTGAACGAGGCCTTGAAGTCCAGGTTCACGAACGCCGGTGACTTGTAGCGCGTGAAGACCGAGCCCATCACCGAGTTGTTGAGGAAGTCCAGGAACGCGGCGCGGTCCACGCCGCCCTGTTCGGCCAGAACGGTGATCTCGGCCAGTGACTGGGTCACCACGCCGAGGAAGACGTTGTGGCAGATCTTGACCAGGCGGGCGACCTCGTCCTCGCCGACGTACGTGACGGCGCGGCCGAGCGCGTTGAGCAGGTGCTCGGATCGCTCGAACGTCTCACGGGGGCCGGAGACGGCCAGGGTCAGCTTGCCCGACGCGACGACCTTCGGGCTGCCGCTGACCGGCGCGGCGAGGAACTCGCTGCCGCGTTCGGCGGCCAGGGCGCGGGTCTTGGCCGAGACGGCTGCCGACACGGTGGACGAGTCGATGATGATCTGCGGTGAGACGCCGTCGCGGGTGAGCAGTCCGCCCTCGCCCGTCGTGACGTCCTCGAGATCCTGCGAGGCCGACACCATGATGAACACGACATCGCGGTCGGCAAGATCGGCCGGGGAATCGACGATCTTGGCGCCCTTGGCGGCGAGGGGTTCGGCCTTGGACCGCGTTCGGTTGTAGACGGATACGTCGTGTCCGGCGTTCAGCAGGCGCTCGATCAGTGCGAACCCCATACGCCCGGCGCCGATCCACCCGACCGTCATCGACCCCTCGTGATGTGCCATCTATCTTCTCCGTCACTCGAACCTGCAATCGGTTGCAAGTTTGGCATCCATTCTCCCTACAAGTCAATATACGAGCCACGGCGAGGCGAGAGTCGAGCTTTACAACAACCGATTGCGACAGGGAATGCGGCCACACGGCGTGGAACGCGACATCACGGCACGACGCGTCGACACGGTCCGAACGCGACGAGGACGCGTGGTCTCAGGAACCGGACGCGGCAGCGTGCCTCGGGATCAGACGGTCGGTCGGACCGGTCCCGTGGAGTCGCGGACGACGACGGTCAGTGGCAGCAGGAGCGAACGCGGGTGACGCTGGGGGTCTTCGAGCTGCTCGAGCAACAGGCGCGCCGCCTCGGCACCGATCTCGTAGTGCGGGATGCGCACGGTGGTCATCGCGGGGGACACCTTGTCCATGAACGGCATGTCATTGAATCCGATCACGCTGATGTCGCCCGGACAGGCCAGGCCGCGTTCGGCCAGGGCGTCGAACACCCCCAGGGCGAGCAGGTCGTTGCCGGCCAGCACCGCGGTGAACTCGACGCCGGAGTCGAGCATCGTGTGCATGCCGCGCGCACCGGCTTCCTCGGACCAGGCGTCACAGACCAGGACACGCTCGCGTTCGTGGGCCAGACCGTGGTCCTCCAGGCTCGCGCGGAAGGCGCGTCGCCGGATGACACCGGTCGACAGATCCTGCGGACCCGCCAGGTGGATGATCTTGCGGTGCCCCAGGTCGACCAGGTGCTGCATGGCCATGGCCACGCCCGTGGCGTCGTCGGAGGTGACCGATGGGATGTCGGCGCTGGCGAGCTTGCGGTTGACCAGCACCATGGGGGTGGAGGTCGCGGCCATCTCCTCGAGAAGCGGGTGCTCCAGGTGCGCCGTGGCGAACACGAAGCCCTCGACATTGCGTTGCCGGAACGCCTCGACCGCGGTGGCCTCGAGATCGAGCTTGTTGTCGGTGTTCACGATCCATGCGTTGTATCCGACCGGCCGCAGGACGTCCTCGATGCCGCGCACGATCGGGGGAAAGAGCGGATTGGTCAGATCGGGAATGACCAGGCCGATGCTCGACGAGCGGGAGGTCTTCAGGCTGCGTGCGATCGGATTGGGGGAGTACCCCAGGTCCTTCGCGACCTTCTGGATACGTGCTGCGGTGGCCGCGTTGACCATGCCTTCGGTGGACCGGTTGAGGGCGCGTGAGGCGGTGGCCGGGTGGACCCCGGCCTTCTCGGCGACCTCGCGGAGCGTTGCCCTGTGCACTGTGGTGCCCCCTCCCAACCCGGCTGCAATCGGATGCATGGTGTCATGTGCCCGACGTTCAGTGCTGGTGCTCCCACCGGGCACGTGCAATATAACCGGTGAGTCCCACCGTGACGAGCACGATGGCCGCTGCGCCGAAGAGCACGGGGAACTCGAGCCGTTCGGCGAACGGGCCACCGACCGCGGCCGCCAGCGCGCTGCCCGCGAACAGTGATCCGGCGAAGAACGAGACGGTCAGGCCACGTTCGGCGGGGGTGACCTCGGTTGCCCACGTCTGCAGCCCCGAGTGCATCGATGCCCAGGAGAAGCCGAGCAGCGCGCACGCGACGATCGCCGCGGCGAGGCCGACGGAGAACGCCAGGAGCCCACAGGCCGCGGCGCCGACCAGCGCACCGAAGGCGATGAAGCGCGATACCGCGAATCGTCCCGACCAGCGGCCGACCAGTGGAGCCGCGACGAGTACGGCGAGGCCGTAGACGGCAGTGATGGCGGCAGCGGACGCGGCATTGCGCCCCGTCGTCTCCACGGCGGCGGGAACGAAGGTGAGGACGCCCAGGATGCCGGCCCCGTCGAGGACGGCCAGCGCGAGCAGCTGGTAGACCTTCGCGTTCGACAGCACCCGGCGCAGCGGCGCGATGAACGGAGCTCGCATGCCGAGCCGTTCCAGTTCGACGATGCCGACGACGTAGAAGAAGCACGCCAGACAGAGCGCGCCGCTGAACGCGAACGCCCACCGCCAGCCGACCAGGTACGTCACGGAGCCGGCGATCACGGTGGACAGTGCAGTGCCGAGCGCGACGCCGGTCATCAGTTCGGCCACCTCGCGGTGGCGTCGGTGCGACGGCGCGGTGGCGCCGACGTAGATGAGCGCCGCCGGGAACGCCGCGGCGAAGAGGGCGCCGGCCACGCCTCGCGCGATCGCCAGGGCCGTGACGTCATGGACGAGCGCGGAGGCCAGCGTGGCCAATGAGCCCAGAGTGATCGACCACGTCATGGTGGTCGCCAGCCCGATGCGGGTCGAGAGCACGCCCCACACCGGTTGCATCAAGCCGTAGGCGAGATAGTAGGCGCCCGCGGCCGCGGCGATCTGCGCCAGCGGGACGTTCAGGTCGGCGGCGATCGCGACCAGCATCGGCGGCATGGCGAAGCGGTCGAACGTCGTGAGGAAGCACGCGGTCTGCAGCCGTCTCAGGTTCCCTGGCTGCCGGGTGTCAGACACCGCGAGCCGGTCCGGTCAGCAGCGACGGCCAGGAGGCCTCGACCAGGTCCAGCTCGGGTGTCGGGCGATGCCTACGGCGCAGTTCGATCAGGGTTGACACCGAGTCGGCGTCGACCGCGCCGCTGCCGATCAGGCCTTGGGCAGGGTCCATGAGACACGCGCGATGGTCCGCGGCCTCAGCGGCACTGAGGCCGAGCAGGCGGGTCGCGGCGTCGATCACCTCGGTCTCCCAGCGCCCGTCGAGGATCTCGCGGGACGTCGCCAGCAGCGCCTCGGCCAGGTGTTCGCGTCGTTCCTCGATCGCGGGGTCCGTCGTGGTGAGGGCGGCCAGCACGGTACCCAGATAGGGCCCGATATCGCACGCGCGGCTCACGACGTGGCAGCCGGCCGCGACGCCCCGCAGTTCGTTCCCCGCGTTGAGCACGGTGGCCGAGCAGTCGCCCGCGATGAGCGCCTCGGCCCGACGCGGGGTCGACCCCAGCGACTCGACCGCGTAGTCGCCCGACGACAGTCCGGCCCGGGCCAGGAGTTCGAAGGCGACGAACGCGAAGCCCGACTGGGGTACGTCGACGCCGACGATCTGTCCCCGGACGGCCTCGACCGACGCCAGCGGCGGTGCGGTGCACAGCGACAGACCGAGGCCGCGATCGATCGCGGCGATGATCTGGACCGGGAGGTTCTCGCCGAGCGGATTGCCGGACAGGAATCGGTAGGCCAGGACGTTGTCCGGGCTGGTCAGCACGATGTCCAGCTCACCGGCGACCAGGGCCGAGAACTGCGCCGGTGAGGAGGGCACCGAGCCCTCGACGACGTCGATCCCGGCGTGTTCCAGGTGCCCCGCCGCCCTCGCGACATCCAGGAGCAACGAGCGGGTGAAGGTGCCGATACGGAGCGGGGCTGTGTGCATGACGGCATGCTGCCATAAGCAGCAATCGTTTGTGAACTGTTGCCTTGATTCCCGATCTGAGATCCGGTCACATGGCGTCGAAACCCTTGACAAGATTGTGCGACCCACATCACACTCGAGACAGCAACCGTTTGCAGTCACTGGTGTCGGGGCCCGGTGGCACGGACCGAGGAGAAGAGGAATCCGTGATGTGGAACCACAGCAGGAGACGGTCACGACTCAGGGGGACCACGCGGTTCACGGCCGGGCTGGCCGTCACCGCCCTCGCGGCCACGGCCGCATGTACGGGGAACAGCTCGGACGGCTCCGGTGACAAGACCGGCGAAGACATCAAGGTCGGCGTGTCGCTTCCGCTGACGGGGGCGTTGTCGGTGCCCGGCGCGAACTTCGAACAGGGCTACAAGCTGTGCGCCGAGCTCATCAACGACGCCGGTGGCATCGACGGCCGCAAGCTCAAGCTGGAGATCAGCGACAACCGGTCCGATCCGCAGACAGCGGTCAACCAGACGCAGCGCTTCATCTCCTCGGACCGGGTCGACATGCTGTTCGGCACGTTCTCGACCCTGCTGTCGTTCCCGGTCGAGGCGATCACCGAGCAGCAGAAGTACGTCTACCTCGAACCGGCCGACAGCGCGGTCGCGTCGCACTCGCGTGGCTTCACCTACAACTTCGGCTTCACGCCCAAGCCGATCGACTACATCGGTCAGACACCGGTCGACGCGATCTTCGATCTGCAGAAGGCCGGCGACCTCGACGAGGCCGATCTGCCGAAGACGGCCGCCGTCGTGTACCAGGACGATTTCTTCCCCAACAGCATCTCGCGCGGACTGCTCGGCGGGAAGGTCAAGAATCCGGGTTCGGACGATGTTGTCGACTTCGGTGAGGGCTACCTGGCCGAGAAGGGCATCAAGGTCGTCTTCAAGAAGCAGTACCCCGCCGACTTCAAGGACTGGACGTCGCTGGCCAACTCGATCAAGAAGAGTGGTGCCGACTACCTGTTCGCCCTGACGCAGACGCCGACCGAGGTGAACATCGCCCGGGCGCTGGCGACGGTCAAGTACAAGCCCAAGGGCGTGTTCTTCAGCCAGGGCACCTACGACCAGTTCCAGAAGTCGCTCGGCGACAACGCCGACGGCATCATCGTCTGGAGTTCGTGGTCGCCGAAGGTCGAGTGGCAGGGACTGCTGAACGACAAGCCGTTCTCGAACCAGGACTTCGTCAAGGCGTTCACCGACAAGTACGGCTCGGCGCCCGATGAGGACCACGCGCAGGCGTTCACCGTGTGCCAGGCGGCCGAGCAGGCGATCCGGGCGACCGGCGGTACCGACCAGACCAAGATCCGTGACTGGCTCGCCGACCGGACGGCCGACGACCCGATCAAGACGACCCAGGGTGACTACCACTTCGACGATCAGGGGCTGACGGCCGATCGCGACGTCCTGCTGCTGCAGTGGCAGGACGGCGAGCTCAAGCCGATCTATCCGACCGGCGACGAGTACCCGGGCACGTCCAAGATCGTCTGGCCCGACACCAACTGGTGAGACCGGGCTCCGGCCGCCGCGCTCGGGGGCGGCGGCCGGACCACCGGCCCCT